>ERZ1673783.2-NODE-2-length-203370-cov-21.879812_pt1 | contig 203370 bp, 192 predicted proteins | sample MGYA00580133_ERZ1673783 | MGnify/ENA primary metagenome ERZ1673783 (study PRJEB41219, sample SAMN04549595) | soil metagenome | isolation source: soil | place: USA: Texas, Big Bend National Park | collected 2009-03-17 ...
TATACCTAATTATATCAAGCAATGCTTAAATATTTCTGTGTGCGAAAGTTGAGTATTTTATTTTTTTAAATTTTTTAAAAAGGGGGTACACAACAAGAAAAATGTTGTGTATACTGTATTATAACAGAAACAAGATTTTATAATCTGTATTATAAAAAGGAGGTGCCTGAAATGGTTCAAAGTCCGGTTGAATTTTTCCAAAGCATATCCACTAAAGTTTGTTCTGTATGCGGCCAGCATATGGATGAGCAAGCGGAATCTTATATGATGGAGTGCGATCGTTGCCTTGCGCAATCAGAAGAATAACATCCGTTTCATCCACTTCATAAGTTCATTATTTTTTCATTGATACAATATTCGGCTTTAGAACAAAAGATGGAAAAATTGGAAGGAGGAATAAAAATGGTTCCAAGTCCTGTTGAAATGTTCCGTGATCTTCCTAAAAAAGTTTGTCCGGAATGCGGTGAATATATTGAAGAACAAGCTGAATCGTATATGATGGAATGCGACCGCTGCTTAGCCAACAAAGAAGAATAAGCTTCTTAAAACATTGCTTAGACCTTTGAAAGTCCAGTTGATCGGTGGATGGATGTACGGATCGGTATTAAAGGAGCAGTTGGTGTCAACCAAAAAGGTAAACTGGAAATGGAAAAAAGAAGCTCTTACGGTTTTTCATCTATTAGGACGGTTAAAAAATGGGAAGGAAAATGATTCCTTCCCGTTTTCTTTATTCTAACCTAAATAAAAAAGCGCGCAGCCATCATCGCGACAATTCCTATCACAACCGTCCCTAATAAACTACGGGTCGCAAGCGCCACCACAAATGCCGGTATGGCTGCCAACAACTCCAGTCGATTTTCCATGATCGAAAATTTTCCGTTTGAAAGCAGCAGCTCTTGCGCCAACAGGGCCGTCATGACCGCAACAGGCACATGGCTTAACCAACGTTCAGCCCATTGGGGCAATTGAAATCGGCTTAAAATCATCAGAGGAAAAATTCGCGGTATGATCGTGACAATCCCCGATCCAATAATGACCGCCAAAACATATGATCTTATTTCCATTTTTCTATAAACACCCCCGCTGTTGCCGCCACGATGGCTGCGGTAATCACTCCCGTGCTGCCCGAAACAAAAAAGCTTAAGATCACGATCGATGACGCACTGCATATAGCCACTGCTAAATCAACCATCCATTTTTTTCTGCTAGTAATCTGTAAAACAAGCAATCCAATAAACATCGCTGGCAGGGCAAAATCAAGTCCAAATGCATTCGGATCTGGAATCCATTCTCCAAAAAATCCCCCTGCTACATTGCCAATTAGCCAGTTGACATAAGCAGTGACATTCAAACCGAGCATCCATTTAAAACTTCCGGCTGCTCGATTAGATAAATGATTCATTGCAACGCCAAATGTTTCATCCGTTAACAACGAACCGGTCAACACATTTTTCCACAAAGGAAGATGACGAAAATAAGGGGATATCGCTGCACTCATGAGAAGATGACGAAGATTAATAAAAAAGATCGTAAAAATAATAGCGGAAACAGGATTTGCGGCCGCGATCATTCCTGATGCAATAAATTGCCCCGATCCGGCATAAAGAATAAGGGAAATCAGCACAATTTCCGCGATGGTAAGCCCCGCTGTTTTTTCCACCACACCGGCTGCAAAACCGATGCTCCAATAGCCCAATAACGTGGGCACGCAGTCTTTCGCCCCTTGCCAAAACCCCTCTTCCGAATACGGATATGAATAAGTATTTATTCGAGCATTCTCTGCCATTATGTAGATCCCCCCCTTTACATACAGTGAATTTTCATTTTTTTCGTCTACTTCCACTATAAATTGAATTAAAATTTTGTCAATTCCATGGCCAACCATTTATCATGAAAAGCAAAGCTTAAGGGGAGGCTATAAAGAGGGAGGTGGAAAAAGTGAACAACGTTCCAACAAATCAGTTTATTTATTATGGCATACCGACAGCCGCATATGTATTGCTAGGCATTTTAACCACCCTTTAAAAAAGGAAAAAAATAGAAAGAAACGTCCATCGCCTCTCCCATCCTTTTGAATTCGAAAGCCTTCAAAAAATATCATCCCCGCCAACGTCCTCATTAAGGCCATGATGGACAAAAACAATTTGGCGCCAGGCTACCGCCTAAAAATTCGATTCGTTCAGCCAACCATCAGCGGGGACACTGCCCCTGCTGATGGAAGTTTCCCTTATCCTTACTATCGAAACCAAATTCTTTCATTCTTCCACCTTATTGAGCGGCTGTTTCGCCGGTCCTTCCAATACTTCTCCTGTCACTGAATAACGTGACCCGTGGCACGGGCAATCCCAAGTACGATCACCACTGTTCCATTCCACTTCACACCCCATATGTCGGCAAGTGGTATCCACCATATATACGTTTTGATTTTTATCTTTATAGGCCCCCGCTCTTTTTCCGTTCACACGAATGACAGAGCCTTCATCCGTTTGTAAATCATCCACCGTTTTTAACGGGGATTCCCATTTCCCTTTTAATAAATGCCCCGCGACATTGGTATTTTCTCTAATCAATGTTTTCACTGATGGATCCACGTTGAAACGAGAAGGAGTAAACAACTCTTCATAAGGATTGGGCTTTTCTAAAATTAAATCACTGATTAATTGGGCTGCCGCTGTTCCGTTTGTCATTCCCCACTTTCGAAAACCCGTTGCAACATAAATATTCGGTTTTTCGGAAGTGATTCGCCCAATAAAAGGCACTTTATCTAATGTCGTCCAATCTTGCGCCGACCAGCGGTACAAAAATTCGTTGATTCCAAATGTTTCTTCTGCGTATTTTTGCAGTGCTTCATAATGATGTATCGTAGAAATCCCTTGTCCAGTCTTATGACGTTCCCCGCCTACAAGCAATATTTTTTCATTGTCGCACAGCGTATACCGCAACGATCGTGTTGGTTCTTCAACCATAAGATACATGCCGCCAGAAAATGTTTTTTGAGGTTTGACGGCAAGAAGATAAGATCGTTCTGGATACATTCTGGCAAAATAAAATCCTGCCCCATCGTAAAACGGATAATGGGACGCAATGACTACTTGCTTACATGAAATCGTGCAGCCATTTCTAGCAACAACTTTTATCTCATTCCCTTGCTCTATATCCACTGCGGTCGTATTTTCAAATATTTCTGCTCCTTGATGTTCGGTCTCTTCCAATAGTTTTTTTAAATATTTTAACGGATGGAATTGGCCTTGCGCATTCATCCTAACGGCTGCTTTTACGGGTATATCAATGGGAATAGAGTTGCGATAGTCTCCCTCTATCCCCAGTTTTTCATAGGCCTCCATCTCCTTTTCAAGTTTGCTTATATAAGAATCCGTATTCGTGTAGAGATAAGCATCTTCTTCGGTAAAATCGCATTCGATTTGATGACGTAAAACGGTATCGCGGATAAAATGTAAGGCAGACATATTCGCTTCATAATAACCACGTGCTTTCTCCAATCCAAAATGTTCCATCAATTCGTGGTAGATTAAACCATGCTGAGCGGTAATTTTGGCAGTTGTGTGCCCCGTTGTGCCAGTGAGAATTTTGCCAGCATCGATCAGAGCGACTTTCATTCCTGCTTTTCCTAATAAGTTGGCAGAAGTGATTCCGACAATTCCGCCACCAACAATGGAAATGTCCACCTCTATATCTTTCTCCAGTTTCGGAAAAGACGGTAATTCCAAATTGGATCTCCAAAAAGACTCGGGAAATTGAGGCATGTGTTGGCTTGCATTTTCCGAAAACATCTAATTCCTCCTTCATGGGGTTAGTATCTAAAGGAAATCTTCCCCAAAAAAGAGGACTTTATTCTTTTTCTAAGCGTTTGTGGGAACGCCTTAAAGTAAATCGAGAACATAAACTCGCCATAAAAAAAGAAAAGCTGCCACTTATAGGCAGCTGCCATCATACATTAGTTCTTTTTGATTGGATATAACTCCCGTATCTCTTCTTTCATTTCACTTCCGCAAATTGGGCAATGCAAATTGGGTGTCGCAAATTCTTTTCTCATCCAAACATTGCAATCAGGCGATTGGCAAGCGTAGACACTCGTTTCGACCATTTCAACTTCTTCTTGATTCCGTTTGTTATAATACACAAATAAAGACCCCTTTATTTTAATTGATGATGTTTCTGCAAAACACAAAAAGCCCGATCTCAAGTAGAATGAGGAACAACTTCATAACAGTATACGACCAATTTTGGGATGAGGGCCCTGACTTTACTGATAAAGCAACAAGTCGTACTTCTATCTTACCACTTAATTGACAGAAAGCCAATCTCGCTCAAATTTCTAGTCCTCCCATTCGTTCTATCGAATGGCTACTACGTATTAAGATTATGCCTCGAGAAGACAGATTATAACCTTAAAAGACCGATTTTAGTGAGAACGACTTCAAAATACCATTCGCTTCCTTTTTTCCTTAAGATATCGTGAAACTTACAGCAAAAGGATTTTTCTGCGGATAAAAATAACAATAGACGAATTGTGTCGATTGTTGTATATTTATTTTGCGTTCTAAATAATCATACCATCACAATGAAGAATGATAGTCATTTCTGCAAAAATATACAAATAATGATCGATTGACTGATCGGGCTGTTTTCAACGTACTTGAATACTATTTTGAAGGCATCTGCGAAAATTTCAAACGAGACGGCGGTAAACGTTACCGGATGAAGGATGCATAAAAAACATACCTGCCTGGTTGCGAATAATTAACACATTCTCATTACATTTTCGCAAATGTCAATCCCCGTTTTACATTTGCAGCACCGTTTCGTCATCCAAGTAGAAAGGGGTTCATTGATTCAATGGAACAAAAACGATTAGGGTTTTGGCTTTTGACCGCACTGGTCGTTGGAAATATGGTAGGATCCGGAATATTCATGTTGCCACGAACGCTTTCTGAAGCCGCCAATCCAGCTGCTGTGTTATTGGGATGGTCTTTAACTGGTTTCGGTGTCCTCACAACGGCTCTTGTCTTCGGTAATTTATCCATCCGAAAACCAGAACTGAACGGCGGACCACAAATTTACGCAAAAGAACTGTTTAAAGAGGGATCAACACTTTCCACATTGTCAGGATTTATGTCTTCTTGGGGGTATTGGATCGGAAACTTCGCTGGAAATGTTGCTATTATCACTACTTTTACAAGCTATTTAGCAACCTTTTTTCCCATTTTAAACAGCAAAGCTCCGTTATTCACAATCGGAACCGTTGCTTTCAAAACAGGCAACGTTCTAACCTTTATTATATGCACCGCCATGCTTTGGTTTACACATTTTTTAATTTTAAGAGGAATTGAAGGAGCCGGAAAAATCAATTTTCTGGCCACGAGCGCAAAAGTGATCGGTTTCTTTTTATTTATTGTCCTAAGCCTGTTTGCGTTTCAAAAAAGTAATTTGCTTCCATTTACGGCTCCACGCTTAGATGAAAGCGGACATCCATTAGGAATTTTAACACAAATAAACCACGCAGCTGTCTCAACACTTTGGGCTTTCGTAGGTGTTGAATCGGCTATTGTATTTGCCTCCAGAGCCAAAAAACAAAGTGATATAAAACGGGCCACTATTATTGGGCTAATGATTGCATTGGCGATTTATATCGGTATTTCCTTGCTGGTGATGGGCGTTCTGCCACAGGAAACTCTAATACATTCCGAAAAACCACTCGTGGATGCTATTGAAACCATTATCGGACCAATCGGAGCTTATTTAATCGCTGGATTGGGCTTGATTAGTTTAGCCGGCTCCACAATAGGTTGGGTGTTAATGAGCGCCGAGGTTCCTTATCAAGCGGCTAAGCAAGGATTGTTTTTAACTTCTTTTCTAAAAGAAAACAAAAGAGGCGTTCCATCCTTTTCCTTATGGCTGTCAAACGTTCTTGGACAACTCTTTATTTTTTCAACCATATCCAATTCAATGGCCCATGCATTTGACTTTGTCATTTATATCGCCACATTGGCTTATCTCATGCCTTATCTTATTGCATCCTTGTTCCAGCTTAAGCTCGTTTGGACCGGTGAAACGTATCAGCTTAACAAAAGCCGGTACACCGATGGTCTTATTGCTTTATTGTCCACTATTTATTCCATTTGGGTCATTTATGCAGGTACTTCTGATTTAAAAACATTTTTGTTCGGAGCCGCTTTATTGGCTAGTGGACTGATCTTCTACCCTTCTTTGCGCAAACAAACTCAAGCCACACCTTTCACGAAAAACGGCAGGCTTTTAGCTAATCAAGAGGAGACCCCTTAAGGTCTCCTTTTTTTATTGTTCTCCTATCATTCTTTGCCCTGGCGACTGAAGAAAGTTCGCAATGTAATTTAGGATATGTCATGGCACATTTACGGCTGTCATGTTTTGAAATATGATATACTGGGATTCGAGTCTTTTTTCATTTAAGCCAATGGCCTTTTAAACGATCCGTTCAACCGACTGTATGAACTCCCTAAATGTTGATACACTCATCAACAGTTTGTGGATGGCGGATGAGTCTTAATGGATTGAGACGTTAAAATGGGAGGCCGTACCGTCATTTTGCAATCATTTTCCTTAAATTATTGACTGGATGCATGTGAATGAAAGGTGGTTTTGTCATGAAAGAAACGGCTGCGTTCAAACATTTTGATAAAAAATGGGTCTTCTTAGTAATAGGAATTTTATTCGTAGCAGCCAATTTGCGCCCTTCTCTGACCACAGTGGGGCCGGTGCTCGGTTTTATCAGAGAAGATTTAGGTTTGTCCCATTCCGTGGCCGGGTTGCTTTCCACACTCCCGCTTCTGGCATTTTTCGTTTTTTCCCCACTGGTTCCTCAACTTTCTGGGAAGTTAGGAATGGAACGCACCCTCTTTTTCAGCTTGCTGTTATTGACGGCGGGCATATTCATACGTTCCTGTTCCTCTATTTTTACGTTATTTTTAGGAACATTTATGATAGGAACGGCGATTGCTGCTGGCAATGTTCTTTTGCCGGGGCTGATCAAAAGGGATTTCCCTCATCAAGTAGGGCTGATGACAGGCGGATATTCTCTTTCGATGAACACTTTTGCCGCACTTGGATCCGGCCTCAGTGTTCCATTGACTCATGCTCTTGGCTATGGATGGCAAGGCTCCCTTATGTTTTGGGCTTTGTTGTCGCTTGTGGCGCTGTTCATTTGGCAGCCTCAGCTTCGCCATACAACGATGAACCACTTGCCAACGTATAAAAACAAGGAAAAAAACCGGCTCTGGAGATCCATGCTTGCTTGGAAAGTGACGATTTTTATGGGATTCCAGTCTTTTGTTTTTTATATATCCATTAACTGGTTTCCCAACGTTTTTCAAGATCGTGGAATGAGTGCTGAGGCATCGGGTTGGATGGTCTCCATCATGCAGTTTGTTGGTATGCCGGCGACCTTTATAGTTCCGATCCTTGCAGAGCGCTGGAGTAGTCAACGGCTTTTATCCACCATCGTCTGCTTGATCGGGATTATCGGCTATGCAGGACTTCTAATGGAAAATCCCGATTATACGATTTGGTGGGTTTTGCTCATAGGAATCTCGCAAGGAGCGACGTTCGGTTTAGCTTTGACTTTTATTTCTTTGCGGGCAAAAACGGATTATACGGCGGCAAGACTTTCGGGTATGGCTCAATCAATCGGTTATTTGTTCGCAGCATTTGGCCCTTTTCTGTTTGGACTTTTGCATGACTTGACAGGCCACTGGTTCGTTCCCCTCTTTCTTCTGGTGGCAGCCACAACCGTTCAATTGGTTTCTGGACTAGGTGCAGGACGAAATTCGTACGTCTTAGAGGAAGAAACAACGATTTCATAAATACGAAAAAATCGACAGCCGGGAGGCTGCCGATTTCTTTTTCACCTTCTACAAAGTCAAAATAATCGGCTTATCTTTTGTTACGATAATAGTATGCTCCACTTGAGCCACCAGGCTGCCGTCAGGAGTTTTGTAAGTCCATCCATCTCCTGCTTCTTCAATCATATCAGCCCCCGTAGAGATAAACGGCTCAACCGCAATGACAAGACCCTCTTTTAATAATTCATTATCCCACGGGTCGTAATAATTCAATATATGATCGGGCTTTTCATGGAGTGATCGGCCAACTCCATGGCCGGTTAAATTAAGGATGACAGAAAAGCCATTGCGCTTTGCTTCTTTCATCACTGCTTTACCAATTTGATTTTGTTTAGACCCCGCTTTTGCTTTTAATATTCCTTGTTGAAAAGCTTTCTCCGCCGTTTCACATAATCGATACAGTTCTGGATCCCCATTGCCGACAACAAATGAAATTCCCGTATCTGTAAAAAAACCGTCGTAAGACCCGGAGACATCAATATTCACAAGATCCCCTTCTTGAATAACCTTGTCTCCAGGTATTCCGTGCGCTACTTCATCATTCACGCTTATACATGTATAGCCGGGAAAATTGTATTCTTTTTTCGGCCCTGATTCTGCACCATATTCCGCAAATAATTTTCCGGCTAATTCATCCAATTCCTTCGTTGTGATGCCGGGCTTTGTATGGATTTTTAATTGGTCGCGAATCGCGGCCATCACTTTACCGCTTTTCTTTAAACCTTCTAGTTCTTGTTCCGTTTTTACAATCATATCTCTCTTCCTTCTTATTTTGTAAATATTCGTTTCCTATACTATCTTACTTTTTTCTTTTTTTCAAAACAATTCATGCTGAAAGTGTGCAGTAACGAATTCCAGCATCGCTTTTTCATCATGTTTTTTAGCATACTTTAACGGCATCTGCCCTCTCTTATTCATACATATTTAATTAAAAAAACAAGCCATTGGGAATTACCGTACTTTCCATTGTCAAAAAAAAAGACTGACTCAAAACATCGCGTTGGAGCGATATTGAGCCAGCCTTTTCCTATTTTAACAACCATCCTTATGTTCGAATAAGCCACTGTATAAACATCAGAGTTTCTCACAGTCTTTACAAACAAGCAACGATGATCAGCAAAGATACTCATCTGCATAACGGATCAACCGTTTGTCTATGATTCCACATTTTTTAAAAATAAATCAACGAGTTTGGCCGCTTGAGCACGAGTTAAGTTTTTATTAGGAGCGAAGGTACCATCTCGATAGCCACTAAGGAAGCCTTTTTCGTAGGCCGCATTGACATAGGGCAAAAATTCTGCTGAAATCGCAGATGTATCTTTAAAAATGGTTTTATGTGTGGTCGCAATACGTTGTCCCGTTTTCACTTCATAGGCCTTCATTAAGATTTTCGCTGTTTGCTCGCGAGTAATTGTGTCGTTCGGAGCAAATTTATCCTTTGTTTTTCCATCAATGATTCCTGCTTCATAGGCTGCGGCAATATCTTGAGAAAGTTCCAAACCTTTAATATCCTTAAATGGCGGTTTTCCCTTTGCTTCTAATCCTAAAGCACGGACGATAAGGGAAGTAAACTGGCCGCGAGTCACATTTTGGTTCGGCACAAAAGATTTTTCTGTCATGCCTTTTGCGATTCCTCTTAATTGTAAATCCGAGACATATTCATAAGCCCAATGACTTTTGTCTACATCTTTGAATTTATAAGGCTTCGGCAACTTTGTGAGTGAAGGCAGTCCGGTTATATACCCAACACCGCCTGTTTTATCGATTCCAATCTTTTCTTCCATCGCTTTTTTTAACTCTGATTTGTCAACAGCCGTAATGCTGTTTTGATCTAATTCATCTCCAGGATGCTGGAAATTGCTCAAAATATAAGAGAAACCGTTCATATTATCTACCGCTGACAAACCGGTTGCTTCTGCCCCGGCCGGAACAGATAAAATACGGGACAATTTTTTTGTATCGACATTGTACGCCCACACAAAGTTGTTCGTATGTTTTCCGCTGTCTTCGCCTATGAATAATGTTCTAAGCGGCTCGGAATAGCTTAAATTATCCGTATTGGCTACTTTGTCCACATTAGCCGTATTGCCGTATGCATCCGCTGTTGTTAAATCTTCGCCGGCAATTAAACCAGACATGGTCGCGGCAACATAGTCGCTATCAATGGCATGTCCATCCTTGTCTTTTTGCCCGCCGGTTAAATCCAATTGATACGTGACACCCGATTTGATGACTGGCAATTGAATATCGTCAACAGGATCTGTTCCTTTTGTATCTTTTGCCATTCCGCTGCTTTGGTCTGAAATGGCTATATACACTTTTTTATCTTTTGCATTAAGTGCGACACCTTCCATTTTATTAAATTCAGATGTCGCTCCAAGCATTGCTGCATAACGACGTGATTCTAAAAAGGCAGCTGCTTTTTCCATTCCTGGTTTTAATTTTAAATATTCTGTTTTGCCGTAGGAATATTGCTTGATGGCAGTAAAGCCTTCTTTCGGCGCATCTGAAGTTTCGAAAATATCACTAAATTGAATGCCACTGTCAATAATATCTTTTATTTCTTTATCTGTAGCATGACCTAGCTTAATCCATTCTAATTTCCCGCTACCGCCATTTTCAGTACCGGTTTGATGAAATTTAGCAGCATATAGTGTACCTGCTGATAAATCCGCAGGCTTGTCCGCCACATACATGAACAAAGTGGTATAAGAGCCATCATCACCAAAAAAGGCTGTACGTTTATCAGGCATCACCTTCATTAATTCATGTGAAAAGCGCCCAACGCTATAATGTTTTTCCACCTTTGTTGAACCGTCTTCCTTCACCGTAATCTCCGGAATAAATCCGTAGTAATAAGGATTTGCTTTCGATTCATCACCAAAATAAAGCTTAGCAAAACTTTCTGTCCAGGTTCTTGCAGAAGATTGTGGATTGAATTCAAAACTGCGTGCATCCGGCTCATATTCTTCTGATCCGAGATGAGTGTTCCAAGGCGATACACTGCCATTACATGGAATCCAAAGACCATTTACGGAAGAAAAATCAATTTTTTTCACTTCTATTGCTTTCAGCTCCCCAGTCTTCTTATCCTGCGCTAATTTCGTCAAAGTCATAGAGGCAGGAACTAATCCATAAGCTGAATGGCCGGCCGCATCAAATGTGACGTATTCATAATGGGTCACCATATAAAGTTGACCTTTTATATTTAACAAGCTATTTGAGTCAGGTGCATCCGATATAAAATAAGTTGGTTTACCTTCAACACTGTGATCCATAATGGGATTCCCATGTACATCAATGGGTGTACCCGCCGGAATTTTTTCGCCTTTGTTCGCGGCTACTTGATCTTCCGATTTAAACAATGTTTTATAGGCAAGCGGAAACTTTCGAACTCTGCCATCGCTGTACTTTACCTCAACTGATGCATCGGTATAAGTATTCACCATTTGATCAATCGTGGAAGGTGGATTCATTCCGTTAAATTGGATGGAATCAATGCTCACCTTCTCGTTACTCGCCGCAGCAACCGGTGTTACAGCAGGAATGGTTAAAGCTAGTGCGAATGCGAATGTGGCTCCTTTTTTCGTAATTAGCTTCATCTACTTTTCATCTCCTAGTTCAAGATCGTTTCTTTTCTCTGTAATCTATTAAACTATTAAACTGTTAATGCTGAATGAAAAATTTGTTAATTTATCATTAATTTTACATTTATTTCCATAACTTTTTGAGATTTAATCTGTACAATTTTACATGCTCGAAAGACTTTATGGTAAAATGAATAGGAAGCTTCATTATGGATAACAAAGTTTTTCAAATGTCTTTCAATAAGTTGAACGATCCTAATGGATGGAAAGGACTGACTAATGGCCAATACGCATTCTTATTCAAAAAATGAGGAAATTGCCAACTCGATTACTCACGGCATTGGAGCGCTGTTTAGCATTGCGGCATTAGTGATGTTGATTGTGTACTCTGCATCGTATGGCGGACCCCTTCATATCGTTTGTTTTACGTTGTTCGGCGCCACCATGCTTCTTTTATACTTATCCTCCACGATTGTGCATAGCCTTCCGCCTGGGAAAGCAAAAAAATTATTTGAAATTTTCGATCACTCGTCGATCTATTTTTTTATCGCTGGTACTTATACTCCCTTTGCTTTACTGGCGATAAAAGGCTGGCTTGGATGGACGCTTTTTGGCATCGTGTGGGGGATAGCTGTGGGCGGAACCATTTTTAAATGTTTTTTTGTGAATAAATTTCTTTACACTTCCACTCTTTTGTATGTAGCGATGGGCTGGCTTGTGGTTGTTGCATGGGGTCCTCTGACAGAAACGGTGGCTCCAAACGGAATTTTACTGTTAGTCATCGGCGGCATATTCTATACAGTGGGAACGGTTTTTTACGTGTGGAGGGGATTTCATTACCATCATGCGGTTTGGCATCTGTTTGTTTTAGGTGGATCATTTGCCCATTTCTTTGCTGTTTTGTTTTATTTGCTGCCTTAGTTTGATGAAAAATCAATGCAAACATAAAGAACGAGAAAGAAAAATTCCTTCTCGTTCTTTTTCATTAAGAATTTGGCTTTATTGCTTTCATCGAAAAAAAAGCGGATACGAGGCATAAAAAGGCCAAAATAAAGAACATCACAAATTCCGAATTTTTCATGAGAATGGAGCTGACAGGAGGCCCCGCTGCTACACCGGCAAAACGCATAGCACTGTAAATAGAAGTAATCGTCCCTCCCTCTTCCTTTTCAATGCTGCTTGTGATCATGGCATCCATACAAGGCAAGCCGGCACCAATGCCGATCCCGCAGATCACAAAAATGGCTAATATATACCACAATCGATCTGAAAAAAGGATCATACACAATGATATAGCAGTGACAACAAGCCCGATCGTTGTAATCCATTTCATCGTCTTTTTATTCCCTTTAATATATTTCCCGGTTAAAAAAGAAGCGAAGCATAAAGCTGCGAGCGGGATCGCAAGCAAAAATCCTTTCATAATTCCAACAGTATGAAATTGATCTTCCAAGATGCTCGATAAATAAAATTGAAATCCAAACAAAACAAACATTAATATAGTCCCAATAGCAAAAACGGCATAAAGCCATCTGCCTTCCCTCTGAAAAATTTCCTTCACCTTTTGGATAAATTCACGAATCGATTCTTTATTCTCTTCTTCTCTTTTTGGGCTTTTAACGAAAAGAAGCAAAAGGAAAATAGAAACTAAACAAAATAACGGAAAAGAAAAAAAAGGCATAAACCAAATCCAACCCGCCAACAAAGCTCCCAAGATGGGACTGAGTACTTTTCCAAGCGTGTTCGACGTTTCAATGACACCAAGCGTCGCGCTTACTTCCTCTTCTTGTCGGAACAAATCTCCGACTAGGGGCAGTACAATAGGAAAAGCGCCAGATGCCCCCACTCCTTGCAGCATCCTGCCGATCAGGATCATATAGTATGGGTTCGACATCTTCCAAGAGGCCCATCCCGCCAAAAGCCCACCTATTCCCGAAATGATCAAACTCGGAATCATGACCATTTTACGTCCCAGTCTGTCCGAAAGATAACCGGCAATGGGAATAAGCAATATCGGAACAACTGAATAAACCGTAATAATCAAGCTCGATTGCAAATTCGAAATCCCCAATTGCTTTTCTATAACTGGAAGAACCGGTATAAGCATAGAATTCCCAAGTGTCATAATAAGAGGAACCGTTGAGATTGATAATACGGCCGCCGGTTTACGATGTTTTTTTTCTTGTTGAGAGGCGGATCTTTTTTTGCTGTAGCCTTCAGCTGGATATTCAATATGCTCCATGAATGAATCCTTTCCTTCCTTTTCAATCTTGCTTATTATTATGTACACTTATTTGAATTCCTACTTAGTCGAATAGCTGTTTCCAAACATTTCTTTTTGATAAACACGTTAAAATGGACTCATATTGAAAACATCATGCAACAAACATAGTGATGGATTGAACATCCATCAAGAGAAGTCGGTTCTTATATACCCGACATCACCCAGCTGAATCATCTGATAAAATAAAAAAAGGCTACCGATTTTTTGATTTATTCATCAGTGAGCACATTACCATTACATATTGTGGGTCACTTGTTAACATAACATTATTATAATAAATTTTAATCGAAATCAATTTTATGAATGGGGTTCCTGTTTTCTATTGCGTCTTTTAATCGTTTTTGCATGTCGCCGATCCCTCTGCTTCCTTGGAGCGGAAACTGAATATCGTGGCATTCCGGGAACATTTCCCGCAAAATGGGTTGAAATTTTTTTCCACCCAACATGACAACCACGTCAACCGCAGCGGCTCCTTTTACCTCCGCTTGTTCTCTCAGTTGGCTTATTTCGATCATTTCCGATTTTCGATGATGATCTGAAAAAGATAAATCATAATTACCAGGGACAATATCATCCGGAAGCAATAACCCATGCTTAGCCGACAAAATGCCCCAATGATCAAAAAACAGGCGAGCGTAGTTTTGACAAAGGCGATGAAATATTCCGATATAGGCCGCATCAGCCCGCACCGGTCCGGCCTCTGGATGTTGATCCCAAATTTTCCGTTTGCCACACGGAATGATGCAAAAGAATTTCTTTTGTCTCATTCGTTTTTTCCCCTCCCCCTTTTTTAAACATGAACATTTCTTTTTCAGTATGAACTCCTATTTTAAAGCTCTTTTCAATGGATTATAAAATTATTCTTTTGTATCAATCATTTGGGGACTGTTCTTTTTTTCTTTCCACTGTTTAAATCGCTCTAAATCTTTTTCCACTAATTTTAATGTAAAACCAATGACGGCCGCGTCATCGATCAGTCCAAATCCTAGCAAGACATCAGGAATCGCATCCGTTGGGACAGCAAAATAGACGATGGCTGCAAAAATGGACAGCATCGAACGATAAGGAATTTGGCGGTATTCTCCTTTTGACCAAGCTTTAGCCAGTTCTAATAATAATTGTAAATTGCTCCAAACATCACGAAGGCGCCTTTTGTTTTTTCCTGCTTTTATTGTCGCCCGCCGAATAAGTTTCATCGCTTTTCTCTTATCTTTTAAATATTCTTTTGCTCTTCCAACGAAAACGTTCGAGTTTTTGCTTTCTTCGTCTCCACGATTGTGTCGTAAGCTATTCAATGGAATCATCCCCGTTCTTATTTTCATGCCGGCGATTCCTTCAGCACATTCATCGCCCTGCTTGTTTCCTATACATTCCCCATTTTACAAGGATTTATGATGATTTTGGCCTTTTTTTCTTACTATATCCTTTATCAAGCCATATTGCTCATTAAACCGATTTGCTTTCCCAAACCTAGATGATTTTAACTATTTTCTTCCAAACACAAAAGGACTGGAAATACAATCCAGTCCCTCTTTTCTCTATTGTTCATAAGCACAATATGGGCGCAATTTGACTCCAATCATATTTCCTATATAAGCGGAAGCAAACCACAACCAACCATGAACGCTGAAAGATGCGATTCCATCAAAATAAGATCCGATGTTGCAGCCAAAGGAAATCCGAGCTCCATAACCCATAATCACTCCGCCGCATAGGGCAGCAATGGTCATTCTTGTCGGGCGTTTCCAATGAATAGGTTTCTTAAATCGACCGGCAACTGCCGCAGCCAATAAAGCTCCAACCATCACACTAATATCCATCACTGTTGTAATATCCATATATAATGGATTGTGGAGAGAAGCTGCTCTCGCCGGATCAGTCCAATACGACCAATGTTCCGGATGGCCTCCGAACAGCTGCACTATTTTGGCTCCCCATAAGGCAAACGCCGAAGTGATTCCCCAAGGCTTTCCTTGAATAATCAGGACGAGCGTGTTCACAATAGCCAATAATAATCCGCCAATGACAAGAGACCAAGGTCCGGTAAACACCGATTTCCAACCATTTCCCTGTTTAAGTGTCGGCGCAACCCAATGGCCATTTCGGCGTTTCTCTAACATAATCGTGATAACAAACACAACGGCTATTATAATCAGTTGAAAGATGTATCCTCCCAGCGGCCCGAAGGTTTGGATAAAGGAAATGGGTTCAAAATGAGGCGTATTCATCCACCAATTGAAATGAGTTGTCGCGATTACAGATCCTATAATAAATCCGATTAACGTCACAATCCCGTTAACATCTCCGCCGCCTATATGATAAAGCGTTCCAGAAGCACAACCGTCTCCAAGCTGCATTCCAATGCCAAACAAAAAGGCTCCGATCAAAACAGACATTCCGACGGGTGATACATATCCTTCAACTGGATGACCGAATATGGATCCTTTTATTAGAAAAGGTAAAAATAAAAGACTTGCTGTTGCCAACATAATCATGTGGGCACGCAAACCTTCCCCTTTTCGGTAAAGAATGAACTTACGCCAAGCAGAAGTGAAGCCAAAGTGCGCTTGATAAAGAGTAAAACCACCCAAGCCACCAAGAAGATATAATAAAGCTTGACTGACGGAAACCCGCTCGTATAAAAAGATGGCACCTCCTAAAAGAACGGCCGCTGATATGATTTTCAGCATAATATCAAAATAGTGCGGTTTACCTGATATTGGTTTTTTCATTTGTTCTGTACGATTGTGAGCTGCTAATTCCAATATCATTCCCTCCTTTTCATATTCTTTAATATAATACAAAATCGATCAAAATGGTAGGAATATCTCCGAAAAAAGATGGCCTATCCGCAAGATAGGCCATTTAATGACTTCTATTTGCATTGACATCCGCAAACTCATAAGTGCACCAAATTAAGGCTTCTAACGAACGATGATTTTCAATCGAACAAGTCCATATTAATATGAAGGAACACTCATGCCAATTCACAACGAAACTATTGACCTGTTATCTCGCGAACTTTTTCATCTCTCGGAAGCAGCCAAGAAACCAATCCAAAAAGAGGCAATAAACTACAAAAAATCATGACAAAGCGAATGCTGAACAAATCGGCAAGCGAACCAAATAAAACGGATCCAACTCCTCCCATTCCAAAAGCCAATCCGACGATTAGCCCCGAAGCCATACCTACTTTCTTCGGCATCAGCTCTTGAGCATATACGACTGTGACACTGAAACTCGTCATCAAAATAAAACCAATAAGTGCTATCATTGGAATTACCAGCCATAACGGAACATGCGGCAATAGGACAGTCAACGGAGCGGGGCCGAGCATGGAAACAGCGATGATATTTCTTCGTCCGAAACGGTCTGCAAGCGGGCCGCCAAAAAATGTTCCTAGCACTCCAGCAACTAAAAAAACAAATAAATAAATTTGCGCTTCTTGAATCGATAAGCCATAATCATCCAACAAATAAAATTGATAAAAATTGGAGATCCCGGCATAATACCAAGAACGAGCAAACACGAAGAAAACCAACACGACCATCGCCCATTTGATTTTGCCAGAAATCGATTGCTGAATTTTCGTATTTTGACTTGCCGGTTTTGCACCTTGTCTTCTTTTTTTCTCTATAATGACGGGCTGCCTGCTGTACCATCTCGAAACCATAAATAATAAAATAATGCCCATAACCGTAACGAATGTAAACCATAATCCTCCTCTTTGACCTAAAGGAACAAAAATCAAAGCTGTGAAAAGAGGAGCTAGCGATTGGCCGGCATTCCCCCCTACTTGGTAAATGGATTGCGCCAGTCCTCTTTTGCTCCCTGCCGCCATATACGCTACCCGCGAGCCTTCAGGATGAAAAACCGCTGAACCAAGGCCGATGAAAATGACCGATGCCAACAGCGCCCAAAATTCATTGGATATGGAAAATCCGATCAGGCCTAATGTACTCATGAACATCCCAAAAGGAAGCAAAAAAGGGGTTGGTCTTCTATCCGCAAATACACCAAACACCGGCTGCATCACAGAGGACGTCATGTTTAACATAAAAGCAATCAACCCAATTTGGGCATAAGTAATATGTAATGAATGTTCTAAAATCGGGTACATAGCCGGGACGACCGACTGGATGGAATCGTTCACAAGATGACCGGTGCTTATGGCCAAAAGAATGCCGTATACGGTGGCCATTGCGCCTTTTGGCATGGGTTGTTTTTCTTTTGCAATACTTGTCATTTCCCTTCACTCTTTCAATTTAGTTTAGATTGTCAATATTATATATAATTATTGGAAAATTAGAAATAAAAAAGTTTTCTCCTTATAAAAATCCTCGGATTTTCGCAAGCCAAAACCCGAGGAATTCCAATTAATACAAGAAAATTCATTTGATTTTTATATCCAACGGAAACGGGGCTGTTCCTCCCCTTTTGTCTCGTTGGTTGCTTCTTCTTCATGGGGTCGGATCCGCCAAAAATTGTCCCAAACTGATGGAGATCGTTCAGGAGACTGCTCTTTGGTCTTTTCCTCGATCTTTTCCTCAGTCTTTTTCTCGGTCTTTTCCTTGATTTTTTCTTTTTTCGGCTGTTTCTTTTTTTTCTCTGTCATTGCTCTGCCCTCCTCCCGCATTTTTGACATTATAGTTTATTCAAAAAAAATGGCCGCGTATAGGCGAATGATTTGCTTTGAAATGGTGTGTTAACAGAATACGCAATTTTTCTATCTAATGTGCTCTCATCTAAGAAGCGATCAGGCACTGCCGCTTAATAAATGACATATTCTTTTCTAAACGACTTTGTGCTGTTTTTTATTGAATGAAACAAAGCAGTTAGTAAAAAATAGAAAAGCCGATCGATACAACGTTTGTTTTTCCATAGAGAAACTTTTTTTACACCTCCCTATATTCATGAACGTTCCTAAAAAGGTTGCTATAGACTCAAACGCCATCCATTTGGTAACATGTTCTAGTAGCATAAGTTGGTAAGGAGATAGTCGCATATGGATGAAAAAAAATTTCAAGATCTGAAGGCAGGAGAAAGAGGCGCTGTCATCAGCATTTTTTCTTATCTCTTTTTATCGGTTTTCAAACTGTTGATCGGAATTACGAGCCACTCGGAAGCCCTTAAAGCGGATGGTTTGAATAACACCACTGATATCATCGCCTCTGTCGCGGTACTCATTGGATTGAGATTGGCGCGTAAACCTGCCGATGAAGATCATCCATATGGCCATTGGCGCGCAGAAACGGTCGCATCTCTTATGGCTTCATTCATTATGATGATGGTAGGTTTGCAAGTGCTTTTCAACGCTGTTTCCTCCATCTTTCATCATAAGGAACAAATTCCTGATTGGATATCTGCATGGGCCGCTCTTTTCGGCTCTTTTGTCATGTTTCTTGTTTATCTTTATAATCGTCGTCTCGCCAAACGCATTAACAGCCAATCGGTTATGGCTGCCGCTAAAGACAATTTGTCTGATGCCTTAGTCGGTGTCGGGACAGCTATTGGAATCATCGGCTCCCAATTTCACCTAGCCTGGCTCGATCCTTTGGCCGCTGTCATCATTGGATTATTAATTTGCCGTACCGCATGGGAAATTTTCCGAGATGCTTCTCATGACTTGACAGACGGTTTTGATGAAGGGCAATTACAGAAATTTAAAGAAACTGTTCTTACCGTTCCCGGCGTGATTAAAGTAAAAAGTGTCAAAGCACGAAAATACGGAAACAATGTCATAGTGGATATCGTGATCCTCGTTGACCCTACTCTTGATGTCCGTTCCAGCCATGGAATTTCCGACAAAGTGGAAAATATTTTAACGGAAAAATATGACGTATTTGGGGCTCACGTCCATATTGAACCAAAGGATTGAACGAACCCATCTCAAGGAGAGCCCCAAACGCTCCTTGAAGATTCTTTCCCCAAAATGTAGTCCACACAAAAAATCAAGATTCAACGTTTTCTAACAGAAATCAAAATTGATTTCAGTCCATTCCGTATATCCATTTCCTTCCCCCTGTCAGTTTGCCTTTGATGTTCTGTTCTTTTTATTTTTTACTTCAAACCATTTTGCTGAAAAATTCTTCTGAATCAATGGAGAATCCTTTTCTTGCCGTAATATCGCTCCTTCTGTCTGTTTTATAAATCAACTTTTCCAAAGCCCCTTTCATTCAAAAGGAAACAATTGATAAAAAAGGGATAATCCATCGTCCTCACGGAACCATTTTTCAACGCACCATGAATGTTTTTTTCAGAAGGTGGAATCTTATTTAAAGGATCGATCATTTTATAAAGGAGGTTATCATGGTGATTCAATGGCCAAGCAATGATGCTTTCCAACCTTTGGGACAGTTTCGAAAAGACATGGAACGTTTCTTTAATACAAATTTCCCTTCATTTTTCCAAAATAATTTCAACTTTCCAAGAATGGATGTGCGTGAAACGGATAATGAAGTTATTGTTACTTGTGAAATTCCAGGATTAGAGAAAAAAGAAGACTTGTTTATTCATTTAGATGGCACAGAACTTCAAATTTCTGGAAAAATAGAAAAAACCGAAAAAAGGGAATCAGAACAGATTCATCATGAAGAACGATATTACGGAAGCTTCCAAAGAAAAATAACTTTGCCTGCAAAAGTAGATGAAAACAGCATTCGGGCAACCTATAAAAACGGTATTCTTGAAATAAGAGCCAACAAATTGCAGAATTCCAATCGTAAAACGATTGACATTGAATTTCAATAGCACCGCCACTCCATACTTCCCGATTTTCTAAAAACGAGCGAAAAAACCTCCGAGCGAAAGACTCGGAGGCATTTACAAATGTCTATCCACATAATGGAATTCCATTTTGTTCAATTTTGAATCCCATCAAGAGCTTTTTGGGCCAGCATGGCAATGACAGCGTCATCCATCGGAGGATTATGCAATCCGGCTCGAACATCTCTGTAATAGCGCTGCAAAGGATTTTCGAAAAATAAACTTTTGGAGCCGGCAATCCGCATGGCCGCATCCACAACGCGTATACTTGCATTCACAGCCACATGTTTTACGGCTCCTAGAGCTGCCTGAAGTTCTACTTTGGATTTCGAACGATCCCATTTTTCTGCGATTGCATACATAAACGTACGAGCTTGCAAGAGTTCCAGTTCCATTTGCCCAATCAGCTGGCGGATATTCGGTAAATCACTGATCGTGCCTTCTATGCTGTTGGGAGAATATTCAGTCGAAAATCGGAGGGCATAATTACGGGCAGCACCGGCAATTCCAAGGTAGCAGGCCGGGATATGGAGCAGCCATCCCGCTGATTGATTGTTCACAGGATCGACGGTCTCCACAAAATATTTTTCATCTATACGAACATCTTTTAATAATAAGTCATGGCTTCCGGTTCCTCTCATCGAAATGGTATTCCAAGTTTCTTCAACGGAAACCCCTTTCGTTTCTTTCGGTATGAGAAAAATACCGACCTTTTTTCGTTGAGGAATATAAGCCTTTACCAATATGAAATCGAGAACGGGGGATAAAGTCGTATGCGTTTTTCGGCCATTGATCACCCACTGTCCGTTTTCGAATACAGCCGTAGTTTGCGGCAAGCCACCTCGAGTTGGACTTCCCGTTTGCGGCTCAGTAGCTGCAGTGTTGATTAAAGCCCCTTTTTTTACTTTCTCCACTACTTCGTTCCAAACATCTTGATTCCATGGCCGCCTTGCGGATAAATCCATCATCGTGCCCATGTGCCAGCCGATTGCCAAAGCAGTAGAGCCGTCTCCTTCGGCAATTTTTTCTTGATAAAGAAGAAATTCATATAAAGAAATTCCTTTTCCGCCAAATTCTTTGTCTAAAGTCCACGTCGTATAGCCTGCCTCTTTTAAATCTTCCATATTCTCATATGGAAAATCTCCCGTTTCGTCTATTTTACCCGCTCTTTCAGAAAAACGAACAGCCAATTTCCCAATTCGTTCCAAACGATCTTGTTCTTCCTTTGTTCTCGCAAAATTCATTTCTGACCAGCTCTCTTTCTATTCCTGCTTCTGCTTTCTTTATACTATTCTAGTTTTTATTTTAATGCGACTTTTTAGTCGTTCCGTCCTCTGGAACAGGGGGTTCTCGAGTCTCTCGATCCTTATATTAAACTTGTATTTTCTCCCTCAATTATTCGCCAAAAAATAAAAAAGAAAGCGATAAGAAGTTTGAAAGCCCTATCATCTTTTCGTTTTTTACGATCAACAACGAAATATAAGAAGGAGAGATTCTATAAAAAAAAGAAAGGATTTTCATTCGATGTGTGCGACTTTTTCTAAAACCGAATTTCGACGATCGCGAACCGTTCAGCAAAGCATATAAAAGATCTTTTTCCTTGGAGTGAAACACAACAACAATTAACATTCGGAAAACCATTTCGTTTCTCTCCGTTTAGAAGATTAAGAAGGAGGACGTTTTTAAACGCGATCGGCGCTTTTATATTGTTCCATCCAGCTTTATCTTCTGCCTATCGTTTTTTTTGCTGATTTTTCTAGGCAATCGAATCGTAAAAGTAGTGCCTTTATTTACTTCACTATCAATTTCCAAAGACCCTTTATGATTTTTTATTATTCTCTGACAAATCATTAATCCAAGACCCGTTCCTTTTTCTTTTGTGCTAAAAAACGGTTCCCCCAATCTTGAAATCAGCTCTCTTGGAATTCCAATTCCTTCGTCGATCACACGTATCACCACATGATCTTCGGAATGATCCACTTCGGCTTCAATCGTGACGGTCCCGCCTTCCGGCATCGCTTCAATCGCATTTTTAATAAGATTAATTAACACTTGTTTAATTTGATCCGCTTCCGCTTCAATCACAGGACAATCCTTCAAGCGAATATCAGAAATAATATCAATATTATACATAATAGCTTGAGTCCTTAGGAGCGTGACAACACGATCAATTAACTCGACTAAATTGATTTCTTCAAGATGGGAAATCTGCGGTTTGGCAAGCACAAGCAAATCGCTGACAATTTTATCAATACGGTCGAGTTCTGTCAAAATCACATCCGTATAATCCCGATGACCCATATTGCTTAATAATTGGGTAAACCCTTTGATCGCCGTTAACGGATTTCGTATTTCATGGGCGATACCCGCGGCCAACTGTCCGACAATGGTCAGCTTTTCAGCTTTCTGAAGCATTTTTTCCGTTTCTTTTTTGTTGGTAATATCTTTTAAAATGATTTGATATGTATGCCGATTTTTATAAAACAGAGGTATTAATTTGAATTCTACGCATTTAACAATTTGATCCACTCTTCTAATGCAAACTTCCAGCGAATCTTGCTGGTGAGGATGTTGAAGATATGTTTTAACAAGCGGGATATATTCCTCAAGGAGATAGTCGAAAAGGGAACGGCCAATAATTTCCTCCTTTCTTGCTGAACCGAGCAGTTGTTTGCCGGCTTGGTTAATATCGACAAAAAAGCCTTCCTCCGTGACGATTCCTATTGTATCGACCGTATTTTCCAACAAAAGGCGGTACTTTTCTTTTTCTTCTTGAATTTGTTCTTCAAAGACTTTTCGTTCAGACACATCATGGGAGATACAAAAATATTCCATTTCATTTGTCATAGCAATGCAGCTCGTTTCAAGCCAAACATAATCACCGCACTTTCTTCGTGCACGGTACTCAACCTTATCCCAGCCATGATCGGAATGTTGCAACTTATATCGATCTTCCGGATGGATGTATGAATAGATAAACGTCCCCAGCAATTCGTAAGCTTCATAGCCAAGGATGAGAGCTGAGGCTGGTGATACGTACGTCAATCTGCCGTTGGAAGAAATACACATGATCAGATGTCTGGAATCTTTGATCAACGATTGGAATTTATTCACAATAAATGAAATGTTTTTTTTGTTCACCATAAAATTAAACCCCTTAGCAATGAAGAAAAATGTCATTATTTTCTATTATACACAAAATTCAGGTTATTTGAGGCAATTTTACTTTTGAAGATCCTTTTATTGTCTCTGTTTCGCTCCTTTTGTTTGACATTTTCATTCCTCCAAAATTGCTGCTCTAAAGAAGAATTTCAATATAAAATTCTATTCAATGCCCTATATCATGGCAAGATATTTTCAGATTGCGACGAAAAAACAAGATTGTTGTCGAAAAATAATTAAATATTTTTAATATTTATAATTGAAAGTCATTTATTTTCATGTTAGATTGATAGTGGTAATTCCCAAACTAAAATGTAAGGAGGAATTCGATGAGCTCAGTTGCAACTCCATTAAAGGAAAAAGTTGAACAATTTTTGTCTGGTGTCAAAAAATTGTACATTAACGGAGAATTTGTAAAAAGCGCCTCTGAAAAAACCTTTGATACTCCTAACCCTGCGACGGGTGAAGTGTTGGCTACAGTTTATGAAGCGCAAGAAGAAGATATTGACCGTGCTGTAAAAGCAGCAAGAGAAGCATTTGACAATGGTCCGTGGTCTAAACTAACCCCCGCGGAAAGAAGCCGATTAATGTACAAACTCGCAGATTTAATGGAAGAAAATAAAGAAGAACTGGCTCAACTAGAAACCCTCGATAATGGTAAGCCGATCAGGGAAACTTTGAATGCCGATGTTCCGTTGGCCATTGAACATTTGCGCTATTATGCCGGTTGGACAACGAAGATTGTTGGCCAAACCATCCCCGTGAACGGTCCGTTCTTTAACTACACCCGCCATGAACCGGTTGGAGTAGTCGGCCAAATTATCCCTTGGAACTTCCCGCTTTTAATGGCGTTGTGGAAATTAGGGGCCGCACTTGCTACCGGCTGTACCGTCGTATTAAAACCAGCAGAACAAACGCCTTTATCCGCTTTGTATTTAGCTGAGCTGATCGATGAAGCCGGTTTTCCTAAAGGAGTAGTGAACGTCGTACCAGGATTTGGTGAAACAGCCGGGCAACCGCTTGTAGACCATCCTCTTGTCGATAAAATTGCCTTTACAGGTTCAACAGAAGTCGGAAAATTAATTATGAAGCGAGCATCCAATTCGATCAAACGGATCACGCTTGAATTGGGTGGTAAATCACCGAACATCATCCTTCCGGACGCAGATTTTTCAAAAGCCATCCCGGGAGCTTTAAACGGGGTTATGTTCAATCAAGGTCAAGTATGCTGTGCCGGCTCACGCGTCTTTGTACCGAAAAAGCAATATGATAATATCGTTTCCGATATGGCGGATTATGCGAAAAACATTAAGCAAGGTTTCGGACTTCATTCTGATACAGAAATGGGTCCGCTTGTATCCGATGAGCAGCAAAATCGCGTTCTTGGATATATTGAAAAAGGATTGGAAGAAGGCGCTGAATTAGTCACCGGAGGAAAGAAACCGTTTGAGGAAGGTTATTTCGTCACTCCTACCATTTTCGCTAATGTGGAAGACGATATGACGATTGCAAAAGAAGAAATTTTTGGTCCGGTTATTTCTGCCCTTCCATATGAAGATTTAGACGACTTAATCAATCGTGCAAATGATTCCATTTATGGATTGGCAGCTGGAGTTTGGACACAAGATGTGAAAAAAGCACATTACATCGCCAATAATCTCCGCGCCGGAACCGTTTGGGTCAACTGTTACAACATATTTGACGCCGCAAGTCCTTTCGGTGGATACAAACAGTCCGGTATCGGCCGGGAAATGGGCTCCTACGCTTTGCAAAACTATACGGAAGTAAAAAGCGTGTGGATCTCTCTGAACTAATAGCGGTAAAATAGTAAGGGCTTACAAGAGCTAGATCCTCTATTGATTTTCCTCTAAATTCAGCGAATCGCTTGAATTTAGAGAAGCTGGGAGGAATCTGGCTCTTTTGCCTTGCCTTATTTTTCTTTGCTGTGATAAATTCGATTTTTACTTTTTTTGAAGATGGTTCATTCTGAAAGTTTCACCTTCCCCCGATTTATGAATTCTTCTTCTTCCTTCAAAAACGGCCAAATGCTTATGAGAATTCCGTGTTTCACTTTTTTACTTTGAACAAAATCAAACCTTCCCCTTTCTCAACAGTAAAAGTACAATCGAAATGAATCCTTCACAAACGTGATCGGTTTTCGGTCCAAAAAATATCCGATTACAGAAAAAGACCGTGCAAATGTTGAAACGCACGGTCTTTTTGACCTTTTTCAGGAATTATTTATTCATTTCAAATTTTTTCTTCTCTTCTTCCGCGAGTTTTCTCCACAAAAGCTTTCCACTGGACGTAGTGGGCAAGGAATCGCGGAATTCAATAAATCTTGGATATTTATAAGCTGCCATGTGTTCTTTAGACCAGCGAATTAATTCTTCTTCCGTCATTTTTCCTTTGTAGTCTTCATTCAAAACGATGAAAGCCTTTACATTTTCACCTCTTTTTGGATCTGGAATTCCGACCACACAAGCTTGCTGCACGGCTGGATGTTTGTAAAGATAACTTTCGACTTCAGTCGGCCAAACTTTAAATCCCGAGGCATTGATCATTCTTTTTAAACGGTCCACAATGAAATAATATCCTTCTTCATCGCGAACCCCAATATCGCCAGTCCGGAAGAATTTTTTCCCATCTATTTCAAGGAAAGCCTTTTCGTTATCCTCTTTGCGGTTATAATATCCGACAAATACTTGAGGACCGTGTACCACAATTTCCCCTTCTTGACCGTCGTCCAATTCTTCTAAAGTTTGTGGGTTTATGATTCTAGCATCAACATCGAACGATGGAACCCCTAAACATTGCAATTTCGGGCGATCCGGCGGATTGAAATGTGTATGAGAAATCGTTTCGGATAATCCATATCCTTCTACATAGCGAAGGCCCGTTAATTTGTACAGCTTCTCCCCAACGGCCGCCGGCAGCGAAGCTCCTCCCCCCGCAATTAATTCCAGCGAGGCGACATCTTCTTTTTTCAGCAGCGGATTGGCAAGAAAATCAATAAGCATGGTGCTGATGACCACCCAATGAGAAATCTGTTTCTTTTTTATGATTTTTCTGGCATATTCGCGGTCCCAGCGCGTTAATACGATCATTTCCGCTCCTACAAAAATAGGCATATGCATGCTGTGAATCATTCCGGTCACATGGAACAGCGGCAATGTTGTGAAACAAACTGAATTGGGCGTTAAAATATCCCAATATGCTCCACCTATCGTGTTTGCCTGGACACTGCTATGTTTATGCAAGCATCCTTTTGGCAAACCCGTTGTACCGGATGTGTACGGCATGACGGCAAGATCGTCCGCATCTCCCAGCGTACACTCCGGTTTTTCTCCAGCTTCTAACACATCTTTCCATAAATAATGATTTTGTTTTGAGAACAGACGGCGACTTTCTGCCACTACCGGAGGAATTGGATCATCCACTTCTTCGGGCAAATAATCATGATAACAAGCGATCACTAACTGTTCTAGAGGAGTTTGTTCCAAGAGCGGGGCAACATAATCATAAATTTCTTGTGAAACGATACCGATTTTGATTTGTGCGTCTTGAATATAAAATCTAAGTTCTTCGGTTGTATTCATCGGATTGATCGGAACGACAATCGCATTAATCCTGGATATAGCGTAATAAGAAATGATAAATTGAGGCGAGTTTTGCATATACAGCATGACACGGTCCCCTTTTTGGACGTGCAGCCTTTTTTCCAAAAAACCCGCGATTCTCTCTGCTTCTTCCAAAATTTGTTGATAAGAATACGTGGCGCCATAATAATAAATGGCATTTTTTTGAGGAAATCGTTTGGCGGAAACAACTAAATTATCGAAAATATTGGTTTTTGGAACCGTTAGCGTTTTGGGGACTCTTGTTGGCCAGAATGAAAAATGGGCAGTATTTTTCATTTTTCTCCTCACCTCATGAATTCATAATATTTTCCTTTTATCAAAACAGCCGGGAGTCTAAAAGGGAGATTTCTAATATTCCAGTTTTAGTGTGTCAACTTGTTATACGGTCTTTACCACAGGCATCTGAACGTTATTCATAATCAGAAACAATCTTTATCGTTCTTTCTATCATGATCCATAGTCGAGCTTCATCGTGTATTTCAGTGCAACCGTTTATTTTCCTCGAAAAACCGGTGTTCTTTTTTCATTAAAAGCGGTAACACCTTCTTTATGGTCCTCTGTTTCCGCCATCAGCATCTGTGTGAGCCTTTCTCTTTCAAGCACTTGTTCTAAAGTCAGCTGATAAGATTCATTGATCAACTTTTTCATTTTTCCATACGCTTTAAGAGGTCCTTGCGATAAGCGGGCGGCAAAAATGATGACTTCATCCTGTAGCTCTTCGATAGGCACCACGCGGTTGATGATTCCTAACGCAAGCGCTTCTTTTGCTGTGATAGGCTCTGCTAAGAAGAACAATTCTTTCACTTTATGGGGACCTAAAATTTTAGGTAAAAAATGGAGGCCTCCGCCATCGGAAATAAGCCCTACTTGAGCAAAACTTAAGATAAATTTACTTTCATCCGATGCAAGAATAAAATCGCAAGCTAGAGCCAAATTAAATCCCGCTCCTGCCGCATATCCATGAACGGCTGCCACAATCGGTTTTTCCACTTCTTGCATCGTCAAGATACATTGATTGAGATGGCCTACATGCTCATACAAGGATGTGATGTCAGTTCGGCTGGCCATGCTTTTCACATCACCCCCCGCAGAGAAAGCTCTGCCTGAACCTCTTATGACGATCGCCTTCACTGAATCATCCTCACCCGCTTGTTGCAGTTGTTCTCTCAAACCAATGAGCATATCCTCGCTAAAAGCGTTTAAACTTTCCGGACGATTTAACGTCAAAATCAAAATTTTTCCTTGCTTCTCCACTAATACATCACTCATTCTTTTCCATCTCCTTTTCCCATTTTTTTGATTAACTTACCGAATCTACTAATAAATTAGTGGCGACGTTGATCCGTGTATTTGAACAACCGTTCCGCTGGAATCACAGAACAAAAGTAAACGCTTTCTAAATGGATTGTTGGACGCTTCTCCTTTTTGTAATGAGTATATACCCACTCATATTGTAGATCTGATTGGATTCAGACTTCCCTTAAAAATGGGGTTGACCATCCTGCTCATTTTCCACATGGATTAACTTTCCGTCTTTCCAGCGCGGAACGACAGTGAAGGCACTTTTTTGGGAAATAAAGTCCAATTCATCATCATACGAATAGCGCGAAAGTATTTTTCCGATTCTTGTTAAGCGCAAAAGTTCATAAGGATGATCCTTTTGGGATCGATAAAACAATTGCGCCGTTTTCGCAGCATCCGTCAACTGAAAAGAATGAAGCGAAAGCAAGCAGTCGACCATGTAGCCGGCCCCATAAAAATCTTCCATACTGAAGCTGCCGCGCGACCCTCCGCAAATAAGGAGGATGGTTTCATTTTGATAATGTTTCACAATGTCGGCTGCGACAGCTTCTGTATTTAATAGGCTGGCTGCGTATAATTTTTTGGCTGACTCCGCTTTCTTCAGTGCCACTGTACCATTTGTCGTCGATAAAATGAGCGTTTTTTCTTTAATCCTTTTTCCCAGCTCTTTTGGATAAGGATCCAGAAACCCTTCCATTGATTTCCCGTTATATTCTCCGGCAAGCACAGCAGACGATGACGGAAATGCAGAGGATACTTCGACTGCTTCTTCCCTGTCGTATACAGGAATCACGGCTTCGGCCCCTTGTTCCAGCGCAGCCGTAATGGTGGATGTGGCCAGTATAATATCAAATACAACGGCGATTTTTCCTGCCAATCTTTCCATCACTAAATCTTCTTTTTTCAATACTACGTGGATCTTCCTTGTCATAGCTCACCTCTTTCACTATGAAAAGCCGTCAACCAGGAATATCGAACTAATGATTTGGCAAAATCGCCGTAACGGGCAAATCGATGATCATTTGTCTGACCGTTTTTGTAACGATAATAAATCTGCTGGCAAATACCAGCTAATTTAAAATATCCGAACGATAAATAAAATGGAAAATGTTCCACGTCCCTTCCGCTTTTCCTGCTGTAGCTTTTCACAAATTCCTTTCTTGTGTAAAATCCAGCCAACGTTGTGACAGAGGGCTTCCCAAATCCTGCTTTCAACTCGGGCGGATCATCTGGTTCCTGCCAATAGCTCATAGCTGCTCCCAAGTCAGCCAATGGATCTCCTACTGTTGCCATTTCCCAGTCAAGCAACCCTGTCATCTTCGACAAATCTTCAGAAAATAGAGCATTGTTCAGCTTGTAATCATAATGGATAATGGCCGGTTCAGGTGAAGTTGGAATATGGTGGACAAGCCATGTTTTCAACCGTTCCAACTCGGGAAGATCTTCCGTTTTCACTCGTTCAAAACGAGTAATCCAGCCATGCACTTGCCGTTGTAAAAATCCTTCCGGCTTCGTCATTTTCTCTAGTATTGTTCCTTTATATGGAACAGAGTGAAGATTCACAAGCATATCGACCATCATCTCAGAAATGCGCTTCCCTAATGCCGGCGTTGGTTCAATCTCTTCCGGAAAATCGGTATCGATCAAAACCCCTTCTTTTTTTTCCATCAAAATAAATGGCTTTCCCACAATAGAATCATCTTCGCAAAATAGAAATGGCCGCGGCGCCAAAGGGAAATGTTCAGCTAATACTGACAGAAATTGATGCTCCCGTTTCATATCATGAGCTTTCGGAGCAACAGGCCCCATAGGCGCACGCCTTAATACCGCCTCCCAATTTCCTATGTTTAATGCATATGTGAGGTTGGAGGCACCAGTACCGAATTGCCGGATCTCAAGCGGCGAGTCCGGTAAACCCGTTAATTCCTTGCGTAAATACGCTTCCAATTTTTCTTTATTTATTTCCTCTCCTTTTCGGACAGGTATGATATGGGACAATCGGTATCACTTCCTTTTCAGAAATTCCGTTTCTTCCAAGTGTTGATGTAAATAATTTCTCAGTTCTTTCGGCAAAGGTTCGCTTTCTTGGGTATCAAAGTTAAAATAGACGATCACGGCTTCGGCACAAGCGACAGTTTTGCCAGTATGTTTGTCTATAATTTCGTGACCCAATGTAAAACTTTTCGTTCCGATTTTTTTGATCGATGTCGTGACAACAAGCCTTTGATTATAATAGGCTTGAGCAACAAAATCACAGCGTGTGGAAGCCAATATAAAACAATGATCCATATTCGTTTCTTCCAAAAAATCGAGACGCGCTTCCTCTAAATAAGCAAAATAACTAGTATTATTCACATGCCCAAAAGCATCCGTTTCACAAAAACGGACACGGATTTCAGTTGAATACAACGAATTTCCTCCTTTACCGATGGGAAAAAGATGCTTCCCTTTTTTCTATAAACGCTTGCACACCTTCTTTGATATCTTCTGTTTGAAAAACTTCTTCAAAAAGCTGTGCTTCCAGCTGAATTCCTTCCCACAATGGAGCTTGAAGACCTTCATTGATGGCTTTTTTGATTCTGATTAAAGCTGGCAAGGAAAAGCGGTTGATTTTTTCCGCCTGTTTTTTTGCATAGTTTAAACCTTCTCCTTTCGGGACAACATGATCCACGAGCCCAATTTGAAGTGCTTTTTCTGCCGATATGGGATCACCTGTGAACATCAATTCCTTCGCTTTGCTTGCCCCAATTAGGCGTGGAAGCCGTTGAGTCCCTCCCCCCCTGGGAATAGGCCTAGCTTGATTTCCGGCAAACCGATTTGGACGTGATCTTCGGCTATCCGGAGATCAGCTGTCAGTGCTAATTCGCAGCCGCCTCCCAATGCCAATCCATTTAACACAGCTATCGTGGGTTTTTTTAATATTCTGAATTTTAAAGAAAAAATTATGCGTTTTCATGAATTCTTCTTGAAGCCCCTTTTTCCCAATCCATCGCGGGAAATCTTTTATATCCGCTCACGCCATAAAAGCCCGTTCTCCTGCACCAGTTAGAAGAATAGCAGTAATCGTTTTCGTCCTCTTCCAGTTGATCGAAAATTTCCGAAATTTCATTTGTCACTTGTCGGCTTAACACATTGAGAGGAGGATTGTTTATCGTCACAATCGCTATCCTTCCTTCTTTTTCAAGGCTTATTAATGTCATTCTTATTTCACCTCTTCTTTTTCATACGTATAGAAACCCTTGCCTGTTTTTCGTCCAAGCTCTCCCTTTTCCACTTTCTCTTGCAAACATTTCGCCGGTCGTTCCAGAGGGTTTCCTGATTCTTGATATTGCTGATTTTGAACGAAATAGACAACATCTAGACCAGAGAAATCCATTAACTCAAACGGCCCCATCGGATGACCTAATGCTTTCTTAACGATCAAATCAATATCTTGATAGTCGGCATAGCCATTTTCATATAGATAAATAGCTTCCTTATTTAGTGCACCTAAAATCCGGTTTGCAATAAATCCGGAAATTTCTTTTTTTAACAGGACAGCTGTTCGATTCATCCGTTCGCAGACTTCCATCGTCACCTTTGCCGTTTCTTCGCTTGTTTGGCTGCTCATGACGACTTCCACACAATCCATGACAAGCGGTGGGAAGAAAAAGTGCATATTAATCATTTTTTCCGGCCGTTCCGTTACTTCTGCTATGAGAGAATTCACGATCGTAGAACTGTTGGTTGCTAATATAGCGTGTTTTGGCGCCCATGTATCAAGCTCCTTAAATACGCTCCGCTTCACTTCCAGTTTCTCGACAACCGCTTCAATGACAAAATCGGCATCTTGAACCGCTTCCTTTAAATTCGTGGAAAAAACGAGCCGGGCAAAAGCGGCATTTACGGCATCCTCTGTGATTTTCCCTTTGGAAACCCATTTATTCATAATTCCATTCAAAGATTTTTCAGCTTTCGTTAGCGTGCTTTCGCTTATGTCTTGGATAACGGTTTCAAAACCGCCCAATGCAGCCAACATCGCAATTTGGTGCCCCATTTGTCCTGATCCGATCACTGCTATTTTCTTCACATCATTAATGTTCATGACAGTACCCCCTTATGGACTCATTACATCGCAATCAAGAGTTGATACAGAATATCAATTATTATGTTGGATCCCATGAATGAGCATTTCATAAAAAATTTCGGCTACACGCTTGTCGCTCACTTTTCCTGTTGGCTTAAACCAAAAATAGCTCCAATTGGCAATGCCTAAAATGCCGAATGAAACAATATCAGGCGGCAAGTCTGCGCGGAATTCTCCGTTTTTTATTCCCTCTTCAATCAATAATTGAACATTTTCTCGAAATTGATCTCTTTTCGGCAGAACGATATCAAGATATTGATCGCTTAAATGATTGATTTCCCTTATGAATACTTTTGCTCGCTGTCCTTCTTTTTCGATATCTTGAATTAATTTATAAATGATCGCAAATAATTTTTCTTGACACGTTTTGCTTGGATCCGAGATGATTTTTTTCTGATTCTCTAAAAGACGTTCGATATATTGCAAATGGATATCCTTTAGCAATTCTTCTTTGCTTTTGAAATAATAATAAAAGGTTCCTTTCGTTACATGCAGTTCATCCATGATGTCCTGTATAGAGGTTTCTTTAAAGCCTTTTTCAGCAAATAGCTCGATGCTCTTGTCCATGATTGTTTCTTTCATTGTACAATCCTCACCGTTATCAGTTTTTTTGTGATTATACTATAAGAACGAGAGCATCAATACAAGTCTTCATTGTTTTTTCATTGACTCTTCTCGGATGGCTCTTCTCAAAATTTTCCCTATATTGGTTTTGGGCAATTCGTTTCTAAATTCAATGATTTTTGGTACTTTATATGCGGATAGATGCTGTTTGCAGTGATCGATCAATTCTTTCTCGCTTGTTGTTGCCCCTTCCTTTAAGACGATAACAGCTTTAACCGTCTCCCCTCTGTAGGCATCTGGTACGCCAATCACCACTGCTTCCTGAACGGCTGGATGCTCGTATAAAACTTCTTCTACGTCGCGCGGATAAATATTATAGCCACTTGCGATAATCATATCTTTTTTGCGATCGATAATGGATACGTATCCTTCAATATCCATTTTGGCGATATCTCCCGTATACAGCCAGCCGTTGCGTAACGTCATCGCCGTTTCTTCCGGTTGGTTCCAGTATCCTTTCATCACTTGCGGGCCTTTGATGACCAATTCTCCTGGCTCACCAGGCGGCATTTCTTTCGTTCCAGATTCCAAATCGACTATTTTATAAGCTGTCCGAGGGAACCCGATCCCAACCGTTCCCGCTTTTCTTGCTGCAAACGGAGGATTGCAATGGGTTGTAGGTGACGCTTCTGAAAGACCGTACCCCTCTACTATTTTCGCTCCTGTTTTTCTTTCAAATTCTTTCATGACTTCTATTGGCATAGGCGCACTTCCGGAATTGCATAATTTCATAGAATCCAATTGGTACTCGTGGGCGCGTGGGTGATTGGTAATCGCTACATACATGGTTGGAACACCTGGAAATACCGTGGGCTTTTCTTTCTTAATGGTCTCCAACACTTCTTGAAGATCAAATTTTGGGAGAAGGATCATTTCATTCCCACAAAAAATGGAAAAGTTCATGCATGATGTCATCCCAAATACATGAAATAGTGGAATAACCGTTAAACATTTTTCATTGCCTGGATTTAATTCACTTTTAAAAAACTCGTAAGTTTGAACAATGTTAGCCACCAAATTAAAATGAGTCAGCATAGCCCCTTTTGATCTGCCTGTTGTACCGCCCGTATACTGCAAAACCGCAATATCGTTTTTTGGATCTATCTTCACAGGCAAAAAATCGTTTTTTACTGAAAGAACAGATTGAAGCGCCAAATCGGGAAGCTTAGGATGAAAAAGATCTCCTAAACTGACAGTCATCACGGTTTCAATTGCCGTATTTTTCTGTACTGATTTTATTTTTGGGTAAAGAGCATCTATCAGAATGATGATTTTCGCCTGACAATCTTTTAAAATATACTCCAGTTCTTTCTCCGATAGCATCGGGTTTAGCTGGGTGACGATTCCGCCAGCGGCAAGGATCCCATAATAACTGATCAAATATTGTGGGCAATTTGGCAATTGTATGGCGACCCGGTCACCTTTTTGAACACCTAGTTTCTGCAAATGGGCGGCAAATATTTGAACTGCTTCCCAAAGTTGTTCATATGTCAGTTTACGGCCATAAAAACTGGCGACATATGCTTGAGGGAATTTTTTCACCGACTGTTCTAACATTTCAGGCAATGTCATTTCCGGAATCGTTATATCATGGGAACAGTTTCCCTGATAGGGAGCAAAGTATTGAACATCCTCCATTGGAAAATCCCCCTTTTGATCCAATCAGTCCGGAAATTTTATGTCAGAGCGTGCGATCCACCATCCACAAAGAGGACATCCCCGGTTATATAATCCGAAGCTTTTGAGGCCAAAAAAACGGCCGCTCCCTTTAAATCATCGTCACTACCGAATCTTCTTAACGGCGTATGTGACAGCCAATAATCTTTCCCTTTCTCAATAACGACATTCGACATTTTCGTCGGGAAGAACCCCGGCGCAATCGCATTCACATGAATATGATACGGCCCCCATTTCACCGCCAAATCTTTTGTAAAAGTAATGATGGCACCTTTGCTGGTATTGTAGCCGATGGCATCCAAATAATCGGGATCCGTTCCGCCAAGCCCGGCAATCGAAGCCATATTAATAATCTTTCCCGATTTCTGCTCAATCATTTTTTTCCCAACCGCTTGCGACATTAAAAACGTGCCGGTAACATTCACATTGATTACTTTTTTCCAAGCATCAATCGGCATTTCCGCCGCTGGCGCCCCCCATGAAACCCCGCTGTTATTCACTAAAATATCAATGCGTCCCAACTTGCGAATCGTTTGATCCACTACCGTCTGAACATCCTCCGGTTTTGTGACATCGCATTCCAGAGCTAGCGTTTTTATCCCGTACACGGACTGTAAACGTTCAGCTGTTTCTTGACAATTCTCTACTTTACGCGAACAAAGGACAACGTTCACTCCTGATTCAGCGTACGCTTCTGCGATCTGCTCTCCTAATCCTCGCCCTCCTCCAGTGATAATCGCCGTTTTTCCGGTTAAGTCAAACAGTTCCTTTACTGTTGCCATTGAAATCTCTCCCTTTCCGGTGAATGCTCACGCAATTCCAGCTTCGCAATTTGCTGTTTATGAACTTCATCCGGACCATCAGCTAGTCTTAGTGTTCTTATATTGGCCCAATGAGCGGCAAGAGTCGTATCATTGCTGACGCCTTTCGCACCGAATGCTTGTATGGCGCGGTCTATTACTTTTAAGGCCATATTCGGAGCAATCACTTTAATCATCGCAATCTCTTTTTTGGCCGCTTTATTGCCGACCGTATCCATCATATAAGCCGCTTTTAAAGTCAACAGCCTTGCCTGTTCAATTTCGATCCGCGATTGAGCAATCCAATCTTGGATCACTCCTTTCTTCGATAAAGATTCGCCAAAAGCCTCCCTTTCTTGTACGCGCTTACACATTTCGTCCAGCGCTCTTTCTGCAGCGCCAATAATTCTCATGCAATGATGAATTCGTCCAGGTCCCAACCTACCTTGGGCGATGGCGAATCCTTTGCCTTCTTCCCAAATGATATTTTCCGCCGGTACCCTCACGTCGTGAAAAAGAATTTCCGCATGCCCATGTGGAGCGTGATCATATCCAAAAACGGGGAGCAAGCGTTTAATCTCCACACCCTTTGTATCAAGAGGAACGATAATCATGGATTGCTGTTCGTGTTTTGGAGCATCGGGGTTCGATTTGCCCATGACGATGGCAAATTTGCAACGCGGATCCCCTGCTCCGGAAGACCACCATTTCAAACCGTTTATCACATATTCGTCTCCATCCCGCACGATGCTGGCCGAAATATTGGTGGCGTCGCTGCTTGCAACATCCGGTTCCGTCATCGAAAAACAAGAACGAATGTCGCCGTTCAGAAGAGGTTTCAGCCACTTTTCTTTTTGCTGCTCGCTTCCATAACGGACGAGAACTTCCATATTCCCGGTATCAGGTGCATTGCAGTTAAATATTTCCGGAGCGATCATGCTTCTTCCCATAATTTCGCAGAGCGGGGCATATTCCAAATTGGTCAATCCGGCGCCATATTCGCTGTCAGGCAAAAACAAATTCCATAATCCTTCTTTCTTTGCCTTCTGCTTCAGCTCTTCTAAAATGGGTGGAATGGACCAGCGAGTTTCTTGATCGTTCAACTGTTCCTCGAATGTTTTTTCATTCGGATAAATGTATTCTTCCATAAAGGCTGTCAACCGCTTTTGAAGATTGATCACTTTTTCGGAAAACGAAAAATCCATAGAAGTTTGGCCCCCTTTTTTAACTAACCGGTCGGTATGTGCCGTTAATTGTATGTTATATCAATTAGAGTATTCCTGACAATAATATTTTATAAAATTCCGAAAATTTTATTCGACATAAAAATAGGAAAATCCTATTTTGGTCCATCCGTTATTCACAAACTTTTGCGCTCAATAAAAAAATCAGTTTCCTCCGGGCAAAGTCAGGATGACCAATGGAAACCGGAGGAAACCAACAAAAATCAATACTTTTTCTGTTTTTTCTCTGCTGATGAGCGGCTCACACCGCCGGCTGTTTCTCGTTCCGTTGTTCCTTGCCCTTCCGTTTGAGAAGAGCCTAAACCAATAGTGGTAGGATCTTTTTTTACTCGTTTGCTCAATTTCCATCACCTCTGTCTTACTTTACCTTGACAGCCGCTTTTTATGTATCATACCAGCTGCTTTTTTTAGGATGGAAATCCACGTCCGTGACTTAAATCTTGTTTGTCCGTCAGAACAAGAGCGGAAACAACCACGGAAGAACGGCTGATGTCAAAATGGACGCAAACCCCATGGCAGCCCCGGATACTCCTCCCGGCAACGACCCTTCTGACAGTATTTGCGCTGTGCCGATACCGTGAGAAACCGTACCAATGGATAGTCCTCTGGAAAACGGATCTGATATCCTCGTCACATTCAATAGCCACGGTCCGAACATCGCTCCGAAGATGCCGGCGACCATGACAAAAATCGCCGATAGCGCAGGATCTCCCCCTATAATCTTCGCTTCTTCTATGGCAACCGGCGTTGTAACCGATTTCGTCGCTACTGAGGCTGCAATGGTTCCCGAAAAATCAAATAGTTTGGCAAGCAAAACAGCAGAAATGATGGTTGAAAAGGTACCCAAGACGAGTCCGGCAAGTGCAGGCATCCATTTTTTTAACAGCAAATCTTTATTATGATAAAGCGGAACAGCAAGCGCCACTGTCGCTGGTCCAAGCAGATAAGTCATAATATCCTTTGCCGGCCCATAGTCTTTGTAATCCATTCTACATACCGTAAGCACGATGATGATGAGTACTGTACTCAAAAAAACAGGTGTGGTCAAGGGGGATGGGTATTTCCGGGCCAAAATGCGAGAAATCCAATAAGCCGCTATCGTCACGACAATACTAAACACTGTAATGGCGATCTTCATCCATATTCCCTTCTTTCTCTTTTCCCAGCCATTGACTTGTATACCCCGTAATCAACAGACCGATAATGGAGCTGCCCAGTAAAATAATGATCAATGCAAATCCATTTTTGACAAAAAAATTCCCATAGCTCATGAAACCGACTGAAATGGGAATGAAGAAAAACGCTAAATGCTTATTTAGAAAAGAAGCTCCCCTCTCCACCCAATGAATTTTCACAATTCCAGTTAGAAGCAGTATAAATAAAATCACCATTCCCAGCACGTTTCCCGGAATGGGGATATGAAAAAACTCGACGATACTATAGCTAATCTCATTGATAAGCCATAAAAAAGCGATTTGCAACACAAAAATAAATCCCTGCTTCATCACTCACACCTCCATTTTACCGAAAATTCAAATAACAATTAATTTTATTGTAACTCATTCGTCCAATGAATGGAGAAAAAAATCCATCTTTCATCGTTTTCGAAAAAAACAGACGCCATATTGTGTATAAATCCTTTCATCCTAGAAAACGATAGGAAGGGAGGTGTTAGGAATGGCAAAAATCGGAGTAGAAGAATCATTGCACAATGTATCCGAAGCCTTAAAAGAAAGAGGATATCAAGTGGTGGAATTGAAGAAGGAGTCTGACGCCCGCGGCTGCGATTGTTGTGTGGTCACCGGATTGGACTCCGATATGTTAGGCATTCAAAATACGGTCATAAAAGGACCAGTCATCAACGCCGACGGCTTAAGCGCCGATGAAGTTTGTCGTGAAGTTGAAAACCGACTTCAATAGAGACACTCAGCGGGAAAACCCGCTGAGTGTTTTTTCCGGCTTTCATATGCTCTCTCAAGTGAAGTGCTTACTGTTGAAAACTTTCCCATCCAGTCTCAATTGCTTACTAGAACGTCAGAAAAGACAAAAGTCCTTATCTGTTGTTTGAAGTTTGACACCGACAAAAAAGCAGACAATGGAAAAGACTTGGCTTTTCGTCATTTACCATTTAGCAAGACGGTTCATCTCAGAGAAATCTTATTATGAGCTGCTTGTATTTTTCATGCTGAAATGATTTTTTCGTGTTTTTCCGCCTAAAACAAGAAATAGTTCCATAGCCATTCTGCCATTGATTTCTTATCCTCAACGTGAAAAGCAGGAATTTGTTTAAATTGATGCGGGAAAGGCGTGATGACGGCTTGTACATTTTCCAATTTCAATAAATTCTTGTCCTCTTCTCGGTGAATCATAACCGCTTTAGGAAACGAAGCTTTTTTATAGCCTTCTATCAAAATGAAATCAAGAGGAAGCGATTGATACAGTTTCAATATGTCTTCTAAGCCATAGTAACCGTTGATCGTGACAACGGCTGTGTTTCCGCCTTCTACCGTAACAGCATAAGCGCCCTTTTTCCGGTACCTTTCTGTATCTTTTCCTTTATCTCCGATGACAGGTCGTCCACCATGTCCATGATGTTTCACTACGCCCACCGTTTTTCCGTGAAAAGAAGCATATTCAAGCAAATATTCGATCCAAGTTGTTTTCCCGCTATTTTGATACCCTACTATTTGGAAGATCTTTTGCTCTCTTCCCACCACGACTCACTCCCCGTGTTATCTTCGAGAAAGAGAACATCTACAAGATCTCCGCTTCCAAACCCTCTTGTTCCTCCCGGAAGAACCATTAAGCAATCTGACCACGCCAGGGACGTTACGACGTTTGATTTATCCAATCCCACCGGTTTTACATGCAGCTTTCCGTCCTCGCCATAAAAGACTCTGCTGCGCACAAACCTGGAAAAAGGATTGGCTTTCGGGAATTCTGATTGTAAAAAAGCTTTTCCTTGGCGCAAGTATGGTTTAGAAGAATGAAGCCAGTAACGTATAAGGGGGCGAACATACAATTCAAATCCAACATAACAAGCAGAAGGATTTCCGGACAATCCAAACAGCATTTTGCCATTCAAAACGGCGGCCGTTGTCACACTACCAGGACGCATAGCGATTTTATTAAAAAGCACTTCAGCCTTCATTTGGCGATAAATTTCCGGCAAATAGTCAAAATCTCCTACAGAAACTCCGCCCGTCGTAATGACTATATCGCATTCTTTGTACGCAGTTTTAACAGCATTTAATACCGAATCGACATCATCGGCGCATTGCCCGTATGTTTTGACTTTTCCTCCTGCTCTTTCAATTTGCGAAGCGATCATGTATAGATTGGAATTGCGGATTTTTCCCGGCACCAATTCTTCATCTACATTTAATAGCTCAGATCCCGTAGCAAGTACACCGACAACGGGAGGTTTCACAACGGGAACTTTGGCATAACCGAAAGTTGCAAGCAACGCTTTTACACCGGGATTAATTTGAATTCCTTCTTCTATCAAAGGCTGACCTTTCTTGGCATCTTCTCCTTTAAAGGAAATATTATCATGTTTTTGGAACGGCCGTTTGATCGCAATAAATGTTTTGCCATCCCGTTTTTCCTCATGAACCAATTCAAGCATGACGACACAGTCCGCCCCTTCCGGAATAGCCGCTCCTGTCATAATGCGGATTGCCTCCATTTTCCCAACTCGAAAAGGACTTACTTGCCCGGCTCCAATTTCATCGATGACTTCAAGAAAAACCGGGCTGTCGCTAGTCGCATCTGCAGTATCTTCGCTGCGGACGGCAAACCCATCATAAGGAGAGCGGTCAAAGGGCGGTACATCGTGATCCGCTACTAACGGTTTTCCTAAAAAGCGGCGATCACACGCATCAATATCCACATATTCTATTTCTCCAAGCTGCTTCCACTCCATGACTCTCCGAACGGCTTCACCAACTTTGATCGGGCTTCTCCGTTCCACCATGATCCTCATCCTTTCTCTTTACCACCATCATTCTTCGACGTCGGCAACTTTGAGCCAGTTCCAGTCAACGTTCTTGATCCGGTTGGACCCATACTCGTTCCATTCATCCATATATAGAGCGATCGAGTGATTTTTTCGTTCCGATCCATTTTATAAAAGGGAAATTAACAAAATTTCGAATGATGTTCTTCTCTTTTATCCTTCATTCTTTGTAGATTATACCACATTTTCCCTAGCGTCGTTTTGAAGTTCAGCAAATACCAATGGGAGAAATGGATTCTCCATCTCTTCCGTCCGGTCACTTTTGCTCCTTTTTTCCATATGTCAGGCTTGATCAACTTTCAGTCCTTGTATGGAAGATTTCCTTCAATTTTTTCTGATTATATCTTGTTCGTTTTGACAATACGCGCATTTGTTTTTTTCTTATTGGACGGTTATCCACCGATATAGGACATTTCAATTTTTTTACGGGGATGATGAGTATTAGCCAAACGTTCATCTGAATAACGATCTGCTCGGCGGTTCCAAATGTCTGCTACTTTTTGTGCAATTTCTTCATCCTTCGCCCCGCTTCGCAGAAGAGCTCTCAAGTCGTAGCCTTCACTTGCAAACAGGCAAGTATACAGTTTTCCTTCGGCCGAAATTCTGGCTCTTGTGCAGCTTGAGCAAAAAGATTCTGTAACAGAGGTGATAAAACCGACTTCCGTTTGTTCACCTTGATAACGATACCGTTTAGCCACTTCGCCAAAATACGCCGGTTCCACTGGCTCTAATTGAAAACGGCTCTTTAATTTTTCGTATATTTCTTTTTTGGTTACCACTTGATCTAATTTCCATCCATTTGAATTTCCGACATCCATAAATTCAATAAAACGGAGAGAAAGTCCTTTTTTCCGACAAAATTCTGCCATCGGCAAAATCTCGTCTTCATTCATACTTCTTTGGACAACCATGTTTATTTTCACCTTAAGGCCATGGGCAAGAGCAGCGTCAATCCCCTTTATGACTGCCTTGGAACGGACTCCTCGGCCGTTCATTTTCATAAAAATTTCATCATTCAGAGCGTCAAGGCTGACATTCACCCGTTTTAAACCAGCTTCTTTCAATTCTTTTGCGTATTTAGGCAAATACACTCCATTTGTTGTAAGACCAATATCTTGAATGCCGGGAATTTTCAACAATCGCTGAATGAGGGAGGGGAGTTCTTTTCTCATGAGCGGTTCCCCGCCTGTAACTCGGATTTTCCTGACCCCCAATTTGCTAAAGATGATTGCCAATCTTTCTATTTCCTCAAACGAAAGGACTTCCTCTTTCGGCAAAAAAGCAAAATCCGGGCCAAATATTTCGGCGGGCATACAATATTGACAGCGGAAATTACAGCGATCAGTCACACTTATACGCAAATCTCGCAAAGGTCGATTCAACGTATCAAGAATTGGAATTTTCATTGTTTTCATCTCCCAAAAAGGAATGTTCCTTTTTAAGCTCATTTCTTTTTTTGTGAAACGTGTCTCATTTCCATAACGATAGAAAAAGGGAGCAGAGTACGCTCCCTTTTTTCTATTGTAAAGGAAAATTCATTGTACGTACACCGTTTTTTTCCTGATGCCATTTTCGACTCTCCTTATTGAATAATGTACAGATCAAAAAAGAAAATCAGACCTGATTTAGGAGAAAAAGGTGCGGCTAATATTCGTAAACAACGTTATGAAGGGTATGAGAGGAACCAAATGTATGAAAAAGACGGCAAAAAAAAACTTGCCGCCCATTTCATTAATTGACCAATCGTCCCGTTATTCCTTTTGATTCCCAATAATTTTTTCTTAATAACACCTTTTGAATCTTTCCCGATGCCGTTTTCGGCAGTTCCTCCACAAACGTTACTCCTGTAATCGCTTTAAAATGAGCTAACTTTGAACGGGAAAATTCGATTAATTCTTGTTCTGTTACGGTTTCGTTCGGTTTCTTGACTACAAAAGCATGCGGAGTTTCTCCCCACTTTTCATGCGGCACGGCGATGACAGCAGCTTCTAATACAGCCGGATGCTCGTAGAGAACGCCCTCGACTTCAATAGAGGAAATATTTTCTCCGCCGCTAATGATAATATCTTTTTTTCTGTCCACAATGTCGATATACCCGTACTCATCAATCGTCCCCATATCGCCGGTATGAAGCCAACCGTTTCGGATCGTCTCCATTGTCGCTTCTTCATTTTTCCAATAACCTTTCATCACGGCGTTGCTTCGAATAACCAGTTCTCCTATTTCCTTTCCGTTTCGTGCTACTTCCTCCCCATGTTCATTAACAACCTTAACACGACAACCAATCATCGGATAACCGGCTTTGGCTTTCACACGCCATTGCTCTTCCAAAGGTAAATGGCTCAAATGGGAACGAACGGTGGAAACCAAATGCAGCGGCGTACTTTCCGTCATTCCGTAAACTTGGATAAACTCCCAACCCAATTCATTCTCTACTCTTTTCACAAAGGAAGGCGGAGGAGCTGATCCGGCAATGACGACACGCACATCTTGTTCAATGATCGGATGATGCTTTTCATTATATTGAAGCAAGGAATTTAATACTGTTGGGGCCATTTCCATGATGGTGACACGATGCTTTTGCACTAAATCAAATATGGTTTTTGCATCCACTTTTCGCAAAGCTACTTGAGTCGCACCATTTGCCGTGAAATAAAAAGGGGATCCCCAGCCGTTGACGTGGAACATAGGCAGTACATGAAGTAACGTGTCTCGATCCGAAACGCGCAAATGATGCATCGACCAAAGTGCATGAAGATAATTATTGCGATGCGTCAACATAACCCCTTTTGGGTTCCCGGTCGTCCCGCTCGTATACAATAAACTACATACATCTTCTTCATGGATTTCGGGTCGTTCTATTTCGTTAGTTGGAAACATGCTCAACCAACGGTCATAATCCAATTCTTCATTGTCGCTGTCTTTATAATGAACAATAATATGTTCAACGGTCGCTAAACGGTCTTTCACCGGTTGGATCAAATGGTAAAGATCCTGGTCGACAAACAGTACTTTCGATTCACTGTGATTTAGCATAAACAAATAATCTTCCGGTTTCAGACGAATATTCAAAGGAACCATAATGGCTCCGATCTGAAAAATTCCGTAAAAACCTTCAAGCATTTCCAACGTGTTGGGCGCTAAATACGCCACGCGGTCTCCCTTGCGGATGCCCAGTGAATACAGCCCATGAGACAACTGATTCACTCTTTCTTTTAATTGTCGATAAGTGATATAGCGATCATCGTTAATCATTCCAATTTTGTCTGCATATAATTCGGCAGCGCGATCTAAAAAATCTGTCAGTACTAACGGAACGTGCATAACTCATCTCCCCCATTATTCAGAAAATTATAATATATTAGAATATTAACATATTTTAATAGGAATAAACAATGATTTCCCTGCTGCCTTTTTTCCTAGTCTAAAAGAATGATAGAAAATTCAGCTAATCCCTTTCATCGATCCGTCCCCTGTATGCGTCTATAAAAAAGAGGATATACGTTCTTGAACGAACATCATATCCTCTTATCATTTATGAATCAAAAGCAAGTGTATGAAAAAATTATTCATCCTCTTTTTTTCTCTTTGGCAATCTCTTTTCACGCCGAGCAGCCTCTCTTAATAAAAATTCAATATGGGCATTCACACTACGGAATTCTTCTTGCGCCCACCGTTCAATGATTGCATACAATTCAGGAGCTATTCTCAACGGAAAATGTTTCTTGTTGGCCATGTTGATCCACAACCATTAGTACAAGCTGCCGGTATTAATGACCGGCTGAGCGCCACGGTCAGATATGATCGCAATCATTAAATTATTGACCATGTTCACTTTTCTTTCCTCATCCAGTTCAATCGTTCCATCGTTCGAAAGCTGTTCGACGGCCATTTGAGCCATACTGACAGCACCTTCTACAATCATTTTTCTGGCAGATAGAACGGCGGCGGCCTGTTGACGCTGAAGCATGGCGCTCGCAATTTCTGTCGAATAAGCCAAATGGGTCAGCCTCGCTTCGATTACTTGAACTCCCGCAACGTTTAACCGTTCTTGCAATTCGTCGGCCAATTCTTTGGAAACAATATCCGCATTGCCTCTTAATGTAATATGGTGGTCATCCAACGTATCATAAGGATACTTTGTTGCGACGTGGCGGATAGCAGCCTCGCTTTGGATTTCCACGAATTCTTCATAATCATCTACATCAAAAGTTGCTTTCGCTGAATCAATGACTTTAAAGACGATGACGGAAGCAATTTCAATCGGATTTCCTTCAACATCATTTACTTTAAGTTTTTTGCTATTAAAATTTCGCACGCGAAGAGACACTTTTTTCTTATTCGTAAATGGAACAGTTAAAGCTATACCGCTTTTTCGAATGGTTCCTATATAACGCCCGAAAAAAACGACAACATTGGCTTGGTTAGGCTGTACAATAGTCAGACCGCTCCCGATCAGTATGGCAATGATCACCAACAAAATAGAACGAAAAAAATGATCTCGAGTCATGGCTAAAAAAGCCACAGCCAACAGAGCGATAATTAACAAAATTCCGATAAATCCGTTCATATACCACGCATTTTTCTCTTTCAACTTTCGTTTCCCCTTCCTAGTGGAATTTATATCAAAATGATATCATGATTTGAAATATATGTAAATCATAACCAATTTTTTCATTTGAATGATTTGAAAAATGAAAATAAAGAGTCCTTATCTTATCAACGCGCCTTGTACCTTTTATCATTATCACGATATAATGTCCACAACTATACCTATTCATGATTATGTAGTTTCACACTTTTATTGTCGCCGTCCTAACCGTCCTGCTCTAGACAAACCATCTTCCATGAACGAAACACAAAAAATCGCCGCTTCATGGAAGCGGCGGCCTGTACGACGGCTGAATAAGCCTTTATTGTTGATTCCATTTTCAGCTAAATCACTTGTTCTTTTTCTTGCACGAATTCGATTTCAAAACCTAAATCGGCAATCATTTGATGATCTGCAGTTGTTTCTTGGCCTTCCGTTGTCAAATAGTCTCCGATAAAAATCGAATTGGCCGGATAGAGTCCAAATGGCTGTAAGCTACGCAAGTTCACTTCTCTTCCGCCGGCAATGCGAATTTCCTTTGACGGATTGATATAACGGAATAAACATAGAACTTTTAAACAATAGAGCGGGTTCAACTCCCTTACTCCTTCGAGCGGCGTTCCCTCTATCGGATTTAAAAAGTTCACCGGGATCGAGTCTGCATCTAAAATATGCAAACTGCGAGCCATATGGATGACATCTTCTTTTGTTTCCTTCATTCCGATTATGACACCCGAACATGGGGAAATGCCGCTTTCTTTCACCGTTTCAATGGTTTCTACGCGATCCTCGTACGTATGCGTTGTCGTGATGTTTTCATAGTGGCGCTCCGATGTATTGATATTATGGTTGTAACGGTCTACCCCCGCTTCTTTCAACCGCTTGGCTTGTTCCGGCTTCAATATCCCCAAGCAAGCACATATTTTCATTTGATATCGCTCTTTAATTTCTTCCACGGCGGAAGCAATGTGTTCCACTTCTTTATTGCTAGGTCCTCTTCCGCTCGCCACGATGCAAAATGTTCCGGCATTTAATTGCCGTGCCCTTTCTGCTCCTTTTAAAATCGTTTCTTTATCCATCATCCGATATTTTTCAATCGGTGCTGTGGATATGACGGATTGAGAGCAGTAGCTGCAGTTTTCTGGACAGAGTCCTGATTTTGTATTTAAAATCATATTTAATTTTACCTTGTTGCCGTAATAGTGGTGCCGTATCCGATAGGCTCCCTGAAGCAGTTCAAGCAATTCTGCATCGGGGCAATTCAAAATATTCATCGCTTCCAAATCGCTTATTTCATAACCATTTAAAACGCTTTCAGCCAGTTCGATCCATCTAGACATTTTTTCCCTTCTTTCTATACATTTTGATTACGCAATTTGCTTTTGGAAAGTACAGTACGTTCTAACCGATAAGCAAGAAATCCGGCAAAAACAGATAAAAGGATATCTTTCGGAAGCGGGACTAACATCGTCAGCCAAGCGGCTTTATAAGAAAAAGCCGGCGGGGCATCTGCCCATAATTTCATCGCCATATACATCCAGTTTGTTCCGAAAAGATAATTGGCTGCCATACCGGCTAATGAGGCTATTACGTAGGCAGTCTGCGTTTTCTTTTTTTCGATTATCCATCCTGTTATGTACGCAGCCAAAATAAAAGACAATATAAACCCAAATGTCGGGCTAAAAATCGTTTCGAAACCTCCTTTAAATTGGGCAAAAACCGGTACACCGATTATTCCGATAAGGGCATAAACAGTCATGGAGATAGCCCCTAGTCGTTTGCCGAGAACCGCACCAGCCAGAACGGCAAAGACCGTCTGCAACGTAATGGGCACCCCATTAATGACCATAAAAGGTGCAAAAGAAGTAATATTTGCCCCGATCATCATCAATGCAGCAAACAACGCCATCATCGTCAAATCAATCGCCTTTATATTTCTTGGTTTCAACACCCTCTCCCCTTTCTGTCTCTACCAAATAGCATAATCTTTCCATTTTCGATTGTCAACCTATAAAATAAATAGTTGACATAAAAAGCAGATATTTCTTTGAATTTAACCTATTTGTTCCTGTCAAAAAAATTTTAGCTTGCAATCCATATGTTTTATTGATCTAATTTGGATGAACATGGGCAGCCTTTTTTCGTCTAAAAACTCACTCATACTTTGCACAAGATCAAAAGGTGAACCACTCATTTCTAGCCAAACAAAAACCCCTTATAGCAGATTTTATCTACTATAAGGGGATCAGATTCCTTTTTTATGCATCAAAAAATCCATTCAATGTGAAAATCCAAAAATCTTTTTTAAAAATTAAAGATCCAGTGCATCAACTTTTTCATTAAAATAAACGTAGAGAACTGGTTCTGTGTGGCTACAGCTCTTCTTTTTAATCAGCGTCTTCCACCCGCGGCCAACCGCTGGAATGGAGATAATTATATAAGGGATGACGGCAATTTCCCATCAGGGCTGATCAACGAAAGTGCATATGGTTTCGAAAAAAGTTCTTGCGCCATTTCATTGACGGACTGAATATTCACTTGATCGATTAATTGAATCATTTCATCTAAAGTGCGATGTCTTTTCAGCAATAATTCGTTTTTGCCGTTTCGGCTCATACGACTGTTTGTGCTTTCCAGCCCTAGCATTAAATTGCCCTTTAGTTGTTCTTTACTGTTATGTAGCTCTTTCTCCGTGATACCCTGTTGCTTTAAGTGTTCCAGCGTTTGAAAAATCGTTTCAGAAAGTTGATCCAGTTGATCGGCCCCTGTACCGCCGTAGATGGCGATCATCCCGTTGTCACGGTAGGATGAATGATACGAAAAGACGGAATAAGCAAGCCCTCTTTGCTCTCTGACTTCTTGGAACAGTCTTGAAGACATGCTGCCGCCCAGCACATTGTTTAAAATGATGAGATTATAACTATCTTCATGTCCAACTTCCAATCCTTTGAAACCGATACATAAATGGGCTTGTTCGGTGTCTTTTGTTTTTGAAATCCGGTCAGCATGGAATGTGGGTTGAATGGATCCCCGATCACGTTTTCCACCTTCATAAGAGCCAAATCGTTTTTCCACTTCTTTTATAAACGTTTCATCGACGTTTCCTGCGATAGAGATCACAACACGATCCGGAGTATACATTTGATGCATATATTCTTTTAATTTTTGGCTAGTAAAGCTCTCCAAAGTCTCTTCCGTTCCAAGGATAGGATATCCTAAAGGATGCCGTCCGTATGCTGCTTTGCTTAACAAGTCGTGTACAAGATCGTCAGGAGTGTCTTCATACATTTTAATTTCTTCTAAAACGACATTTTTTTCTTTTTTTAATTCCTCTTCCTCAAATGTGGAATGGAAAAACATATCGGCTAACAGTTCTAATGCATATGAGGCATGATTATCAAGAACTTTTGCATAATAGCACGTGTATTCTTTCGATGTGAACGCATTGACTTGTCCGCCTATGCTATCAAAACTCTCAGCAATTTCCTTTGCATTCTTGGATTCTGTCCCTTTAAAAAACATATGCTCTAAAAAGTGGGAAATGCCATTGTTTTCAGGGGATTCATCCCTCGAACCGGTTCCTACCCATATTCCGATGGCAACGGAGCGGACCGTAGGAATAGTTTCTAATACGATTCTTACTCCATTCTGACAAGTATATGTTTTGATCAAATTGCATCCTCCTATCTTGCTGCTTCCATTATTAGTCATTTTTCTCATCTTCTATTGGAAAAATGCGTTCTTCGTTTAATAACTGCGACACCGTGTTGATCTTCAAATTCTTTTTTTGAATTTTTGTGATTAATCGTTCCAAAGAAGCTGCGGTGCTTTTTGTCGGATGCATGAGAACAATCGACCCCGGTCCGACATTGGAAATGACCCTATTAACCAATTCATCTGGGGCAGGATTTCTCCAATCAATGGTATCAACCGTCCACATGATTGTTTCCATCCCTAGACTGTCCGCAATTTTGACAACTTCATCGCGATAGCTTCCGCTTGGAGGCGCAAAGAGCGAAACGTTTTTTCCTGTCGTCGCCTCTATCACTTGATTCGTTTTGATCATCTCTTCCCTGATTCGGTCGGACGAGAGGGTTTTCATGTCAGGATGTGTGAAGGAATGATTCCCCACTTCATGTCCACCGTCCACAATCATTTTGGCTAAATCCGGATTTTTCTTTACCCATCGCCCCTCCAGAAAAAAAGTGGCATGAATATGATGCTTTTTTAAGACAGAAAGGATTTTGGGCAAATACTCATTTCCCCACGCCACGTTCACCGCAAAACTAACCATCGGCTTATCGGGATGACCGCGGTATATGGGAGCGGGAGGAAGATTATGTAAATGAACTTGGGGTTTCGTTTGATGAAAAACAAGTTTATCCTCATTAAACTTTCCGTCTTTTTTCATTCTTTCGTAAGAACGTTTCACATCCACTTTTATCCCATTATAACCGGGGATTTTCTTCCAAACCCGATCAATCACGGCATCTTGAGCTTTTCGGGAATATTTATGATCAGCTGCTTTAATTTGGTTATACAAAGATGGCTCAACTTTGGCATCTGCAGAAAGCGATTCTGTTTTCAAAGAAGATAAATATTGGGTCGTCATCGGGTTATCCACAATGAAAAAGGATAGCATACACAAAAACAGAATACCAAAGATTCGTCTTAACTTAGCCACGGTTTTCCCTCCCCCTACACTACCATATGAAAAAAGGGGGGCAGTTAGAACCGCGTTTCTTGAAAGCGTTCATGCAACAAAAAAGCCAGGGAACCCCTGACCTCTTTACTCATTATTTATAACATAGGATGAAAATCCGTTTCAATGGCTAGATGAAAATTATGCTTGTTCATTTTTATTCTTTTGATCTCTTAACACCGCTTTTCGCGATAAATTGATCCGACCATGTTCATCAATATTGATGACTTTCACTAATATTTGGTCTCCTATCGACACGACATCTTCTACTTTTCGAATTCTTTCTTCCGCCAATTCAGAAATGTGGACTAAGCCGTCTTTTCCGTTGAAAATTTCCACGAAAGCACCGAATTTTTCAATCCGTTTAACAGTCCCAAGATAGATTTGCCCTGGTTCAACTTCTCGAACGATATCTTCAATGATCTTTTTGGCTTTATTATTCATTTCTTCATCTACAGAAGAAATAAAGATCGTTCCATCTTGTTCAATATCGATTTTAACTCCTGTTTCTTCGATGATTTTATTGATTTGTTTTCCGCTTGGTCCGATGACATCGCGGATTTTATCCGGATTAATGGTCATCGACAAAATTTTAGGAGCATACATCGATAAATGGGTGCGTGGTTTTGAAATGGTGCTCATCATATGTTCAAGGATTTTCAATCTTCCCCGTCTAGCTTGTTGGAGTGCTTCTTCCAAGATTTCACGATTTAGTCCTTTTATTTTAATATCCATTTGCAGAGCGGTAACGCCTTTTTCTGTACCGGCAACTTTAAAGTCCATATCGCCAAGATGATCTTCCATTCCTTGAATGTCCGTTAAGACCGTATAATGTTCTCCGGATTTCACTAATCCCATTGCAATTCCCGCAACCGGCGCTTTAATGGGCACACCGGCGTCCATCATCGCCAGCGTACTAGCACAAATACTAGCCTGAGATGTCGATCCGTTTGATTCCAAAACTTCAGAAACAAGACGAATGGTATAAGGGAATTCTTTCTCATTCGGAACAACAGGTTCCAGAGCTCTTTCTCCCAATGCACCATGCCCAATTTCCCGGCGTCCCGGTCCTCTCATTGGTCCAGTTTCCCCTACACTAAAAGGCGGAAAATTATAATGATGCATAAAACGTTTCGATTCTTCAATTCCGAGACCATCCAAGATTTGAACATCACCAAGCGCTCCTAACGTACATACGCTTAAAGCCTGCGTTTGTCCACGAGTAAACAATGCGGAACCATGTGTACGCGGCAATAAGCCAACAGCAGAAGAAAGCGGACGAATTTCATCGATTTTTCGTCCGTCCGGGCGAATTTTTTCGACTGTAATCAAACGACGGACTTCTTCTTTCACGATTTTATCCAGTATTTCTTTTACTTGTTTAATCGTTTCTTCCTCAATATCTTCTTTCTCTTCAAATTCCGCAACTACTCGGTCTTTTATCTCTTGGATGGCGTCATCCCTGGCATGCTTTTCTTTTACTTGAATGGCAGCCAACATTTCTTGTTCGCACATGGAACGAACTTGTTTTTCCAATTCAGGATCAATTTCATACAGCTGAACTTCCATTTTTTCTTTGCCAACTAATTTGACGATTTCTTCTTGGAAAGCGATCAATCGTTTGATTTCTTCATGACCGAACATTATCGCTTCCAACATGGTTTCTTCTGGTACTTCATTCGCTCCGGCTTCCACCATATTAATGGCATCTTTTGTACCGGCAACGGTTAAATGAATATCGCTTTTTTCCATTTGTTCCACTGTTGGGTTAATGACAAATTCACCGTCAACGCGCCCGACAATGACCCCGGCAATCGGTCCTTCAAACGGAATATCCGAAATGCTGAGCGCAAGTGATGAACCAAGCATCGCTGCCATTTCCGATGAACAGTTTTGGTCAACGCTCATCACCATACTTACGACTTGAACTTCATTTCGAAATCCTTCCGCAAATAACGGACGAATCGGGCGGTCTATTAAACGACTTGCAAGAATGGCTTTTTCGCTGGGCCGGCCTTCCCTTTTAATAAATCCGCCCGGGATTTTGCCAACCGCATACAATCTTTCTTCATAATTGACGGTAAGCGGAAAAAAGTCCACTGACTTCGGTTCTTTTGAAGCGGTTGCCGTACTTAAAACTACCGTATCACCATAATACACGAGCGCAGCGCCGTTCGCTTGTTTGGCAACCTGTCCAATTTCCACCGTCAGTTTGCGTCCAGCCCAATCTATAGAAAATGTTTGTTTCTCTTGCTCCATAAATGAACTCCTCTCTATTCAATCACATAGTTCCTAATGACGCACTCTTGCCTTCAAGAATATCATTGCTTTCAGGAAAAGTATAGACAAAAAATAATCTCCATGCTTTTCCATCGAGCCATGAAACACGAAACGGACAAACTAAGGGTGTCGTAAATGGAAGACCCATTAGAACAAAACTCTGTATTATGTATTTTTACCGAATTTAACATCTGTCATCCTGGAACATACAGGCTCAGCGCGGTCGACTTGCTTATATCACGCACTAAAAGCCACTTATTTTTCTGCTAACAAAAAAGCGGGAAAAATCCCGCTTTTTGCTGATTATCGGCGCAAACCAAGTTTTTGAATCAATTCACGGTAACGTTGCACGTCTTTTTTGCGTAGGTACGTCAATAAATTGCGGCGTTTCCCTACCATTTTCATAAGACCGCGACGTGAATGGTGGTCTTTTTTATGAACACGTAAATGATCATTCAATACATTGATTTGTTCAGTCAGGACAGCGATTTGCACTTCTGGAGAACCAGTGTCATTCTCGTGTGTTTTGAATTGATTGATGATCTCGTTTTTGCGTTCTTGTGATAAAGCCATCCTTTTCACCTCCATTTTCTTTTCGATCCCCAATTACTGAGCAAGCGCCGGAGCAACGTCATGCCAAGTAATGGTTCTTTTTCATACGATAATTAGAATACTATTTTTTCAAACAAAAAGCAAGTCTATTCGGCTTCATTTTGAAAATATTTGATGGTCGATTGTTTATCTTTTTCAATTTGAGCGACCAATTCTTGAACACCGTTGAATTTGCGTTCTTGGCGAATGTGCTTGTACCATTCTACTGTCACTTCTTCGCCATAGATGGAGTGGTCAAATTCAAACAAATGAACCTCAATCGACATGAAACGTTCATCCGGTTGTTTAAAAGTAGGTCTATACCCAATATTGCATACACCATTCACCCATTTGTCTTTCACTTTCATTTTCACCGCATATACTCCCGTTTTCGGCAGATAATAGTCGTCAGCACATTCCACATTAGCTGTCGGGAATCCAATTTCTCTACCCCGTTGGTCACCGTGGACCACCGTCCCGGTAATTCGATAAGGCCGCCCTAAAAGACGATTGGCTTCTTCGATTTGCCCTTCCGTTAGTAAGCGGCGAATTTTAGTGGAGCTGACTTTTTCTCCGTCGTAAGCAAGCTTATCCACTTTCGTGATCGTAAATAAACCACGAGAATGCTCTGGAAGCGTGTCCATCGTTCCATTTCCGCACCGGCCGTATGTAAAATCATAGCCTGCCACAACATGTTGGACATTTAAACCAATAATATATTGATCTATAAATTGCTGCGGCTCCAAGCGGGCAAAATCAGAAGTAAATCGAATGACAAACAAGTGATCGATACCTAACTGTTCTATCATTCGAATCTTTTCCTCAAGGGGAGTGATATACTGAATCTTTTCATGTTTTTTCCCCAACACGACGGAAGGATGGGGATCAAACGTCATCACTGCGCTTTTCCAGTTTCGCTCGTTCGCAATGTTTTTTGCTGTCTCAATGACTCGCTGGTGCCCCGCATGCACCCCGTCAAAAAATCCTAATGCCATTGCCATCGGGGGCAGTTCCTCTTTTTGGATGGAGTGCGGGTGATTCAACATCGTTACTTTCATTATCCTCACCTATCCCTCTTTCTTCCGCTTTTCTCTTCGCGGAATTGAACAGACGCGAAACAGTCTGTCCAGCCCTTGCCGACAATAGAGTCTGACATCTGTCCGTTATCTCATTCAGTCAAAACTTTCACTGGTTTTATGTATAGCTGTTTCGTAGGATGTGTTTGATAGATGGCCATCAGACGATTTTTGTAAAAAACCGCCACTTTTCCGTCATTTTCCGGCCAATCAATAGGTTTTTCCAATATTGCTCCGTTTTTTACTTTCTCCGCTACTTTATCACTAATATTCCATTTCGGCAAATGGGACACACCTTGTTCCAATGGAAAAAGGATTGTTTCCAGCTGATTTTTTTCAGCCAGCTTGGATAAATCTGAAAGCGTGACGCAATCTGTTTTGGAAAAACCACCCGACGCTGTTCTCGTTAATTTGGACATATGGGCAGGATATCCGAGCTCTTGACCAATCATGACAGCAAGAGTACGAATGTATGTTCCTTTGCTGCAAACGACTCTAAATGGAATGGAGACAAATTCTCCAGAGAACCATTCACGGTCATCCAATAACTCCAGTTCATAAATGGTGACCGTTCTTTTAGGTCTTTCCACTTCCAACCCTTGTCTTGCATATTCGTATAGTCGCTTTCCATTCACTTTCACTGCCGAAAACATGGGCGGCGTTTGTTCAATGGTACCCGTCAACCGCTCGAACACATCCAAAATTTCTTTCCGAGAAAAGGTTTTATCTACCTTTTTTACTTCTACGGTTTCTCCGTCAGCGTCCTCCGTTGTCGTGGAAAGTCCGATCGTTACCTCTCCTTCATATGTCTTTCCTGCATTCGTCATGTATTCGGCGATTTTAGTCGCTTTGCCTATACAGATAGGTAAAACACCGGACACATTCGGATCCAGCGTACCTGTATGGCCGACTCGTTTTGTTTTAAACAATTTTCGGATTTGAAAAACGCAGTCATGCGATGTCATTCCTCGTTCTTTCCAAAGTGCTACAATACCGTCCATCGATTCACATCCTTTTTTTCTGTCACTAGACGGTTTCATTATCATTATGAAAATGATTTTTTACGAAAAGCTCTATATAGAAAAAGCGCTGATTACAGACCAATACAATAGAAATATCGATTTCCTTCGTTTGAATGGTCATTACATAACATGAACCTTTTTTAAGATCGTACAGAACCCTTAAAGAAAAAGGATAGACTTGTGGGTCTATCCCCTTCCTTTAATTCTCCTGATTGGATTCATTGCTGCTGATTTCTTTCAGCAGCGTTTCAATGCGATTGCCATAATCAATGGATTCATCAAATTCAAAAAGAAGATCGGGCGTTTTCCGCAGGCGAATTCGTTGGCCGATTTCAGAACGAATGAATCCTTTCGCTTTGGCAAGAGCTTTTAATGTATCCTTTTTTTGTTTTTCATCGCCTAACACGGAAATATATACTTTCGCCTGCTGCAAGTCGCCTGTCAATTGCACATCCGTCACAGTGACAAAACCAATACGCGGATCTTTAATTTTTCTGCCGATGATATCCGACAGCTCTTTTTTCATTTGTTCTCCGACTCGGTTTGCACGAAGGTTCACATTTATCACCTCTATCTCTATAACCATTCATAAGATGCGCTTAACCTTTCCCACTCAGGAAATGAATCCAAATAACGGAGGGCATTCTCCAATTGGCGTTCACAAGCTTGTCGTGACGATGCTACCGTCACAACCGCAATTCTTGTACGTTGCCAGACATCTTGATGGTCGATTTCAGCCACGGAAACATTCATTTTTTGCTTCAAACGTGTTAACACACGCTGAAGTACAGCCCGTTTTTCTTTTAATGACCGGGCATCCTGGATGAAAAATTCAACTTCCAGGCTGCCGATCGTCATTAACGTTCCACTTCTTTCATGACAAATGCTTCAATGACATCTCCTTCTTTAATGTCATTAAAGTTTTTAATGGTAATTCCACATTCATATCCTTGATGGACTTCTTTTACATCGTCTTTAAAACGTTTCAAAGTATCAATCTCGCCTTCAAAGATGACGATGCCGTCACGAATGAGCCGAACTCCGCTATCACGGGTAATTTTTCCTTCCGTTACATAAGAACCGGCAATGGTACCAATTTTAGAAACTTTAAACGTTTGTCGAACCTCTGCTTGACCAATAATTTTTTCTTCGTATTCCGGATCAAGCATTCCTTTCATTGCGGATTCAATTTCTTCAATCGCTTTGTAAATAATACGGTGCTGACGGATATCGACTTTTTCCGTCTCAGCCGCACGTTTAGCATTTACATCCGGACGAACATTAAAACCTATAACGATGGCATTGGAAGCACTTGCTAAAATAATATCTGATTCCGTAATCGCTCCAACACCCGTATGAATAATTTTTACATTTACGCCCTCTACATCAATTTTTTGTAAAGCAGCAGCCAGTGCCTCAACCGATCCTTGCACGTCGGCTTTTAAAATGATATTTAACTCTTTCATTTCCCCTTGTTTCATATGTTCAAACAAATTGTCGAGGCTGATCTTCGCTTTTTCGCTTCGTTGTGCCGCCAGTGCTTGTTGAGCCCTTGCCTCGCCAATTTGACGGGCTTTTTTCTCATCTTCAAATACAACAAAACGGTCACCAGCCTGAGGAACGTCGTTTAAACCAGTAATTTCTACCGGAGTAGACGGTCCAGCCGTTTTGACACGACGCCCTAGATCGTTTACCATCGCACGAACCCGACCGTAAGTATTTCCTACTACAATCGGATCTCCCACATGAAGAGTACCGTTTTGAACAAGCAATGTGGCAACAGGGCCACGGCCTTTATCCAGCTGAGCTTCAATCACCGTTCCGAGCGCCAGTCGATTCGGATTCGCTTTTAACTCCTCTACTTCGCTGACCAACAGGATCATTTCCAATAAATTATCGATGCCTTCTCCGGTTAAGGCCGATATTGGAACAAAGATCGTATCGCCGCCCCAATCCTCTGGAACCAATCCGTATTCCGTCAATTCTTGCATGACACGATCCGGATTGGCAGATGGTTTATCAATCTTATTGACCGCTACAATGATCGGTACATTAGCCGCTTTCGCATGGTTGATGGCTTCAACCGTTTGCGGCATTACCCCGTCATCGGCAGCGACAACCAGCACAGTGATGTCCGTCACTTGTGCCCCACGTGCCCGCATCGTTGTAAAAGCAGCATGGCCCGGCGTATCCAAAAACGTGATTTTCTTTCCGTTCACTTCAACTTGGTAAGCACCAATATGTTGGGTAATTCCTCCTGCTTCTCCTTCCGTCACTTTTGTATGACGGATCGAATCCAGCAATGTCGTTTTCCCGTGGTCAACATGCCCCATAATCGTCACAACAGATGGCCGCTCTACTAAATCTTCCGGTTGATCTTCCGTAAAGTACACTTCCAGATCGGTTTCATCAATTTGGACTTCTTCTTCTACTGCCACACCGTATTCGTCCGCAATCAACTCAATGGCATCTTTATCCAATTCTTGGTTGATCGTGGCCATAATTCCTAGCATAAATAATTTTTTAATGATTTCGGACGGCTCAACATGCAATTTTTTGGCAAATTCAGCAACTGTCATAGATCCTGAGAATGTTATTTTTTCAGGAAGTTCTCTTTTCTTGGCAGAAGGCTGTTGGGCATTGGATGGTTGATGCGCTTTCTTTCCTTTTTGATTTTTATGCTTGTTGTTTTTTGGCTTGTTTCCTTTACGGTCGAAGGAAGCAGTTTCTTTCGGACGGTGATCATGATGATCATGTTTTTTGCCTTCTCCGCCTTTTGATCCCGATCTTGGCTGTGATTTCACACGATTTTCTTTTGCGTTTTCCTCATTCGACTGCTTGAACTGAGGAGAAGCTTTCGATTGCGGCTTGTTTGACCTTTCCGGATTCTTCTCATGGCGATGGCCATGTTCTTTTTCTTTGTGTAATTGATCGAACGCTTTGTCCAGTTTTTGAATGGTTTCATCATTGATGGTCGTCATATGGTTGGAAACATCAATATCTAATTCCTGAAGCTTAGAAATCACCTCTTTGCTAGACACATGCTTGGTCTTGGCATACTCATATATTCTCATTTTACTCATATGTTCACCCCCGTATAGTTTCGTCGAGCAGAAAATGCAGCTTTTTCGCAAAGCCTTCGTCCAGCACAGCCACCACGACTCTTTCCTTTTTTCCGATCGATTGTCCCAACAAATACCGGTTGGAAACTTCTTTTACAGGAACTTGGTAATAAAGGCATTTATCTTTTATTTTTTTTATGGTGTTTTCCGAGGCGTCTTTCGACAAAAGGACGAGCTTTGCTCGACCCGTTCGAATTTCTTTCACTGCCAATTCTTCTCCGGAAATAATTTTCCCCGCTCTATTGGCCAATCCAAGAAGTGAAACCCACTTTTCCTGTTTCACTTACTTTTTCTCCTTTTCGATATACTCGATTAGTTCTGAGTATAAAGAATCGTCGATCTGAACATTTAAATGTCTGGAAAGCGCATTGGTTTTTTTGGCCAGAAGGACCGCTTCTTTATCTTTTGACAAATAGGCTCCTCTTCCGGATTTTTTGCCGGTTGGATCAATCGAAACCGTTCCTTCTTTCGAACGGACGATGCGAATCATTTCTTTTTTAGGTTTCATTTCACCCGTTGCAACACATTTACGCAATGGTATTTTTTTCTGAACAGCCATGATTCTCCACCCCTATTCGATTTTTTCAGATGAAAAATCAGTTGCTTCTGTACCCGTTTCTTGTGAATTCTCCACTTCCTCAAGCTGTATCATTTCTTCTGTCGTTTCAGATTCATCACTCTCGTTTATTTCTTCTTCCAAGTTTGCGGCAGCCGGAGGATAGATTCCAAGTTTTCTCGCTTCCGATTCACTTTTAATATCAATTTTCCATCCGGTTAGTTTAGCCGCAAGCCGTGCATTTTGACCTCTTTTGCCAATGGCCAGCGAAAGTTGATAATCCGGAACAACGACAGTCGTCGCTTTTCCTTCCTCATTCACCTGAACATCCAACACTTTGGAAGGGCTTAACGCATTGGCCACGAACACTACAGGATCGTCGGACCATTTGACAATATCGATTTTTTCTCCTTTTAGTTCGTTTACAACCGCCTGAACACGGGCGCCTTTAGGACCGACGCAAGCACCGACAGGATCGACATCCGGATTTTCCGCATACACCGAAATTTTTGAACGATCTCCCGCTTCACGAGCGACCGACTTAATTTCAACGGTGCCATCAAAAATTTCAGGAACTTCAATTTCAAATAGTCTTTTCAGCAAGCCAGGATGAGTACGCGATACATAGATTTGCGGTCCTTTTGTCGTTTTTTCTACTTTCGTAATATAGACTTTAATGCGATCATGCGGCTTGTACGTTTCATTCGGCATTTGCTCGTTTTGCGGAAGGAGCGCTTCAATCTTCCCTAGACTGACATAGATAAAACGAGAATCTTGCCGCTGCACAATCCCCGTCATGATATCTTCTTCACGGTCAATAAACTCGGAATAAATAATTCCTCTTTCCGCTTCCCGAACTCTCTGCGTCACTACTTGCTTCGCGGTTTGTGCCGCAATTCTTCCAAAGTTTTTCGGTGTAACTTCCAATTCTACAATATCGCCGATTTCATAGGACGGGTTTATTTTTTTAGCCTCGTCCAGAGAAATTTCCAAACGAGAATCAAATACTTCTTCCACCACTTCTTTTCTGGCAAAAACTCTCATCGTTCCCGTTTCTACATTTAAGTCGACACGAACGTTTTGGGCTTGGTTAAAGTTCCGTTTATAAGCCGAAACAAGCGCGGCTTCAATGGCATCGACAATCACTTCTCTTGAAATCCCTTTTTCTTTTTCCAAAATAACAAGAGCATCTAAAAACTCTGTGCTCATTGTCGGTTCATCCCCCTTCAAGATCACAATTAAGCTCTATCATTATATGATAACGTTCATTCGAAAGCGGATCCCTTTCCACGGATTGTGAACAGACTGACTCGCTTTGAATAGAATCCTTTCATTAAAAGAAGGAAACGGCTAAACGGGCTTTGGCCACTTTTTGGAACGGAATGATGACTTCTTTTTTCCGTGTTTTCACGCGGATTTCTAACACCAATTCATCATCACGAAACGATATCATTTTCCCTTCAAATTCTTTTTCGCCATCAATAGGTTCAAAAGTTTTAACATGAACGTGCTTTCCAACGGCTTTTTCGAAATCGCTCTTTTTTTTCAGCGGCCTCTCCGCTCCGGGCGATGAAACCTCCAAAAAATAATTATGGGAAATTGGATCCAATTCGTCTAATTTTTCGCTTAAACGTTCGCTGACCGTTCCGCACTCTTCGATGTCCACGCCTTCCTCTTTATCAATATAGACGCGAAGAAACCAATTTTTTCCTTCTTTTACATATTCGACATCGACTAAGTCGAGTTTCATATCGTCCAGTATGGGTTGGACTAGCCGCTCTACTAATTCTGTAATTTTACTCATAGAAACCTCCTGGCCGAAAAAAAATTTACCAAGAATGAAAAATAGGATAACAAACACGAAAGAGTGGGGACACCCCACTCTTTCAAAAGAGAGTTATTGTTAGTATTTCCACTAAAAATATACCATAACCATTAAAATTATGCAATAGTGCGGAATAATGGCTAAAACAAGGACAATTGATTTTGTTCAGGAAGAGCATCCAGGCAGCCATGTTGATCCAAATATTCCATGATCGTTTTCGACACTTTTCCTCTTTGCTGCAAGTCCTCTTTTGATAAAAACTCGCCTTCAGATCGTGCTTTCACAATATTTAAGGCCGCGCTTGTTCCAAGACCCGGGATGGCATTAAACGGCGGAATGAGCGCATCGCCATCGATGATAAATTCAGAAGCGCTCGACCGTTCGAGATCAACCATTTTAAATTTGTAGCCTCTTTCACACATTTCAAGCGCCATTTCTAAAACCGTCAACAAGCTTTTCTCTTTTGGCGAGGCATCCAAACCTTTGGCATTGATTTCTTCGATTCGAGCACGGATAGCCTGAGAGCCGCGCACCATCGCATCAAGATCGAAGTCCTCCGCTCTTACCGTAAAATAGGCGGCATAGAATAATAGCGGATGATGAACCTTAAAATAAGCAATTCTGACAGCCATTAAAACGTAAGCGGTCGCGTGGGCTTTAGGGAACATATATTTTATTTTTTTGCAAGAATTGATATACCATTCCGGTACATCATGATTCCTCATTTCCGCTTCCATCTCTTCCGTCAACCCTTTACCTTTGCGGACGGATTCCATGATTTTAAAAGCAAAACTTGGCTCTAAGCCTTGATAAATCAAATAAACCATGATGTCGTCACGACAACCGATCACGTCGCTTAATTCGCACGTGCCATTTTGAATTAATTCTTCTGCATTTCCAAGCCATACATCCGTTCCGTGAGACAATCCGGAAATTTGCACAAGCTCCGAAAAAGTGGAAGGCTTTGTGTCTTCCAGCATTTGCCGAACAAATCGAGTACCGAACTCAGGAATGCCAAGCGTTCCTGTTTTACACATGATTTGCTCTTCTGTAACTCCCAACGGTTCAGGGCTTTGAAAAATTTTCATCACTTCCGGATCATCGGTCGGAATCGTCTTCGGATCAATTCCGCTCAAATCTTGAAGCATCCTGATAACGGTCGGATCATCGTGGCCGAGAATATCCATTTTCAGCACATTATCATGGATCGAGTGGAAATCAAAATGGGTCGTTCTCCATTCAGAAGACTGATCGTCAGCCGGATATTGGATCGGCGAAAAATCGTAAATATCCATATAATCCGGAACAATGATAATCCCTCCCGGATGTTGTCCCGTTGTCCTTTTTACACCTGTACATCCTTGAGCAAGGCGGTCGATTTCGGCCCCTCTCAATTGCAAATTGTGATCTTGGGCATATCCCTTCACATAGCCGTATGCCGTTTTATCAGCCACAGTGCCGATCGTTCCAGCTCGATACACATTATCTTCACCGAAAAGCACTTTTGTATAATTGTGGGCTCTAGGTTGATAATCTCCGGAAAAATTCAAATCGATATCCGGTACTTTGTCGCCTTTGAATCCCAAGAAAGTTTCAAAAGGAATATCATGTCCATCTTTTTTATATTTGGCTCCGCACTTAGGACAATTTTTGTCAGGCAAATCAAATCCTGATCCGACAGATCCATCGTTAAAAAACTCTGAGTGTTTGCAGTTTGGACAGACATAGTGCGGCGGAAGAGGATTCACTTCTGTAATTTCTGTCATCGTGGCGACAAAGGATGATCCTACAGATCCCCGCGACCCGACAAGATAGCCGTCGTCCAGCGATTTTTTTACAAGTTTATGGGAAATTAAATAAATAACGGCAAATCCGTGCCCGATAATACTTTGCAATTCTTTTTCCAGACGGGCTTCCACTATTTCCGGAAGTGGATCGCCGTATATTTGTTTTGCCTGATCATAGCTCATTCGCCGAATTTCTTCCTCTGCTCCCTCGATTTTCGGTGTGTACAGTTCATCTTTAATCGGCTTCACTTCTTCAATCAAATCAGCAATTTTATTGGTGTTTTCCACTACGATTTCTTTCGCTTTTTCTTCCCCTAAAAAGGAAAATTCTTCAAGCATTTCATCCGTCGTCCGAAAATGAACTTCAGGCAACTGATAACGATTCAGTGGATTGGCGCCGCTTTGTGACCGTACCAGTATTTCGCGATATATTTTATCGGTCGGATTCAAATAATGCACATTCCCGGTTGCTACTACAGGGATATGCAATTTTTCTCCAAGTTTCACGATATTGGAAATGATCTCCTCTAAGTCTTGTTCGTTCTTGATCAAACCTTGTTCAAGAAGCGGAGCATATACGGGTTTTGGATGAACTTCCAAATAATCATAAAATCGGGCCATCTCCTCTACTTCTTCAGGAGCTTTTTGCATCATTCCCACAAATACTTCGCCTTTATCGCAGCCGGATCCGACAATGATGCCTTCTCGGTATTGTTGCAGCTTTGAGCGCGGAATCCGCGGAACCCGGTAGTAATAGTCGATATGGGCGATCGACACCAGTTTGAATAAGTTTTTTAATCCTTTTTGATTTTGCGCGAGCAGCGTGCAATGGAACGGACGGCTCCGCTTATAGGCCTCTCCTTCCCCCATATGCTCATTAAACTGGTGATGGTATTCAATTCCTTTTTCTTTGGCGTCCTTCAGCATTTTCAACAACAAATAACCGGTTGCTTCCGCGTCATAGATCGCTCTGTGATGCTGCGTCAATTCTACATCAAATCGTTTTGCCAACGTATTTAACCGGTGATTTTTCAACTCCGGATAGAGAAATCTGGCAAGTTCCAGAGTATCGATAACCGGATTTTTTGCTCGTTCCAGCCCAATTTTTTGGAAACCGACATTTAAAAATCCCATGTCAAATGTAGCATTGTGGGCTACTAAAATCGAATCTCCTGCCCATTCAAAAAATTCTTTTAGAACGACCTCATCATCCGGTGCATTTTCCAGCATTTCATCCGTAATTCCCGTCAATTCGATCGTTTCCGCTGATAACGGGTGATGCGGATTGGCAAACCGTTCAAATCGATCAATAATTTCCCCATCACGAATTTTTACGGCAGCCAGTTCAATTATGGTGTCGTATACAGCTGAGAGTCCCGTCGTTTCCACGTCAAACACAACAAATGTATCATCGGCAAGCAGGCGGTTTGCGTCGTTGTACGCGATGGGAACACCGTCATCCACTAAGTTTGCTTCCAATCCGTACAGCACTTTGATGCCATGCTTTTTGCTGGCGCTGTATGCTTCCGGAAAAGCCTGTACGACGGCATGGTCTGTGACCGCAATCGCTTTATGACCCCATTTTTTTGCCTGAGCAATTAGGTCGGAAACACTGGTGACAGCGTCCATCTGACTCATTGGAGTATGAAGATGAAGTTCCACTCTCTTTTCATTTTCAGGAGCTTTGTCTTCCCGCACTACCGCTTTCACTTCATTAATATCATTGGCGATCATCACAAGGTCGCGGACAAACGTATCGTTTTGTACAGAACCGCGAACCCTGAGCCACATCCCTTTTTTCACCTTGTTTAACAGAGCAGCATCTTCTTTATCTCTTGAAAACATTTTGACTAAGATCGAACTAGTGTAGTCGGTGATTTTAAAAGTAAGAAGTGTTCTGCCGCTTCTCAACTCTTTTGTTTCCGCATCAAACACATAACCTTCGATCGTAACTCGACGTTCCTCATCTACGATATCTTCCAGCTTCCGGAAATCAGCATCATCTTTTATGGCATATCCGATCATTAGCGGACCATCATCTTCTGCACTTCCATTGGCCTCTTCATTCTTACGTTCTTCTCGTTTCCGCATTTCCGCAATGGCTTGCTTCGCTCTCTCTTCATCTTCTTTTTGTTTTTCCTGCAAAAATTGCGCATATTCTTGCATGTCTTGCTGCTGACTGATCTCGACATCCACCTGCAAAAGGGGGAATCCATAGTTTTGATAGTTTGCTTGAATGAAAGAACCATATTTTCTTTTGATCGTCAAAGCTTCCATTTCGCCGGGGGCTTGAATCAACAGTTTGTTTCCTTGAAGAACCGGTTCCTGGGTTTCAAGAATTTTTCTCACCGGCGGAGAAATTCCATCCAAATTTCGAATACAATCTTGCCAGTAACCTCTTATCAAATCTTCTGTGAACGAAGGATCGAGCACTTTTGCAGAAAAGGTGACATCCGCGATTTCCCGAAAAGCAATGGATAGCTGCTGCTGCAGTTGTCTCCAAATGGCCGCCGGGATGATTCGCTCAAATGTAAAATGAAAATGCCACTTTTTTTCTTTCCGCAATACGGTTAATTTATCGATTTCAGCGTTGCAAAAATAGGTTTCAAGCTCTTGGTTTTTCAAATTCAACTGCTCAAGAAGCAGCTGAAACCGTTGCTTTTTCCCTTCGGCCTTTTCATTCATTTGTGACCTCTCCCAATTCGTTTAAATTTCTTCATACTACTATCATCTTAAAAAAAGACCACTAGTCTTTCAATAGAAGGAAACTTTCCTTTCTATAAATCCCCCAATTCATTCCATTCAAAAGAGAAAAAGGCGCCTTTCAGGCACCTTATAAGCATCGACCGGCTTGTCCAAAAGATTTTTTACAAGCGCTCAAAAATAGATGCAAGTTGAGAAACAATGTCAGATGCAGGGACTTCAAACGTTTCTTGTGTTTTACGCACTTTTACTTCGACAATGCCTTCAGAAGCTTTTTTTCCGACGGTTACACGAACAGGAAGCCCGATTAAATCAGCATCGGCGAATTTCACACCGGCACGTTCCGGACGATCATCAAACAACACTTCGTACCGCTCTTTTTGAAGCGATTGATAAAGTTGTTCCGCCAGTTCTCTTTGAACTTCATCTTTTGTATTGACCGCAATTAAATGTACATCGAACGGAGCAATTTGTTTAGGCCAAATAAAACCTTTTTCATCATTAAATTGTTCTGCCACAGCTGAAACCGTTCTGGAAACTCCTATTCCATAGCATCCCATAATCATCGGTTGAGATTTTCCGTTTTCATCTAAATAGTAAGCCCCCATCGCTTCGCTATATCGCGTGCCAAGCTTAAACACGTGGCCGACTTCAATTCCTTTCGCAAATCGAATCGTTCCTTTTCCATCCGGAGAAGGGTCGCCTTCTTGAATAAAACGTAAATCTGTATAGGCTGTCACTTGAAAATCTCTTTCCGGATTCACATTGACAAAATGCCATCCATCTTCATTCGCGCCGCAAACTCCGTTGACAATAGCTTGGACTGCATGATCGGCAATCACTTGAATACCTTCTTTTACTTCTACAGGCCCGAGTGAACCAATAGGACAGCCTAAAACGGATTTCACTTCTTCGGGACTAGCCAATTCCACTACACTTGCCTGAAAATAATTTTTTACCTTGACGTCATTTACTTCGTGGTCTCCACGTACAAGCACAAGTACGTACTTATCATCCACTTTGAAAAGAAGCGTTTTAATGCAGCGTGTTTCTTCTACGTTTAATAACTTTGAAACTTCTTCAATCGTTTTGGCATTTGGTGTGGAAACTTTCTGCCTTTCTTTTAACGGTTCATCCGGTTTTTCGTATGTAGACACTACCGGCGCCATTTCTATGTTTGCTGCATAATCAGACGAGTCGGAGTAAGCAATGGTGTCTTCACCGATTTCAGAGAGCACCATAAATTCGTGCGTATCTTTTCCACCCATGGCCCCAGAATCGGCAATAACAGCACGAAAGTTCAATCCTAATCTCCTGAAAATATTAGAATAAGCTTGAAAAATACGATCATAGACTTCGTCTAAACTTTGTGTATTAGAATGAAAAGAATAAGCGTCTTTCATGATAAATTCCCTGCCGCGAAGCAGTCCAAAACGAGGACGCTTTTCATCACGAAATTTTGTTTGAATTTGATAAACGATGAGCGGCAAGCGTTTATATGATTTGATTTCATCACGAACAATGCTCGTAACGACTTCTTCATGAGTCGGTCCTAGTGCGAATTCGCGGTCATGCCGATCTTTTAAACGCATAAGCTCCGGGCCGTATGTATACCATCTTCCGGATTCTTGCCATAATTCAGCTTGTTGCAAGCTGGGCATCAACATTTCGACTGCTCCGGCTGCATCCATTTCTTGACGTACAATTTCTTCTACTTTCTTTAAAACTCTCTTCCCTAAAGGCAAAAAAGTATAAATTCCACTTGCTGTTTGGCGGATAAATCCCGCTCTAAGTAAAAGCTGATGGCTTTTTGTTTCCGCATCAGCAGGAATTTCTCTCATAGTTGGTATAAGCGTTTGACTTTGTCTCATCTTTAGCACCCCATCATTTCTAATACTTCTATCTTGTTTCAAATATCGCTACTTCGCAGGGAGTCTCCTCATCAGGCAACAAACGATCGATCATTTTTTCATACATGCATCCATGATTTTTCTATTGGTCGTGAATAAACTTTCAAACTTATCTTTCGTTTCATCGCCTTTTGAGGAATTTTCATTTCGATTATGAAGCATTGATTTATAAAAAGAATCTTTGGATGTCATTCCATGTTACCACAATCATCAGCAGCATTAATAGAGCAAATCCGATAAAATGAACAAGTCCTTCTTTCTGTTGATCGATCGGTTTTCCTCTAACCGCTTCAATGGCAAAAAACATCAAACGGCCTCCATCCAATGCCGGAATGGGAAGCAAGTTCATAATGCCAATGTTAATACTTAGCACTCCCGCCCATTTGATTAAATAAATAATTCCTGATTTGGCGACGGTCTCGGTGGATGCGTAAATACCAACAGGTCCTGACAACATGTTAATGGAAAAACCGCCCGTGATAAGTTTCCCTAACAAGTGAAAGATCTCAACGGTCCAAGAATACGTTTCTTCAGCCGCATAAGTAATAGTGCCGAACACTGACTTCTCAACAGGGTTATAAACGCCAATAATCCCAATCGTTTTCCCATCGATTTTCTTTGCTTCGGGAGTTACAGGAACTTCCAGCGTTTTCTTGCCTCGTTCTATGCTGAAACGAAGTTCTTGTTCCGGATGTTTTTGAATAATGGACACAATATCGTTCCAGCTGTTCGTTTCTTTTCCATTTATGCTCAGTACAACATCGCCTTCTTTTAATCCAGCTTGTTTTGCAGCGCCATTATCCGTTAATTTCCCCAATTCAGGTTGATTGGTTGGAACTCCTTGCAAGGCGGCAATTAACAAAAAGGCAATAAACGCTAAAACAAAATTCATCATAGGTCCGGCAAAAATCGTCATCGCTCTTTTGCCAAGAGACTTGGAAGCAAATTGACGGTCTAAAGGCGCAATTTGCGTTTCCATGCCATTTTCAACGATAACTGCTTCTCGATGGACAGGAAAAGTTTTTAACTCTTCTTCGCCATCTTCATAGCCACGGATCAACAACTCTTTTTCCAAGTCAGCGTACTCTACTTCCACTACTTTTGCATTCGAATAGCGGTCTTTTCGATTTAATATGATTTTCACCGCTTCTCCTTTGTCATTAAGGATGAGACCGGCGCGATAACCAGGTTTTAATTCAACCGTTTCCGCATCTTCGCCGGCCATTCTGACATATCCGCCGATCGGCAATAAACGAATCGTATAGACGGTTTCCCCTTTTTTGTGTGCAAAAATCTTCGGACCAAATCCAATGGCGAACTCACGGCAAAGGATCCCTGCTCTTTTAGCAAAAATAAAATGGCCAAATTCATGGAAAAACACGAGAGCTCCAAAAATCACAACAAAGGCTAAAATTGTACTCAAATGAATAACCACCTTTTTATAATAGTGAGTCGATAAATCGGCGTGTTTCTCGATCGATGCATTGAATGGATTCTAAATCCGGGTCTTTTATTAGTGTATGCCATTCTAGCGCTTTTCCGATTAATTCTTCAATTTTGAGGAAAGAAATTTTTCCATCCAAAAAGGCTTTTACTGCCACTTCGTTTGCCGCATTCAACACAGTAGGCATGCTGCCTCCTGCTTTTCCTGCTTCATAAGCAAATGCAAGACAACGAAAACGGTCAAAATCTACTTCTTCAAAATGAAGAGACCCAATGGCTGCTAAATTGAGCCGCTTTGTAACAGGTAATGGAAGCCTTTCAGGATAAGTTAAAGCATATTGAATTGGAACACGCATATCAGGAGTTCCGAGCTGAGCAATGACAGAATGGTCCTGATATTCTACCATAGAATGAATAATACTTTCACGATGAAGTATAACATCGATTTGTTCATATGGCATTTGAAAAAGCCAGTGCGCTTCGATGACTTCCAATCCTTTATTCATCATGGTAGCCGAATCAATGGTGATCTTGGCACCCATCGACCAATTCGGATGGTTCAAAGCTTCTTCACGAGTAACGTACCGAAGCTCTTCTCTCGTTCGATCACGAAAACTTCCTCCTGAAGCCGTTAATATGAGCCTAGCAACATTCTGGCTGTTTTCACCTTGAAGACATTGGAAAATAGCCGAATGTTCGCTGTCCACAGGCAAAATATCGACATGATATTTTTGGGCAGCTCTCATCACCAAATGGCCAGCTGTAACGAGTGTTTCCTTATTGGCCAAAGCAATTGTTTTCCCCGCTTTGATCGCTTCCAACGTTGGAATCAGTCCAACGCTCCCCATGACTGCATTGACAACCGTATCCGATTCAGAAAAAAGAGCTGTCTCCGTTAAACCTTTTTCTCCATATACGAATTGAACGAAAGGAAATTCTCCTTTCAGCCTTAAAGCATCATCTTTTTCCAATACGGACACAAGCTTTGGAGAAAATTCTTTAATAATTTTTCGCGTTTCCTCTATATTTCGTCCGGCTGAAAAAGACGATAATCGGAAATAGTCTGAATGCTGCCGGATAATATCCAATGTTTGCCTTCCGATAGAACCGGTTGCCCCCAATAGACTGATGTTCTTCAAAAAACTCATCTCCTCCATATTGGTTCCGCCGTCTTATATGATGTGAAAAATATGTATCAACGGCAGAACAAACAGCCAGCTGTCACAGCGATCTAAAATTCCGCCATGTCCAGGCAAAATATTTCCAGAATCTTTAATATTATAATGCCGCTTCAGTGCGGATTCAACCAAATCGCCAATTTGTCCAAAAACAGCCATCACGAGAGCCGCTATCAAGAGCTTCGCTAAAGGCACCTCCAAATGGATCGAGAACGCAAAGACAAATGCGACTACACAGGCGGAAAGAATGCCGCCAAAAAAACCTTCGACTGTTTTTTTAGGACTGATTTCAGGCCACAATTTTTTCTTTCCAAACGATCTTCCTATTAAATAGGCGCCGATGTCAGTCGCCCAAATGATAAACAACGCCAAAAATACATAAGCCACTCCCGCATTTCTCGTTTCGATTAAATAATAGAACCCGAACCCTACATACAGTGCGGAAAGAACTCCAAACGCCGCATCATCAAATGTAAAACGATTTTTGGTGACGACTGTATACATTAAATAAATCAACACCAAGAAAAGCAAAAGTTCAAGCTTATGATACCCCCATTTTTCTATGAGGTTCTCATACCGATTCGGAATGAGCAATAGCCATAACATAATGAAAGGGATCACGCTTTCAAGCGACAATAGCCGAATTTTCTTCATTTTCAGTGCTTCATAAAGCCCCACGGACGCCATTAAATACGTTAATATTAGAAACGGCCATCCTCCATAAAGAACAATAGGCAAAAAGATGGCTGCCGCTATGACACCAGTTATAAATCGCTGTTTCATACGATTGACTCCTCACTTTTCTCCATACCAACTTTGATTACATACGCTACTATTCCATATTAAATCCCTCGATCACCGAATTCATCTTTCTACGTTATCTCAGACAATGCCATTTGATTTCAAATAATTTTTTCAAGCTCTTCTATGATCTTCATTCCTTGATCGATGATCACGGATCTTTACAAACCGCTTTGCTTGATCATCCTCTTTCGTGAATGGACATTAGCCTAATCCACCAAAGCGGCGTGACCGTTTTTGATAAGATTCCACCGCTTCAAGAAAATGGTGTTCTGAAAAATCCGGCCAAAGAGTATCTGTAAACCATAGTTCCGTGTAGGCCAGCTGCCAAAGCATAAAGTTGCTTAAACGGATTTCCCCGCTTGTACGTATCAACAAATCCGGATCAGGCAGCTGTTTCGTCATTAAATAGCGGGAGAAAGTTTCCTCATTTAAGAGCTTTTCGTTCATTACGCCGTTTTTAATGTCTTCCAGTACATGATGGACGGCTTCCATAATTTCTGCTCTGCTTCCATAATTCAAGGCGAAATTAAGAATAAGCCCGTTATTCTGTTTTGTATCATTGATCGCTTTTTTAATGGCATCTACCGTATAGGAAGGCAATTGCTGTTGGTTGCCCATCATTTGCACTTTTACATTTTCTTCAACCAGTTCTGGCAAAAACGTTCCAAGAAACTCTTGGGGAAGCTTCATTAAATAGTCCACTTCCTTTTTGGGACGTTTCCAATTTTCGGTTGAGAAAGCGTAAAGGGTCAATGCTTTCACGCCTAAACGATTGGCGAGCCGAGTGATTTTGCGAACGGTTTTCATTCCCTCGTGATGACCGGCAATTCTCGGTAAGGCGCGTTTTCTCGCCCATCTTCCATTTCCATCCATAATGATGGCGACGTGGCTCGGAATGGGGCCTTTTTTAACAATCTCCATTCGTTCTTCCAGTGAGAGATTGTTATGGGTTTTCCAAAGCTTGTTTTTATTAATCATATAACATCCTCCACTTCGCATCCTTACCAATCATTTATCGCGATAAGCGCTCATTGGTGTTTATTTTTCACACGGTGCAAATCTATAATACCAAAAACTTGTGACAGTATCTCTATTAATTACCGATCTTCCTCATTTTTTCGATGGAATTTCACAATCCATCCCAGCGATAGACACATCAATAAAAACGAAGTATGTATATAACGGAAAAACCCCCTTTTGGCAAGAGGGTTTTCACACGATCAAACTTCCATAATTTCTTTTTCTTTCTTTTTCACCATGTCGTCAATCTTTTTCACATGTTCATCGGTAATCTTTTGGACATCTTCTGTATAGCCGCGTAAATCGTCCTCTGTAATTTCCCCGTTCTTCTCTAATTTTTTCAAATCTTCGTTTGCATCCCTGCGAACATTCCGTACTGCTACTTTCGCTTCTTCCGCTTCTTTTCGCACTAATTTTACTAATTCTTTGCGGCGTTCTTCGGTAAGCGGCGGAATCGTGATGCGAATGACGCTGCCATCGCTCGTAGGCGTCAATCCAAGATCCGATTTTAAAATCGCTTTTTCCACTTCTCCGACAACGGATTTGTCATAAGGCTGAATGACAAGCAATCTAGCCTCCGGAACTGAAATCGATGCCAGTTGATTCACCGGTGTAGGCGCTCCATAGTAATCCACTACTACTTTATCAAGCAGCGATGCGTTTGCACGCCCTGCCCGAATCGTCGCCAATTCCCTGGATAAAGCTTGAATCGCTTTTGACATTTTGTCTTTCGCTTGCTCAATCACTTGTTTTGTCATTCGGCTTTCCCCCTTATCATCGTTCCAATGGATTCTCCTAAAACAGCCTTTTTAATATTGCCTTTTTCCATAATAGAGAATACAATGAGCGGTATATCATTGTCCATACATAACGAGGAAGCAGTGGAGTCCATTACGGCCAGACCTTCTTTTAACATATCCAGATAGGAAATCTGATCGTATTTCACAGCCGATTTATCCACTTTTGGATCTGCAGAGTAAACACCATCTACATTATTTTTGGCCATTAAGATGACTTCTGCTTCAATTTCCGCCGCACGCAACGCAGCCGTCGTATCCGTAGAGAAATAAGGGTTTCCGGTGCCGGCGGCAAAAATCACAACCCGTTTCTTTTCCAGATGGCGAATGGCCCTTCTTCTTATATAAGGTTCCGCCACCTGTCTCATTTCAATGGAAGTTTGTACACGAGTTTCAATTCCAAGCTGCTCTAAGCTGTCTTGAAGCGCCATTGAATTCATAACCGTTGCCAACATTCCCATATAATCAGCGGTGGCACGATCCATTCCCATTTCGCTTCCGGTTTTCCCGCGCCAAATATTTCCTCCCCCAACGACTACTGCCACTTCGACACCAAGTTCAGCAATTTCTTTCACTTGTTCCGCAATGGATTTCACGACTTCCGGGTGAATGCCAAAGCCCCGATCCCCAGCCAGCGCTTCACCGCTTAATTTTAATACAACACGTTTATATTTTGGAACGCTCATAAGAACCTCCGTATGTAAATCACTAGTTTTTATCGTTTAGCTGTGTACCTTCTTAATTTAATGTCATGCCATTCTGAAAAAAAGGGAACACATTGTGTTCCCTCTATTCCCTCGATTTCCGAGAACAAAAAACGTTCATCTTGTTTTCAAATAAGGCATAGTGAGTATCTTCTCACTCAGATATTCTTGGAAAGGTCGAAATTATTTTTTCATTTGATTCATTACTTCTTCAGCGAAGTTTTCTTGGCGTTTTTCAATTCCTTCTCCTACTTCGAAACGCACAAAATCTTTGACAGTTGCACCTTTAGATTCAACGAATTGGCGAACTTTTTGATCAGGGTTTTTAACAAAGGATTGTTCAAGCAGACAAATTTCTTCGAAGAATTTGTTAAGACGTCCTTCAACCATTTTTTCAACAATTTTTTCAGGTTTTCCTTCATTGAGAGCTTGCTGTTTCAAAACTTGACGTTCGTGCTCTACTTCTTCTTGCGGCACTTGGTCGCGAGAAACGTATTTTGGATTCAAGGCAGCAGCATGCATAGCTACATCTTTTGCTACACTTTCATCCGTCGTTCCACTTAAGAGGGCAAGAACGCCGATTCGTCCACCCATATGCAAATATTCACCAAAAACTTCATTATCGCCTTTCGTCTTCACTTCGAAACGGCGAAGAGTTAATTTTTCACCGATTTTAGCGATGGCTTCATTGATGTATTCACTTACTTTTGCGCCATTTTCCATCGTTTGGTCAAGAGCTTCTTCGACTGTTTTTGGTTCATTTTTCAAAATATGTTGAGCCAATTCTTTTACGAGATTTTGGAAGCTTTCGTTTTTAGCCACGAAATCTGTTTCGGAGTTGACTTCCAAAATAACGGCTTTATTTCCTTCGCTTAACAGATAAGTTGTTCCTTCAGCTGCTACGCGGTCAGCTTTTTTGGCAGCTTTGGCCATTCCTTTTTCACGAAGAAAATCGATCGCTTTTTCCATATCGCCATTCGTTTCTGTCAGCGCTTTTTTGCAATCCATCATGCCGGCGCCCGTTTTTTCACGTAGTTCTTTTACCATTTGCGCAGTAATTGCCATCTTTTTTTCCTCCTTAAGAATATATGTACTAAGCCGCAATAGCCGAAACAGCCATCCAGCTTTTGATTTCACCGTAAAATTTCTTAAAAAAAGGTGATAAGGGCCTTCCCTCTTATCACCTTTTCATTTTTATCTTGATTGGCGCTGGAGCTTATTCAGCAGCAACTTCTGCCGTTTCAGAAACTTCAGCTGTTTCTTCACCTTGTTTAGCTTCTAAAATAGCATCCGCCATTTTTGAAGTCAGAAGTTTAACAGCGCGAATCGCATCGTCATTCGCAGGAATGACATAATCAATTTCATCCGGATCACAGTTCGTATCAACAATACCGATAATCGGAATATTCAATTTCCGTGCTTCTGCTACTGCGATACGTTCTTTGCGTGGATCGATCACAAACAAAGCGTCAGGAAGTTCTTTCATATCTTTAATGCCGCCAAGAAATTTCACAAGGCGTTCATGTTCTTTTTTCAGCTGAACGACTTCTTTTTTAGGCAATACATCGAATGTGCCGTCTTCTTCCATTCTTTCGATGTCTTTCAGACGTTGAACACGTTTTTGAATCGTTTGGAAGTTAGTTAACGTTCCACCGAGCCAACGATGATTTACATAATACATTCCGGAGCGCTCTGCTTCTTCTTTTACGGATTCTTGTGCTTGTTTTTTCGTACCAACAAAAAGAACTTTTCCGCCGTTAGCAGCCAATTCTTTAACGAATTGGTAAGCTTCTTCTACTTTCTTCACGGTTTTTTGAAGATCGATAATATAGATGCCGTTGCGTTCTTGGAAAATGTATTTTTTCATTTTCGGATTCCAACGGCGTGTTTGGTGTCCAAAATGCACACCTGCTTCTAATAATTGTTTCATAGAAATAACAGACATTTTTTCTTTCCTCCTATGGGTTATTATCCTCCGTCCTCTTCATATTTAAACAGAGACTGACAAAAATCAGCACCCTCTGATTAAATCCGAGAACGTGTGTATTCACACCAAAAGTTACTATATCATAATCAAATCTAACTATCAAGCTTATCATTGCCCATTTGCTCGAAATTTTAAAAGCAGTTGTATTTCTGTTGTACCTTTATTTAATTTATGCGCAATTTCTTCAATCGTTAAACCCTTTTTTTGTAAAAACAATACATTTTCATATAAGTCGTCTTCCGTCCAATCCAATATGTCCATCTCCGTTTTGGATTCTTTAGGCCCAACGACCGACGGTTCTTGCTGGTATTTTTTCAACGCTTCTTTTTTCGAAACGATAGGCTGTTTGGACTGGGTCCATTTCCGTTCATCCTGTTTCGACTGAATCTCGAAACTTTCCTTTTTATGCTTAAGATGCGGCTGTTCAGCATCCATGGACGATATTTTTTTCAGAAATGCTTCATTTTCATCTTTCATTTGAAGAAGATAGGTTGATAACATTTCTTCCGTATCTTGAATCATTTTTTCTTGCTCCTCTTTTAATCCGAAAAGGCGGTTTTGTCTCATGTAAAGGAGCACAACAGCAAACAGTGTGATGACATTAAAAATAATGGATATGAAAAACAAAAAAGTTGACACCATGATTCCCACCTGAATTTCAATTCTTTTAGCAGCGAAAAGGGATGCCGCTGACTTTTTTTAGCTTGTTCCGCAATTTAAAAAGAGCTTTCGAATGTATCTGTGAAATTCGTGAAGTGGAAAGATTCAGAATCTCTCCAATTTCAGTCAATGTTAACTCCTCCTGATAAAATAGGCTCAGCACTAATTTTTCTTTCTCAGACAATCCCGCAATTTCACGGGATAACTCTTGGATTAATTCCTCTTTGACAACCTCTTCTTCAGGAGTAGAGATTCGGTCATCTTTTATATCGTAGCCTTTTCCATCCATTTCCTCTTGATCTTTTATTTGATCGTCCATCGATAATATGTTGGCCGTATAATATTCTGCCATGATTTGTTGAAGTTCCTCTACGCTCATGTCTAGTTCGTTTGCGACTTCTTCCGCCGTGACATGTCTTAAAAATTGCTGCTCTAATTCTTCGATTTTGGCTTCGATTTTTTTCGCTTTTTCCCTCGTCCCTCTTGGAAGCCAGTCCTCTTTTCTGAGCCCATCTAATATCGCTCCTCTAATACGAAAAGAAGCGTATGTATCAAACTTTAAATCTCTGGACGGATCAAATTTTGTCAACGCATCCACCAAGCCTAAAAATCCGAGGCTTTTGAGTTCATCCCGGCTTACATTTTTCGGCATGTGAAGAGAGAGGCGCTGAACATGATAACTGACAAGCGGAGTATATCGTTTGACAAGCAAATCCCCGGCATCCGGATCTCTTGATGTAAGCCATAAATCCCACCATTTTTTCTCCTCTACAAGTTGTACATCTATCATGATTCTCCTCCTCGAATGTTTCCCAGGGAAGTTTGTGATTCATAGCGAGGCCGATATTCGGTTTTCGTACAACCATTTTTTGTTTGCCTGAATGAATGCGGTAAGAATAGTAGAAAATAGATGACTTAATTGCGACGGACGTGATTTCGAAACAAACAACAGTCGAACGAAGCGAATGCCCAATTGTCTATCGCTTTTTCAGACAGTATCCGAGTATACGAAATGATAATACATCTAGTATTCTACTATTTTTTTTAATCAGAAATTTCCTTTTCCTGTCACACACATCTAAAATAACAAACCCTTCCGTCGTCCCTACATTTCGCTTAAAGACGGGCTTCTTTCAGAAAATGTTAAATGATGGACACGCCTTTATTCACGGTTCGGATTTCCAAAAGGCCAGTGGAAGGATCAAATTCAATGGTTCTTCCACTGTTTCCGCCAACGTCCTCGGCTACGATGGGAATATGTTCTCTGTTCAATTGTTTTTTCACTGCCTCAACATTTCTAGGACCGATTCTCATTATTTCGTTTTTGGACGAGAATTGGAACATTTGTGCTCCTCCGGCAATTTTTGCTTTTAATCGTTTACGCAGCGCACCTTCGTTGATTAACATATCCGTTAATTGGGGAATAGCTGTATCAGCAAATTTGGCTTTATTGAATGTTTCCGTCTTGGCAAGCGAAGAATCCGGCAGCATAATATGAGCCAACCCGCCAATTTTTGTTTTTTCATCAAATATGACAATTCCAACGCAAGAACCTAAACCAGCCGTTCGAATTCGATCGGGTGGGCGCACCACATTTAAATCAGCGATACCTACTTTAATGACTTTTACCGTCTCATTCATCTAGAGGCACTCCTAATGCATCCAAAACTTTCCAAAAGGAATTCGGGTCAGGCAAGAGAAAAAAATGTCCTTTCACGGAATCAGAGGCTTTTCCATCTGCTTCTTTCAAAGTCGTGTCAATAAAAATGGCATAATCGCTGTATTGGGATATTTCAAACAATCCATCACTCATTACGGCTCCCACCATATCAATGGCCAAGGCGGGTACGGACGGAAAAACATGCAGACCCGTAAAATCTCCCAAAGCAGACAAATACGAACCGGACAAAATATTTCCTAATTCTTGAAGCGCCGATAAAGCCATTTCCGAATAGGGCGGACGGTCAAAAGAAAAAGAGTGATCGCCAGTCAGCTTTTGAATAAAAAGTGCTGCCTGTTCCAGCTGAAGGACAAAAAACATGCTTCCTTCAATCCGCAAAAAAACGCTTGCTACAATGTTGTCCGGTCCGCCTGCCATTTCCATCACGTCATCGAAGTGAAGGATTTGTACAGTGGGAACCACCATATTTATTTTTTTATTCATCAAAGTGGACAAAGCAGTGGCTGCATGGCCCGCCCCGATATTTCCGATTTCCTTGAACGTGTCTAAATGAGCGTTTTGTATCCGATCTAAGTAACTCATCAGCTTTCATCCTTATTTTTCTAGAATTTTTTCAAGACTTAATAAAATAAGAAGCCTTTTTTCCCATTTGGCAACACCCGTGATATATTCTGCTTCAATTTCTCCTACCATTTCAGGCTGGGGTTCGATGAACTCTTCGGAAATATCTAACACATCATTCGCTCCGTCCACAATGAACCCTACTTCCATTTCATTCAGCGTCGCAACAATAATTCTTGTACCATCATCAAACTCTTTTTCGGGAAGCCCAAATCGTGTTCTTAAATCAATGATCGGGGTGACCACTCCCCTTAAATTGATCACACCTTTGATAAACGGGACCGTCTTAGGTACTCGAGTAATAGGCATCAATCTTTCGATGGATTGGACTTGATGGATTGGCAGCGCATATTCGTTGTCGCCTAGTTGAAAGGCAATAACCTTCAAAACAGAAGGTGCTGATATTTTGCTCATTTTTTCTCTCCCCTTCCCTATTTGATTAATGCGTTACAATCAATGATTAATGCTACTTGACCGTCTCCTAAAATAGTCGCTCCGGATATGGCAAATACGTTCGTTAGATAATTCCCGAGACTTTTCAATACCACTTCTTGCTGCCCAATAAAAGAATCCACGACCAAGGCCGCCATTTTGTCGCCTTTTCGGACGATGACAACTGACAAGTAATCATCTTCCGCCTCTTCTTTCGGTACCTCGAAGAGCTTTTCCAAAAAGAGAAGAGGCACGACTTTCCCTCTAAAATCAATGACTTTTTTACTATGCGCACTTAAGATGTCTTCTTTTTTGATAATGGCTGTTTCGATGATGGAGGATAACGGGATGGCATATTTTTCATTTCCTACTTCGATCAACATGACTGAAATAATAGAGAGTGTCAGCGGCAGCTGAATAGAAAAGACGGAACCTTTGCCTTCAACTGAGTTGATATTGATGGATCCGCCAATCGACTCAATTGTCGCCTTGACTACATCAAGTCCCACACCTCTTCCGGAAATATCCGTAATACGGTCGGCTGTCGAAAAACCGGATTCCATAATGAGGCCAAATACTTCACTGTCCGTTAATTTCTCCGCTTCCTCTTGAGATACAATTCCTTTATCAATGGCTTTTTTTAATACTTTCTCACGGTTGATTCCCGCTCCATCATCCTCTACTTCAATGAAAACATGGTTTCCGCTTGTATAGGCTTTTAACTTTACTGTACCTTCTATCGGTTTCCCCTTCGCTTTTCTTTCTTCTTTCGTTTCAATTCCATGATCGACAGCATTTCTGAGCAAGTGGACAAGCGGATCACCGATTTCATCTATAACCGTCCGGTCCAGCTCCGTTTCCGCCCCGATGATTTCTAAATTAATTTGTTTATCTAATTCGCGGGCTAGTTGACGAACCATCCGCGGGAAACGATTAAATACCGTTTCAACCGGAATCATCCGCATATTTAAAATAATATTTTGCAAGTCTCCGGAAATTCTGGACATCCGTTCCACTGTTTCAGTCAATTCAGGGTGATTTAACTCACGGGAGATTTGCTCAAGTCGTCCGCGGTCAATCACCAGTTCTTCAAATAAATTCATCAAGCTGTCCAAACGTTCGATGTTGACACGAATCGTTTTATTGGAAACATTTTTGGATTTTCTTTGTTTGCCTCCATCTGCTTGATGATCTTTCGCGTTTTTTTCTGCAGAGGCCTTTTTCTTTTCCTCCTTGTCGGAATGATCTGTTTCTTTTGAATGGTCGCTGGCTTGTTTTGGAGAATCTGCAAAAGGCTGAACGACCACTTTTTCTACTTCTGAAACTTTCATCACTTTCTTTTCAATCTCAGAAGCTTCGTCTTTCGTCACAATCGTTACCGTAAATCGATGATCAAAATGCTCTTCTTCCAACTCTTCTACTGCAGGAACAGATTTAATGATTTCTCCGCATTTTTCAAGAACTTCAAAAATCATATAAACCCGTGCTGCTTTTAACAGACAGTCTTCCTTTAATGTAACGATCACTTCGTAACAGGAAAATCCTTGTTCTTTTGACTGCTGAATAACGGTTGTTTCAAATTCGTCATATTGCACAGAATTCCCTTCACTTGAATGGCTTGGCTCCCGGACTTCACTTTTCTCCTTCTTTTCGACGTTCGATCCGCTTTCAATCGCTTTAAGCCGTGCCACTATCTCCTCTACATTTCTTTTGCCATCTCCACCAGAAGCAATATCTTGAATCATGGCCTCCAAATCATCCACCGAAGCAAAGACAACATCTAATACGTCTGTTGTAACTTTTATTTTATGGTTGCGGATGGCATCCAGAACATTTTCCATTTTATGAGTGAGGTTTGCTAAATCTTCAAATCCCATTGTGGCGGACATTCCCTTTAAAGTATGGGCAGACCGGAATACCTCATTGACGATCTCCATATCTTCCGGGTTTTTTTCAAGCTCAAGAAGATTTTCATTAATAGCTTGCAAATGCTCTTTGCTTTCTTCTATGAATATTTCAAGATATTGAGTCGTTTCCATCTGTTCCACCTCTTCCTAAGGCAAATATTTTAAAATTGATTGAGCGATATCTTGAATCGGTTTCACTTCATCAATGACATTCGCTTCAATTGCAGATTTTGGCATTCCAAATACAACGCATGAGTCTTTAGACTCAGCGATGGTATGTACATTGCCTTTTTCTTTTAATTTTATCAGACCATAAGTCCCATCTGAACCCATTCCAGTTAAAATAACGGCAATTTTTTTATAAAATTCCAATTTGCTAGCTGACTCAAAAAGAACATCTACAGAAGGCTTGTGACCATTCATTCGGGGAGATTGATCAAGCGAGATGGCAAGAGACCTTCCTACCTCCTTGATTTTCATATGAAAATTCCCGGGGGCAATATAAGCAACTCCTTTTTTCAACAGCTCACCGTCTTCCGCTTCTTTAACGTAGATGCGTGACAGTTGATTCAAACGATCAGCCAAGGATTTTGTAAATCCTGGAGGCATGTGTTGAACGATTAGAATAGGCGCTCCAATTTCCTTTGGCAGTTGCGGCAGCACTTCTTGAAGCGCTCTCGGTCCACCGGTGGAAGTGCCAATTAGCACTAAACTTTTTGCATATTCTTTCGTACTCCAATGGTTTAACTCCGACTCCCTATTGGACGTCATTAGGCCGCGATCCATCTCGTCTGTATGGACCCGCACGTTGCTTTTCATTCCCTTTTTTACCTTTGAAGCCAGTAAAAGTTTCGAGATCAATTCATTTTTTACCTTATCCAGATCCAGCGAAATCGGTCCGGACGGCTTTGCCACAAAATCAAAAGCTCCATTTTCAAGAGCTTTAATCGCATTTTCTGTTCCTTCCTTCGTCGTACTCGACAGCATTACAACCGGCAGCTGATATTGGCTAATGATCCATTTTAGCGCCTCAAGTCCGTTCATGACTGGCATTTCAATGTCCATCGTAACGACATCCGGACATAACGTCTTCACTTTTTCTATGGCATCTTTTCCATTTCTAGCTGTCCCGACCACTTCCAATTCAGGATGTTCGGAAACAAAGTCCGAGATCAATTTTCTCATGAATGCGGAATCATCTACTATGAGTACTTTCTTTTTACCCATCTCCAACACTGCCTTTCAGAAAAAACTGGCGAAGCTTCCCAATAAAACGACCCTTTTGGATGGTTCCCATTACGTTCGATTGGGACAAATAAATTTCCACGATCGATTTTAATGAGCGGGAAATACTGGAATAAGGATTGTATAAAAAGAAAGGTGTCTGGCTTGCGACTGCTTTCTTTACGATTTTATCTTCAGGCAATATTCCGAGTTTTGAAACCTCTTTATGCAAAAATTTCTCCATGGCCATCGATATACGTTCGAGCGTGACTTGTCCTTCTTGATTGGATTCAGCACGATTGCAAATCAAATAAAAATGTTTGTCTTGATCTCTTATTTGAATATATTTCATCATGGAATACGCGTCTGTCACAGCAGTCGGTTCAGGGGTCGTGATCACCAATAAATCATCAACAGACATCAACAGCTCCAAGCTTTCTTTTGATGCTCCGGCCCCCATATCAAACAAAATATAATCATATTCCCACTGCAATTTTGCTACGGACTCGATCCAACGTTGAAAATCATTCTCAGACCATTCAAGAAGACGCCCAAGACCAGAACCGCCGAATATGTAGGAAAAGCCCCCCGGACCGGAAATGATCAGATCCTTCAATTCGTATCCGTTTTCTATAAAATCTACAATCGAGCGATCCGCACTAATACCTGATAAAATATGAATATTCGCCATGCCAATATCCAAATCAAACAATAAAACTTTTTTTCCTAACTGCGCCAAAATGACAGCTATGTTCACAGAAATATTGGACTTTCCCACGCCCCCTTTACCGCTGATCACGGCAGCCGTTTTAGCGGGTGACTGATGCAACTCTCTCAATTTCAGCCTTAATCCTTCTGCTTGGTCTTTCATATGCTTACTCCCTCAATATTTCTTTCAAAATGATTTCAGGATTGCCAGTCAATAAATCGTCCGGGACGTTTTGTCCATTCGCCAGGAATCCTACTTTTTTCCTGTACTTGCAAACAAGATTGAACAATGAGCCTTTTCGCTTTGTTTCATCTAATTTCGTAAAAATAAATTGATCAAATGGAAGGTCTTGAAATTTTTCTATTATTTCTTCCAAATCTTCTGCTTTGGACGTAAGAGCCAGCACAAGATATGTCTCCATCTCTTCACGGACCGGAATGATTTCTTTTAATTCGTCGATATACTGATTTTCCCGATAATTACGTCCCGCCGTGTCAATCAAAACGAGGTCATAATCCAAAAATTTTTGCGTCGCCTTTTCAAAATCAGCAGAATTATAAACAACCTCTACAGGCACGTTCAGCAAATTGGCATAAGTTTTTAATTGTTCAATCGCGGCAATTCGGAAAGTATCCGTGGTGATAAAAGCAATTTTTTTCTTGTGTTCCAGCACTGCTTTTGCCGCCAATTTCGCCAACGTAGTCGTTTTTCCCACGCCGGTCGGCCCGACAACATTGATATATTTTTTAGCAAATAGCGGGTTGTCGGTTTGAACTGATTGAAGTTTTCTTTTTAAGTAATCAATGGCTCGTTTGCGTATTTCTGTTTCGCTCACTTCGCCCTTGGATTCAATATAAAACGCATATAGCTCGTCCCCGATGGTTCGCACATGGTCGGATCCGATTTCTTTTTGCTCCAATTCTGACAGAATGGAATGAATCATTTCCGGGTATTTGGAACGATCCTCTTTTGATGTCAAAAGAGCGATCATCGACTTTAATTCTTCTAATTCCTGTTTGAGCTGTTGATTTTCGCCGTGGTCAGCTTGCTTTTGCCGTTCTGAAACATGGAGAGGCATTTTCGGCTGTTCCGCTTCCATCATTTCCAGTTCAGGATCCACAGCGGCAATCACTTCAAATTGTTTCTTTTTAAAAAAACCGAGAAAGCCTCCACCGTACGTAATCTTGGAATTCAGAATAACAGCGTGCTCGCCTAACTCCTTTCTAATTTTTTTCATGGCTTCCGGCATGGAAGGGGCTATAAATTTCTTCACTTTCATTCGATGGTCACCACCCCGACGCTTTGTACTTCCACATTTGGTTCAAGTTCGTTGAAAGATAGGATCGGTAATCGTGGAAAATATCTTTCCAACAGCTGCCTTACAAACATTCGAATTGCCGGAGAACATAAAATGACCGGCATTTGCTGCATGATAGAAACTTCTTCTACTTTTTTTGAAACGGCTTCTATTAATTTTTGCGAATTGACCGGGTCGATCGACAAATAATTTCCATGCTCTGTTTGTTGTACACTATCAGCGATCAATTTTTCCACCTGCGCTGACAAAGTGATCACTTTGATGGTTCCTTCATCGGCATATTGATTGGTAATTTGTCGTGATAAAGCTTGACGAACATACTCGGTTAACAAATCGGTGTCGGATGTTAACTTGCCGTAATCGGCTAGCGTTTCAAAAATGATCGGCAGATTGCGTATCGAAATATTTTCTTTTAACAGTTTTGCCAACACTTTTTGTATGTCTCCAACGGATAAAGGATTCGGTGTTACTTCTTCAACAAGAACAGGATACGTTTCTTTCATATGGTCAATCAATTGCTGCGTTTCTTGTCTTCCGAGCAAATCATGGGCATTTGCTTTCAATACTTCCGTTAAATGAGTGGAAACAACACTCGGTGGGTCGACGACAGTATAGCCCAGCATTTCTGCTTGATCTTTTACTTCTTCCGTAATCCATTTGGCAGGAAGACCGAATGAGGGCTCAATCGTATCAATTCCTTCAATAGAATCCTCTTCTTCGCCGGAATTCATGGCCAAATAGTGATCAAGAAACAACTCTCCTTTGGCCACTTCATTTCCTTTAATTTTAATTCTGTATTCATTCGGGGCTAATTGAATATTATCTCTGATGCGCACAACCGGAAGAATAATCCCTAATTCCATGGCCAGCTGTCTTCGGATCATCACAATCCGATCAAGCAAGTCGCCGCCTTGGTTTGCATCGGCAAGAGGGATAAGTCCATAGCCAAATTCAAATTCAATCGGGTCAATATTTAATAAATTGACGACATTTTCGGACCGCCGCAATTCTTCTGCTTCGTTCTCTTCTTGAACCTCTTCCGTTTCCACCGGCTCATCCGGAACTTTTTGAAGCCTGTATCCTCCGATCGCAAGCAGCGCCGCAACCGGAATCGTCAGCAAATCATTAATAGGCGTGGCAATTCCAAGCAAAAAAATGGTACCAGCCGTAACATATAACATTTTAGGATAGGATAACAATTGAGACATTACATCTTCGCCAAGATTGCTGTTTGAAGCGGTTCGAGTGACAATGATGCCAGTAGCGGTGGAAATTAATAATGCCGGTATCTGGCTGACAATTCCGTCCCCCACTGTCAACAATGAATAATGATTGGCTGCATCTTGAAACCCCATACCTTGCTGGACCATGCCAATGACCATTCCAAAAATCAAGTTGATGATGACGATAATAATACCGGCGATCGCATCGCCTTTTACAAATTTAGTCGCACCATCCATCGCTCCGTAAAAATCTGCTTCCCGTGAAATATTTTCACGTCGTTCCCGCGCTTCCTGCTCCGATATCATTCCTGCATTTAAATCCGCGTCAATGGCCATCTGTTTACCCGGCATAGCATCTAAAGTAAAACGTGCTGCCACTTCAGAAACGCGTTCTGCTCCTCTCGTGATGACAACAAACTGAATAATGATTAATATGAGGAACACGACTAAACCAACAACCAAATTTCCGCCGACAACAAACGTTCCAAACGTTTCGACAACGCCTCCTGCCTCCCCTTTGCTCAAAATAGAACGCGTTGTCGACACGTTTAAACCTAATCGAAATAAGGTTAATAGAAGCAGCAAAGACGGAAATACGGAAAATTGGAGCGCTTCATTCATATTCATGGTTGTTAACAGCACCAATAACGCAAGAGATATGTTCAGGATAATCAAAATGCTTAATAGCCATGAAGGAAAAGGAATAATAAGCATTGCGACGATTAAAATGACTCCCAGTAACACCGAAAAATCTCTTACCTTCATGATGTTCTCTCCCAACTTTCAATAAGACCTACACTTTATTTTTTAATCGGTACACATACGCCAAAATTTCAGCGACCGCTTTGAAAAATTCTTCCGGTATCCTCTCTCCAATTTCCACCTGGGTGTACAGAGCCCTTGCCAACGGACGGTTTTCAACCGTTTCAACATGATTCTCTTTGGCGATGGCCTTAATCTTTTGCGCCAAATAATCTGCCCCTTTAGCGACTACAACCGGCGCATCCATTTTCTCCTCTTCATATTTCAGCGCAACGGCAAAATGAGTTGGATTGGTGATTACGACGTCTGCGTTAGGCACTTCTTGCATCATTCTTCTCATCGCCATTTCCCGTTGTCTTTGCTTAATCCGTGATTTGATTTGCGGGTCGCCTTCTGAGTTTTTATATTCATCTTTAATGTCTTGCTTTGACATTCGGATGCTTTTTTCAAAATCGTATTTCTGATAAAGATAATCAAACAAGGCCAAAAACAACAGAGCGATCGAAGCAGAAATTCCCATTTGCACCGTTAACGTTCCTACCGTTTTCAATGAATCGGACAATGACTCAAAAGACAGGCCAAGTACTCTGTCCATATTCATCCACAAAATCACAAAGGTCACGGTTCCGACAATGGAAATTTTTAAAATGGACTTCAGTAACTCTACTAGTGCCTTAATCGAAAAAATCCTTTGAAATCCTTTCATAGGATCGATTTTTTCCAGCTTGGGAACCAACGTCTCCGTCGTAAATAAAAACCCAACTTGCAGATAATTGGCGGCTAAACTTCCCACTAATGCGACAAGCAGAAAAGGGCCGACCATATATGCAAAATCTTTCAATACATCTAAAACGATGGATTTTAAGTTTCCTTCCGTAATAGGCATGAGCATATAATCTTGAAAAGAACGTGAAAAGAGCCGCCTCACAATATTGCCAAGAAAAGAAGAAGCAAAATAGAGCGAGGAAAAAACAGCCAACAGATTGATTGCCGTAACGACCTCTTGACTTTTTGCCACTTGACCTTTCTTCTTCGCTTCTTCCCTTCTTTTGGGTGTGGCTTTTTCCGTTTTCTCCCCCGCAAAAAACTGCAAATCAACGGTCAATAATCTCACTTTACGTCCCTCCGATGATTTTCATCACATCTCTCATCGCGTATAGCATCATTTCAAATAAATGTTGCACCACCGCGAAAATGGCACTCATCACCACGATCATGACAATAAAAGCCACGGCAATCTTCACAGGAAATCCGACAACAAAAATATTCATCTGCGGAACGGTGCGGGCAATAATCCCCAACGCGACGTCGACTAGAAATAGGGATGCAACCACCGGAATGGCCATTTGAAAGGCGATGACAAACATGGATTGGAAAGCATGAATCATATACTGCGCAAAAGAGCTGCTGCCAAGCGAAAACTTCCCTTGTTCCAGCGGTATGAGCTGATAACTGTAATAAATTCCGTCCAAGAGAAGATGATGCCCGTTTACAGAAAGCAAAAAAAGCAGAGCAAACATGTAAAAATATTGTCCCATGATCGGACTTTGCATTCCTGTGTGAGGATCAATGACATTGGCAATGGTAAACCCCATCTGAAAATCAATGAGAGCTCCGGCTACTTGAACCGCCGCCATCACCAACGCAGCTGTAAATCCAATCAACAGACCGACAAGCATCTCTTTTAATATTAATAAAAAGTAGGCGCCATCTATCGCGATCGGCGCAGTATTCATGGTATAGTACATCATCCAAGAAAGAGCGAAAGAAACGCCCACCCGATGTATGGCCGGAATGGTCCGATACGAAAAAAGCGGCACGGTCACAAAAAAAGACGCTACCCGGACAAAAATGAGAAGAAACACGGAGAATTTCGGAACTAGCTGATCCATGCCATCATCCCACAAACTGTGTTAAATTCGATAAAATTTGCGAAGTATAAGAAATCATATGAGTCAGCATCCAAGGACCAAAAAATACCAATCCAACCGGCATCGCCACAATTTTAGGAATGAAAGCGAGTGTTTGTTCTTGAATTTGAGTCATTGCTTGAAAAATACTCACGACAAGTCCGACAATAAGCCCAATCAGCATGATCGGACCGGATAGAATCAAAATCATATAAACTCCTTTTTCTGCGAGAGAAATGACCATTTCGGGATTCATGTACTCTTCACCTACTTATAACTTTGTAAAAGCGACTCAATCACTAAATGCCAGCCATCGACAAGAACGAATAATAATATTTTAAACGGCAATGAAATCATAATCGGAGGAAGCATCATCATCCCCATAGACATGAGTACACTGGACACCACCATATCGATGACAAGAAAAGGAATAAAAAGCATAAATCCCATTTGAAACGCCGTTTTCAATTCGCTGATCGCAAACGCCGGCACAAGCGCGGTTAACGGTATATCCTCTATGCTTTTTGGCCGTTTCGCATTCGAATATTGCAAAAATAAGTCCAAATCCTTTTCTCTCGTATATCGACTCATAAAGTCTTTAAAAGGGACGCTCGCCCGATCATAAGCTTCTTCCAGATTGATTTCATTTTTAAAAAGAGGAGTCAAAGCTTCTTTATTGACCTGTTGAAACACCGGCGTCATGATAAAAAAAGTCAAAAACAAAGCAAGGCCCACCAATACTTGGTTCGGCGGCATCTGTTGCGTTCCCAGGGCAGTACGGACAAAAGACAGCACAATGATGATGCGCGTAAAACAAGTCATTAAAATCAAAATGCTCGGCGCCAGCGATAAAACGGTCAAAAGAAGAAGCAGTTTCACCGACAATGACACATTTTCCGGGGAGCTGTTATTAAAATAATGCATAAATTCATTCATCAGACTTCTTCTCCTTGGTTTCCAGCTGCTGGAGCGCTTGCTCCCTTGAAGTTTTTATTTCGTTCAACTGCTTTTCAAGCACACTTTTAAAAGGCGCTGAACCGCCTTTTCCGACCGCTTTTTGTTTTCTCTCCTGCCATTTTCTCAAAGCAACCGTAAAAATATCTTTCGTATCCAGCAATAGATCCTTTTGTTGATTGTAAACTTGCAAAAGCTGTTTATATTCTTCTTGGTCGTTGATTTCTTTCAGCAGTTCTATGTTTTCACCAACTCCCAGAATAAAAATGCGTTCTCCCACCTTTACCAATTGGATGGAGCGGTTTCCTCCAAGAGGAGAACCGCCCAAATGCTGGATCAGCTTCGAATCTTGATAAGTTTGGCTTTTTTTATTGATAAATTTGATTAAAAAGTAGATTAATACAATCACAAAAAGGAGCGCGAACAGCATTCTTGCATAATCCCAAGCACTGACTCCGGAAATATCGTCCGTCGCAGTGCTTTTTTCTTTTTTAGATGTTCCTGAATCCTGACATTTATCAGGATGTTCGATACAATCTTTTACGTTTCCGCTCAAAGTTCCCGCGGCAGTGACGGATGTTCCGCCAATACCCAAGAGAAACAGGCTAATGAATATGATCAAACACTTTTTGACTCGTTCTAGATTCAATCGAAAGCACCTTCTTAACATTAACCAAGCGTCTTTTTAATCGCTTCTATCACCCGATCCGCTTGGAAAGGCTTGACGATAAAGTCTTTCGCTCCGGCTTGAATCGCATCAATGACCATAGCCTGTTGTCCCATGGCCGAACACATGATGACTTTTGCATTGGCATCAATCGCTTTTATTGCTTTTAACGCTTCAATTCCATCCATCTCAGGCATCGTAATGTCCATCGTCACAAGGTCCGGCTGCAACTCTTTATATTTTTCCACCGCTTGATTTCCATCGGCCGCTTCACCGACCACTTCATAACCGTTTTTCGTTAAAATATCTTTGATCATCATTCTCATAAAAGCTGCATCATCTACGACTAAAATACGATTTCCCATTTTCATTCCTCCTCAAATGATTATTTTAATTGATGAATGCGTTCACTTTGGCTTTGTATTTCCGTTATACGAACACCGAAATTTTCATCTATAACCACAACTTCGCCCTTTGCTATCAACCTATTATTCACCAATATATCCACTGGTTCTCCTGCCAGTTTATCGAGCTCAATGATAGAGCCGGAGGAAAGTTCCAGAATATCCTTTACCGTGCGCACGGTTCTTCCGAGCTCGACAGTCACATTTAAAGGAATATCAAGCAATAAATCTAAATTTCTTGTTTCAACAGAAGGTGCGGTTGTCGGTTGAAATTCCGTAAAAGCGGCAGGCTCCACATGAACCATCGGTTCCGTTTTCCTGCTTTTTCCTACATTCTCTTCTTTCTGAACATCGGGTTGTGGTCGGTCGGTTTTCGACGCAGTCTCTTTCCTTCCCTCATCGATTGTTCCTTTTTGAACAGAATTTTTATCTGATGCGTTTTCTTCATTTGCCATTTGCGGCTCTTCCCCATCGGTTGAAGGGTTCACCAATTCTTCTACAAGACTTTTGGCAAATGAAATCGGCAATAATTGCATGATATTGGAATCAATTAAGTTTCCAATCGTTAAACGGAAGGAGATTTTGACGAACAGTTCGTGATCAGGTATAGCGTCAGTTCCTTCCCCGTTTTTTAAGTCCATTAAGACGAGCGAAGGCGGTGAAATATCTACCCGCTTTTGGAAGATGGTGGACATGGATGTGGCCGCTGAACCCATCATTTGGTTCATTGCTTCTTGGACGGCGCTTAGTTTGATATCATCCAAATTTTCGCTTGGATTCTCACCAGTTCCCCCTAGCATGAGATCCGCAATGATCGCGGCGTCTTGCTGTTTAATCACTAAAAGATTCATTCCGGCAAACCCATCGCGATATTCTACCAATATCGCAACATACGGATGAGGAAATTCATCTTGAATTTTGCTCCGAGGGATAATCGAAACAGACGGTGTGGTAATATCTACTTTTTGGTTTAATAGACTGGACAAGGCTGTTGCCGAGCTGCCGAACGAGATATTGCCGATTTCACCCAGGGCATCTTCTTCAACCGGCGTTAAATAATCTTCAGTATGTATGATTGCCTGTTGTTCTTGTTTTCCTTGTTGAGTTTCCTCATCGGCTATCTCTTGATTCGGAGCGTCTGCGTCATTCAAAGTCCCTTTCAGCAAAGCATCAATCTCATCCTGCGAGAGCATGTCATCATTTTTCATCGTTTTCTCCCCCCTCAATGGAATCTATAATTTGCACAGCCAGTTGTTTGTTGACTCTTCCCGGTTGGCCGATAAATTTAGGAACATCCCCTGTTTTGATTATCAATGGCTCATCGATTTTTCTATCCAGTCTGATGACATCTCCCACATCCAACGTTAAAAATTCCTCAATCGTAATCTCAGAAGTTCCCAGTTCTGCCGTCACCGGAATTTGCGCATTTCGTAGATTATTTTCTAAAATCTCCAATTCCCCGGGCTTGCGCTCTTTTTTTTCAGATGTTTGCATCCAATAGTGTACGGATAATTTCGGAAGAATAGGTTCCAACACTACATGAGGGATACAAATATTGATCATGCCCATCACTTCGCCAATGACCGTGTTCAAAGAAATGACCACGACGGTTTCATTGGGCGAAATCATTTGTAAAAACTGTGGATTTACTTCAAATTCAGTCAATGACGGATTGATTTCGACAATGTTTTCCCATGCTTCCCGATAATGATAAAAAGCTCGTTCAAACATGTTCGACATAATATTCGTTTCGATTTCCGTCAATTTTTCAATTTTACTTTCTCCTGATCCTCTTCCTCCCAGCAAACGGTCAACCAGAGCATAGGCGATATTCGGATTAATTTCCATAATAATCCTTCCATCTAACGGCGGAACCTCAAATACGTTTAAGATCGTCAAATTAGGGATTGATCGTATAAATTCTTCATAAGGAATTTGGTCCGCTGAAGCAACAGATATTTGTACATAAGTTCGCAGCTGGGCAGAAAAAAACGTCGTCAATAACCGTGAAAAGTTTTCGTGCACCCGTGTTAAACTGCGGATTTGATCTTTTGAAAACCGTAGTGCTCGTTTAAAGTCGTATACTTTTACCTTTTTTTCTTCCTCTTCTCTTTTTAATTCATCCGCATTCATTTCCCCGGCAGATAGAGCCGACAAAAGAGCATCAATTTCGCTTTGGGATAATACTTCCTCCGACAAAGAGCTTCACCTCCTTACGGTTCCATCAAGATTGTTGGATGATATAGGAGGTAATGTACACTTTGACGATTTTTCCTTCCTGCATCACCTCGTTTAATCTTGATTTCAACATTTCCGCCAACTTTTCTTTTCCGGCTGCCCCTTTCAAATCTTCCGCTCTCATCCCAGATAATAATTCTATAATGATGTCCTTTGTTTGAAAATCACGTTTTTCGAGTTCTTGTTTTGCTTTTTTGCTGTCGGTTTGAATTTTAAAGGAAATGCGGATGAAGTCGTTTGAAGCCAAATTGGTTGTAATTTCCGGTACATCGACGGAACATTCCAGAACTTGATCAATATCCGGTTCTTTTCCTTGATGCCCGCTGTTCGACTTTAACATGATCACCAGCGCAACAGCACCGGCCAATGTGATGACGGTTAAAATAATAAGCATAATGGTCAGCAGTTTATTTCGACCTTGGCCAACCGCTTCATTTCCCATCGCCAGACACCTCCTTATCCAATTTTCCGAACAGCTGAATGCTCCGATAAAAATCCAGCACCAGCTTTTGCACCTGATCTTTGGATTCTTTCACTACATATTTGCGCCCATTCGTTAACGTAATCGTCGTATCCGGAAAAGCTTCGATCGTTTCTATGTAAAGTGCGTTTAACTGAAAGGGCCTTCCATTTAAGCGCGTTAATGTAATCATACTGTCAGAGGGCCGCTAAGAGCCTGCGGCCCCTCCCTCCCTTGCTAAAAAACTCGTATTCTATCGTTTTAGATTGACCAACTCTTCCAAAATTTGGTCCGAAGTCGTAATAATCCTTGAATTGGCTTGAAAGCCGCGTTGGGCCACAATCATTTCCGTGAATTCCTCAGATAAATCGACATTGGACATTTCTAAAGCACCGGAAACAATTTTTCCTGCTCCACCTGTTCCTGGTGCATTACTATTCATATTGCCTGAATTCGTTGTGACCTGATAAAGGTTGTTTCCGACCTTCTCTAGCCCTTCAGGGTTTGGCAACTTAGCCAATGCGATTTGCCCTGCTATTATTAGATTGTCATTTCCATCCACATAAGTTACAACTCCATCAGCACCTATACTAATCGATTTAGCTGAAGAGGGAATATTAATGTTGCCTATCGTTGTAGTTACACCATCATTACTTGTATTAGGCTGGAACCCTCTTACATATAGCCCATCTTCATTGACAAGATTTCCATTTTTATCAAGATAGAAGTTTCCGGCTCTAGTTAAATAATCATTCGTTCCATCACGGACAATAAAAAATCCGTCACCGGAAATGGCCAAATCAAGCGTCCTGCCGGTAGTCTGCAAGCTTCCTTGCGTCTGCACCGTATCGATAGCACCAAGTGTAGAGCCCAAACCAACTTGTTTCGGATTTGTTCCTCCTACTGCCCCAGCCACTGGAGCACTCGCCCCGGAAATTTGCTGACTCACAAGGTCTTTAAAAACAGTACGTCCTTTTTTAAAGCCATAAGTGTTGACGTTGGCAATATTGTTCCCGATGACATCGAGTTTCGTTTGGAAATTTTTCATTCCGCCGATTCCCGAGTACATGGATCGAAGCATATCACATTTCCCCTTTCCGATTTTCTGCGACAGTTCATCGCTTGTCTCAAAGAGGCCCATAATAAGAGGCCGTTCTATTCATCATTTATTTCGTTTCCAGCTTCAAATGACGGCAGTTTCCGTCTTTATCGAGCCATGACTTTTTCAGGTTTTATCCGTACTAGGAGTTTCAGACGATGCTTGAATTTCTGAAATATTGGCAGGCTCCAATACTGTCCCATCCGTTAAAACAAACTCAACGCTGTCTCCTGTAAATCGTACTGATGATACCACTCCATGTCCTTCCTGCACCACCGGGTCTCCATTTGGATCATCGCTGTCTTCCAGTTTGTGATAAGTGACGTTTTTCCCGACAAAAGAACTGTAAGCAATATATTGATTTTGCTGCTCCATATTCAAAAGTTTCTCTAAAGAAGAAGCCAAATTCGTGATTTGTTCCAACGTCGAAAATTGCGCCATTTGGCCGATCATCTCATTATTGTCCATCGGACTCAAAGGATCTTGGTTTTGCATCTCAGCCATTAACAGTTTTAAAAAATCATCTTTTCCTAAAATCGAATTGTCTTTTCCATTCGTATTTGATTGGGTATTGGTCGTTGGTAAATAAAGGCTTGGATCAATGGTATTTCCCATATTCTCACCTAAACTTCCATATTAATGAGTAGTTCTTCAAAGGAACGGTCGGATTCTTTTTCATCGTCCTTTTGTTTTTGCGGCTGCTGCCGCTGTTCTTGGCGCCCGCCTTCAGATGAATCGCGATGATATGTGTCTAGTTCAGGCTGATGAAACACGATCTCCACTTTATCTACGGAAATATTTTGTTGAGTAAATGCCTGTTTTAAAGAAGCTATATTAGAATCAATCAATTCTTTAACGGTTTGAGTGGAAGCCAAAATTCGCGCCGTTACAACGCCCTCTTTTTGCTGCAGCTCAATCCGCAACGTCCCTAAATTTTCTGGATATAATTTAATCATTAAAGTATTCGCATTCGGTTGTTTAGCAAATTGCGACTTTTCTAAGATCTGTCTAAATTTATCAATAAACTGCTGCAAGTTCATCAGTTTCGGATTTGACTGCAACGGAACTGAAATCGTTTCCCCGGCCTTAGCCGTATTGGATTGCAAAGAAGAATTAAAAGACGCTTCATGTTCATTCAACGGCTGAATTTCCTTCGCACTTTCTCCCCATTTAGCGACCGGTTCACGTCCTGACAGTTCCTTTTCTCCATCTGTCGTTTGCGGTTCTACATAATGGGAATAAGCCTTTTTCAAAATGGCCAGCTGCTGATTATCGGCTTCAACCGTTTCCGTCTCCATTTTTTGGCTGATTTCACTTAAAAGCTTTTGAATCCAGTGAACAGACTCTGATACATTCGGTGATAACTGTGCTTTACTGTCTAGGTTCGTTAGCTGTTTTGCCGCTGCGAACAGTGGCACCATTACATTTGGATCTAGTTTTTTCCACTGATCGATCGGTAAAGCGACTAGCCCTTCTAACACTGCGATCAATTGTTCAACAGGGTCCTTTTGTACCTTTGAATCGTTTTGTTCGATGTCAGGCGCTCCTGATCCCAGCCATTTGTGGAGGGCATCTGAAACCACAGCTTGAGCCTTTTGTAATAATTCAGTCGGCAACACTAGATCTTTTAACGATTCGCCTTGCCACTCGATGGACGATTTTTCCAAACCCTCACCCGATCCTTGACTGCCCTCAAGAATCTGCAAAACACGAGCGATCCAGTCTTGCGAAGACGCATTGTTTTGCTGCGATGTGATAACGGACTTTGATCCCTTTCCGCTTTCTTCCATAACTTGGCTGAACAAAGCAGCAAACGGTGAGCCTTCAGCCATTTGGAAATCAGGCAACTCTAATGCAGCCATTGATTGGACCGCACCCAACAAAGGCATTTTCATCATTTCTGCATTTAAACTGACCCCGTTTTTGTTCGAAAAGGGGATCATGCTCCCAAACAAGGGCATTTGTTTCATCCCTGCATTCAAACCCTCACCTCCTTTCCAGTTCCCATCGATACAGAAGAAATGTCATTACGGATTGGCCAACAATCTTGTGTATTTGGCGGCTGTATCTGGCGGGAGTTTTTCCAACACTTGAGCTTGTTGGTCCGTATTCAGCTGTGACAAAATGCTGACCGCTTGTTCATCCGTCATTTTCATTAATATGGCCGCTACATTTTGAGGCGACATCGTTTCGTATGTTTTCGCAACGTTTTTGCTCATTTGAGCTTTATTGGCTGCTTGTTTTTGCTTCGAGAGATTTTCCATTTCAATATTTAGTCGATCATTTTCTACTTGCAGATCCTCCATTTTTGAATTGGCAGAATCCAGCTGATTTTGCAATTGATCAATTTTCGATTGCTTTTTTTTCACTTCTTTCTCTAAGGAAGCAATTTTGTGCACATATTCATTCATCTTTTGCTTCTGCTCTTGGGAAGCGGCCATTTGATCTAAAAACGGAATTTTGCCTCCCGCTTTTTTGATAGCATCAGCAAACGATACACCGGACACTGACATAACAAAATAAGCAATCACAGCAGCAAACACAAGCGGTATGATGCCAACAAATAATATCCATTGAAAAGCGCTATACCCTTTCTCTTCTTGGTCTTGTTTGCCGGATTTCTTGTTTTTTGCCATATTGACTCACCTGTTTCTCCGATTCATAAACTGAATAACGGAAAGTTCATCCATTTCTTTGTTTTCCATTTGCCCTAACAACTTTTTATATTTCTGCCATTCTTTTTCTTTGATTTTTTCGTATTTTTTCACTTCTATGTTCTTTTCTTTCAGCTGGTTTTCAAACCAGAACATTCTATTTCGAGCGTTCATCACCAGTTGCTGCTGATAGTCAATCATCTTTTCCAAATTACTGATGAACAGCTGATAATGCTGGATTTCATACACCGGAAAGCCGGATGCCAATTGGGTCTCTTGAAACGCCAGCAAATCTTCCTTTTTCTTTAATAACTCGTATAATTTCTCGGCGACTTGTTCAAATTGCCTTTTGGCGCGGTGATATCCCGATTGAATTTCTTCTTTTTCGCGTTCTTTTATTTGCAGGATTTTTTCAAACTTAAAATAGTATCCCATTACTGCCAGTCTCCTTTTTCACCTAATTGAATAAGCGAACGGATACTTTCTTCCATTGTCGACTTTTCATTCACATCTTGTTTCAAAAAGGAAACAATTTTTGGATAATAGGCAATCGCTTTGTCAATATCCTCGGATGAGCCTTTTTTATAGGCGCCGATATTAATTAAATCTTCGGCGTTTAAATATGTACTCATCATTTCTCTTATTTGCGCAGCAGCATGTTTGTGGTCTTCTCCCGCCAACGTGTTCATCAAGCGGCTGATGCTTTTCAGTACATGAATGGCCGGGAATTGCCCTTTATTCGCAAGGTTCCGGTCCAAAACAATATGTCCGTCTAATATTCCACGAACGGTGTCTGCAATCGGTTCGTTCATGTCATCACCGTCTACAAGCACCGTGTAAAAAGCGGTGATGGTTCCTTTTTCGCTAGTACCGGTTCTCTCCAGCAATTTAGGCAAAATGGCAAAAACGCTTGGCGTATAACCCTTTGTCGCCGGCGGCTCTCCGGTAGCAAGCCCGATTTCCCGCTGAGCCATTGCTACGCGGGTGACAGAATCCATCAGCAGCATGACATTGAACCCTTTATCACGAAAATATTCTGCAATGCTTGTCGCCGTATAGGCCCCCTTGATCCTCATGAGGGCAGGCTGGTCGGAAGTTGCAGCCACTACAATGGAACGGGATAAACCTTCTGGCCCCAAATCTCGCTCAACAAATTCGCGCACTTCTCTTCCTCTTTCTCCGATGAGGCCGATCACGTTGAGATCCGCTTTCGTATTGCGGGCAATCATGCCAAGCAATGTGCTTTTGCCGACGCCGCTTCCCGCAAAAATGCCGACACGCTGACCTTTTCCTACCGTAAGCAGGCTGTCGATTGCACGAACCCCTACTTCCAAGCGCTCCGATATAGGAGGGCGCTTTAAAGGATTGGGCGGTTCTTGATCGGTTGCGATAGACGAGAGACCTCTAGGCAATACCGAACCGTCCATTGGCATACCGAGCGGATCGACAATTTTGCCGATCAAAGCGGAGCCTACTTTAATTTCCAACGGTTTTCCCTCAGATTCTACTAAACTTCCCGGCGCAATTTCACTCAAATGGGTATATGGCATTAAAATGACCATTTCATCGCGAAAACCGACAACTTCCGCCAGAATCTTCTTATCTGATTGTTTTTGCGAAGGGTAAATATAGCATATATCGCCTACCGAACAATCGGGGCCTTGAGATTCGATCATAAGTCCGACGACCCGCTTGACTCGTCCATATTGCTGATAGGAAGATATATTGGCGATTTTATGAATGAGATCAGCCGCTTTCAAGCAAGATCACCTTCAAACATTTCCATGAGCGTCTGCCTGATTTTGAACAATTGACTGTCAACGCTGGCGTCCAGCCTTCCATGTATAGTTTCGATAATGCAATCATTTATGTCTAAGTCTTCATCCGGATACAGATAAAGTTCAACGACAGCCGGAAAAATGGCCTCCAATTCTTCCTTTTGCGAAAGCAAAAACTCATAACGAGACGGATGAACGTGGATTTCAACTTCCCGTGAATCCTTAATTTCTTTAAAACTCCTTTTAACAAGAGACGAGAACAGTTCCTCATCTTTTTCTAAAACCGTCCCTAAAATCTTTTCCGCAGTTTTCATCGCCAGCTCCAAAATGACTTTTTCCGACTGAATAATATTCTTTTGAGCTTCCATTTTTGATTGTTCGACAACATTTTTCGCGGATTGAAGCAACGTTTTATATTCTTTGTAGCCATCCTGCCGTCCTTGTTCTATCCCTCGTTCATATCCTTCCTGATAAGCTTGCTCCATTAAAGATTCCTTTTCTTGTTTCCACGACAATTTTTCTTGTTCTAGTTGTTCCTTTAGCTTTTTTGCCTCGTATTCCGCTTTCTCCATGATTTCATCTGCTTCTTGCCTTGCCTTTACAAGTAGTTGCCCCTTGTCTAAGTCTGTGCCGGCAGTTGACTCTTCATTTAATTCGGTGGTGGAGACTTCTCTTATGTTGATCACTCTCGCGGATCGTTTTTGTTGGTAGCCCCACGAAGATTTCAATATTTTAGACAATAATATCATCTCCTCCGCCCCGGGCAATAATAATTTCTCCAGCATCTTCCAATTTCCGAATGACGCCGACAATGCGCGACTGAGCTTCTTCGACATCACGAAGACGGACAGGACCCATATATTGCATTTCTTCTTTAAACGTTTCTGCCATTCTGGACGACATATTTCGAAAGACTACTTCTTTCACTTCCTCGCTGGCGACTTTTAACGCAAGCAGCAAATCTTCATTTTCGCAATCGCGGATAACACGCTGGATCGAACGGTTATCTAATGTCACGATATCTTCAAATACAAACATCCGCTTTTTAATTTCTTCTGCCAGTTCCGGATCTTGAACTTCCAAAGTATCTAAAATCGTTTTTTCCGTCGAACGATCCACACCGTTTAACACTTCAACAACTGCTTCAATTCCTCCAGTTTGTGTGTAGTCTTGCGTAACGGTGGCACTTAATTTTCTTTCTAAAATCGCCTCAACTTCACTGATGATTTCCGGCGAAGTCCGGTCCATAATCGCTATTCTACGCGCCACATCCGCTTGAACATCTTGAGGCAATTCTGACAGGATTTGCCCTGCTTGCTGCGGATCCAAATAAGAAAGTATTAACGCAATCGTTTGCGGATGCTCATTTTGTATAAAATTTAAAATTTGACTCGGGTCCGCTCGCCGTGCAAAATCGAACGGACGGACTTGCAAGGAAGAAGTAAGCCGATTGATGATGTCCTGAGCTTGTTCTTTGCCAAGCGCTTTTTCAAGGATCGTTTTCGCGTAACCGATCCCTCCTTGAGAAATATAGTCTTGGGCCATGGCAAGTTGCTGAAATTCTTCCATCACTTCATCTTTTGCCTTTGAATCTACTTTTTTCACATTGGAAATCTCCAATGTTAACCGCTCAATCTCTTCTTCGGTCAAATGTTTGTAGACGGACGCCGAAACATCCGGCCCCATCGAAATAAGGAGAATGGCTGCTTTTTGTTTGCCTGTTAACTTGTTTTTCGTTCCGGCCAACCTTCACCCTCCTATTCCTCAGACAACCAAGTTCTGATTAGTTTTGCAAACTCTTCTGGCTTTTCTTTAGCCATTTTTTCTATCTGCTTCCTGCGCTCCAATTGCTCATTATTTTTTTCTTCTTCTTGTTGAATTTTTTCAGCTGCAAGTTCAGACTCCAACAGTTCTTCCTCTAATTCGTCCTCTCTTGCCATCCGCGAACGGATTAAGAAGAAAACAAGCAAGCCAATGATTAATAATAAGATCGCTCCGATCAAATAAGCCCACCACGGAAGGAGCGGCTGCTTTTGATCCTGAAACTTGATTTTGCCGTTAAACGGTTGAACAGAAACAGCAATTTTGTTTTGAATGTCATTATCCGTCAACTGTGTTCCTGTACTCTTGTCAATGGACGTGCTAACAACAGTTGATAATATTTTTTTTATGTCGTCCACCCGGCTTTGCGGAAGAGACGCCGGATCATTCGCTTTTGGCGGCTCAACTAACACTTGAATACCTAAATCGCGAATTTTATAAGGGCTTTCTACAATTTGTCTATGAATGCGGTTGATCTCATAGTTAATCGTTTCTTCTTTATGTTCGGAATTTCCGCTGCCGGTTTGACCTTGAACATAAGTGGATCCTACTGTATCCGCTTGGTTTTGGGATTGAGGGGTTCCTCCTTGAGCTGTGTTTGTCCCAGTATATGTATCGGATATTCGTTGGGCGCTGATCTCAATTCCCTTCATATTTTCTTTATCAACAGGTTCTACCAATTTTTCGTCCCGTTTTTCTTTTGTAAAGTCGATATCGGCCGTAACAGATACGACTACTTTGTCTTGGCCCATCAAAGTACCGAGCATGGTTTGGACTTGCTGTTGAATGTCCCGTTCCACTTGCTTTCTCACATTCAATTGCTGTGCGAACTCATCGCCGGTTGTATCGTCATTATTTTGCAAATCATAGTACTCAAAATTTTGGTTCATAATAACAATATTATCTTCCGGCAAATTCGGAACGCTTTTGGAAACCAAATGATAAAGGGCTTTGATTTGCTTGTTATCAAATTGATATCCCGGCTCGGTTTGCAAAACGACAGACGCTGATGCTTCTTCGTTTTTATCACTGACAAACACACTTTTTTCTGGAAGATTGATCATGACTTTTGCATCTTTGACACCATCAATGCTTTTAATTAAGTTCGCAAGTTCGGTTTGCATGGCATCCAACTTCAACACGTTGAATTCGTTGTCTGTCATTCCGAATTTTGCATTTTGGCTAAAAAAGCTGTAGTCAATCTGTCCCGTTTTAGGCAATCCTTCAGCCGCCAGGTCCACTTTCAGCGAATCCACCGAATCTGAAGGCACCATGATGGTGGTTCCCCCGTCGGTAATTTCATACTTGACGCCGCGGGAATCCAAATCTTGCTTGATTGAACCGACTTCTTCCGGCGATAAATTGCTGTACAAAGGCTCCATTTTCGTTCGCGTTGCAAAAAAGGTGATAACACTCGCCAGTAGCACAATTAACGCTAAGCTGCTTAGAAAAATCGTTTTTTGTTTCTTTGAACGACTTTTCCAGAAATTAGATGCATTGGCAAAATACTGTTTTAATTTTTCGTTCATTATGATCCCCCGGTTATTTCTCTTAATCTCTCAACATAACCGTTTTATTAGACTTGCATTCTCATGATTTCCTGGTAAGCTTCGACCGCTTTATTTCTAACTTCTACCGCTAAATTCAGCGCTACTTGTGCTTTTTGGGAAGCAATCATGACTTCATGAAGATCTACATCATCACCGAGAGCCAGTTTTTGGCTAAGTTGGTCGGCCTGCAATTGGCTGTCATTCAAGCTGTTTATGGAATTTTTTAATATATCACGAAAACTGGAGTCTTTTTGCTGGTTTGTATCAGCAGCTTTTGTGAGTGTAGGGGCGGACGGCTGAAAAACGGACTCAACCGCGCCTATTGATTGAATCGCCATATTGCAAAACTCCTTTCTGTGTGATTATAAGTTTATGAGCTTATTTTCCGATTTCCAAAGCTTTCATTAACATCCCCTTTGTGGCATTCAGTACGGTGACATTTGCTTCATACGAACGGGTTGATGACATTAAATCCACCATTTCTCTTAAAGGATCCACGTTGGGCATTTGTACATATCCGGCTGCATTGGCATCTGGATTTTCCGGATCATAAACAAGTTGAAAAGGTGTCGTCTGGTCTTCTACAATTTTCGTCACTTTTACGCCGCCGCCGGCAGTGGGGGCATTGCCGCCATTTATCGCTGCCTGCATGTAGGATGAAAAATTGGTCTGTTGCGGCTCTAAAACAACCATTTTTCTCCGATAAGGCTCCCAATGTCCGTTGACCATTTTCGCCCTTGTCGTATCCATATTTGCCATATTAGACGATATGACGTCCATTCTTACTCTGTCAGCAGTTAATGCAGAAGAGCTTATATTCAAGCTTTGAAAAATCGACATGACTATTTCCCACCTTTAATAACCGTATTTAAGGAAGAAAATTTTCCACTAATCAACTCGGCCATCGCATTATAATAAATTTGATTACTTGCAAGATCCGACATTTCTTTATCCATATCGACACTATTTCCATTCTCGTTATAGGAGGATGGACGGCTGAAAATGGCACTAGACAATGTATCTTCGTTTGGAAACGGGAAATGTCTCCGATCCGTTCGATAGGCGGTTAATTGGTTGGACTTGGACGATTCCAGCAGTTTTTGAAAACTGACATCCTGGGCTTTGTAGTTGGGCGTGTCAACATTGGCGATATTATTGGCAATAACCTTTTGTTTCAATGCCGAATAGTTTAACGCCTGTTCTAGCGTAGCGATTGAATTTGAAAAGAAATCCATTTTTTCACCCCCATCCCTTGAATTCTTTGTCTTAAAAACCGTCAAAATCTTTCTTTTTCGATAAATGATTATGTTTTTTATGAATGATGGTGCCGCAGCCATTTCCAATGACGATGGACAAGACAATACAAAAAGCTTAACATCCCCCTTACCAATAATAACCTAAAAGACATATTTGTACCATGACCTATTAACTAAAAAATCCTACAATGTAAAATATATCATATTTTTCCTTGTCGAAACACTGGGACTTTTTGCTCTTAATACAGTTGTAATAATTCTGAATAGAAGGATAACTGCTATCATTAGTATAACGCTTTTTTTTGTACAAAAAATAATGTAGTTTTTTGTCGTCATCTCCTTTTCCTATCATGCATTGGCTTATACCGCTTTATATGAACGGCCGCATCTTGTCATTTTTTGTACATCTACGTGAATACAGCCAGTTCCTTCATTGCATGACTATTGTCAATGAAAAGAGAATTATACAACTTTTCCATTTGTTGAAATCCGATTGTTCATTCATTTGAAATGTTACATTCGTCTTTTGTATTTATACTCATAAAAAAACCGCCGAAAAATCGGCGGTTGAACATGATTAATGAGATTTTAATTTTTCAAGTTCCACTAAAAATTTATCGTTTAATACTTTAATATAAGTACCTTTCATTCCGAGAGAGCGTGATTCAATCACTCCGGCACTTTCCAGTTTGCGAAGGGCGTTGACAATAACAGAGCGGGTAATGCCGACACGGTCAGCGATTTTCGAAGCCACTAACAGTCCTTCTTTACCGTCCAGTTCCTCAAATATATGTTCGATCGCTTCCAATTCACTGTAAGAGAGCGAACTGATAGCCATTTGAACAACCGCTTTGCTGCGGGCTTCTTCTTCAATTTCTTCCGTTTTTTCACGTAAAATTTCCATTCCGACTACAGTAGCTCCATATTCCGCCAAGATCAAGTCATCGTCTGAAAATTGTTCATTCAGGCGGGCAAGTATGAGAGTTCCAAGACGCTCTCCTCCGCCCACGATCGGCACGATTGTTGTTAAGCCGTTTCTGAACAAGTCTTTGTTCTCAACCGGAAAAGCAGTATATTCACTGTCGATATCCAAGTTTGGAGAAGTTTCTTTAATGTTGAACAAGTTATTCGTATACTCTTCCGGAAAACGGCGTTCTTCCAGCATTTTTTTCATACGCTCATTTTCAATTTGCTGATGAACAGCAAATCCGAGCAATTTTCCTCGACGGCTTACCACAAACACGTTGGCCCCAATCACTTCGGCCATCGTGATCGCCATTTCTTTAAAATTCACAGGTTTTCCTGCAGCTTTTTGTAGCATCGCATTAATTTTTCTAGTTTTGGTTAATAGATCCATTACTGTTCCTCCTAATACTATTCAATTTTTATTTATGGTATGAACGTTGCATTTTCCCTATTTTATAACTCTGTCAAGAAGATTCAAACTAGAGTATAAACTGGCTTAAATCCTTATCCTTTGAAATAGCTGCTAATTTTTCATCCACATATTGAGGAGTGATTTGGATCGTTTCCAAATTGATATCCGGTGCTTCAAAGGATAAGTCTTCCAACAATTTTTCCATGATCGTTTGAAGTCTTCTGGCTCCAATATTATCAGTATTTTGATTAACCTTAAATGCAAGTTCAGCGATTCTTTTTATAGCATCGTCAGAAAATTCTATTTTTATACCTTCCGTTTCCAATAATGCTTGATATTGTTTAATCAAAGCATTATCAGGTTCAACAAGAATGCGTTGAAAATCTTCTACAGACAACTTTTGCAGTTCTACCCTGATCGGAAAGCGGCCCTGAAGTTCCGGTATGAGATCAGACGGTTTTGCCATATGGAAAGCACCCGCCGCAATGAACAAAATATAATCCGTTTTAATTGAACCATATTTGGTCGTCACAGTCGAGCCTTCTACGATTGGCAAAATATCTCTTTGAACACCTTCTCTCGATACATCGGCAGAAGAAGAGGTTCCATTTTTATTGGCGATTTTATCAATTTCATCGATGAAAATAATGCCAGTCTGTTCAGCACGATAGATGGCTTCTTGAACTACTTCGTCCATATCAATTAATTTTTGAGCTTCCTCATTGGTGAGTACTTTCCGCGCTTCTTTCACCGGCATTTTTCGTTTTTTCTTTTTCTTTGGCATAAGGCTACCAAGGGCCTCTTGGAAGTTTTGCCCCATTTGTTCAATTCCGGACCCTTGCAGAAGGTCGAACATGGAAGGTTGTTGTTCTTCAATTTCAATGGTGACCAGTTCGTCTTCTAATTCCCCTTTTGCCAACCTTTCGGCAATTCTCTTGCGCTTTTCGTGGATATTTTGATCATCATCCGCGTCGCCCGCTTGATTTGATTCCGATTCGGTGCTGCTGCCGAATATCATTTCAAAAGGGTTTTTATAGTGATGGGAATTGTTTTTGCCGGGAACGAGCAGTTCAACAAGCCGCCTGTTTGCCGCTTCTTCTGCACGTTCTTTTACCCCCAGCATTTTTTCTTCTTTTACCATACGGACCGAAACTTCCGCCAGATCACGGACCATTGATTCAACATCACGTCCCACATATCCGACTTCCGTGAATTTTGTCGCTTCTACTTTGACAAATGGAGCTCCGACTATTCGGGCAATTCGGCGAGCGATTTCCGTTTTACCGACTCCTGTCGGTCCAATCATCAAAATATTTTTCGGAATAATTTCATCCCGAACATGATCCGGAAGTAAACTGCGGCGATATCGATTTCTCAGTGCCACCGCCACTGCTTTCTTCGCTTCCTTTTGCCCGATAATATATTGATCAAGCCGATCGACAATTTGTTTTGGCGTTAATTCCAGAGCGCTTTTTTTCATGGAAACTCACCCCTTTACAGCTCTTCCACTATAATATGGTCATTCGTATAGACACAAATTTCACCGGCAATTTCAAGAGCCGCTCTCGCAATTTCTTTCGCCGAGAGCTCATTACCGGAAAATCTTTTTAAGGCGCGGCCGGCAGCCAGTGCATAATTTCCTCCGGAACCAATCGCCAAAACACCGTCATCCGGTTCAATGACTTCCCCTGTTCCAGAGATGAGTAGAAGATCTTTTTGATCCATGACAATCAACATGGCCTCCAATTTTCGAAGCACTTTATCGCTTCGCCATTCTTTGGCAAGCTCCACAGCAGCCCTTTGCAGATTTCCATTATACTCTTGAAGCTTTCCTTCAAACATGTCGAATAAAGTAAAGGCATCCGCTACGCTTCCGGCAAAACCAGCAAGCACACGTCCGTTGAAAATTTTTCTGACTTTTCGAGCCGTGTGTTTCATGATTACGGCTTCGCCAAACGTGACTTGGCCATCCCCCGCCATTGCACATTGACCATTATGCTGTATGGCAAAAATGGTTGTCGCGTGAAAATTGCTCACTATCCTTCCTCCTTATCCGGACTAAGCCCGAGGATGATGATTTAAGTAACTCTTTCGCAAATGCTCATTCGTCACATGTGTGTACAGCTGAGTAGACGATAAATGAGAATGGCCCAACAATTCCTGAACCGCTCGCAAATCCGCCCCATTATTCAACATATGCGTTGCAAAGGTGTGCCTTAACATATGAGGGTGAATTTTTCCTGATAATGATGCTTTTTTTATGATTTGATTTAAAATATGCCGTATGCCCCTGGGCGTTAATGGTCCACCGCGGGCATTCACAAATAAGGCGGAATGTTGATGGTCATTTTTTTGTGTAAGTATGCTTCTAGATTTTTGTATGTAACGCTTGATGGCTTCTTCGGCAAAACTGCCAAAAGGGACATATCTTTCTTTTTTTCCCTTTCCTTTCACTAAAAGTGTACACAATTCGAAATCAATATCATTCATATGAATATTAGCGCACTCGCTTACGCGAATTCCGGTGGCGTATAATAATTCCAGCAACGCTTTATTTCGGATGGCAAGGGGTTCCTCGCCTTCACAAGCAGCAAATAAAGCTTGCATTTCTTCATCATAAAAAAAGTCAGGCAGCCTTTTTCCTTTTTTAGGCTGGGACACAAGTAAAAATGGATTTCCAGTAATCTTATTTTCTCTTTCTAAAAAGCGATAAAAACTTCTTAAACTGGATATTTTTCTAGAAACGGTCGTTCTAGCCATTTGCTCTTCATATAACTTCGTCAAAAAAAGCCGGGCATCTATATACTCCACATCCTCGACCTTTTTGATACTTTGCTCAATCATGAACTTATAAAACTGCTCGATATCACGGCGATAATTGTCAATTGTATATTCGGAGTAGTTTTTTTCTATTTGCAAATACTGCAAAAAGAACTTCAACTCATCTTCCATGTTGGACACCTCACAAGGGCTACTAAATAGTAACATATATCAGCAGCCCTTGCAATGTTTCTACAAACTTTTCACAAAGTTATGAATTGTTTCTAATGCTCGGCGTGCGTATTCCATATTTCTTTCTTTTTTATCACGAATTTTCTTCGGAAGTGCAGGAAACAATCCAAAGTTCGCATTCATCGGTTGAAAATGGTCTGGATTAGCGGTCGTAATATAATGTGCCATACTGCCAATCGCCGTAACAGCAGGAAATTCCACAGGGTCTAAGCCTTTCGCCAGTCTTGCAGCGTTTAATCCTGCCACTAATCCGCTGGCAGCTGATTCTACATATCCCTCTACCCCCGTCATTTGCCCGGCAAAGAATAAAGTGTCCCGATTTCGAAATTGATAGGTCGATTTTAGTACTTTTGGCGAGTTAATGAACGTATTTCGATGCATGACACCGTAACGGACAATTTCAGCATTTTCTAATCCGGGAATTAAGCGGATCACTTCTTTTTGCGGCCCCCATTTCATATGCGTTTGAAAACCAACAATATTATACAATGTCCCGGCAGCGTCATCCTGTCTCAGCTGCACGACTGCAAATGGACGTTTATTGGTACGAGGATCTTCCAATCCAACTGGCTTTAGCGGCCCGAACAGAAGCGTCTTTTTCCCTCTTTGCGCCATTACTTCCACCGGCATGCATCCTTCAAAATATTTTTCTTCTTCAAACTCTCTTAATGGAACAGTTTCCGCCGCCAATAACGCTTCGTAAAAACGGTCAAATTCTTCTTCCGTCATCGGGCAGTTCAAGTATGCCGCTTCCCCTTTATCATAGCGGGATTTTAAATATACTTTGTCCATATCGATGCTTTCTTTCTCAATGATCGGCGCCGCGGCATCATAAAAATAAAGATAATCTTCGCCAGTCAGCTCTTTTAATTTTTCTGACAACGATGGGCTGGTCAGAGGACCGGTCGCAATAACAGTGATGCCTTCCGGTATTTCCGTCACTTCTTCCGTAATGACGGTAACATTCGGATGGTTTTTCACTCGATTTGTGACATTGGCTGCGAATTCATGTCGGTCGACCGCCAGAGCTCCCCCTGCAGGTACTCGGCAATCATCAGCAGAACGAATGATGACGGAGTTAAGTGCTCTCATTTCTTCTTTTAATACACCAACTGCATTAGTAAGAGTATCGGCACGCAATGAGTTGGAACATACCAGTTCCGCAAATTTATCGGTATGATGAGCCGGTGTTTGTTTGACCGGCCTCATTTCATAAAGATTGACCTTTATTCCCCGTTCTGCGATTTGGAACGCGGCTTCGCTTCCGGCAAGACCGGCTCCTACTACATTTACTGTTTGTGTCATATTTATATTGCCTCCTGATAGATGAACCTTATCGTTTTACTGTCTCTTCTTTTTATCCCGTATGGATTTTACAACAGCTGAATCGTCAAAAAAAGCGTTTTGCTTACCACGAAGAAAGAGTGAGCGATTTTGCCCACCCTTCCGTGATCTTATTGGAATCTTAACATTCCTCACACGAGGCTGTTTTACGGACTGCTTTCGCTGCAGGCATTTTTGGAACGAAAGGACAAAGAACGCCCACATTCAATCATGCAGCCAAATTCCATTTATTGTTGCGGTTGTTCTTTATATTCACACTGTGTACATTGAACTTGCACACCTTTTTTTAATTTTTTTTCTACTAACAGTCCTTCGCATTTCGGGCATTTACGATCAATCGGTTTATCCCATGAAAGAAAATCGCATTCCGGATAACGGTCGCAGCCGTAAAAAATCCGGCTTTTTTTGCTTTTTCTTTCTATTATATTTCCTTTATGGCATTTCGGGCATTTCACTCCGATTTCTTTCACTATCGGCTTAGTGTTTCGGCATTCCGGAAAATTGCTGCAGGCCATAAACTTTCCGTATCTGCCCATTTTAAATACCATCGGGCTTCCGCATCGTTCGCAATCTTCCCCGGCATACTCATCTTTTATTTCTACTTTTTCCATTTCTTGTTCTGCTTTATCCAAGTGTTTTTCAAAGCCTTTGTAAAAATTATCAATGACTTTGATCCACTCTACTTTTCCTTCTTCGATTTCATCCAATTCCTTTTCCATATTGGCCGTAAATTCCACATCTACAATTTCCGAGAAAAACTCAAGCAATAATTCATAGACAATTTCGCCAAGCTCTGTGGGAACAAAGCGTTTATTATCTAATGACACATAGCCTCGTTTTTGTATCGTATCAAGAGTAGGAGCATAGGTGGACGGCCGTCCAATTCCAAGCTCCTCCAGTGTTTTCACTAAACGAGCTTCCGTATATCTTGGCGGTGGTTGTGTAAAATGCTGTACAGGTTCAATTTTTTCCGAATTTACTCTATCACCTTTTTGTAAATCAGGCAACCAATTTTCCTTTTCTTCTTTGTTATCGTCCGTTCCTTCCACATAAACTTTCATAAATCCCGGAAATTTTATTTTGGATCCATTTGCCCGAAACAGGACCCCATTTTGCAGAAGATCCACACTGATGGTATCCATGATCGCAGGAGCCATTTGACTAGCTACAAAACGCTCCCAAATCAGTTTATACAGTTTAAATTGGTCTCTGGTTAAATATTCTTTTATTTTCGCCGGCTCTCTAAATGTGCTGGTAGGCCGAATCGCTTCATGGGCATCTTGGGCATTTGTTTGCTTTCTTTCTTTTCGCTTTTCCGTTGGAGTATAGTTTTTTCCAAAATGTTCTTCTATATACTGTAAAGATTCTTTCTGAGCCACTTCCGATATACGTGTCGAATCGGTTCTCATGTACGTAATCAAACCGACCGTTCCTTCTTTTCCCAGATCAATCCCTTCATAAAGCTGCTGGGCGATCATCATTGTTTTCTTCGCACGGAAATTAAGCTTTCTGGCAGCTTCTTGCTGTAAAGAAGATGTGGTAAAAGGCGGAGCAGGGTTTCGCTTTCGTTCTTTTTTCGTAACGCTATCAACCGTGAATTCTTCTCCGTTAAGTTTCGCTAAAATTTCCTTTACTTGCTCCTCTGATTTCACATCCTGTTTTTTTCCATCGATCCCGTAAAATGAAGCTTGAAAACGATCGCTATTTTTTCGAAAGACTGCTTCGATCGTCCAATATTCTTCCGGCTTAAAATTCTGAATTTCTTTTTCTCGATCGATGATAAGTCGAAGTGCAACCGATTGAACTCGTCCTGCGCTCAATCCTTTTTTTACTTTTTTCCAAAGGAGCGGGCTTATTTTATACCCTACGAGACGATCCAGCACCCTGCGCGCCTGCTGAGCATCGACCAAATCCATATTGATCGGCCGTGGATGTTTGAAAGATTCTTTAATGGCATCTTTTGTGATTTCATTGAAAACTACACGGCAGTCTGAGTCCATGTCGAGGTTTAGACTATGAGCCAGATGCCATGCAATGGCTTCTCCTTCACGGTCCGGGTCGGCGGCAAGATAAACTTTTTTCGCCTTTTTGGCTGCTGATTTCAGCTCTTTTAAGATGGCGCCTTTTCCACGAATAGTAATATATTTTGGTTCAAAACGATTTTTTATATCAACTCCCATTTGGCTTTTAGGCAGATCTCGGACATGCCCCATGGAAGCCTTCACTTTATATTTTTTCCCCAAATATTTTTCAATGGTTTTTGCTTTTGCTGGGGATTCCACTATTACGAGATAATCTGACATGTGTAAACCTCCCCTAACGGGTAAAAATGGAAACATTCATACGAAAGATATACCCACTGATTAGAGGCAACTTCCGTTTGTAATGTTTTCTCTCGTTTTTCAGTTTTCATAATTTTGGAAACTTGTTTGCGAGTATTCTGTTGCACAATGTATAACAGAATGAAAAGAAATGCAACCTTTTTACATAAAAAATCTGTTTTTCATTCATAATCCGTTGTGGATGAAAAAATTCCTATTTTCATTTTTATGTTGAAATTTTTTTCTTTGCCTCCATTTAAAAAGCCTTTATAATATCTTCGGCGTTTCTAACGAGATGAGCTCCATCCGCTAATAAATCATGTGTGCCTTCGGAAAGGGGATCAAAAATGGCGCCGGGGACTGCAAACACTTCTTTTCCTTGCTCCAAAGCATGCTGAACGGTGATCAAAGACCCACTCCGCTTTCCTGCCTGTATGACCACCGTACCAATCGTCATACCGCTAATAATGCGATTTCGTTCCGGAAAATGCCACTTTTTCGGTTTCCTATTTGGAGGATATTCTGAAATTAAAAGCCCTTTTTCCGCAATAAGTTTAGCTAAAGGTGCGTTTTCTTTCGGGTAAAGATGAAAAAAGCCGCCGCCAAGTACAGCAATGGTTTTCCCGCCAGCTTGTAAAGCCGCTTGGTGGCTGAAGGAATCAATACCGGAAGCCAAACCGCTGACAATAATAAATTTTTCCTCTACCAACGGCGGTATAAACTCGGAGATGACTTTTTTTCCATAATCATTTCCTTTTCTGGATCCAACAAACGCGATCTTTTTCTCGTCAGATAAAAGCCGGGAATCTCCTGCTGCATAAAGACCCCAAGGCGGGGTGGGGATTTGCTTTAACAAGCGAGGATAATTAGAATCATATATGGGAAAAAACTTAATTTGATAACGATTATATATATTCAGCGATTGATGTATGTCAAAGGAATGGATTTCTTGATAAATCTGAAGAGATTTTTCCAAGGGGGTGGACAAAACTTCACTGAAATGGCGGGCAGAATAAGAGTAGATATGTTTCAACGAAGGATCGGCCTTTAACAGGCGAAAGATTCTGTTCCATGTCATCGATGGGCAATGAGATAAATGAAACAATTTTTTCGACAATTCATCCATAAAAGTCCTCCTTTTTTGGTTCAACTAACCATCACCGGTCTCTTGACGGAAGTTTCCTTTATCGCACATGAACGGGCAGGAAGTCCCTTCTTCAATATTGGCAAGTCTGATATTGGTTCAATGGGGGAAACTCTTCCGAATGTCTGATTGGTTCTTAATACAGCGTCCTTTTTACAAATTGGGGTCAATACATAGAGGCATCTAAAGGAACGGAACGGTAGAAAAACGAACTTTTTACTAAATTAGGCACGTAAACAGTCTTGCACTAAGAAAATTTCTTACCGTCCAGTTAAGCTTGATAAGCCGTTGGGACTTTTCAGCAATGGTTGGTTGCAGAACCACCGATTGCTTTTCCCAACGGCCGACAATTACAAGTATTTTGACAAAAAAAGATTGTCTGTTTAAACTTCATTTTGGTCAATGGGTCTTACATTGTTCGTACAGTCCTGCCTCTTTAATGGCTTCAATCAATGTTTCGCCTATTTTCGCCGGCGTATCCGCTATTTTAATGCCGCATTCTTTCATCACGCGGATTTTTTCATCCGCCGTCCCTTTGCCGCCTGAAATAATCGCGCCGGCATGACCCATACGTTTACCAGGAGGGGCCGTCCTTCCGCCGATAAATCCGACAACCGGCTTTTTCATATTGGCTTTTATCCAACGGGCCGCGTCTTCCTCTGCGGTACCACCGATTTCTCCAATCAGAATGACGGCATAAGTGTCGGGATCATGATTAAACTCTTTTAAAACATCAATAAAATTCGTTCCGTTGACAGGATCTCCTCCGATTCCGACGGCTGAAGATTGGCCAATACCGGCTTGTGACAATTGGTGCACAGCTTCATACGTTAAAGTTCCAGACCGAGAAACGACGCCGACATGGCCTTTTTTATGAATATATCCGGGCATAATGCCAATTTTGCATTCTTCCGGTGTAATAACGCCTGGACAGTTGGGACCAATTAACCGTGTTTTCTTTCCTTCCATAAAGCGTTTTACTTGAACCATATCCAAAACGGGAATATGCTCCGTGATGCAGACGACCAATTCCAGTTCGGCATCTACTGCTTCCATAATCGCGTCGGCAGCAAAAGGCGCAGGTACATAAATAACCGATGCGTTTGCCCCGGTGGTTTCCACGGCTTCTTTCACAGTATTAAATACAGGCACCCCTTCTATTTCCGTGCCACCTTTACCAGGAGAAGTACCGCCCACAATTTTCGTACCATATTCCAGCATTTGTTTTGTATGGAATCGAGCAGTAGATCCGGTAATTCCTTGAACAATGACTTTTGTTTCTCTATTCACATATACACTCATTTTTTCCCCGCCTTTCTTAACCTACTTGTTCCACTATTTTTTGTGCTCCATCCGCCATGGATTCTGCGGCTATAATATGAAGACCAGATTCATTTAAAATTTTCTTGCCTAGATCCACATTGGTTCCTTCTAGACGTACCACAAGTGGAACTTGCAAGCCAAGTTCTTTAGCGGCTTCGACAATACCCGTCGCGATGATGTCGCATTTCATAATGCCTCCAAAAATATTGACAAAAATCCCTTTTACGTTGGGATCAGATAATATAATCTTAAAGGCTTCCGTTACTTTCTCAGCTGTAGCGCCGCCCCCGACATCGAGGAAATTCGCTGGCTCACCGCCGTAATATTTAATGATATCCATGGTCGCCATCGCAAGACCAGCTCCATTTACCATGCAACCGATATTGCCTTCAAGAGAAATGTAGCTTAAATCATATTTAGAAGCTTCGATTTCTTTTGGATCTTCTTCGTCTAAATCGCGGTATTCAAGGATATCTTTATGGCGATACAGAGCATTTGAGTCAAAGTTAAGCTTTGCATCCAACGCCATGACTTTTCCGTCGCCGGTCACAACAAGCGGATTAATTTCTGCAATGGAACAGTCTTTCTCAACAAATACTTTGTAAAGACCCAGCATGAAATTCGCCGCTTGATTCACCAGTTCATTTGGAATATTGATATGGAAAGCAATCCTGCGGGCTTGGAAAGGTGTTAATCCCGTTAATGGATCTATCGTCTCTTTGAAAATTTTCTCAGGTGTCTTCGCAGCCACTTCTTCAATTTCCGTACCGCCTTCTTCTGAAGCCATTAATACAACGCGGGAAACGGCACGGTCCAGCACGATCCCCACATAATATTCTTTCTTTATATCGCAGCCTTCTTCTATAAGTAAGCGCTTTACTTCTTTGCCTTTTGGACCAGTTTGATGTGTGACAAGTGTTTTCCCCAACAATTCCTCCGCATATGTACGAACTTCATCTAAGTTTTTCGCAATTTTGACGCCGCCTGCTTTTCCACGTCCCCCAGCATGAATCTGCGCTTTCACAACCCAAACATCCGTCCCCAGTTCTTTAGCGGCTTCGACTGCTTCTTCCACAGAATAAGCCGCTTTGCCGTTTGGAACCGCCACCCCATACTTTCTGAGTATTTCTTTTCCTTGGTACTCATGGATATTCATTCATTCCATCCTCCTATTAACAACCAATAATGGACTGCGTATTGTTTATTTTATAAAAACTCTGACTATTTGTCTAGCTCTTCTCTCTTTTTATCAGCATTTATGTCTTTTTTTTGTATTTTATGTCCCTATTCTTCTCGTTTACTTTAATAATTGCGAAAAAGAACCGGCGTTCCGCCGGTTCACTCATTATGCCCTTCTTCCTCTGCTTTATCCAACCGATAAATAAAGGCAAAAACTTCTGCAACTGCTTGATACAGTTCTTCCGGTATCGCTGTAGACAATTCCAGTTTGCAAAGCAATTCCACTAAATTAGGGTCTTCTTGAATGGGAATATGGTTTTCTTTAGCTTTTTCAATAATCGCCTCAGCCGTTTTGCCTGACCCTTTAGCGATAAGAATTGGAGCTTGATGCTTATGAGGATCATAAGATAAAGCAGCTGCTTGTTTTCGTTTTATTCCGTTTTCTTTTTTCATATCAAAATATTCACTCCGCTCGAAAATGGATCTTGCATCATTTCCCGAAGGATCATTTTCCCGTTTTTTTCATCTAAAGGTTTAAACTGGACAGAAGATAATTGGTAGCCAATCTGTTGCAATCCTTCTTTTAAGTTGGATAGAAGCGGAGAGGCAATCGTTTTTAGTTCCGGGTTGTCGTTCATTACAAGGAGAGTGACGATACGGTTTTGAACTTGCATATCGACAACAACCTCTTTTAAATTTTTCAAATCCAAATAAAAAAGAATTCGGCAATAGTCCGGGTCAAGCTTTCCGTCTTTGTTCTTTTTTCCAGACCATTTTATGATCAAATCTGTGTTGAGTCCGAAAAAAGAAAGAGGAAAATTTATGAAAATGGTTTGAGCGGCTCCCAGATCGTTTGATAAAATCGGATATGCATTCAGCCTCGCCAATAGTTTTTCGGCGCTGTCTTTGATCTCTCCGGAAGCTTGGCCTTTTACAAGATCGGCCAGCTGCGGTTTTAAAACTTCCTTCCAATTTTCAGTGAAAGATAAAAGGTTGGATTCGTAATCGGCGCCCAATAATTTCATTATCGTTTTCAAGAGAGCAAAAGCATCCTTGCCTGTTAAATGATTTTCCGTCTCTTGTTTTACTTTTTCCCACAAGCCCTGGAACAGTTTTTCCCCTTCGCTTAAGCTTTCTAAGGGAAGCTGTCTCGTACGGTCAGCCTCCTGTTCCACTAGTTTGAGCAGCCGGCCTTCCGAAACTGTCAGCAAAGCAGCCAGTTTCTTTAATGAGATTTCACCGTTTTCCGGAATGGATGCCGCCTCCTTCAGCAATGCCGAATAAACTTTTTCAGCCCATTCCGTTGTCTGCAACTGTTTCGATCCACTCTCACGCAAAATATCACGAACCAATTCTTGCTGGGCGGGATCCAGCCGGGATAAATAGGATGAAAGCTGTTTGCTTCCGATCTCTCCCGATGAAAAAAGCCGTTGAAAGGAATCATCATCCGTTGAAGAAGAAAATAAAGAATTCAGCCATTTGATCGCCAAATCGGACAGACGAACACCGTTTTGTTCATCTTTCGGCAAAAATCCCCACTTTTGAAGCAAATCAGCTGCGGCATCTTGTTCGGATGGACCGCCGCTTTCCAGAAGCGCAAAAAACTTTTGGAAAAACTTCATAGCCAATAATTTTGTGGAAGGATCTTTTATTTGATGAAGCGTGTTCATCAACGGGAGCACAAGATCTCCTTCAGGCGATGAAGACGCCATCTGTTCCCTTAATGCCGCCAACAATGAATGGGTGCTGCCCGTCTCCCCCATTACTGACATCAATGAATTAAAGACGCTTTTCGTAAATGGGAGGGAACGATCTATCATAAACTTTAAAATGTCAAGCCCTGCTTTTGTATCCGTCAGCTTCAGCCATTGGGCTGCATTTTCCATTTTTTCTTTTGTCAACACCCATTGTTCAGCCGCCATTTTTTCTGCAATCGCCTTGATCTCCGGAGAAATGGGAAGAGAAAGTTTTTTCACAAGACTTTCGGCCGCAAGTTTAGGGTCCGTCCCCATTTCTGCTGCATTGGCAAGCACTTTTAAGTGCAAACCATTTTTCACCGTGGCTACTATAAACCAGTACCGTTCTCCGGCTTGGAGCGGAACTTCCATTTTAGCGAACATCTTTTGTCCTTTTATATTGATTTCTGCCATATTTTGCGGAAGCCACCGGACAATTTTGGCCGAAAACATTTCTCCTGTCTGAAAATGGACTTGTCTTTCCTGAGGGATCCCTTTGAGGGAAACAATACTTTGCAAAATATTCAATGAATCTTCTCCCCTTTTAGGCTCTCTACGATTTCTTTCACCGGAGAAAAGGATAGGCGATGGATGTCTGAAGGGCCGTATATTTTCAAACCATCGAGATGCTCCTTCGTTCCGTAGCCCATGTTTTGATCAAATCCGTAATAGGGGTACTTCTTTGCGAACTGTTCCATCATCCTGTCTCTTTCCACTTTCGCAACAATCGATGCGGCGGCAATCGAAGCACTTTTACTGTCTCCTTTTATAATAGATTCTTGAGGAACAGAAAGCGGGAGAGTCATGGCATCGATCAGCAAATAATCCGGAGTTCGAGTGAGCGAATGTACAGCCATCTGCATTGCTTTTTTTGTCGCTTGATAGATGTTCAATTGGTCAATTTCCTTATGGTCCACAATCCCGATTCCTATGTCTGCATGTTGTTTAATATATGTATAATAGGATTCTCGTTTTGCTTTACTCAGTTTTTTAGAATCATTGAGACCCGGCAAATAAAAATCTTCCGACAAAATGACCGCCGCCGCTACAACGGGTCCGGCAAGCGGCCCTCTGCCAACTTCATCGATCCCGGCAATAATCGAATAACCTTTTTTTTTGGCTTTATTTTCATAAGTAAATAGTGATCGAAATTGTTCTTTTTCTCTCTGTTTCTTTTCTTGTTCTTTATACCAAGCCTGAATCAGTTTTTGCACTCCTTTTCGCTCATCACGCAGCCATTCCCGAAATAACGGGTCATCCTCAGACTCGATCTCTTTGATTTTTTCTTTGATTTCCCCAATTGTCAGGCTCATATACCGTCTCCTCCTTTTTGAAATGGAACGGAAATCTTTCAAAACTACTACTTCTATTCTAAGAATCCCTTTTCTTTCTATCTGGATAAAAGGACAGAATAAACATCCGAAACTTCGAATCGTCAGCTGAATTTCATCAGAAAATGCTCGATATTGGATAAGGGGCATGTCCCCTCTTTGTTTTATTATCGGCTTTTCACAATAAAAAATAAAGACCCGCTAAGAGGGTCTTTAGTCTGTCGTGGACATCGTCCGCTTCATTTAACTTTGAAGTGTCCATATGGAAAAAATTCAGCTTCTACCCAAAAGGCTTCGTCATTATTCCCTCACAGGCCGGTTAAAAAGAAAAGGGGTTACGCCGCAAATATCTTTAAGAAAGGTGATTTTCCGGAAAATCAAACGTCAATTTCCCTAACTTTTCAGAACGGATATCGCGGATGATAATATCAGTTGTTTTATCGTAATCAATTTCTCCGCCTTTTAGCAGGCAGCCTCTCAGTTTTCCAATGGCATCAAACATTTCGATGATTTCCAAATGAGGGTCAATCTGGTATCGCTCTGTCAGACGCTCGGGATAATGCTCCTTTAAAAATCGCAGTCCATATGCTGCAACATCTTGCAAATTAATAATCGAATCTTTTATGGCCCCCGTTAGCGCCAATTTATAGCCTACTTCCTCATCTTCAAATTTAGGCCATAAAATACCTGGGGTATCTAAGAGTTCCAGTTCCTTCCCCACTTTTATCCATTGTTGGGCTTTCGTCACCCCTGGTGTATTGCCTGTTTTGGCAATGTTTCGTTTAGCCAGCCGATTAATCAGAGTGGATTTCCCCACATTTGGAATACCGACAATCATCGCACGAACAGCTCGGGGTTTGATCCCCCTTGCTCTCATTCGCTCAAATTTTTCTTTCAACAGCTCTTTTGTCTTATTCATTATTTGGGAAAGTCCCTGACCCTCTTGAGAGTTTATGGCAATGGCGGGCAATTGGCGACTCTTGAAGTAAGCGATCCATTCTTTCGTCCATTCCGAATCAGCCAAATCCGCTTTGTTCAATAAAATGATTCTAGGTTTTTGCTGGATGATTTCATCGATCATCGGATTTCGTGAAGACAGCGGCAAACGAGCATCTACCAGCTCAAAAACGATATCAATAAGTTTAAGTTTCTCGGTCACTTCTCTCCTCGCCTTTGCCATATGGCCAGGAAACCATTGTATCGTCATGATTTCACCTCCTATCTGAATGGTTTCTGATAAGCTTAGCTATGAGATGAAGTGCTTTTGATCAAGCCAAGCTTATCCCAACGAGAAATTCTAAGATGAATCCGCGATTCAGAAAACAGGGTTTAATGGAATGACAAATAAACATCCCTTTGGTACAAAAAACAGGCTATTTGGCTATTCCGAAATCTTTAATCGGCCAATAAATAAACTTTGTCTCTCCTACTATTTTATCCATTTTGATCGTCCCGATATGGCGGCTGTCTTTGCTGAATCGGCGATTGTCCCCTAAGACAAAAATCTCTCCTTTTGGTACTGTATCGCGGCCAATAATTTCTTTCAAAGTAAAATCTTGTGTTAAAGGGCCGTCCGTTACTTCTTTTTTGTATTTGTCTAAATAGGGTTCTTTATAGTATTTTCCATTAATATACAATTTGTCGTTCTTATATTCGATTCTATCTCCCGGAAGCCCGATCACTCGTTTAATATAGTCTTTTCCTTCCGGTGCGTGAAATACGACAATATCGAATCGTTTGGGTTTCGCAAGTTTATTGACAATCATACGGTCTCCGTTATGTAGTGTCGGCATCATCGAAAGTCCGTCAACCACAATAGGAGCAAAAACGAAGTAACGAATAATCGCCGCGAGAGCCACCGCGATTAAAAGAGCTTTTGTCCATTCCCATAATTCATTTTTCTGTTTTGCCAAATTGTCCACCACCCAATGCCTATATAGAATCAAAATTGCGCCTGCATGCTGTTTCCTCGGACCATTTGCCACACAAATTCCGAGGAATTACATTATGGCTTTTGTTTTTCTATTAATTCAAGCAGAGAAAACGGGAATATAATCTGATCGATACGTTTTCCTGCCGCAACTCTTACAATTTGTTGAAGCGTTATTCACACAGTGTACTTGGTCATCCTTAAAACGAAGCTTCGTCTGAAGAATCCATACATGGCATTTATTTTACTTCATTTAAACTATTTTTGCCACCATTTGGAACAGCATGTAGTATGTATTGGGACATAAAAAGGAGCTTGAATACAAGCTCCTTTTTGCAAAGATCGTTCTATTATCGAATTTCTTTAATACGAGCAGCTTTTCCTCGCAAGTTACGCAAATAGTAAAGTTTCGCACGACGAACTTTACCGCGACGCACAACTTCAATCTTCGCAATTTTTGGTGTGTGAAGAGGGAATGTACGTTCAACCCCTACACCGTAAGAAACTTTACGTACAGTAAAAGTTTCGCTGATTCCGCCGCCGCGGCGTTTGATTACAACACCTTCAAAAATTTGGATACGTTCGCGATTTCCTTCTACAACTTTCACGTGTACGCGTACAGTATCCCCTGGACGGAAATCCGGAATATCATTGCGAAGTTGTTCTTTTGTAATTTCATCAATTAAATGGTGCATCGTATTCAACTCCTTCCAACAGATGCTCTTGCAGATCGATCGTTTGCAGCGGAACATCGTTTTCAAACGAAAAGAACGAAATATTTCGTTCAAATCACAAACTAAATCTTATCATATCGCCAACCGCAAATCAAGCAGCAATTAGAAATTTTGCCAGTACGTTTTTAAGAGTCGTTGGACGAGTAATTCCCCTTTTCCCATTCTTGCAGCCATTCTTTTTGCTCAGGAGTTAATGGATTATTTTCTAACAAGTCAGGCCTTCTTTCCCAAGTTCTTCGCAGCGACTCCTTCATTCGCCATTGCTCAATCAATCGGTGATTTCCGGACAACAGTACGTCTGGAACTTTCAACCCACGAAAGTCGGCGGGGCGTGTATAATGAGGATGTTCCAGCAATCCAGAGGAAAAAGAGTCCATAATCGGTGAATTCTCATTGCCTAAAACTCCGGGAAGCAGTCTTACAACGCTGTCGACAACTGCCAACGCACCGATTTCGCCTCCAGTCAACACAAAATCGCCAATGGAAATTTCATCGGTAACGATCGTCCGAATACGTTCATCATAGCCTTCATAATGTCCGCAAATTAAAATCAAATGGTCTTCTTCGGCCAGCTCTTCCGCTTTTTTCTGCGTATATCTCTCGCCTTGGGGGCACATAAGGATCACTCTTGGCTGAGTGTTTTCGCTTTTTTGTTTCAAATGGGCGACGGCGTCGAAAATGGGCTGTGGTTTTAATACCATCCCGGCGCCGCCCCCGTATGGATAATCATCTACTGATTGATGCTTGTCATTAGAAAATTCTCTGAAATTGACTACATGATAAGTGACAATTTGCTTTTCTGCCGCTTTTTTTAGAATGGAAGATGACAAGACACCGTCAAACATTTCCGGAAACAATGTTAAAATATCAATCTTCATGACAGCAGTCCTTCCATTGGATGGATTATAATGATTTTTTCGTCAATATCTACCTTCTTCACGATGTCCTCAATATACGGAATATAATATTCTTTTCCATTGGAGTCTTTTACCACCCAGACATCATTGGCTCCCGGTGTAAGAATTTCCGTTACGATTCCCACCGGGTCGCCATCTTCCGTCTTTACTTGACAGCCAATGATTTGATGAAAGTAATATTCCCCTTCCTCCAAATCGTGTTGCTGGCTTTCAGGAATCTTTAACATCGCACCTTTAAACTTTTCCACATCGTTGATGCTTTCATAACCTTCAAATGAAAGAAGATCGAATGACTTATGAGTCCTATGACTATTCACCACGAGCGGAATTCCTTCCGTTTGTCCGGGGAGGAATAAATAGAGAGTATTGCCTTTTTTATAGCGTTTTTCCGGGAAGTCGGTACGGGAGAGCACCCGCACTTCTCCCTTGATTCCGTGTGTATTCACGATTTTACCGATATTGAACCATTTCTCCATTCTTTCACCCCTCACGAATGTCAATAATTATTCCGTCTTTCACGACAATCGTTTTCCCTTTTGCCACTTCATCCCAACGGTCTCCAATTTCCACTGTTACAATCGTCTCCAATTCCTGCTCTTTTATTTCGCTTCCAAGCGGCAATAAATCCAATTGTTGAAGTTGAAATTCATATTGCTTGATTTTTTCTCTTCGTTTGTCGATTTCCTTTCCGAAGTAGGCACGAACTTGCGCAAGGGAGAATTTTTTTTCTTTTTCTACCTTTTTTTGCTCAAATTGAAGCTGAGCACATTCCTTTTCCAGCTGCTCGATTTTTTCCGAGTATTTTTGGATTAGCAACTCTTTGCTTTTTTCCGTTAATACTTGCTTAACGACCACTTTTTGGATAATTTCCATCGGGACACCTCCGAGATTGCCCCCAATAGGCTGACCACACGAGTCCTATACAAAAAGGGAGGTTTCCCCTCCCTTTTTCGGCAATTTCCAAATATACTTTTTCCTTTATATCAGCACTAGCTGCCTAAAGAACAGTCCGAATGGTTTTCACCATACGTCCGTATTTTCCAACCACTTTTTCGGCATCAGCCGGTCCATTGGAAAGGCTAGAAAGCTCTCTTCACAGATCGACACGGAGCCTTTTCCGAGTGTTCCGCGAAAGGTTGGTCAACGGCAAGAATGAATTCAATTATTCTTATTTGCCGTATTTAGCGTTGTGGAATTTTTCCATAATTCCTTTTTGAGAGAAAAGGTTGCGAACTGTGTCAGACGGTTTTGCACCGTTTTGCAACCATTTAAGCGCCAATTCTTCGTTAATTTCGACTTGAGCCGGTTGAGTCAACGGATTGTATGTTCCGATGGTTTCAATAGAACGGCCATCGCGAGGAAAACGAGAATCTGCCACTACAATACGATAGAACGAAGCTTTTTTTGCTCCCATACGTTTTAAACGAATTTTTACTGCCATGATTAATGCACCTCCGAATAGTTTCACACAAGATAGTATGTTATCAAAAAATCCTATTGCTTGTAAAGTGTTTTTTCTTAACACATGAATATTGCCTCAAAAAACTTACGATTGAAAGTGTTTAGATCAAGACCCGTAAAAGTAAAACATCATAGATCTCACATGAAAAGGGTGAAATAGTTACGGGCCGCTCATCGCGTTACATAAAAGGGAATTTGAAGCCCTTTTTCTTTCCTTTTTGCATGCTGGTCATTTGTTTCATCATTTTTTTCATTTCTTCAAATTGTTTCAACAGCCGATTGACTTCTTGAATGGTTGTACCGCTTCCTTTTGCGATACGTTTTCTTCGACTGGAGTTGATAATTTCCGGATGCTCTTTCTCTTCTTTTGTCATTGAGCGAATAATCGCTTCCACATGGCTGATTTGCTTTTCATCAATTTGAATATTGTTCAGCCCTTTGATCCTGTTCATTCCGGGGATCATTTTTAATAATTCATCGAGTGGACCCATCGAGCGGACTTGGCCCAATTGGTCAAGAAAATCATCGAGTGTAAATGACATCGTTCGGATTTTTTGTTCAAGCTGTTTTGCTTTCTCTTCGTCAACGGAAGCCTGCGCTTTTTCAATTAATGTCAGCACATCTCCCATTCCGAGAATGCGCGATGCCATTCGTTCCGGATGGAAAGGTTCAAGAGCATCCATTTTCTCGCCCATTCCGGCAAATTTGATGGGCTTACCTGTTACCGAACGAATCGATAAGGCTGCCCCTCCGCGTGTATCCCCGTCCAGCTTGGTTAAGATGACGCCGGTGATGCCAAGCTGTTCATCAAAGCTTTGAGCGACATTGACAGCATCCTGCCCTGTCATCGCATCAACGACAAGAAAAATTTCTTCAGGCTTGGTCAAAGACTGAATTTGTTTTAATTCTTCCATCAAATTTTCATCAATATGGAGCCGACCGGCGGTATCAATTAAAACATAGTCATAATGCTCTTCTTTTGCTTTTTCAATCGCCTTTTGGGCAATTTCCACCGGGCTGACTTGATCGCCGAGAGAAAAGACAGGCATATTCAGCTGTTTGCCGAGAGTTTCCAACTGCTTGATGGCGGCAGGACGGTAAATATCCGCAGCGACCAGCAACGGCTTGCGGTTGTATTTTTTCCTCAAAAGGTTAGCCAGCTTGCCTGTTGTCGTCGTTTTCCCCGCTCCTTGGAGACCGACCATCATCACAACAGTCGGAGGACGCTTCGCAACGGCAATTTGGCTCTGTTCACCGCCCATCAGCTCGGTCAATTCTTCCTTAACGACTTTGATGACTTGTTGGCCGGGAGTCAGACTCTTCATCACTTCTTGGCCAACGGCGCGTTCGCTCACTTTTTTAACAAAGTCCTTTACAACTTTAAAGTTGACGTCTGCTTCCAAAAGCGCTAAACGAACTTCTCTCATCATCTCTTTCACATCCGCTTCGGATACTTTTCCTTTGCCGCGGATTTTTTGAATGGTGTTTTGCAAACGCTCGGCCAATCCTTCAAAAGCCAATGCTGCCGCCTCCTTTCTTTATAAAAAATCTACTCCAACCTCTCCAATTGTTCCACCAACTCGAGCAACTGCTCTTTTGAATGGTTGTCAGAAGAGATGGCATTCTTTAATTGTTGAAACAGTTCAGTCCTCATTTGAAACTTTTTGAATAAAGACAATTTTTCTTCATATTCTTCCAGCATGGCTTCTGTCCGTTTAATGTTATCATAAACCGCTTGACGGCTTATACCATATTCTTCTGCTATTTCCCCCAACGAGTAATCATCGAGGTAATAGAGGGCCATATAATTACGCTGCTTTGGAGTCAACAACGATTGATAAAAATCATACAAGAAATTCATTCTCGTTGTTTTTTCCAGCATGCCATTCCCCTCTTTTCGTTGTTAAGTGGAATTCCTTTACACTATTTCAGTGTACTTTGAATGACTTCAAATGTCAAGGAAATTCCCTTGCATGTGCCTGACGACAGAATATAAAGCGCTTTTTGGCGATAAAGGAACTCATGGAGCTCCCATTCCCCTTATTTCAAAAGTGAAAAACCGTTTGAGCCATAGACTGTTTATTTCCATCTGACCGGATAGTCCCAGCTGTGGCTCAAACGGTATTAGAAGAAGCCTTTATTCCTGCCTCTCCCCCAAAACGTCAGTTGGTGGAATCCTCTTTCATAAGGTCGGAAAATAATCCGTATACATACTTTTCAACATCAAACTCCTGCAAATCATCCATTTTTTCACCAAGTCCAACAAATTTTACCGGAATTTGCAATTCATTTCGTATCGCCAGCACGATGCCCCCTTTCGCCGTGCCATCCAGCTTGGTCAACACAATTCCTGTGACTTGAGTAGCTTCTTTAAAGGTTTTTGCTTGGATCAGTGCATTTTGGCCGGTTGTGGCATCTAAAACGAGAAGCACTTCATGAGGAGCCCCGGGCACTTCCCTTTCGATCACGCGTTTCACTTTTTCTAATTCTTTCATCAAGTTCACTTTATTTTGCAGGCGTCCAGCCGTATCGCAAAGGAGAACGTCTACTTTTCTCGCTTTTGCTGCTTTGATGGCGTCAAACATGACAGCAGCGGGGTCCGAACCTTCAGTCTGTTTGATCACATCGACTCCGACCCTTTCCCCCCATACTTCCAATTGTTCAATGGCTCCGGCGCGGAACGTATCGCCTGCAGCCAGAAGCACTGATTTTCCTTCATTTTTAAATTTATGGGCCAGCTTCCCTATCGTTGTCGTTTTACCGACCCCGTTCACGCCGACAAATAAAATAACTGTCAGACTGTCTTTCTGGAGATTGAGGTCATGAAGGGTTTCATCTCCCCCTTGATAAATCTCCACGAGTTTTTCCACAATCACATCTTGCAATTCAGCAGAGTCTTGAATTTTACGGCGTTTGGCCTCCATTTTCAGCTCTTCCACCAGTTCCATCACGGTTTGAACACCGACATCGGCACTGATCATAATTTCTTCCAATTCCTCAAAAAACTCCTCGTCCACTTTCCGATAGCGGGCGATCAAATCGTTGATTTTACTCGAAAATCCATTTCTTGTTTTCGACAAACCGCTCTTGAATTTTTCTGTTACAGTATCCGTTGATTTCGTAAATTTTGATTTTAGTTTTTGAAAAAAGCTCATCATTTCACTTCCTTTACTCATACTACCAGAGTCTTTGCACTTCATTTTTTCTTTAAAACAAGCCTTCGCATTCTGAATAAAGATCAAATTTGAACTTAAACAGAAGATTGCTTGATTCTTAAAAGAAAAAGTTCAAAATGAAACAGCAAGAAAAAGTGTTTCTTACACTTTTAACAATTCCTTCGTTTCTTCCAACCGGACGGAAACCAGCTTTGATACGCCTGATTCTTGCATTGTGACCCCATACAGCACATCGGCTTCTTCCATTGTACCTTTTCGGTGAGTGATGACAATAAACTGTGTTTCTTCGCTGAATTGCTTTAAATAACGGCTGAAGCGATAGACATTGGCTTCGTCAAGCGCTGCTTCTACTTCGTCCATAATGCAAAATGGAACAGGACGTACTTTTAAAATCGAAAAGAGTAATGCAATGGCCGTAAGCGCCCGTTCTCCGCCGGAGAGAAGCCCCAAATTTTGCAGTTTTTTTCCTGGAGGCTGAGCAATTATTTCAATACCGGTAGTTAACATATGATCAGGATCTGTTAATTTTAATTCAGCTCTTCCTCCACCAAACAATTGAGAAAAAACCGATCCAAATTGTTTACGTACAGCAGTGAAGGTCTCTTCGAAACGTCGAGCCATTTCTTCATCCATCTCGGAGATCACACGATAGAGTGTTTCTTTCGCTTCTTGAAGATCATTTTTTTGTTCCAACAAAAAGGAATAACGTTCGGAAATCCGCTTATACTCATCTATCGCTCCCAAATTGACCGTCCCTAATTCCTCAATCGCCAATTTGATTAGTTTTAATTGCTTGCGAGCTTCTTCAATGGGAATCGTAAGCGGATAATGTTCTTTTGCCGCTTCAAATGTAAGCTTGTATTCTTGATTTAAAACGGAAAGACGGTTTTCTAGTTCGACATCCAAACGATTAATCTTTACTTCTTCATCTTGAACGACTTCGACAAGACCTTTATGAATTCGTTTTAATTCTTTTAATTCAAGTTCTTCATCTTCAATGATTTGCTGAAGCTTGAATCGTTCTTCCCTTCTCAATGAGATGAGACGTGCTGTCTCTTCCTTATCTTGGGATTTTTGCTTAGCAGCTGCTTCCACTTGAAATTCCCCGTCTTCACTGTTCACCATTTCGGACTGCAAATCGTTCAAATCGTTTTCCAATTGCTTTTGTTTGTTGGACGCTGCCTCAATCTCCGTTTCTACTCTTTGAAGTTCTTTTTTGCGTGCGTTAAGCTGCTCATTTTTAACCGCCAATAATGCTTTCAAATCGCTGATTTCACTTTGCAGTTTTTCTTTTGATTCTTTCTCATGATATTTCTGCTCTGTCAGACGTTCTAATTCAGCATTGATTTTCTTCAACGCAGATTCTGTATTTTCAAGAGATCGAAGCAAAGACTCTTTTCGCTCTGTCAACGCTTGTTTTTCCCGCTCGTATTCCGATTTTTCCAAATCGTACACAGCCAGTTTTTCATTTAGATTCTCAAAGGCCATTTCGTTTTCACGCCATTTGGCTTTCCATTCTTGCTGCTGCAAACGAAGCTTTTCCCCATCTTTTCGCATTTCTTCCAAATGAGATTCGCGGGATTGGATTTCCGATTTTAATTCCTTTACCTTTTTTTCCGCCTCCGTTGTTTTTTGTTCCATGATTTCGATTTCCTGCTTTAAAGATTCCAGCTCATTTTTGCGACTTAAAATGGAAGCATTCTTTTGTTTAACTGCTCCTCCTGTCATGGAACCTCCGGGGTTGACGACATCGCCATCAAGCGTTACCATCCGCAATCGGTATCCAAGTTTTTTAGCCAGATCATTAGCTGCTTTTAAATCCGTTGTGATCACAACATTTCCTAACAAATTGGAAATGATGTCACGATATTTATCTTCACAACGAATCAATTCTGCCGCAATTCCGACAAAACGGCTATCCGATCGCAGTAATGAAATCAGGTCATTGGAAATCGATTTGCCTTTTATGATATTCAACGGCAAAAAAGTCGCCCTGCCGTAATGATGCTTCTTTAAAAAACCAATAGCTTCACGGGCAGAACGCTCGTCCACCGTCACGATGTGCTGGGTAGCACTGCCGAGAGCTGTCTCGATAGCCTTTTCCAATTCTTTCGGGACTTCAATCAGTTCAGCCACCGCTCCTTCAATTCCATGAAGAACCGAATTTTTAGCTTTCAAAACTTCTTTTACGCCTTGGAAAAAGCCGGCATACTCTTCTTCCATTGTTTCGAGCATTTCTTTACGAGACTTGGCTTGCTGCAGAATTTTATAGGCTTGATATAAATTCGATTCCAATTTCGCATATTTTTGTTTCTGTGCTTCAAGCGTTCGTTTTTCCGTTTGGAAATAATGAATGTGCTGATTCAGCTCAAGTTCAATTCGTTTCAACTCGTTTTCTAAATTTTTTCTTTCGTTTTCAAATTCAGTACGAGAGCTTAAATATTTTTCGTTTTCCTTCGTCAGCCTTTGTTGGCGAGCTTCATATTGCTGCCATTGCTGTTCAATGTACTGCAGCTCATTTTTGATAGACGCTTGATTGTTTAAATGATCGATATAATCGGTTTTTAATGAATCAATCCGTTCGTCTACGTCGTCGGCCAGTTCGTTTAATTGTTTTTGTTTATCAGCGAGTGATTGTTTTAAGGCGAGCGCTTCCTCTTTACAGTTTTCCGTTTCTTGTTTGAGAAGCTCTTTTTCGTTTTGCAAAGATTGAAGACGTTCTGTAAGTTCGATAATATTTTGCCTTAATTGGCTTTCGTTTTGAGCCGCATTTTTCTTTCTTTCTATTAATACCTTTTTTTGCCCTTCCAGTTTCTCCAATTCTTCACTGGCCGCCAACAAGACATTTTGCAAATCACTAATGGATTCATCCAATGCCGTCAGCCGATCCCTCAACTCCGCAAGCCTAGCTTCCTTTTTTTGAATTTCGGCCGATCGAGCCATTTCATCTTTTTTATGACTATCCAACTCGCTGCTCAATTTTTCCCATCGCTTATGTAATTCTTCAATCTCATAAACGATGCAAGCCACTTCCACCTTTTCTAAATCCTCTTTTTTCTGAAGATAATCTTTGGCGATAGAAGCTTGAATTTTGAGCGGCTCTACTTGGTGTTCCAATTCGTGCAAAATGTCATTGACCCTGTTCAGATTTTCTTCTGTTTCAGCCAATCTGGCCTCTGCCTTTTTTTTGCGCGTTTTGTACTTCAACACTCCCGCTGCTTCTTCAAAAATGCTTCGTCTGTCTTCCGGCTTGCTGTTCAAAATTTCTTCTACGCGGCCCTGTCCTATCATAGAAAAAGCTTCCCTGCCAAGACCGGAATCCATGAACAACTCGACAATGTCTCTCAATCGGCATGGCTGTTTGTTAATAAAAAACTCGCTTTCACCAGATCGAGTCACCCTTCTAGTGACACTGATTTCATTATATTCCAGCGGCAAAAATTCATCTTCATTATCGAGAACTAACGTAACTTCCGCAAAATTTAAGGCCTTTCGGGTATCACTTCCAGCAAAAATAACATCTTCCATCTTTGATCCGCGGAGCGACTTTGCAGAATGCTCTCCTAATACCCACCTGACGGCATCGGTAATATTGCTTTTCCCCGACCCGTTTGGCCCAACCACTGCTGTTATACCAGGAACAAAATCAATGGTGATTCTGTCAGCAAACGATTTAAAGCCAACGACCTCCAATCGTTTGAGGAACATTTATTTTCCCCCTATCATTTCTGATTTTGTTTTAGTTTAGCCAATGCTTGTTCGGCGGCACGCTGCTCCGCTTCTTTCTTGGACCGCCCTGTCCCTACGCCGAGAACCTGACCGTTTAAGGCAACTTCAGAAACAAATTCCCGATGATGGGCCGGTCCTTTTTCTTGCAGTATACGATACGTTAAAATACCGTTTCCGTCCCTTTGAACCATTTCCTGAAGCTGAGTTTTAAAATCCATCACATGAGAAAAAGCACCGGCATCGATTTTAGGAAACACGATTTTTTCTAAAAACTGGACAACGACCTCTAATCCTTGATCAAGATAAAGAGCTCCTATGAACGCTTCAAACACATCAGCGAGCAAAGCAGGCCGCGTTCGTCCTCCAGTCAGCTCTTCACCTTTTCCCAATCGAATGTATTGACCGAATTGCAGTTCGTTGGAGAATCCGACAAGGGAAGGTTCACATACAACCGCCGCACGCAGCTTTGTTAATTCACCTTCGCTCATGAAAGGATATTTGTTGAATAAATAATTGGATACAGTCAGTTCCAGCACTGCATCTCCTAAAAACTCCAACCTTTCGTTATCATCATTTGGCTTTTTTCGATGCTCATTCACATAAGATGAATGGGTAAAGGCTTGCATTAAAAGGCTTTGATCATGAAAATCAATTTCAAGCTTCTTTTGCAGCTGCCGAAATCGCTGCTCTTCTATTCTCTTGTCTTCTTTGGATTGTTTCCTCATTACAAAGTTCCTCCACTAGCATAAAATGAAAAACTTCTTAGTCTGAATGCCTCCATCTTCACTCACATAACAAGTTTAGACGAAATATCCTTTCAGCGCAAAATGTTTTCCCAATTTTCTTTTCGGCACAGAGCCTTCTGAAATAATCAGTGTAAAAGTGCAACTTTCATCAGAGTTAATGAAAAAAACTGATGATTAGTTGAACTTTTCGAGCATTATGGTCATGGACATTCAATCATTTGTTTTGGAAAGACGATCATCGTTGATCCTTCATGTGTTCTGACTAATGGAATGTGAAATGTCATTTCTTCCGTTAAACAATAGCCATTTGCGATATGTATATACAGGAGGATTAGAAAAAATCGTATATGGGAATAAATGTGTTTGAAACAAAGATTCTTACAAAAAAAAGCAGCCGCCTCCTTTGGAAGGACGAGCGACCGCTTTAAACTTCTGACGATTATTGTTTACTTTTTATGTAATTAACAGCATCACCGACTGTTACGATTTTTTCAGCTTCTTCGTCAGAAATTTCCATTTCAAATTCATCTTCCAATTCCATGACAAGTTCTACTACGTCAAGAGAATCAGCACCAAGGTCTTCTTTAAAAGAAGCATCAAGCGTCACTTGAGATGCTTCCACTCCTAGGCGGTCCACAACAATTTTAGTTACACGCTCTAAAACGTCGTCCATTCTATTCACCTCCCCTCAAATACTTCGACTTAACTCTTATATCACATGCCCATTCCACCGTCAACCCGCAATATTTGCCCAGTCATATAACTGGAATCAGGCGACGCCAAAAATAAGGCCACTCTTGCAATCTCTTTCGGTTCCCCTATTCGAGCAAGAGGAACTTGTTTGATCATGGCTTCTTTTACTTCTTCTGGCAGGTCTTCTGTCATATCAGTAGATATAAATCCAGGCGCGATCGCATTGACCGTAATTCCTCTCGAAGCAAACTCTTTCGCAGTAGTTTTGGTTAAACCGATTACCCCTGACTTGGCTGCCACATAATTCGCTTGACCTGGATTTCCAGTAATACCGACAATAGAGGAAATATTGATAATGCGACCACTTCTTTTCTTCATCATGGCCCGTGCTGCTGCCTTTGTACATAAAAAGACACCTTTTAAGTTCGTGTTGATGACAGCATCCCATTCCTCTTCTTTCATTCTCAAAATCAAATTATCTCTCGTAATACCAGCGTTATTGACAAGGATATCTAAACCACCAAAGTAATCGACAACTGATTTTATCATATCTTGAACAGCTTGACTATCCGAAACATCACATTGAACAAGGAGTGCTTTTCTTCCCATTGCTTTAATTTCTTCGGCTACTTCACGGGCTTTTTCTTCACTGCCAGCGTAATTAACAGCTACATCGGCTCCTTCTCTTGCAAACTCAAGCGCTATTTCCCGGCCGATTCCTCTTGAAGCCCCTGTCACAAGGGCCACTTTTCCTTCTAATCTCACACTGTTCCCTCCTTCAGTTCTTGAACGGTGGACCGAATCGATTCTTCGTCCGAAACGGCGAATGTACGAACTCGGCGGTTCACTTTTTTAATCAAACCAGACAGTACTTTTCCCGGCCCAATTTCAATAAAAGTATCAACCCCCAGCTCCAAAAGTGTTTGAATGGTATCTTCCCACAATACAGGAGAATAAAGCTGTTCCAACAGCTTAGTACGAATATCGCTGGCTAGTTGAACCGGACGGGCGTCCACATTGGCGACTACCGGGACTTTGCAGTCATGAATCTCTATTTGATCCAACACTTTTTCCAGTTTTTCTGTAGCAGGCTTCATTAAACTAGAATGGAACGGCCCGCTCACTTGCAGTGGAATGACTCTTTTAGCTCCACGTTCCTTGGCCAGTTCTCCAGCTGTTTCGACGCCTTTTTTTGTCCCTGATATGACAATTTGCCCAGGACAGTTCAAATTGGCTAATTGGACACTATCCCCGCCTTGCGATACCTCTTCCGTCACTTTCAGCAGTTCTTCACGCTCCATGCCCAACACGGCAGCCATCGTCCCTACACCTGCCGGAACTGCTTCTTCCATATAACGTCCACGCATGTGTACAGTATAGACAGCATCTTCGAAACGGAGAGCTCCGGCATAAGTTAACGCAGAATATTCTCCCAGACTGTGTCCAGCGGCATAATCGGCATGAATTCCCTCTTTATTGAGCCTATTCACTAGCGCCGAACTTACAGTCAATAAAGCCGGCTGAGCATTGTACGTCAGTGTGAGCGTCTCTTGAGGGCCATTGAACATAATATCGCTTAACGAGTAACCAAGTTTTTCATCTGCTTTAGCGAAAAAGGCGGCAGCTTCCTGATCTTGTTGTGCCAATTCCTTCCCCATGCCAACTGTTTGTGATCCTTGTCCAGGAAATACAAAGGCTATTTTTCCCATTCTTGTCTCTCCTTACGCTTCTTGATTTTGCAGTTTTTCCGCTTCTTCCTTCACAATTCCGGTTATGTTGTATTTGACCATTTCCCGCGCCTGACGAAGGGCGTTATAAAAAGCTGTGGCGTTGGAAGATCCATGAGCCTTAATGACTGGTGCTTTCAACCCAAGAAGCCCGGCACCTCCATATTCCGAATAATCCATTTTCTTTTTCAGCCCTGATAATTCCGATTTCATCAAGCTAGCTCCCATTTTTGTTTTCCATGACGACAACATGACTTCTTTTATCATAGAAAAAACAGAAAGAGCCGTTCCTTCGATTGTTTTTAACACCATATTTCCGGTAAATCCGTCTGTCACAACGACATCCGCTGCCCCCTGAAGCAAATCTCTTGCTTCCACATTGCCCGTAAAGTTGAGATTTGTATGGGACAATAGATCAAATGTCGATTTCGTCAGCTCATTTCCTTTTTTCTCTTCGGTCCCAATATTCAAAAGTCCTACCCGCGGACGGGATATTCCCCGAACTTTTTCAGAGTATATCGTCCCCATCAAAGCATATTGAAGCAAGTTCTCCGGTTTTGCTTCAGCATTGGCTCCCAAGTCAAGCATTAAAAAGCCTTTTCCGTCAACTGTCGGCAACGTGATGGCGAGAGCCGGACGGGAAATTCCCGGAATTCTTCCAACCACGAACAGTCCCGTGGCCATTAAAGCCCCTGTGTTTCCGGCAGACACGCACGCATCTGCTTCTCCTGATTTTACCGCTTCAGCCATTAAAACCATGGATGAATTTTTTTTCCTTCTAACTGCTTTTACGGGTTCATCCGTCCCCAGAATGACTTCATCCGTATGTACAATTTTCACTCGATCGCTTGCTTTTAAATACTGTTTAATCTCTTGTTCGTTTCCAAACAAAACAATTTCTAAATCTGGAAACTCTTCTAAAGCCCTGTTTGTTCCCAGCACTATTTCTTTCGGGGCGTTGTCACCGCCCATGGCGTCTACTGCTATTTTCATAGTTCTTCATCCTTTGTTGTTGATTTCGAACGAAACATAGTAAATTCTCCATAAAAAACCAGCTCTTGTCCAACATAACTTCTTACTTTCACAATCGCTCTTCCCGTTTCCGTTTGAGGATTTGATACTTTCGCCTTTGCTACTACCCTTTCACCTTCTTTGACCGAACGGGTAAAGTGAATGTTGGCTTTTTCCGTAAGAGCAAGCTCATCATTGATCACAGCGACTGCAAGCGAATTGGCTTGGGCAAAAAGATGATGGCCTCTGGCAATTTTATTTCTGCTAAAAACATGTTCTTCTTTCACATCAAAAATGGAGATGGCGCTCTTATCAAGTTCTATATCAACAATATCACCGATCACTTCTTCAATCGGGAGAGAACGGACTTCGTTCCGAAATCGCTCTTCTGCCACGTGTTTAATCCGTTCCCGCAACTCCGGGATGGAAAGTTCCATACGATCTAATCGAATGGTTTGCACACTCACACGAAATCGTTCTGCTAATTCTTCGTCGGTGATAAAAGGATTGTCTTCAATTGTCTCCTGGAGCCTTTTTTGCCGTTCTTTTTTGGATAATCTCATATTATACACCATCCGATATTAGTACTAGGTACTAACAGTAGTATATAATCAAAAAATATAGAATGCAAGATCATATTGGCATTCCGTTCGTAATTTGTAAACGTTTTTCTTCCTCAACCGAGACAATCATTCAAATCTTTCCTCCCGACGAGTGAGAGTAAAGGATGCGGAAGGAAACGACCTCTCTTTTTTGGTTAATCCAGCTTTTCGCCAGACAGGACTCCCGACTCTTGTAAATACGTGCGCAGCGGTTCGTATTCTTCGGTGGTCCAAAAAGCATCTGACTGGATAAGCTCGGCCGCATCTTTCCGGGCTGTTTCCAGCGCACGATAATCATGAACGACATCAGCCACTTTAAAATCTGGCAACCCGCTTTGTTTTTTCCCAAATAAATCTCCCGGTCCGCGCAATTCCAAGTCTTTTTCGCTTAAAACGAACCCGTTGTTCGTTTCCGTCATAATTTTCATACGTTCTTTACCTACTTCTGTTTTAGGATCAGCGATTAGAATACAATACGATTGCTCATTCCCTCGTCCAACACGTCCCCTTAATTGATGCAGCTGAGCAAGTCCGAAACGATCAGCATCATAAATCACCATAATGGTAGCATTTGGAACATTCACTCCGACCTCGACAACAGTTGTGGAAACAAGAACATGAATTTCATTGCGACTAAATGCATTCATCACTTGGTCTTTCTCCTCAGCACTTAGTCGTCCGTGCATCAGCCCGATTTTGTAGCGGTTGTGAAAATAATGGGTTAATTGGGCATGAATATCGATGGCATTTTGCACGTCCAGCTTTTCAGATTCCTCAATCAGCGGGCAGATCACATATGCCTGCTTATTTCGACGCAGCTCCTTTTCCATAAAGGCTAGAACACGTTCAAACATATCATGCTTTGCCCAATACGTTTCAATCGCTTTTCGTCCTTTTGGCATTTCATCAATGATGGACACATCCATCTCTCCAAAAGCGGTGATCGCCAGCGTTCTCGGTATCGGCGTCGCCGTCATAAACAAGACATCGGGATTTTCTCCTTTTTCCCGCAACACTCTTCTTTGTTCAACTCCGAATCGATGCTGTTCATCCGTAATGACCGTGCCTAATTGTTTGAAATTTACATCCTCTTGTATGAGAGCGTGAGTACCTACCAAAATATCAATGTCTCCGTTTTCCAGCTGTTCCAATACCTGTTTTCTTTTCTTTCCTTTTACAGAACTTGAAAGCAGCTCAACGGTGACGTCAAAAGGTTCAAAAAGTTCACGTAAAGACGCCGTATGCTGTTCCGCCAATATTTCCGTCGGCACCATCAAGGCTCCTTGATTGCCTGCTGTAATCGTTGCATATAAACAAACGGCAGCCACGACAGTTTTTCCCGAACCAACATCTCCTTGAAGCAATCGGTTCATACGGTAAGGCGATTTTAAATCGGCGCAAATTTCATTGATCACACGTTTCTGAGCATTAGTCAGAGGAAATGGCAAATGTTGAATAAATTCTCTAAGTTTTTTCACATCATAATGTTGCTCTTGACCTTTTGAATGCTCTCTCTCAAATTTTCGCAACGCCTGTATTTTTAATTGGAAGTATAGAAATTCCTCGTACACAAAACGACGGCGCGCCTGTTTTAATTCCTGCGCGTTTTTCGGGAAATGTATCGCCCGAATGGCTTCCCGGCGACCCGGTAATTTATAATTTTCAAGAAATGCGGTCGGTAGATTTTCTCGAATATAATCTCCATATTCATTAAGGGCGGTTGCAATAAATTTTTTCAACATATTGGACGTGATGTTTCCCTTCAAAGAATATACCGGTTCAAATTCGCTGCGATATGAGTAGGGACCGAGATGATAGTGTTGCACAGTGATCGTTTGACGGTGGCGATCCCATTTTCCGGTGACTGTGATCGTATCGTTCAGTTTGATTTTTTTCTTTAAAAAGGGCTGATTGAAAAAGACCGCTGTCACTAAATAGCGATCTACAAGAAGTTTAAACGTTAAACGTGATTTTTTCCGACCGTAATACATGACAGAAGGATCACTGTGAACTTTCCCTTCGACCGTTACCCTCTCTTCATGAGGGACATCGGCCAAGTCTCTCAAGCGGTAATCTTCGTACCTGTAAGGAAAATATTCCAATAAGTCCTTAATGGAGTAAATGTTCATTTCCGCAAGCGAATTGGCTGTTTCTTTACCGATCCCTTTTAAAACACCAACGTCTCGAGAAAGCAGATTATTCACGGTTATTTTGCGATGTCTCCCCCTTATTACGGACATCTCCGACAGGAGAGCCACCGCATACCCCCCTTCTGCTGTGACTATCATTATCGTGAATGGCAAAGATACTTTTGACAGAGGCAGCACCTTTCTATCACTTTTTACTTTGGCTAAAGCTTTCTGTTTCGTGATCGAATTAAAAAAAGGGTTAATAGTCCCGTTTCACACAGCCGCCATATTCCATCTTTCCCAACGAAATCATTTTTTTAATCAAAATGAATTCCATACGAAATAGAAGGGGAATATCCCCTTCTATTCGTCGACTTCCCAATATTCGATTTAGTTCCTTTTCCTATTCAATCGAAATAATAAAAGAATAAAGCGGTTGCTTTCCATTATGAACTTCTATTTCCAAATCCTCATATTTCTCTTCAATGAAAGCAACGAGTTCTTCTGTTTCTTCTTTGGAAACATCTTCACCATAAAAAATGGTGATAATTTCACTATCTTCTTCCACCATATTCTCAATTAAATGTATGGCAGCTTCCATTTTATCCTTGCTGGTCGTTACAATCTTTCCATCTAAAATGCCCATAAAATCATTTTTAGCAATGGAAATGCCGTCAATCGCCGTATCTCGAACGGCATACGTAATTTGTCCCGTCTTAACATGAGCCATCGCTTCCGCCATAGCTGCCTGATTTTTCTCCAAACTTTGGTCTGGACGAAAAGCAAGCAGAGCGGCTATTCCTTGGGGAACCGATTTCGAAGGGACCACCACTACTTCTGCATCAATCATTTCTTTTGCCTGTTCCGCTGCTAAAATAATGTTCTTATTATTTGGGAGAATGATGACTTTTTCAGCGTTAACTTCCTGCGCCGCTTTGACGATGTCCTCCGTACTTGGATTCATCGTTTGTCCGCCAGGAATGACTGCAGAAGCTCCTATGCTCTTGAACATTTCAGCAATTCCTTCTCCCATGGCAACCGTTACAATCCCATACGGCTGTTTCTCTTTCTTCTTTGTATCCGTATGCAGCTGCTGGTGAGTTTCCCCTACAATTTGACTATGCTGTTCACGCATGTTTTCGATTTTTATTTTAATGAAGCTTCCATATTGCTGTCCATATGTAAGCACTTCACCAGGTCGTTCCGAGTGAATATGTACTTTAGCCACTTCGTCATCTGCAACAACAAGCAGAGAATCGCCAAATTGGCTAAGGTCTTCCCGGAATTTTTCTTCTGAAAATGGATGATCTTTGAGTTTCTCTTTTTCCAAACGAACCATAAACTCCGTACAATAGCCATACACAATGTCTTCTGTTTTCATGAAGCTTTGAGCTTTATGATGTTCCGCTTTGACGAGTTCGTCAAGCGTCGGTTCAATCGCAGGAGTTCCGGGTAATTGTTCCCCTTTTAAAGCGGCTAAAAATCCTTCATATACAAGGACAAGCCCTTGTCCCCCGCTGTCGACTACCCCCACTTCCTTTAACACCGGGAGCAATTCTGGGGTTCGTTTCAAAGAGCTTTTCGCTTCTTCCAGCAATGCTTCCGTCACTTTCACAATATCGCGCTCATGCTTAGCCGTTAGAACGGCTTTTTTTGCAGCATCTTTCGCAACCGTTAATATCGTTCCTTCTACCGGCTTCATGACCGCTTTATAAGCTGTATCTACTCCAGTTTCAAAAGCATTAGCGAATTCTTGGCTATTGATCCATTCTTTTTGTTCAATTGCTTTAGCAAACCCACGGAATAATTGGGAAAGAATCACACCTGAGTTGCCGCGCGCTCCCATCAATAATCCTCTTGCAAAGGAAGCCGCAGTCTTACCTACATGATCTGTTAAATGTTCTTGAACTTCCTTAGCTCCGGAAGTCATAGACAAATTCATGTTTGTTCCCGTGTCGCCGTCAGGAACAGGGAATACGTTTAATGCATTGACCATTTGTGCATTGGCAGCCAAGTTATTGGCACCGGCAATGATCATTTCCGCAAAACGCTTACCATCCAAAGATGTTATCGACACGTATTTTTTCCTCCTCACTAAGGGTTCGTCACCCTGACACCTTGTATAAAAATATTGACTGTATCAACTGACAGCCCAACTGTTTGATCAAGTGTATATTTTACTTTCGTTTGAACGTTATGGGCCACTTCGGAAATTTTCGTTCCATAGCTAACGATAATGTACATATCGATATGAATCCGATCGCCTTCTTGCCGAACAATCACGCCACGGGTGAAATTTTCTCGTCTCAAAATTTCCGTTAATCCATCTTTCAGTTGATTTTTGGACGCCATACCCACTATGCCGTAACAATCTACAGCAGCTCCACCGGCAATAGTGGCAATGACTTCATTAGAAATATCTACCGTTCCATACTTCGTTTTCAGCTCAATCGACATGAAAAGAGCCCTCCTTATCGGATTCTTCCTTTGTTACAAACATTTTACTATACATAGGGGCTTTTTAAAAGTGAACCTTCCGTTCTTATCATTCCAAATTAATCGATCAGCGTCAAGGTGTTTTTCTTGAAAGATATTTTGTTCCAGTTTTTGTCTCCTATTCGTAAATTCCTATCATATTAAAAATAAGTCCTCTTCCCTTCTGTCCTTGTGAATCAACCAAACCCAACTTATTTTATTACAAGAAGAGATGAGAAATGACTCTTTCATTCTTGCTTTTCCTTCCTTTTCTATCATACAGATCAATGAACGTACAGCCAGATGGCGTCTATTGAACATCAAATTTTGTGCATGAGTACAACAGACAGCTGTTTAATCCTTCAAAATCCATTTTAACTGTGAACAAAAGCTTTGACTGCCATGATTTGGTCATTTTTTACATCTTAATAGCTAAAAAGCCAGAGATTCATCGGTGTCTTTTCCCTTCCTGATATTGCATTAACCAATATTCTATGTTAAATTATATTAGTGTCTGTTTGAAGATAAGGAAGTAATGAAATTGAACATTTTCAGCTTCTGCAGTTAGGAGGGAATCAAATGGCAAAACAATGCGTGATTACTGGTCGCAGAACGCGTACCGGAAATAGACGTTCCCACGCTATGAATGCCAACAAGCGTACTTGGGGAGCAAACTTACAAAAAGTGCGCATTCTAGTTAACGGTAAGCCAAAACGGGTTTGGGTTTCTGCAAGAGCTTTAAAATCCGGAAAAGTTGAACGTGTATAATGACAATAAGCACCCACTCTCGGGTGCTTGTTTTTTATCCCGTCATATAATGAATGATCTGCAGCCATTCCATTTTCACTTCAACGGCCATTTCAGGTGACCATTTTCGCTTTCCTCTCGTTTCTCTTTTTTACGCTTTCACCCATTTATGTCTCATGAAAAGGGGGGTGATTCCAAAGGCCTGACTCACTCAAAACACGCTACGCTGGGCAGTTCATAGCATGCTGAAAAATCTGGCCTTCCGCCCGACGTCAGCCCCTTGGAAACCATTTCTCTTTTCTCTTTATCCTTTTTTAAAGGTACCAAGCATTGCCCGGACAATTCCGCCTAAAAATCTAGGCAATTTAATCGTATAAAATTTCATTCCATGTCCCTCCCCATTCATCTGAAGGATGATAATGGTCTATTCGCCATATTATATTCAAACAAAGGAAATAAGTACGTATCGTCCTAACGTGCCGGACTGATTGGCATTTCATCGGAACTTCTTACCATCATTAATATGCCGCTTGTAAAGGAAAAAGTACCTTTTTCTTCAATCAGTTCATTGCTTATGCATCGAGTCGATCCAAATATTGCCGTATAATTATGTAAAGGATATTTAAACCCTGTAAGCGTTAATCCTTCAACATGGCCGTTCACAGGAAGAAAAGAAACATATGGCTTATCAGGAAGCTTTCGTATTTCATATTTTTTCGGACGATGAACCGAGATGATATTTTGGCGATCGATGATCTTAAAATCTATAGAGCTTTTGCTCCATTTCTCATTCACAAGCAAACTGATATTAGCCAAAAAATGATCCAGCCTCCCGCCGGTGGCGCCAAACAGAGAGATGGTGTTTGGATTTTGCTTTACACCGTATTCGATGGCTAGCTCCATATCGGTTTCATCTTTTTCCGGTCTGTATTTTTTAATATTTCGCACTTTTTCCTTTATTCGCTTCCATTCGCTCTCTCGAATGGAATCAAAATCACCTACAGCGAGATCAGGCACAATTTGTTCATCCAGCAAATATTGCACGCCTTTATCGACCCCGATCCAATACATCTCTTGTCCATCAAACGCTTTTAAATCCGGTATACATATACGGGGACCACCTGCCACAATGCCCACATTCATCCATATTCCTCCTATCGATTCCCATGAATGCATCTATAGCAATGAGTACTGATTTTAAACTTTTCCAAACGAGAAACACCTAATGTGCAAATATTTTTTCCCTCTACTTAGCGAATCAACCATTAAAAAAAGGGAGGGAGGTCCTCCGCCTTTTCTATGAAACTATTGTGTAAAAATATAAAAATGGAGGATACAAAAATATCCTTTATCCATTATTGTTCCAGTTGTTTACGGATCAAGCTGATCGCTTTTTGGCGATCTTCCTGATTAAAAATGGCTGAGCCGGCCACTAACACGTTCGCGCCGGCATCGACGCATAATTTTGCTGTTTCTGCGTTGATACCGCCATCCACTTCAATTTCGACATCAAGACCGTTTTCACTCACTAATTGCCGCACTTGACGAATTTTCGGAAGAACAGTATCGATAAAGGTTTGTCCGCCAAATCCAGGATTGACGGTCATGACGAGAACTAAATCAACGTCGTTCAGCACATGGCGGATCATTTCTACAGGGGTAGCCGGATTGACCGCTACACCTGCCTTTACTCGCAGCGAACGGATGTGTTGAATCGTGCGATGAAGATGCGGACACGCTTCCACATGGACCGTAATATAATCAGCACCTGCTTTGGCAAATGTGTCAATATAAGCATCCGGGTTTTCAATCATTAAGTGGACATCCAGCGGCAGCTTCGTAACAGGTCGGACGGCTTCGACAATCAACGGTCCCATCGTAATGTTAGGGACAAAATGTCCATCCATCACATCCACATGAATGTAGTCGGCCCCGCCTTTTTCAACTTCTTTCACTTCTTCCCCTAATTTCGAAAAATTGGCGGAAAGGATGGAAGGTGCAATTTTGATCATAGTCCATCAATACCTCGGCTTTCTCTCTTTTATTTCAACTAAAAACTGTTGGTAATGATCATAACGATAAGCGGGAATTTTCTTCATTTCCACCGCTTCTCTCACTGCACATTTTGGTTCATTCAAATGACGACACCCTCGGAACTTGCAATATTGACTTAGTTGATGAATTTCCGGAAAACAAGACGACAATTCATCAAGGTCCAAGTCTCCTAATTCAAGGGAGCTAAAACCAGGAGTATCGGCCACAAGACCATTATCTATTTCAATCAATTCCACATGGCGAGTGGTATGTTTTCCCCTTCCCAGCGAATCGGAAATATCTTTCGTCTCTAATTGTAAGTCTGGACGCAATGCATTCAAAAGCGAAGATTTACCGACACCAGATTGTCCAGCAAACACCGATGTTTTCTCTTGCAAAACAGCACGAATTTGATCTAAGCCGCTCCCGTTTTTAACAGATGTGGTAATGACTTGATAGCCGATTTCCCTGTAATCCTCACAGTATGAGTGGATTTTTTGTTCGTCTTCCGGCGAAAGCAAATCCATTTTTGTGAGGCATATGATCGGTGTGATCGCTTTAGATTCGATTAACACAAGGAAACGGTCCAAGAGCCCGAGATGAAAATTGGGACGCGCCACTGAAAAAACCAAAATGGCTTGGTCTACGTTCGCAATGGGCGGACGGATCAGCTCATTTTTGCGCTTCTCTATGCTTAAAATATATCCTTCCTGATTGCTTTCCAACTGATATTCCACATAATCGCCGACAAGAGGGGAAATTTTTTGTTTTCGAAACACCCCTCTTCCTCGGCATCGAACCACTTTTTCTCCATCTAATACATAATAAAATCCGCTCAGCGCTTTAATAATTTTTCCATTAGCCATTGCATTCCTCCTTACTCAAAATGTTTTTCTTACAGGAAGACTTTTGAAACCAACGGATCACTCAAGAAAAATAGTTGATCAAACTTGTCGTTATGGACTTACTCGTCATCCGGAAAAGGGACCATTTCGTCAATGATGACTTTTTTATCTCTAACCACTTTATATCCTGCTTTTTTGCCACTGGCAATCGTCAATGAAATCGTTTTTCTCGTGTCTTCATGAATGAAAAAAGTCTCATATGGTACAGTCATGCTGTTGTTTACGTCTTCGATGTAAATGACCACTTCTTGAGGCTTTCCTTCTTCATCCGGTTCATATGGAATGAACAATTCTTTTGTCACGGTTTTAGGTGGAATTTCTTTTTTGCCTTTTGACAACACAACTTCCACTCTATCCCCTTTGTTTAACAGCGTACCAGCTGAAGGATTTTGAGAGATTACCAGCCCTTCCGGCACACTGTCAGAATAATCTCTTCTGACAATGTCCACTTTTAAACCGCTTGTGGCCGCATAATCTTTCAAACTTTTCTCGTTGTAATCAGTCAAATCAATCAGCGATACCTTTTCTGGACCCCTGCTTACTGTAAATGTCATCTCTGTTTCTTCCGGAACGACTTTTTCATTTGGCCCCGGATCTTGGTCTATGATGGTTCCCGGCGGGTGATCGTCATATATCTCTACTTTACGGATCCTTTTAAAATGTTCTTTTTCCAACATGTCGGCGATTTCATTATAATCCCGATCACGATAATCATCCAGTTTAAATGTTTTTTTCCCGGAGCTTACATACAGATCAATAGAAGATCCCTCTTTTACTGTTTGATTAGCACCAGGTTTGGTATAGATGACCTTTCCTGCCGGTACATGATCGCTAAACCTTTCGATTGTGTCTCCAACTTTCAATCCATCCGTTACCAATTTTGAAACGGCGTCATCCACCGTTTTCCCATGAACATCCGGCACCTTGATTTCTTTCGGCCCCAATAAATCCGGGATCACAAAGACGCTCCCCGCTGCCAACAACAAGAGCAAGAAAAGTCCGGTTACAATCCAAGGCCATTTTTTTCTTTTCTTTTTTTCCGGCTTGTCCAACCCACTGTTTGTTTCTTCTTTTAGTGGGTAAACAGCCGTCGATTCCAAATCATCTACCGGAAGCGGGCCTTTAATGGCAGGTATGACTTTTGTTTCTTCTTCGTCCACCAAAATGGTAAACTTCGGTTCATTCAGTCGGCTCGGTTCCAGAGCAGTCCTTATATCTTCTTCCATTTCTTCCACGCTGTTATAACGGTAAAAAGGGTCTTTACAAGTAGCTTTCAGCACAATATTTTCCACACTTTGCGGAATATCCGGAAATTTTTCCCGCAAAGAGGGGGTATTGGATTGCAAATGTTTTAAGGCGATGGAAATGGCTGTTTCTCCTGAAAACGGCAAAGTTCCTGTCAGCAGTTCGTACATTACAATACCAAGAGAGTAAATGTCTGATTTTTTTGTTGCTACTCCTCCTCGAGCTTGTTCAGGAGAGATGTAATGCACAGATCCGAGAAAAGAGTTGGTTTGGGTAATCGACGTCGCACTTAAAGCCATCGCAATGCCAAAATCGGTAATTTTGACATGACCATTGTGATCGATCAAAATATTCTGCGGTTTAATATCACGGTGAATAATCGAATTGCGGTGTGCATGGGCGATAGCAGAAGTCAGCTGACTCATGATGTCTAGCACTTTCTCCACCGGGATAGGGGAATGCTGCATTATGTATTGTTTTAAAGTCATTCCATCCACATATTCCATCACAATGTAAAAAATATTGTCTTCTTCTCCCACATCATAAATATTCACGATATTCGGGTGAACAAGACTGGTTGCCGATTGAGCTTCTCTTTGAAAACGGCGGATAAATTCTTCTTCTTCGGCAAAATCCATTCTCAATACTTTTAGAGCCACATCTCGGTCCAATATGATATCTCGTGCTAAATAGACATGCGCCATCCCGCCTCCGCCAATCATTTCGATTACTTTGTATCTTCCGCTGATTCTCCTGCCGGCAAGCATTCCGATCACCCGCTTTCACTCCCGGCTGTCTGGTGTAAAATCACAATGGTGATATTATCCTCTCCGCCTTCTTGATTGGCTAAGTCAATGAGCGTTTGAGCTTTTTCCGCCAACGGAAGTTCCCCTTTAATCACTTCTTCCATTTTCGCTTCCGAAACTTTATTGGAAAGGCCATCCGAGCAGAGCAGCAAATAATCGCCATCTTCAAAGGTGATGCTTAGCACATCGGCAGCTACTTCCTCCTCTGTCCCAAGGGCTTTCGTCAAAACATTTTTGCGGGGGTGATGTTCAGCATCCTCTTTGGTAATTTGTCCTGTTCTTACAAGTTCGTTCACTAAAGAATGATCTTCCGTCAGCTTTTGAAAGCCGTTTTCATTCAAAATATAACAACGGCTATCCCCGATATTGGCAATCGTGCAGAAGCGGCTTGTGCAAACCGCAGCCACAATGGTCGTGCCCATACCCGAACATTCAATATTTTCCCTTGAGTGGGATAAAATCTTCTCATTCACTTTGACAATGGCCGTCTTTAGCCATTCTTCCGCCTTGTCAGGGGTGGAAATCATCTCTGTTTGCTGCCACTCTTTTTGCAATTCTTTGATCGTCATTTCACTGGCGACATCTCCAGCATTGTGGCCGCCCATTCCATCGGCCACAATGGCCAAGAGGTCACCGGATGAGTTGCGAAAAATTCCGCCGCTGTCTTCGTTATGCTGGCGGACTAATCCTTTATCAGTCTTAAACACTGACTCCATAAGCGGTCACCTCGTTTCTTCTTTCCGCTCCTTAGCGCGGAGTTGCCCGCAAGCAGCGTCAATATCATGCCCGTGTTCACGGCGAATCGTTACATTGATTCCGTGTTTTTTCAACGTTTTCTCAAATTTAAAGATTTGGCTTCTCGGCGTCCGAACATAATTTCGTTCCGGAACATAGTTCACTGGAATTAAATTGACATGACACTTTAGATCTTTGATCAGCTCGGCCAATTCTTCGGCGTGTTCAACCGAATCATTTACTCCGCCGAACAATCCGTATTCAAAGCTGACTCTTCTGCCTGTTTTTTCAATATAATACTTTACGGCTTCGATTAAATCCGGCAATTTGTATGCGCGGTTAATCGGCATTAATTTGCTGCGAAGCTCATTATTAGGTGCATGGAGGGAAATGGCGAAATTAATTTGCAAATTTTCATCGGCAAATTGATAGATTTTCGGTATGATTCCGCTTGTAGAAACCGTAATATGGCGAGCGCCGATATTAAGTCCTTTTTCATGGTTGATAATTTTTAAAAACGAAAGCATTTGATCATAATTATCAAACGGTTCTCCAATTCCCATAATGACGACAGAACTGACCCGTTCTCCCATTTCATCGAGCGCTTTTTGCACATGCACCGCTTGCGCCACGATTTCCCCCGCCTCTAAATTTCTTTTTAATCCTCCTAAAGTTGAGGCACAAAATGTGCATCCAATCCGGCATCCAACTTGTGTGGTCACGCAAACCGAATTTCCGTATCGATGACGCATTAGCACCGTTTCAATAGAAAATCCATCATGCAATTCAAATAAAAATTTGATGGTGCCATCTTGAGAAGTTTGTTGAACAATCGTTTTCAATGTGGTGATAGTAAAGTGTTCCGCCAGTTTATCCCGAAGGCTTTTCGGCAAATTCGTCATTTCTTCAAACGACGTGACCCGTTTCTTATAGAGCCAATCATAAATTTGTTCTGCTCTGAAAGGTTTTTCGCCATGATGGCGGATCCATTCTTTCAACTCAGGCAGTTCCATTGAGTAGATAGAAGGCGGCCTGTCTTCTATCATTTTCTTAGATTTTTTCGTCATCGTGATTGTCTGTTCCATTTTCATTCATCCTTCTTTCTAAAACAGCTGATAAAAAATCCATCTCCGCCAAAATCTTGAGGAAAAATTTGAAGAAAATGTCCCGTTACAAACGGCTGCACCGCTTCCGGCAGATGATCCAACGGCTCGGGTTCAAATTCAGGATGGCGATCAAGAAATCGATTAGCGGTACCTTCATTTTCTTCTTGGTCCACCGTACAAGTACTGTAGATCAAAAGGCCGCCGGATTTCAGAAGAGGTGCCTGGGCGTCCAATATTTCCAATTGTATTTTCTGCAAAGACTGAAGATCTTCCTGTTTTTTGACATATTTTATATCCGGCTTCCGTCTTAAAACGCCTAGTCCAGAGCAGGGGGCATCGACTAAAATACGGTCGAAAGATTGCGGCGGGAACTTTTCTCCTCCTTTACGGCTATCAAGAGGGAGGGAGGAAATATTTTCAAGACCTAATCGAACTGCATTTTCTTCAATCAATTTGATTTTATGAGGATGTAAATCAAGAGCATACACTTTTCCTGTTCCCTGCATTTTTTCCGCAATATGGGTCGTTTTCCCGCCGGGAGCAGCGCAGGCGTCAAGGACAACCATTCCGGGTTCCAGTTTCATGGCGTGCGCTACCAGCATAGAACTTTCATCTTGAATGGTCATCAACCCTTTCTGAAAAGCGGACGAATGGGCTGCGTTCCCTTTCAAAATTCGAATGGCTTCCGGCAAAATCGGACTTTCTTCTGCTGAAAATCCTTCTTGGCGCAAGCTGATTAAAACTTCAGCCCTATTTGCTTTCGTTTCATTCACGCGCACCGTTTGAACAGGAACGGACAAATTGGTTTCACACATCGCTTTTGTTTTTTCCAATCCGAATTGGTGAATCCAGCGCTTGACAAGCCACTCAGGATGACTTGTCTCAATCGAAATTCGCTTGACTGGATCCGTGATCGCATCTAATGCTGGCAATCCCTTTCGTTGTATGGAGCGAAGCACGCCATTGACCATGCCGGCAATTCCTTTATGGCCTCGTTTTTTGGCTATTTCCACCGCTTCGAAAATAACAGCCCGGTCAGGAACTTTGTCTAAATACACCATTTGGTACAAAGATAATCGCAATAAATTTCGTACCCATGATTTTAGCTTGTGCTTCAAAAACGGTGCCAAAAAATAATCCAGCGTAAATTTTCTTTGTATCGTTCCATATGTTAATTCTGTCAATAAACCGGCATCCGGACCTGTTAAATCGTATTTTTGAATAGCTGAATTCAGCAATAAATTACTGTATGACTGATTTTGTTCGACTGCTTCCAACAGTTCAAGCGCAGCCTCGCGAACATTTTTCTTTTTTTTCTCCATTTCAATCTCCCAATTTCATTCCAATTTGCAGAGATCCGGCTCCTCTCAAAAACTGTTCCGCTTTCATCCTCTTTTTTCCGGCTGGCTGGAGCTCCGTAATCTTGATGCCTGTTTCATTTCCGGAAGCGACGAGAATTCCGTCATTTTCTATCGCCACGATGGTTCCGGGTTCTTGTTTTTCAGGGAGCGTTTGTTTTTCTCCCCACCAAATTTTCACTATATTCCCATCAAGTGTAGTATAGGCAACCGGCCAAGGATGCAAACCACGTATATGATTGTAAATATCCTCACCCGGCTTGGTCCAATCAATTTTTTCCTGCTCTCGCTTAATATTGTGAGCAAATGTCGCCCGACTCTCGTCTTGCTTAATCGGCGTGATTTCGCCATTTATAATTTTTGGAAGCGTTTTGGAAAGCAATTCGGCCCCTTCCCTGCTTAATTTGTCATGCAAGATGCCGACATGATCCGTTTCTTCGATCGGCACTTCCACTTGGCTGATAATATCTCCGGCATCCAATTTTTCTGCCATATACATGATGGTGATGCCTGTTTTCTTTTTGCCTTGCATGATCGCGTAGTGGATCGGCGCTCCGCCGCGAAGTTCCGGCAAAAGAGAAGCATGAACATTTATACAGCCGTATTTGGGTGCTTCAAGCAGTTCCTTTGGCAAAATTTGTCCGTAGGCTGCGGTCACGACGATATCCGGCTTGAAACTCAATATCGTTCGCAATTCGTCTGAGTTTCTCAATTTTTCTGGCTGGAGAACGGGAATGCCATGTTTTTCTGCTTCTACTTTAACAGGAGGCGGAGTGAGTATTTTTTTGCGGCCAACAGGGCGGTCAGGCTGTGTCACAACCGCTTGAATTTCATAGCCGTCTTCTATTAGCCTTCTTAGAATAGGAACAGAAAAATCGGGTGTTCCCATAAATACAATCTTGATCATTCAGCCTCATACCCTTCCAACGATTCTTTTTCTATATATTTATCCACTTTAGTAGTAAACAAAATACCGTGAAGATGATCAATTTCATGTTGAATCGCCCTTGCCAAAAAACCATTGGCTTCGATGATGAAAGTTCGACCTTTCCAATCTTTTGCCCTTACCTTCACGTAATAGGGCCTTGTTACTTCCCCGTATAGACCGGGAATACTTAAGCAGCCTTCTATATCTGTTTGGGTTCCTTTTGTTTCCAAAATTTCCGGATTGACAAGTGCGATCATTCCATTTTCGTCTCCGATATCCACAACTGCTACTTGGAGATCGATCCCGACTTGAGGAGCGGCCAGACCAACCCCGTCCGCCTCTAACATTGTTTCGTGCATATCTTTAATCAATTTTTTTAAATGTTTATCAAAAGATGTCACTCGCTTGCACTCTTTTTCTAATATTTCTGCAGGATAAGTGACAATAGGTAATATCGCCAAAACTTTTCCTCCTAACTTACATCATCACAAACGGATTGATATCCACTGCTATTTGCAAATGAGAATAGGATCCTTGTCCGTTATACTGTTCCAATATCGATTTCAACGTATCGGAAAGCATTGGTTCATGCTTGTATTTTATCAAACATTGATAGCGATATCTATCATTGATCCGAGGAATGGGAGAAGCAGTCGGTCCGAGAACAACCGTTTTATTGGAGAGCCGGCTGCGGATGAATTTCGTAATTTTTTCTGTTACGGAGGCTGCCACGAGCGGATCCTCATGGCTGACATTGACAAGGGCCAAATAATAAAACGGAGGATAGCCTCCCAATTTTCTCATGATCATCTCCCGCTGATAAAAACGCTCAAAATTTTGTTGACCGGCAAGCTGTATGCTGTAATGTTCAGGGGTATAGGTTTGAACAACCACTTCTCCTTGCAATTCATGCCTGCCGGCTCGTCCGCTCACCTGGGTTAATAGCTGAAACGTTTTTTCTGACGAGCGAAAATCGGGAAGATGCAGCATCGTATCCGCACTTAACACCCCGACAAGTGTAATATTCGGAAAATCCAGCCCTTTCGCAATCATTTGCGTTCCTAGTAAAACATCGGCTTTTCCTTCTGAAAACTGGCGTAGAAGAGTTTCGTGAGCGCCTTTTTTTCGTGTCGTATCCACATCCATTCTAATGACTCTGGCCTCAGGCAGCAGCTTCCCCAATTCTTCCTCTACTTTTTGTGTTCCGGTCCCAAAATAGCGAATATATGGGCTGCCGCATTCCGGGCAAACAGACGGCGCTATTGTTTCATAGCCGCAATAATGGCATTTCATTTCATTTGAAAAATGGTGATATGTCAATGAAATGTCGCAATGCGGACATTGAACGACATAGCCGCAGTCTCGGCACATGACAAAGGAGGAATGTCCTCTTCGGTTTAAAAGCAGCACGGTTTGTTCGCCCTTTTCCACTCTATCTTTTAACTTTTCAAATAGAGACCTTGAAAATATCGAACGATTGCCAGCCCGCAGCTCTTCTCTCATATCGACAATTTCCACTTCAGGAAGATCGCGGTGATTCATACGGTTTTTCAGCGTTAATAAATGGTATACACCTTTTTGCGCCCTCGCAAAACTTTCCAACGAAGGAGTGGCGCTTCCTAAAATGACGGGACAGTTAAAATGCTGTGCTCTTTTGATCGCGACGTCCCTAGCATGATATCGCGGAGTTTCTTCTTGTTTATAGCTTGTCTCATGTTCCTCATCAATGATGATGATCCCGATGTTTTCAAACGGCGCAAAAATAGCCGAACGAGCGCCCACCACTACTTTCGCTTCTTTTTTTAAAATTTTCCGCCATTCATCATACTTTTCGCCAATGGACAACCCGCTGTGCAAAACGGCTACATCATCACCAAATCGGCTTTTAAAGCGATGAACCATTTGTGGTGTCAGAGAAATTTCCGGTACGAGCACAATGGCTTCTTTTCCTTTTTCCAGTACCTTTTGGATCGATTGCAAATAAATCTCTGTTTTTCCGCTGCCTGTCACTCCGTATAATAAAAAAGTTTCATGCCTTTCTTCTTCCAAAGCTTCAATAATGGGGGAAATGGCTTTTCTTTGCTCATCTGTCAAAGGAAAGGGACTTGTTTTTTCAAAATCCGTTTGAGCATAAGGATCGCGATATACTTCTTTTTGCTCTTCATACAAAATTCCTTTTTGGATCAGCGCCTGCAAACTGGATGATGTACTTTTAGCATTCTCCAGCAGTTCTTTTGCAGATATCATTTCTTCCGGATGTTGTTTAAACACATCGATCAGCCGTTTTTGTTTGACGGCATTCCCTTTTAAACGAGAAGCGGCTTCTGACAGTTCCTCAGCCGATAATCTCGTGCCAATCATCCGTACTGTCTTTTTGTTTCCTTTGCTTTTCACCTTATAAATCAATTCAACCGTTCCAGCTTTCACCTCTTTTTGTATAGAGGTTAAAAGTCCCGCCTTTTCCCCTTCTTCCCAAGTGATTTCCTTTTTATTCTTAAACAGCTCGGCTACCTTCTCATCCGCTATCTTCTCTTCGTTGACTGCCGCGAATCGCTTTTCGTATTTTGCTTTCATGGCAGCTGGAAGCATCGCTTGATAGGCCGAAACTTTAAAACAAAGCGTCGTTTTCGTCAACCAGTCAGCTAGATCCATCAACTCTTGATTCAGTACCGGAACAACGTCCATTGGCTCTCGAATGGCTTTTAACTGAGGAAAAGACGAATGGTCTTTTACTTTCACTACATACCCTTGCACATTTCTTGACCCGAAAGGCACGATCACTCTCATGCCTGGCTGGATCATTTGACTCCATTTTTCAGGAATCAAGTAATCAAACGGCCGGTCGGTTTGCATGGTTGGTACATCCACAATCACGCTTGCTACGTTCATTTTGATCTTTCCTCTTGAAGCGTTTTGACGATTTCACGAAAGATTTCTTTTGCCAATTCTTTTTTGGACATAAGCCCTAATCGTTTGTTTGAACCGTCTTTTTTATAGATTGTCACAATATTGGTATCTTCCTCAAAGCCGGCACCTTTTTCGTTCACATTATTGGCAATGATCATATCTGCGTTTTTCCGCTTCAATTTACTCATTGCATATTCATCGAGATTGGAAGTCTCAGCGGCAAAACCAACGAGAAACTGATGATCTTTTCTTTCGCCGAGCGTTTTTAAAATATCTTTCGTCCGTTCCATTTGGATGATCAAATCTCCATCCTGTTTTTTCATCTTTTCATTGGATACTTGTTTTGGACGATAATCGGCAACAGCCGCACTTTTAATGACAATGTCTGCGGACGGAAACTCCTCCAGTACGGCGTCGTACATTTCTTCAGCGTTTTCTATATATTTTACGTTCACACCGATCGGCGGATTTAACGAAACCGGGCCGGAAATAAGCGTTACATCAGCTCCTAATTGATGGGCCTCTTCCGCCAAGGCGTATCCCATTTTTCCGCTAGAACGGTTGGAAAAAAAGCGGACAGGATCCAAAATTTCGCGTGTCGGTCCCGCTGTTATGACGATTTTCTTTCCTTTCAAAGGCTGATTTTTTTCTTTTTCCCAATACGAGCTAATCAACTTGACAATGTTCTCCGGTTCCTCCATCCTTCCTTTTCCTACATATCCGCAAGCCAAATAACCTTCATTTGGTTCTACAAATTGATAACCGTAAGATTGCAGACGTTCGATATTTCGCTTCACCGCAGGATGGTCGTACATATGGACGTTCATTGCCGGCGCTATCCAAACCGGAGCAGTAGCAGCAAGTAAAGTCGTCGAAATCATATCATCCGCTATGCCGTTGGCAAGTTTTCCGATTATATTCGCTGTAGCCGGCGCCACGAGAACGAGATCGGCCCAATCTGCCAGGTCAATATGGGCGATCGATTCGGGATGCTTTTCATCAAATGTATCTGTATAAACATCGTTTCTAGACAGCGCTTGAAACGTTAAGGGCGTGACAAATTTTTGAGCTCCGTTGGACATAATGACTTTTACAGAAGCCCCCGCCTGCGTTAATTTACTGGTCAATGCCGCTGCTTTGTAAACGGCAATTCCACCTGTAACGCATAGTAAGATGTTTTTTCCTTTCAACATTATGAAACCCCCTTCTCTATACCATTGTACCGCTATTGGACAGAAAAACTTTGTTTTTCACTTGACTTTGTAAACGAAACATTCCGGATCAAAAAGCAAAACAAAAAAACCTCACGGAAATAAAATCGGTTAATGGGCGCCTACAGGTTAAAAGCATCTCTTCCTATTTCAAAAAAAATTCCTTCTTCGTATAAACGACTTGTCTATGCTTTTATGTCACACGAATGAAAACCGCTGACATGATTCGACTTTTTTGATTAAGAAAAAATAACAACCTAATAAGGTTGTTATCCTTCATCGGAGTAAGTTGTACCTTCTGTTTTTTCTTTTAAGGTTAAATACTCGGCATCTATTTCTTCCAATGCTTTACCGACATATTTCTGTGAAACATAGGAATCTAAAAGTTCGTCTTCAGGATGATCTTGTAATTGACGCGCTCTTTTGGCGGCAATGCTGACAAGTGAGTATTTGGAGTCAATTTTCTTTAATAAAGAGTCAATCGATGGATAAAGCATACTATTCTACCTCCAACATTTTTTTATAATGATGCTGAACTCTTTCACGTCGGCAATGCTCGGCAATAACGATGGCTTTAATGCGTTCGCATGCCTTTTCTACTTCATCATTTTCCACTACATAGTCGTATAAATCCATCATTTCGATTTCTTTGCGAGCCTTTTCCATTCGTCCGCGAATTCGTTCATCATCTTCTGTTCCTCTATTCACGATGCGATTATACAGTTCGGAAAGGCTTGGCGGCGCAAGGAAAATAAATAAGCCGTCGGGAATTTTTTCACGTACTTGTTTGGCTCCTTGCACTTCGATTTCCAGAAAGATGTCTTTTCCCGCTTCCAATGTTTCTTTCACATAATCAAGCGGAGTTCCGTAATAATTCCCCACATACTCCGCATATTCAAGCAACTTTCCTTCCTTTATAAGCTGTTCGAATTGTTCGCGGGTTTTAAAAAAATAATCTACACCGTCTACTTCACCTTCCCGAGGCTGTCTGGTCGTCATGGAAATCGAGTATTCGAAATCAACATTTGGGTCTGAAAAAATCGCCTTGCGCACCGTTCCCTTTCCTACACCGGACGGGCCGGACAAGACAATCAACAATCCTTTTTCTTTCCTCATGAAATTATCCTTCCTCCAATTCTTCTTTTGAAACAATTCGATGCGCGACCGTTTCGGGCTGAACGGCTGAGAGTATAATATGACCGCTGTCCATAATAATGACAGCTCTAGTCCTTCTCCCGTATGTAGCGTCAATTAATGAACCTCTTTCGCGCGCTTCCTGAACCAACCGCTTAATCGGGGCGGATTCAGGACTGACTATGGAAATGATTCGATTGACAGAAACAATATTTCCAAACCCAATATTAATCAGCCTGATGGACATGCGGCTCCTCCAATCAATGTTTGATTTTGAACGTAGAAGTTCTGACCTATTACTCAATATTTTGTACTTGTTCTTTCATTTTTTCTAAACAGCTTTTTAATTCAATGACATTTGCCGCGATCTCTGAGTCATTCGCTTTGGAACCAATCGTATTGACTTCTCTGTTCATTTCTTGAATGATGAAATCAAGCCTTCTGCCGATCGGTTCATCTTTCTCCAAAAGCTGTGAAAATTGCTTTATATGGCTGGCTAATCTTACACATTCCTCATTAATATCCGCTTTATCAGCCAAAATAGCCACTTCCGATAAAATTCTGGCTTCATCCACCTCGTTATTGGACACAGCTTCTTTTACTTTCTTTTCAAGGCGTTCTTGATAATGCTTGGACACTTTCGGTGCAAGCGATTGAATTTTTTTAATGACCGTCTGAATTTTATTTAATTGAATCAGCAAATCTTTTTCAAGCTGTTCCCCTTCTAATCTACGCATTTCCAACAAATTTCGAACAGCTTCTTCTATCGTTTGGAAAACAAGTTTTTCAAGTTCCTCGTTTTCTTCTTCTCTTTCTTCTATCGTAATTAATTCTTCTTTACGAAGAAAGTCGCTGATTTGGATTTCGCCATTTAACTGATATTTTTCTTTTATTTTTTTTATGAATTGATAATAATCCTCAATCAAATTCCAGTCAACATGTATTGAACGTTTAAGAGCCCCCGCTCCTTCGATGATCACAAAAATTTCAACACGCCCACGTTTTATGTATTGTCCGAGATATTTTTTGATTTTATCTTCCAGCTTTAATAACTGTCGGGGCATGCGTATCGTAAACTCGCAAAAGCGGTGGTTCACTGATTTCATTTCAACCGTAACCGCATGCTGAGCAGACTCTGCTTTGCTTCTTCCAAAGCCTGTCATGCTAACAACCATCGGTTTCACATCCTATCCAGCTATGAATTTCTCTTTTACGAACAACGTCTATCGAGGAGAGCATTTCACCCTCCCAAATGTCCTTCATCCACAAGGTAATCTTCCGGATTGCTGTCATTCAAGCTTTATGCATTTTTTGGACAGCTGACAAACGGACGCTACCTTCTTATTGATTCAGTCAATTACATATATTGACATGATGAAAAAGGGTCCATTAAGATAAATGTCTTTCTGCAAAAAGAAAAGGTATAGAGGAAATCCTCTGATACCTTTTGGATTATATCACAAATCATTTTCTTTTTCTTGTATAAAAAGAGCCTGCCAAAAGAAATGTCGGTAATGCACTTAGCCCTAATATGAGCAGCCATTCCCTGGGAGGAAGGGTGACCGTTTGAAAAACCGGCTGCAGCGAAGGAATATAGATCACCGCCAGCAATAGAACGGCCGATGAGAGAACAGCCAGAACGAGCCAACGATTCTCAAACGGATTTCTAGAAAAGATCGAATGTTCGCTTCTACAATCAAATACAAGGATCAATTGACTAACGGTTAAAGTGGCAAAAGCAATCGTTTGAGCATAGGCTAAATTTTCCGGATGCTGTTTTCGAGCAACAATAAAAGCGATGATGGTGACAGCGCCAATTAAAAATCCTCTGGACAAAACCTTCCAACCAAGACCACGAGCAAATACCCCTTCTTTTGGATTTCTCGGTTTGCGCTTCATCACATCTTCTTCCGGATGGTCCAGTCCTAGTGCCATGGCCGGAAGTCCATCCGTCACTAAATTGACCCATAAAATTTGAATGGGGACAAGTGGAAGAGGAAAGGCTAAAATCATGGCAAATAGCATCACTAAAATTTCCCCTACATTGGAAGCTAATAAATAGCGAATAAATTTGCGAATATTTTCATATATATTTCTTCCTTCTTGAATCGCTGACTTAATAGTGGCAAAATTGTCGTCCATGAGCACAAGCGAAGAAGCTTCTTTAGCCACATCTGTACCCGAGATCCCCATGGCAATCCCGATATCAGCAGCTTTGATGGCAGGTGCGTCATTGACTCCATCTCCCGTCATCGCCACAATGTGGCCATTATTTTGGAGAGCCCGAACGATTTTTAATTTATGTTCCGGGGAGACTCTGGCGAATACAGCTGTATCTTGAACTACTTCTTCCAGTTCAGCGATAGACATTTGATTAAGTTCCTGACCACTGACCACTTTGGAACGATTATCTAAAATCCCTAATTGCTTGGCAATGGCTCTTGCTGTCATTACATGGTCTCCTGTAATCATAATGGTCTTAATGCCAGCTTCTCGGCACTCTTTGATGGCTTGTCTGACTTCCGGACGAGGCGGATCAATCATTCCTTCAATGCCAATAAAAATAAGCTCTTTTTCCGCTTCTTCTACATTTTGAATAGCTGATTCCCTCTCCTTAAGCGGTTTGTAAGCAACTGCAATATTGCGAAGAGCCATGCCAGCAAAATCACGGATTACGTTGTCTACGATCTTTTTATGATCGCGGGAAAAGTTTACCTTTTTCTCGTTCCATAGAATCGACGAACACTTTTGGATTAACACGTCCGGTGCTCCTTTGGTGATGACAAAACGCTGCCCGCTTTGATCTTTCACCACAACGGACATCATTTTTCGAATAGAGTCGAATGCGAATTCTTGTTCCACTGTGAATTGTTGCGACAAATTCTCCCTTGTCAGGCCTGCTTTCATCGCCGCCACCAATAAAGCCCCTTCCGTTGGATCGCCGTCAATAAAAAAATCACGCTTGTTTTGTTTTAACTCCGCATGATTACATAAAAGTCCGAATGTCAGCAGCTGATAAAGACTTTTTTCCCGTTGGGGTATGATCCGGACGCCATCTTCAAAAAATTCTCCATTCGGTGAAAAACCTGTTCCGCTTACGGTCCACGTTTTCCCATTCGACCATAAATGGGTCACGGACATTTTATTTTGCGTCATCGTTCCGGTTTTATCGGAACAAATAACGGATGCGCATCCAAGCGTTTCGACAGCCGGCAATTTGCGGACAACGGCCCTTTTTTTAATCATCCGCTGAACCCCCAATGACAAAGCGACTGTCACAATGGCCGGAAGCCCTTCCGGAATCGCCGCAACCGCCAGCGATACGCCAGCAAAAATCATTTCATAAAAACCATGACCTTGCAAAATCCCAATGCCCACCACTAACGCCGTTAAAAACAAAGCGGCGACAATTAATACTTTTCCCAGCTGTTCCAACCGCATTTGGAGCGGGGTAGAAAGGGTTTCGGCATTTTGAAGCAAATCGGCAATTTTTCCCATTGCCGTATTCATGCCGATTGCCGTAACAACTCCGATTCCGTTTCCCCTCGTAACCATTGTCCCCATGAAAGCCATATTCTCTAAATCCCCGATATTTAAATGTTCCCCGTGAATCGATTCAGCGATTTTAGGTACAGGGACCGATTCTCCTGTTAAAGCGGACTCTTCCAATTCTAAGTTATTCGCCTTTAAAATACGGACGTCGGCACCAATTCGGTCTCCGCTTTCGAATTTCATCACGTCCCCGATCACGAGCTCTTTTGAAGGAATTTTTATCCATTCACCGTTCCGGAGCACGTTTACTTTGGGAGCAGATAATTCCTTTAATGCTTGCAAAGATTGTTCGGCTTTACGTTCCTGAAAAAAGCCAAGAAACCCATTCACGATCACGATGGCAACGATAGCGATCGCGTCCATGTACTCCCCCAGCAATCCAGACACTAAGGTAGCTGCCAGTAAAACCAATATCATAAAATCTTTAAACTGAGAAATAAACAATTTAAACGCGGACTGGGATTCCCCTTCTTCCAATTCATTAACGCCGAATTGTTTTCTCCGTTTTTCTACTTCTTTTGAGTTCAATCCCTTTTCCAGATTGACATTCAATTGTTTTTCTATATCCGGCCTTTCCATCTCATAGAATTTCATTTCTCTATCACACTCTCCCCTTAAACGTCGCTCTTATAGCAAGGTTATTCAGACTCGTCCAAAAAAATGATATGATTTATTAGAAAAGAGCACTTTTCACGCTTGGAGTTAGTTGTGATGGCAAAAAACAAATGAAAGCTAATGGATTTTAATCGATTCATGATTCCTTCACTAAGATTTCTAACAACAACTCAATGAGAGTTTCCATTATAATAATAAAGATTCATTTAAAAGGCCGCTCTTACAAGGAGCATTAAATCACATAAAGAAAAGGATGTTTCATTATGTCGTTTGACGGATTATTTACCCACGCCATGATGATGGAGCTGCAAAAAGTACTCACTGGCGGAAGAATTACGAAAATCCATCAACCTTATAAAAACGAAATTATTCTCATCGTTCGTTCCCAAGGGAAAAACTATAAACTGCTACTATCTGCCCATCCTACCTATGCCAGGGTGCAGCTGACAAATGAGCCGTACGAAAATCCGAAGGAACCGCCCATGTTCTGCATGCTTTTGCGCAAGCACTTAGAAGGGGCTATTATCGAAGAACTGAAACAGAAAGAATTGGACCGTATACTGATTTTTAAGCTAAAAGGAAAAAACGAAATCGGCGATGTTTCTACTAAACAGTTAATCGTTGAAATTATGGGACGCCACAGCAATATTGTCCTGGTGGATCAGCCGACGCAGAAAATTATTGACAGCATTAAACATATTACGCCTGCCCTTAGCCGGTACCGAACTGTATTGCCTGGAAACGAATATTTATATCCGCCTTCCCAAAACAAGTTGAATCCACTGGAGGCGACCGAAGATGATGTACTCCGTCTCCTCGATTTTAATGGCGGAAAACTCGACAAACAGCTAGTTCAGCACTTTTCCGGCGTTTCTCCGTTGTTCGCGAAAGAAGTACTTCATGAAGCCGGAGTTCCTAACCGTACGACAGTCCCGGCTGCCTTTATTCGCCTGCTGCAGCCGCTAAAAGAAGGGCGTTTTCAGCCAATGCTGTGGAAAGGAGACGAAAAAGAGCATTTTTACTGGCGGGATCTCAATCATCTTAAAGGAACCAAGCAGCCGTTTCATTCCCTAAGTTCTCTACTTGACCGTTTTTATTTCGGCAAAGCGGAGCGGGACCGTGTAAAACAGCTGGGCAGTGATTTAGAACGGCTGGTGAAAAATGAATTAGAAAAAAATATATCCAAGCTAAAAAAATTGGAAAAAACGCTTCAAGAAGCGGAAAATGCCGATGAGTACCAAATACTCGGTGAATTGCTGACCGCCAATCTGTACGCCGTTCAAAAAGGAATGACGGAAATTGAAGTCATCAATTATTATGATGAAAACGGAGAAAAGGTCACCATTCCTTTGGACCCGAAAAAAAGTCCGTCGGAAAATGCCCAGTCTTATTTTTCGAAGTATCAAAAAGCAAAGCATGCATTGGTCGTTGTAAACGAGCAAATCGATAAAACAAAGCAAGAAATTCAATACTTTGAAAATTTACTTCAGCAGCTTGAATCCGCATCCCCGAAAGACATTGAAGAAATCCGCGAAGAATTAGAGGAAGAGGGCTATTTGCGGATGAAATCGAAAACGAAGAGAAAACAAGGAAAAGAGAAGCCAATGATCGATACTTACACAGCCAGTGACGGAACGATTATATTAGTGGGCAAAAACAATAAACAAAATGATTATGTCACAACGAAACTCGCTCGACGAGATGATATTTGGCTGCACACAAAAGACATTCCCGGTTCCCATGTTGTGATTCGACATAATAACCCATCGGAGGAAACGCTGTTGGAAGCCGCCAACCTGGCCGCTTATTTCAGCAAAGCAAAACATTCCAGTTCGGTACCGGTGGATTACACGAAAATCCGTTATGTCAAAAAACCGAGCGGTTCAAAACCTGGATTTGTCATCTATGAAAATCAGCAAACCATTTATATTACACCGGATCCTGATTTAGTGGTGAAATTGAAAAAATAAGGAAGAGACGCTCTCTTCCTTATTTTTTCATCTATGTATTACGATTGTACCATCGGCCAATGCTCAGGATTTTCCCGCCATTGACGAAGAGTCTCTAAATCCGTGGGTTGAATCGCTCCTTTTTCTAAAGCAACTTCCATTAGCGCTGAATAATTGCTTAAACTATAAGCTTTTAAATTGGCTTCATCAAGCAGCTGCTTTCCTATTTCAAGTTCATAAGTAAAAATCGACACGACTCCAAGCACCTCGCATCCTGATTCTCGCAAGACGTTAGCTGCTTGAATAGCGCTTCCTCCTGTCGAAATTAAGTCTTCTACGACCACCGTTTTAACGCCCGGCTGTACTTTTCCCTCTATTTGTTTCCCTTTTCCATGGCTTTTCGCTTTTGAACGAACATAGCACATGGGCAAATCGAGTAGATCGCTTACCCAAGCCGCATGAGGAATGCCCGCTGTAGCAGTCCCGGCAATGCATTGTACTTCTGAAAAATGTTCGTTAATCAAAGAAACGAGTCCTTTCGCAACTTCTTTTCGCACCGCCGGATAAGAAAGGGTAAGACGATTGTCGCAATATATGGGCGATTTTATTCCTGAGGACCATGTAAATGGATCATTTGGTTGCAAATAGATGGCTTCAATATTGAGAAGCTGTTCTGCTATTCTTTTACTTTGTATATGATCGTTCTGCATGTGATTGTTCTCCTCTCACCATTTTTACAGCTTTTTTTCAGATCTACTGGTTTATAGACCAGAATTTCTAACAAGAGGCTTTGAATAATCATTCCATAGTTTTTTTACCTGTTGATATGCTTGTAGAGGATCTGGAGCTTTAGTAATCGATCTTCCCACCACGATCATGCTTGCACCAAGTTGTCTGGCGGTTTTCGGATCTGCCACACGACTTTGATCATGAGATTGATCCGTTTGCAAGCGGATTCCCGGTGTCACCTTTAGAAATTCAGCTCCACATGCTTCCGATATTTTTACTGCTTCATGTACAGAGCATACGACCCCGTTGCAACCAGCCGCTTTTGCCAGCTTTGCATAATGGACCACTGATTCCTCCAGCGAGACGGCAACAAGCTGTTCAGACTGCATCTCAAGTTCACTTGTTGATGTAAGCTGGGTGACGGCCAATAACAGTGGGCGCGATTTCCCTGCCGGCGTTCCGGCTTCTAACCCTTCTAAAGCCGCTTCCATCATCCGTCTCCCGCCTGCTGCATGCACGTTGACCATATCCACTCCAAGCTTCGCCAAGCCTTTCATTGCTTGTTTGACCGTATTGGGGATATCATGGAGTTTTAAATCCAAAAAAATGCGATGATTCTCTGATTTTAATGCTTCGATGATGGCCGGTCCATTCTGAAAATAAAGTTCCATTCCCACTTTTACATACAATGGCTTCCCGGAAAACGGCGCCAAAAATGCTTTTGTTTGATTCCAATCGGGAAAATCAAGAGCCAATATAGGTTCTGTTTCCATGAGACTTCCAGCTCCTTCCCGTCAATTCGCTGATATGATCAATTCCTTTAGAAGCCACATAGTCTTGCAGCTGATCAATGAGTTTCGGGCAAATAAACGGATCAACAAAATTCGCTGTACCGATGGCCACTGCGCTGGCCCCCGCATAAAAAAATTCGAGAATATCATCGAGCGAGGAAATACCGCCCATTCCAATGATCGGAATATGGACATGCTGGCTCACTTCATAGATCATCCGCACCGCAATCGGTTTGACAGCGGGACCTGACAAACCTCCGGTGCCGTTTGCCAATTGAGCCCTTCCAGTATGGATGTCTATCTTCATGCCTAAAAGCGTATTAATCATCGTAATACCGTCCGCTCCGCCTTCTTCTACTGCTTTTGCTATTTCCACAATATTGGTGACATTAGGAGACAATTTCACATATACCGGAACTTCGGATACTTCTTTCACTTTTTTCGTCAGTTCTTTTGCAATTTCCGGTACCGTCCCAAAAGCAATCCCGCCTGTTTTAACATTCGGACAGGAAATATTCAGTTCCAGCGCTTTCACGTTGTCCACTTGTGAGATGGCTTCAGCAACCGTTACATAGTCTTCCATTTCCGATCCGGCGATATTGGCGATAATCGGCACATCAAATTGTGAGAGCCATGGAAGCTCGTCACTGATTACTTTTTTTAATCCCGGATTTTGCAGCCCAATGGCATTCAACATTCCCGAAGGTGTTTCTGCTACTCGCGGAGTCGGATTTCCAAACCTTGGTTCCGGTGTGGTCGCTTTGATCATAATCGCTCCCAACTGATTCAAATCATATAACTGACTGAACTCTCTTCCAAATCCGAAGCAGCCTGAGGCCGGCATCACTGGATTTTTCAACTCTAAACCTGGCAATTGGACATGCAATGGATTCACAATACAACCTCCCCGATTGGGAACACCGGACCATCGCTGCATACTTTTCGATATTCCGTTCCCTTTGGATCGTTACTAGGATGGCAAACACAGGCAAAACAGGCCCCGATTCCGCAACCCATCCGCTGTTCAAGGGAAACGAACCCCCGATCGGCCGGATTTTCCTTTTCAAGAGCTTTCAGCATCGGGATCGGACCGCAAGCATATAAAACATCTCCTTTTACAGAAAACTGCTTGATGGCATCTGTGACAAATCCTTTTATTCCAAGCGAACCATCCTCCGTCGCCATATAGGTTTCACCTAAATCACAAAATTTTTCCATATAAAAAGCACTCTCTTGATTTTGAAAACCAAGAACATGAATGACATGAACATTTTTTTCTTTAAGTCGTCGCGACAAATCATAAAGAGGAGGCACTCCGATTCCCCCGCCGACGAGAACGGCGGTTTGACCAGATTCGATCGCTTCCAACGGAAAGCCGTGGCCGAGAGGGCCCAGGACATCGATTCTTTCCCCCGCTTTCTTTTCGGAAAGAAGTCGTGTCCCTTCCCCGCCCACTCGATAAATGATAGTAAACTGTCCTAAATGTTGATGAATCGCAGCAACACTGATGGGCCGTCTCAAAAGGGGTGCCGTCCCGCCGTTGATACGGAGATGAACAAACCTTCCCGGTTCGTCCATCTCCTGAACCAATTCGCCTTCCATTGTTAATTCATAAATATTCTTGGCAATTTGTTGTTGAGAAACAATGGTCATAAGCTCTTGTTTGATCACGCCATCACCGCCTCGATGTGTCCTTTCATTTTTGTTTTTGGCATAGCTTCCATCGAAAAAGTCATCGATTCCAGCACTCTCAATATCGCTTCCGCTGTATCTAGCGACGTTAAACATGGAATGCCGTTTTCCACTGCTTCACGCCGAATTTTAAAGCCGTCGCGCTGCGGCTGCTTTCCTTTTGTCAACGTATTAATGATAAACTGCGCTTGTCCTTGACGAATGACATCCAATATATCTGGCTGTTTCGAGCCTATTTTTCCTACCGTTTCTGCTGAAATGCCTCCCATTTGCAAATATTTGGCTGTACCGCTTGTCGCCAGAAGTTTAAAGCCAATGGCCGCAAATCGTTTGGCTAGTTCCAATGTTTCTTCTTTATCCTTATCCGCAACGGTCAATAAGATGGAACCTTTTTGCTGAATTTTGATTCCGGAAGCAAGCAGCCCTTTATAGAGCGCTTTTTCCAATGTGACGTCTTTCCCCATCACTTCCCCGGTTGATTTCATTTCCGGTCCAAGTGTTGTATCCACTTGGCGCAGCTTCGCAAAGGAAAAAACAGGAACTTTTACATATACACCCTTTTGTTCTTCAGCTAATCCTGTAGAATAACCCATTTCTTTTAAATTCGTTCCCAAAATGGCTTTTGTCGCCAAGTTTGCCATTGGAATATTCGTGATTTTGCTTAAAAACGGCACTGTGCGGCTTGAACGCGGATTGACTTCCAGAACAAATACATCTTCCTTGGTCACCACATATTGAATATTCAGTAAACCGATAATGTTTAAACCTTTTGCTAATTTAATCGTATAATCGACGATTTTGTCTTTCTGTTCTTTCGTTAACGTTTGCGGCGGGTAGACAGCAATGGAATCACCTGAATGAACGCCGGCACGTTCGATATGTTCCATAATTCCCGGGATGAGCACATCGTTTCCATCCGAAACGGCATCGACTTCGATTTCTTTTCCTGTTAGATAACGATCAATTAGCACCGGATGTTCTGGATTGATTTTGACAGCATTTTTCATGTAATGAAGCAATTCCTCTTCATGATAAACGATTTCCATGGCACGACCACCTAACACATAAGATGGTCTCACAAGAACCGGGTAGCCGATTTCAGCTGCGATTTTCACTGCTTCTTCTGCGGAGAAGGCCGTCTTTCCAAGCGGTTTCGGAATGTTGAATTGATCGAGTGCGATTTCAAACTTGTCGCGATCTTCCGCACGATCAATGTCTTCTAGAGATGTTCCTAAAATGTTGACTCCCCTCTCTACCAATGAATCTGCCAAGTTAATAGCCGTCTGTCCTCCGAATTGGACGATAACTCCTTCCGGTTTTTCCAAATCAATAATATTCATGACATCTTCAATCGTGAGCGGCTCGAAATAAAGTTTATCCGAAATGCTGAAATCAGTGGAAACCGTTTCCGGATTGTTATTAATGATAATCGCTTCATACCCTGCTTCTTGAATGGCCCAGACAGAATGGACCGTCGCATAATCAAATTCCACTCCTTGACCAATTCGGATGGGTCCAGATCCGATTACGACCACCGATTTCCGACTGGTGACAATCGATTCATTTTCCTCTTCATACGTTCCATAATAATAAGGAGTTTCCGACTCAAATTCGGCAGCACACGTATCGACCATTTTATAAACCGGAACAATCCCGTATTGTTTTCTCCAGTCATATACTTCTTTTTCAGTCACGTTCCACAGTTTTGCAATAGTCGCATCGGCAAAGCCCATTTGTTTAGCTTTCTTAGTTTTTTCCACATCAAACGGGTGGGCTTTTAATACAGATTCATAGGATACAATGTTTTGAAGTTTCTTTAAGAAAAAGAGATCGATTTTGCTCCAATCATGGATGGTTTCAATCGAAATTCCCCTGCGAATGGCTTCGCCAATACAAAACAATCGTTCATCATCTGCTGTTTTAATTCGGGTCGCCAATGTTTGTTCATCCAGTCCCGCCAACTCTTTCCGTTCTAAATGGAACACATTGTTTTCCAGGGAGCGGACGGCTTTTAAGATGGATTCTTCAAACGTTCTTCCAATCGCCATTACTTCTCCAGTCGCTTTCATCTGCGTTCCGAGAATGCGGTTTGCCGATTCGAATTTATCAAATGGCCAACGCGGAATTTTAGAAACGACATAATCAAGGGCTGGTTCAAAACAAGCGTACGTTTTCCCGGTCACAGGGTTCTTTATTTCATCAAGTGTTAATCCAACAGCGATTTTGGCCGCCAATTTGGCAATCGGATACCCCGTTGCTTTTGAGGCGAGCGCCGACGAGCGGCTAACGCGTGGATTCACTTCGATGATATAGTAATGGAAACTGTTCGGATCAAGCGCCAGCTGGACATTGCATCCACCTTCGATTTCTAAAGCGCGGATAATTTTTAATGACGTATTGCGGAGCATTTGATATTCGCGATCGCTAAGTGTTTGGCTTGGCGCTACAACGATGGAATCGCCTGTATGAATGCCGACCGGATCGATGTTCTCCATGTTGCAGACAACGATGGCATTGTCATTGGAATCACGCATTACTTCATATTCGATTTCCTTATACCCGGCGATGCTTTTTTCTACCAAGCATTGATGAACCGGGCTTTTTTTCAGTCCTCCTGATACAATCTCAATGAGTTCTTCCTCGTTATGGCAAATTCCGCCGCCTGTTCCGCCAAGTGTATAGGCAGGACGAACAATGACCGGATAACCGATTTTTTCCACAAAGGAATAGGCTTCTTCCAAAGTGTGGACAATCTCGCTTTCCGGAACCGGTTCGCCCAATTCTTTCATCAGATTGCGGAACAATTCCCGATCTTCTGCTTTTTGAATGGCGGATAGTTTCGTCCCTAAAATTTCCACTCCGTACTGTTCTAACACGCCTTCTTTCGCCAGTTCGACAGCTAAGTTCAAGCCAGTTTGACCGCCAAGCGTTGGCAAAATGGCGTCAGGTCGTTCTTTTTGAATCACTCGGGTCACAAACTCAAGAGTTAAAGGCTCCATATACACAACATCGGCAATTTCAGTATCCGTCATAATGGTCGCCGGATTTGAGTTGACTAGAATGACCCGATAGCCTTCCTCTTTCAAAGCCAAACAAGCTTGTGTCCCTGCATAGTCAAATTCTGCTGCTTGACCGATAATAATCGGGCCGGATCCAATTACTAAAATGCTTTCAATATCTGTACGTTTAGGCATGGAGAGTCTCCTTTCCAACATGTTGATAGTTTTCCATCATGCGCATAAAACGATCAAATAACGAATTATCATCTTCCGGACCCGGTGAGGCTTCCGGATGGTACTGAACGGTAAAAGCCGGATAATCTTTGTGCTTCAACCCTTCGATCGTTCCGTCATTCAGAGCAATATGGGTGATTTCCAATCTTGTATTTTCAAGAGAAGCCTCGTTTACGGCAAATCCGTGATTTTGAGAAGTTAAGGCGGTTTTTCCTGTTTCTAAATCTTTTACAGGATGATTGGATCCTCGATGGCCGAATTTTAATTTGAACGTATCTGCACCGCAAGCTAATGCAAATAGCTGATGTCCCAGGCAGATGCCGAAAACAGGCACTTTTCCAAGCAGTTTACCGACGGTTTCAATCGCTTCAGGAACGTTTTTCGGATCTCCCGGGCCGTTGGAAAGCATCACACCATCCGGCTTATATCGAAGAATGTCTTCTGCAGTTGTATTGTATGGAACAACGACAACATCACAATTTCGTTTGTTTAGCTCCCTTAAAATGCCGTGTTTCATCCCAAAATCCATCAGCACCACGCGAAATCCTCGACCAGGGCTCGGGAATGGAGCTTTAACCGATACTTGTTTTACTTGATCGGTTGACAGTTTCGTTTCTTTTAAACGAGCAATGACGCGATCAGGAGATTCGTTTTCGGAAACAATCGCCCCTTTTAATGTGCCGTATCGGCGGATAATTCGCGTTAGTTTTCTCGTGTCCACCCCTGATATGCCGGGAATGTCTCTATGTTTCAAGTATTCATCGATCGACCATTCACTCCGCCAATTGGAAGGAAAGTCCGAGGCTTCTTTTACGATCAATCCTTTTACCGCCGGATGGATCGTTTCAAAATCATCTCGGTTTATGCCATAATTTCCAATGAGCGGATAAGTAAATGTGACGATTTGACCGCAATAAGAAGGGTCGGACAGCACTTCTTGGTAACCTGTCATCCCTGTAGTAAATACGACTTCTCCAATCGTTTCTTTTTCGCTTCCAAACCCTTCCCCGATCATGATGGTCCCATCTTCTAAAATAAGCTGTTTCTTCACGCGTAAATCCTTCCTTCCTGCCAAACTATTTTTCCGTTTACGATGGTTGCCACTGGCCAACCTTTGCATTTCCACCCTGCAAACGGAGTATTCCGTCCTTTAGAAGCAAAATGCTTTGGCTCAATTTTCTTTTCCAAGTTCAAGTCAATGATCACAAGATCTGCGGGAGCTCCTTCCTCAAGCTTCCCATATGGCAAATGAAACACTTCCGCTGGTTTAATCGTCATCCAATCGACTAGCTGTTTTAACGTAAAAATGCCTGTTTGAACATATCGTGAATAAAGCAGCGGGAAAGCTGTTTCCAGACCGACGATCCCGAAAGGAGCTTTTTCAATCCCTGCTTGTTTTTCCTCCATTGTATGCGGAGCGTGGTCTGTTGCTATACAGTCAATGGTTCCATCTAAAAGCCCTTCGATTAAAGCTTCACGATCTTCTTTGCTGCGAAGAGGAGGATTCATTTTAAAATTAGCGTCAAGCCCCGAAATGTCTTCCTCTGTCAACAGCAAATGATGAGGCGTTACTTCCGCCGTCACATGAATACCCGCTTTTTTGGCATCCCGTACAGCTCTTACCGATTCTTTCGTACTGATATGGCAAACATGGTAGTGGCATCCCGCTGCTTCAGCGAGCAGCACGTCCCTTGCGATATGTACCGCTTCACATACGGAAGGGATTCCTTTCAAATGATGTTTTTTCGCAAACGTGCCGTCGTGGACGACTCCTCCGAAAATTAAAGTATTCTCTTCGCAGTGGGCGACAATCGATGCTTGAACAGCCGCCGCCTTTTTCATTGCCAAAAGCATCATTCCTGCATTTTGAACACCAACCCCGTCATCGGTAAAGGCAAATGCTCCTTCTTTTTGCAAACTTTCAAAATCCGTCAGTTCCTTCCCCGCTTCATTGACAGTAATCGAGGCATAAGGGAGAACGCGCACATAAGCTTTTTCCTTAATTCGCTTCTGCAATTCTTGCATCCGTTCCACCGTATCGGGAACCGGCTTTGTGTTAGGCATGGCGCAGACGGTCGTAAATCCTCCTCGGGCCGCGGCGAGCGTACCGGTTTCGATTGTTTCTTTCTGTTCTCCGCCCGGCTCACGTAAATGAACATGGACATCGATAAAGCCAGGAGCAACCAAATTTCCTCCAGCGTCCAAAATGGTTTCATCGAAAGCGGTCAGATGCTCTCCCATTTCGGCTATTTTTCCGTCTTCCACGCGAATATCGACGATTTTCATTTTCCCGTTTTTACAAAGAATATTGCCATTTTTGATCAGCAGCTTCATTGGCCATTCTCCCTTCCAACACTTCTTTTAAAACAGCCATGCGGACATAAACTCCATTTTCCATTTGCTTAAATATTCTTGATCTTCTACATTCAACTAAACGATCATCGATTTCAACGCCTCGATTAACGGGAGCGGGATGCATGATGATGCTTCCCGGTTTCATTCTTTTCTCGCGTTCAACGGTCAGACCGTACAATTCGTGATATTCCTCTGTTGAAAAAGAGGTATGTTCGTTATGACGTTCATGCTGAATTCTTAAAAGCATCAGCACATCCACCTCAGGAATCAAATCGTCGATCGCTGCAAATTCACCCGAATACAAGAAATCCTGATCAAACCATTCTTTAGGACCTGAATAAAAAACATTCGCTCCCAGTTTTCTTAATGCCTCTGCGTCGGAACGGGCAACTCGGCTGTGACGAATATCGCCGACAATTCCAATCTTCAATCCTTCAAAACTTCCAAACTCTTGCTGAATCGTAAATAAATCCAGCAAACTTTGAGTCGGATGCTGCCCGCATCCATCGCCTGCGTTAATAACGGGGATATTCACTTTTCCAATTAAGTGACGATAGTATTCATCTTCTTCATGGCGAATCACAACCGCATCCACTCCTAGTGATTCCAAAGTACGGACTGTATCATAAAGAGTTTCTCCCTTTAATACGCTTGAACTTCCCGCTTCAAACGGTATCACTTCAAGTCCTAATTTCCTCTCGGCCATCTCAAAGCTGCTTTTTGTTCTTGTGCTCGGCTCAAAAAATAAGTTTGCGATAAAAGTTTGATTGTCAGGTTGCCAGCGATAGCCTTTGCTAAAATAATCGGCTTGCATTAATATTAACAAAATTTTATCTTTATGCAAATCCTTAATTGATACTAAATTTTTTAACATGCGCTCTGCACCCCTTAAATTTCGTTTTTTTGCTTGAATAAAAAAGTTTTTCTTTTTTCGTTCGAATCATCCAAAAATATTGTGTTTTTTGATATTTGTTTTTTTATACAAGCATAAAAAAACCTCTTTGCAGCTAAACGCCGACAAAGAGGTAAGCAAAATCATGCGCTCGCTGTTCGATCTCCCATACACGGTACCGAAATCAGCAGCGCCGTCATTCATTCTGCCCTTTGTCAGCCTCTCTGGACTGCATTTAAAAGGGAACTTATTTAGTTTTCAATCCGTTCATGGATCGTTACTCTCTCGTGTTGATCTACCTCCTCCAGCTCTACTACAATTTTTTCATGAATGGAGGTAGGTATGTTCTTTCCGACATAATCCGCTCGAATGGGCAATTCCCTATGTCCTCTGTCCACAAGAACCGCCAGTTGAATCTGAGCAGGACGCCCCATATCCATTAAAGCGTCCATCGCTGCTCTAACTGTTCTTCCCGTAAAAAGAACATCGTCTACTAATATCACTTTACGATCAGTGACATCTGTCGGAATATCCGACCCTTTTACCTGAGGCTCCTTACGATTAGATTTATACGTGAGATCATCTCGATATAAAGTGATGTCCAGCTCTCCGACCGGAACACTCTGTCCCTCGATTTCCTCGATTTTTTTTGCTAGTCTGTTTGCGAGATAAATGCCTCTCGTCCTGATGCCGACAAGCAGGCAATTATGAATACCTTTATTTTTTTCGATAATTTCATGGGCAATTCGAGTCAAGGACCTGCGTATAGCAGGCTGATCAAGCACCATGGCTTTTTGCATCGGACTCACCTTCTCTCTTTTTTTGGAAACGGCACAAAAAAACTCTCATCGTCAGGATGAGAGGATTCATTTCGAAAGCATATCTTGTCAAAGTGATTACGATCAATTCCGTTTCCTTCTCAGCCTCACGGGACTGGATTAAAGGTTCATATTCAACTGCCATTATGATACTCTTTTCAAAATGTACTGTCAACCTTCCGATCGCAAAAAAGTCAGAATTCGAGAAAAATCATCCGGTAATGGCGCTTTAAACTCTAAATATTCTTCCGTTCTCGGATGAATGAAGCCAAGTACCTCAGCATGTAAAGCTTGTCCTTCAATATTTAATGTTTTTTTGGGGCCATACTTCGGATCTCCGGCTAAAGGATGGCCGATGTATTTCATATGAACGCGGATTTGATGAGTCCTTCCCGTTTCCAACTCACATTCAATTAAACTATATTGACTAAAACGTTCCAAAACTCGAAAATGAGTGACCGCATGTTTGCCGTTATCGACAACCGCCATTTTTTGCCTGTCTTTTGGGTCTCTGCCAATGGGAGCATCAATCGTTCCAACATCATGTGGAATCACGCCGTGAACGATGGCTTTGTATTTTCTTGTAACCGTTTTATTAGAAAGCTGCTGAGAAAGCTTTTCATGAGCATAATCATTTTTAGCCGCCATCAATAATCCGGAAGTATCTTTATCAATGCGATGAACAATTCCAGGCCTTAGAACGCCGTTGATGCCTGACAAGTCTTTGCAGTGAGCCATCAACCCATTGACAAGAGTGCCTGACAGATGCCCTGGAGCCGGATGAACCACCATTCCACGCGGTTTATTGACAACGATGACATCTCGATCTTCATAGTAAATGTCCAAGTCCATTTTTTCCGGTGTGATTTCCAGTACTTCCGGTTCCGGTACGCTAACAACAATACGGTCATCTGCCTCACATTTATAATTTGCTTTCACAGTCGCTCCATTGACTGTTACACGTCCTTCTTTAATCCATTCTTGAACTTGACTCCGTGACCAATCTTCGTTCCATTGACTAAGAACTTTATCAATTCGTTGATGCTGTTCCTCTTCTGTGATGATATGTTCAATTCGTTCCATTCGCTTTCTGTCTTTCCCTCCGATCTTCTAATAACAGAGCAATAATCAAAAGCACCACCCCGATTGTGAGCGATGAATCGGCGAAATTAAATATTGGAAAATCATAATGGAAAATATACGTATGGATAAAATCGACGACTTCTTTCCGGAAAAAACGGTCCAGAAAATTTCCAATCGCTCCCCCGAGAATAAAGGAAAAACCGATGGATTGAAGCGTTTTATCTTTTCCGTATTTTACCATGTAATAAATGATGCCAATGACAACAATGACGGTTAAGATATAAAACAGCCATAGCTGTCCTTGGAGCATTCCCCATGCTGCTCCTTTATTGCGATGGGAAGTTAAGTACAAAAGATTCGGCACGATCTCTATGCTTTGACCGACTTGCATGTATTTGACAATCAACCACTTCGACCATTGATCGATTATCACCACCACACTTGCTAAACCAAAGTAATACAATAAACGCACATTGGTTACCTCCACCTCTTAAGTGAATTGTTACCTTTGCATTTTAGCATAACCTTTTTGATTCAACAATTGTGGAATGAATTTATCCGTATATCCCTTTTCTGCCATATGTTAAAACGCATTTCTCCCATTCATCGATCGTTTCCATTGTAGGAATTTGTTTGATCCATTCAAAGGGAATCCATTCTCCGCTGATTTCGCATTTTCCAAAATCTCCCGACTCAAATTTTTTTAAAGCTTTTACAATATCCTTCTTTTCCTGCTCGATGTAACGATACACTTCTTCTTTTTGGGATCGTGAATTCATTAATTCTTGATAGGCGATCTTCAAATCATGATAGATCATCTCATATGTTGCCATCTTCATCCCTCCGTTAACACCGATTGAAGTTTATTCCCGGGAAGTCTTGTTAAAAACCTGCATCAACGCGAAAACGCTCACTTCTGAATTTCTTGTTATCGTTAGTGTTCCTTTATGAACAAAATTATTACGATGAAAGAAAAAGAAGCTTTGGATAAATTATGATCCAAAGCTTCTTTCGAATTTAAGCTAAATGGGAATAATGATTTTTCACCACATCCGCACAGCGCGGGCAAAGAGTCGGATGTTCCGGATCTGATCCAACTTCCGGCGTCACTGTCCAGCAGCGTTCACATGTTTCCCCTTCCGCTTTTTCGACCACAACGGCTGCCCGTTCCAGCTTTAAGGCGTGTTCAGGAGCGTCTTCCAACCGACCAGCTACTTCAAATCCCGACACGATGAACAATTGTTTTAAGTTTTCATGAATGGAATCAAGCAGAGCTTTTGTTTCATCGTTCACATAAAGTTTGACGTGGGCGGTCAGCGATTTTCCAATTATTTTTTCGTTCCGCGCCTCTTCTAGCGCTTTAAGAACATCATCGCGCAGTTTCATAAATTGATCCCATTTCTCTTCTAATTCTTTACTGTTAGGAATCTCTTTATAAACCGGCATGTCAGTTAACTGCACACTTTCTTCCGTTACACCCGGAATATGTTCCCACACTTCATCCGCCGTATGCGCCAGAATAGGAGCTATTAATTTGACGAGGGAAACGAGACATTCATACAAAACGGTCTGAATGGCCCGCCGTTCATAGAAGTTCATCGGTTCAATATACAGAATGTCTTTAGCAAAATCGAGATAGAACGAACTTAAATCAAATGTGCAGAAGTTATTAATTTCGTGATAAATCGCCGAGTATTCATAATGTTCATAATGATCGTGAACACTTTTAATTAAATGATTTAATTTTACAAGGATATATTGGTCGACTTCACGCAGGTTGTCATAAGAAAGCGAGTCTTTTTTCGGATCGAAATCGGCAAGGTTTCCTAATAGGAATCGGAACGTATTGCGGATTTTGCGATACACTTCCGAAACTTGCTTTAAGATCGCATCAGACACGCGAACATCGGCTTGAAAATCAACTGAAGCTACCCAAAGTCTCAAAATATCAGCGCCGTATTGATTCATGACTTTTGCCGGTACAACCACGTTGCCAAGCGATTTACTCATTTTTCGTCCTTCACCGTCTAAAGCAAATCCGTGGCTAAGAACGGCTTTGTACGGAGCTTTTCCCGTTACAGCAACAGCGGTTGTCAATGAAGAGTTAAACCAGCCGCGGTATTGGTCGGAACCTTCCAAGTACAGATCGGCAGGACGGTTCAATTCTTCTCTTTCCAGTAAAACGGCTTGATGCGAAGATCCGGAATCAAACCATACGTCCATAATATCCGTTTCTTTTGTAAATTGACCGTTCGGGCTGCCAGGATGAGTAAATCCTTCTGGAAGAAGATCTTTAGCCTCTCTTTCAAACCATACATTGGAACCGTATTGACGGAACAATTCCGAAACATGCTGAATGGTTTCATCGGTAATAATAGCTTCCCCGTTTTCCGCATAAAATACCGGAATCGGCACTCCCCAAGCCCGCTGGCGGGAAATACACCAATCACCGCGGTCACGAATCATATTGTAAAGACGAGTTTCTCCCCATTCAGGCACCCAATTCGTTTCTTTTACGGCTTCCAGAAGCTGTTCTCTGAAGGCGTCGATAGAAGCGAACCATTGGGCAGTGGCTCTAAAAATGACCGGTTTTTTCGTACGCCAATCATGTGGATAAGAATGGGTAATAAACGCAAGTTTTAACAGTGCGCCCGCTTCTTCCAATTTTTTCGTAATGGCTTTATTCGCATCATCGTAAAAGAGTCCTTCAAAACCTGGAGCGTCTTCTGTCATGCAGCCTTTATCATCTACCACTGATAAGACATCCAAATTGTATTTTTTCCCGACTAAGAAATCGTCTTCCCCGTGTCCAGGAGCTGTATGAACACATCCCGTACCTGAATCCGTAGTCACGTGTTCTCCTAGCATCACTAGGGAATCGCGTCCGTATAAAGGATGTTTGGCAACGACATACTCCAGTTCTGTGCCCTTTAATGTTTTCACTACACTTGGCTCATCCCATTCAAGCGCAGATGATACATCTTCAAGCAGAGCTTCCGCCACCACATATTTGTGGCCATTGACTTGAACTACCACGTAATTAATGTCAGGATGAACCGAAATGCCAAGATTGGCAGGTATCGTCCAAGGAGTGGTCGTCCAAATGACGATGCTTGTATCCGAATCCAGTACCCCTTTTCCATCCTTCACAGGAAAAGCAACATAAATGGACGGGGATCTTTTGTCTTTGTATTCGATTTCCGCTTCTGCCAAGGCTGATTCGCTGGAAGGAGACCAATATACCGGTTTTAAGCCTTTATAAATGTATCCTTTTTTGGCCATTTCACCAAAAACTTTAATTTGTTGGGCTTCATACTCCGGCTTTAATGTAATATAAGGATTCTCCCAATCGCCTCGTACACCTAGTCTTTTAAATTGTTCACGCTGATTGTTAATTTGTTCGTAAGCGTACTGCTCGCAAAGTTTTCGGAATTCGGCCACGCTCATTTCTTTCCGATTGACGCCTTTATTCGTCAAAGCCTGTTCAATCGGAAGTCCATGCGTATCCCAACCGGGAACGTAAGGCGCGTGATAACCGCTCATTGATTTATAGCGGACGATAAAATCCTTTAAAATTTTATTCAGTGCATGCCCCATATGAATATCTCCGTTCGCATAAGGAGGACCGTCATGCAAAACAAAAAGGGGGCGTCCTTCCGTACGTTTTTGCACTTTTTGGTAAATATTCATTTCTTCCCATTTTTTTTGAATGGCAGGCTCTCTTTTTGGTAAATTCCCACGCATTGGAAAATCCGTCTTAGGCATTAACAATGTTTCTTTATAGTCCATTCTTTTTACCTCCTTGTCCGTTCGTGAATGTAAATACAAAAAAACCTTCTCATCCCCAAAAAGGGACGAGAAGGTTGATGATTCCCGCGGTACCACCCTTATTGGCAAACAAACTGTCTGCCCTCTCTTTCATTCGTAACGTGAACAAACCGCTGTCTTCTACACATCCGTTTTGGATTTTCAAAGACAGGACTCAAGGGTGATCTTCCACTCTTCGCTTATACCGGCTTCCACCGTCCCGGCTCGCTGAACAATAAGCTAAAAGAATGTACTCTCCCTGTCATCGTTTTTCCCTTATACCTTTTACATTATAGAAATCGTATGTCTGTCAGTCAAGTCTTGCAACGGCACTCTCTTCAGGATAGAAAGATAAGGCAATCAAAAATGAATCTTACTCCTCGTGTTCATCTCGCAGACTTTTAAGATCGGTTGCATCTACTTCAAATTCCATCAGCTGATCCCAATCGTCGTTGTTTAACAAATCCAGTTGGGCTTCCACAAGCATTTTAAAGCGCGTGCGAAATACTTTTGACTGTTTTTTGAGCTCTTCGATGTCAAGAGCAATTTTCCTCGCCTTTGATAAAGCTTCATTGACAATGCGATCCGCATTTTTCTCCGCTTCCTTAATGATTAGCTTAGCTTCTTTTTGAGCATTCCGCTTTACGTCTTCCGCGGCTTCCTGAGCAATCAAAATCGATTTATTGAGCGTTTCTTCAATATCTGAATAATGATTCAGACGTTCACGCAAAGATTCCAGCTGTTCTTCCAGATCTTTTTTTTCCCGCAATATCAGTTCGTAGTCTTTAATCACTTGATTTAGAAACTCATTGACTTCATCTTCATCATAGCCTCTAAATCCTTTACTGAATTCTTTATTATGTATGTCCAAGGGCGTTAAAGGCATACAGCCACCTCCATACCTATCTATGGACTTTATTATAACGGTTTTTTTCCCATTTGTAATGAATATCTTGCAATTTTCCCCAAATTATTTCAAAAGACCTAATGTAATTCGCCACTTCTCTTTTTTTGTTTTATCATCAATCGACAGCAGCTTGCACCTTCCTTTTCCACGCACGGAGAGAACATCCCCTTCTTCGCATAGAAAAGCAGGGTTGTCCACCACTTTCCAATTCACTTTGACTAAGCCGCTTTTGATCATCGTCTGCACTTTTTGGCGGGACAGCTTGGCATAAGCGGAAATCATAACATCTAAACGCAACGAAGAGACGGTTGTTTGAACCGGTTGCCAGCTTTCCTCTGATTCAATCGCTTCTTCTAGTTTTTTTTCTTCCAATTGGACGGACACTTTTCCCACTTGACGAAAATTTAATTTCACAAAATCAGCCATTTCCGCAGCAACTAAAAACTGAAAACGCCCTTCTTTAGCTAGAATATCGCCGAATTTTTCGCGTCGAAGTCCAAGACCCATTAAACTTCCTAATACGTCGCGATGATTTAAAACAACAAATTTTTGCGGGTAGAGAATTTCAAAAAGCGCTACTTGAAAGTCTTCTTGCTGTACAGAAAAGTAAGGCGGATAAAGGAGCGCCCTCTTTCGTTCCGCCTGTACCGTTCCTCCGAAAAACGACACGTTTACCTCGGTGTTTTTCCCCAGCAATGAAGACAAAATTTGCTGTTCCCGAGGATCTAAAAAATCCATCAATTTTGGTGCATATTTTTCTTCGACCTGTCGAATCGACTCGAGGACATCGTCAATAAATTCCTTTTCCTCCGGTCGAAAGTGCTGATAAATCGATGACATCGTTTACTCCTTTTCACTAACGAAATCGAAATAAATATTTAAATAACCTTTCTCTTCCGCACGATTGTTTGTCGATCATTATTAGCATGATTACAGAATTTTCCTTTCGCAACGATCACAAAAAACGTTGCGAAACGGAATTTTCAACTCTGCTATAACACCCAGTAGGCAAGCTGATGCAATCCCCGAGTAGCCAGGTTTAAAACAATGAACGCCACAATAGGGGAAAAATCTATCATCCCGATCGGAGGCACGATGCGTCTGAACGGTTCTAAATAAGGTTCACAAATTTTAGCAAGAAACTGTCCGAAACCAGATTCTCTAGCTCCAGGCAACCAAGACATCAAAATGTAGATAATTAACGCCCATGAATAGATTTCAATGAGCCAAGACAAAGCATTAAAAACGAATACCATTCTTCTTATAACCACCTTGAATTATCCATATTTTCTTCTGACAATATTTCAGAAATAGAACCGGAAACCTCCACATTGTCAGGAGCGCAAAGAAAAATTTTCGGTCCTAAATGCTGAATGTCTCCACCAATAGCATAAACAGTTCCGCTCAAAAAATCCACAATCCTTTTGGCCTGGTCATGCTGGATTCTTTGTAAATTGACAATCACCGCTTTATGACTTTTTAAATGGTCTGCAATTTCTTGAGCTTCAGCAAAAGCACGCGGTTCTATTAAAATCACTTTAGATGATTTTTGCACACTTTGCAAACTGACAACATTTCGTTTTGGAGCTTCTTTTGACAGTTGTTTCGGCTCTTCCTGTACTTCGCTCTCCTCAACCGCTTCATAATCATCGTCCAGAAGGAAAAACGTTTTAATTTTAGACTTGATTCCCATCCTTCCAACCCTCCTTTATTCGCCTACAAGAGCTGTTCCGATCCTGATAAAAGTTGCACCTTCTTCAATCGCGATGGGAAAATCATTGCTCATGCCCATAGATAGTTCCGTGCAAGGCGCATAAGGCAAATCGAGATTTTGAATTTCCAACTGCAATTGTTTCAATCGTCTGAAACAGTCCCTTATGATGAGCTCATCGGTTGTAAACGGGGCCATCGTCATGAGACCGGCCACCTTAATATTTGGAAATTCTTCCAATCGCTTGACAAAATCTTCAACCGCTTCAGGAGCTAATCCATGTTTCGTTTCCTCTCCTGACGTATTCACTTGGACGAAACAAGAGATTGGTTCATTCGCCCTCTTATCGATCTCTTTAGCGAGCGAAAGTCTGTCCAATGAGTGTATGTAGGAAACTTTATCTATAATGTTTTTTACTTTTCGGCTTTGCAGCGTGCCAATAAAATGCCACACAGGCTGATCTTTTAATACTTCCCACTTGGAAAGAAGACTATCATCTCGATTCTCTCCAAGATGAATGATCCCTGCATCCAGAGCTTCTTTCGCCCTCTCAACGGATACATATTTCGTAACGGCCACAATTTGAATTTCTTCCGGACTGCGCCCTGAACGTTCACATGCTTCTTCAATCTGTTTCTGTATGTTTGCCAGCTTATCGGCTACTCTCAAGATGCGAAACCTCCTTATTCCATCCGATAAAACCAAGCATTCTCCCCGTCTTTCCATTATCGCGACGATGAGAATAAAACTCGTGATGACAGCTTGTACATAATGAGGTGACAAGGATGTTTTCTTTTGGCAATCCCGCATTTTCTAAAATAGTGCGGTTTAACGATTTTAAATCCAATTGATAACGCCCTTTTTCTGTTTCAACATATGGAATGTCGTCGTTAGGAGAAAGAACGGCATCGACTTGTTGAATGACACGATCATCCACTTGATAACAATTTTGGCAGATAGAAGGTCCAATGGCCGCAAAAAGCTCAGTCGGATCGATTCCATCACTCAGCCATTTTGCCGTCATTTCCCCGGCAATTTTTTGGACGGTTCCTTTCCATCCAGAATGAACAATGCCGATTCTTTGCTGTTTAGGGGCAAGAAAATAGATAGGGACACAGTCAGCATAACACATCGTAAGCAAAACGCCTTTTTCCTCTGTGTAAAAACCGTCAGTGTCCTTTATGCTATCTTCATAACGAAGTGCGCCTTTTCCTCGATCATTTTGCGTGATGCGGCGAATATTTTTTCCGTGAGTCTGTTCTGCGCTTACCCATTGCTGAAGAGGAAACCCGATCTTTTTGGCTAATATACGGCGGTTTTCGCACACATCGTCTCTGTTGTCATTGACATGAAACGCCAAGTTCATGCTGCGAAACGGTTCGCTGCTTTTTCCTCCATTTCGCGTCGTAAATCCGGCTACGAGGCCGGAATTTTTCTTCATCCAGGAGTCAAGAATATAGAGGTCATTCATTAAACGAAAAGGTTCTGTCATAACGACAACTCCCGTTTTTTCTTTAGTTTAACATGATTGCCAACAAACGTCACTGTTAAAGTGCTTTATTCTTTTGGTTCTTCTAATTTCGACTGAGTATAATAAGATCCGCGTGTTCGGACAAGAATCACATCTTCGCCGATTTTTACTATTTGGCTCCAAGGTATAACCGTTTCTTCTTCTTTTCCAAAAAAGCCAAGGACTTTTCCGCCGTTATTCATCACAATCGCATCAATTTTTCCAGTATCGAGATTAATTTCAATATCCGTTATATTTCCAAGCTTTTTTCCGTCAGAAACATTGACAACGTCCTTCACTTGAAAATCAGAGACTCTTGCCATTATCTCTCCCCATTTCTTTTCCGTCTTATTGTTACAATATATGCTCTTTCTCCGCACAAAAGACCCCGCAAGCTATTCGCTTGCGAGGTCCGTTTCTTATTGAATATTTTTATTCATTTGTCGGATGGCCGCTTTTTCCAATCTTGAAACTTGCGCTTGCGAAATGCCTATCTCTTCGGCCACCTCCATTTGAGTTTTCCCTTGGAAAAAGCGTTTCCTGATGATCATTTTTTCTCGTTCATTCAATCTCTTCATTCCTTCTTTAAGCGCGATCCCTTCAATCCACTGGCTGTCTAAATTTTTCTCGTCGCTCAACTGATCCATGACATAAATGGGATCTCCCCCGTCATTATAAATGGGTTCAAAAAGAGAAACGGGATCTTGAATGGCATCTAATGCGAACACAATTTCTTCATGGGGGACATCCAATTCCTTGCTGATTTCTTCGGCTGTTGGTTCCTTCGAGGTTTCACTGATCAGCCTTTCCCGTACTTGCAACGCTTTATAGGCGATATCTCGAAGGGAACGCGAAACACGGATTGGGTTATTGTCCCGCAAATAACGGCGAATTTCCCCAATAATCATCGGGACCGCATAAGTGGAAAATTTAACATTTTGACTTAAATCAAAATTATCGATCGATTTCATTAATCCGATGCAGCCCACTTGAAATAAGTCATCCACGTATTCACCGCGATTATTAAACCGCTGGATCACACTTAAAACAAGACGAAGATTTCCATTAACGAGCTTTTCTCTTGCAGAAATGTCGCCTGCTTGCATTTGCTTAAAAAGCTCACGCATCTCCTCATTTTTCAATACAGGGAGTTTAGAAGTATTCACACCACAGATTTCAACTTTGTTGCGAGCCATTGATTCCCCTCCTTGCAGGAGCTGCTATTTCAAAGATCAGTATCTCCTTGGAAGGGAATTTTATGCACGCCTGAATCCATCTTCAAAACCTGTCGCCACCGCTTATCTGTAAAGCGATTGGCTCACATTTTTCGTTAGATCGCTTTTAAAATTTATTATTTCCATCTATTTTTTATTTTCCGACAAATGATCGGATGTCAATCGATCTTAACTGTTTAAACCATTTTATTAAACTCTTTTCGGAGTCTTTGAATAATTCGTTTTTCCAGCCGAGAAATGTATGATTGGGAAATTCCAAGCATATCTGCGACATCTTTTTGCGTTTTTTCTTCCTCCCCGTTCAGACCGAATCTCAGCTCCATAATTTGCTTCTCTCTGTCCGACAATTGATGCAAAGCTTTAAACAACAATTTTTTGTCCACAGTCGATTCTAAGTCTTTCGTGATAATATCATCCTCAGTTCCAAGCACATCCGATAAAAGCAATTCGTTTCCATCCCAATCGACATTAAGCGGCTCATCGAAGGAAACTTCAGAGCGGATCTTATTGTTTCTTCTTAAATGCATTAAAATTTCATTTTCAATACAGCGAGAGGCATATGTAGCTAATTTGATTTTTTTCTCAGGATTAAATGTGTTAACGGCTTTGATGAGACCAATTGTACCGATACTAATCAGATCTTCTATATTAATGCCTGTATTCTCGAATTTTCGGGCAATGTAGACTACCAGCCTTAAGTTGCGTTCAATTAAAATGGATCGAGCGGCTTTATCCCCTTTTGGCAGCTTCTCGAGCAGCACTTTTTCCTCTTCTTTAGACAGCGGCGGAGGAAGGGCCTCGCTCCCCCCGATGTAATAAATTTCATCGGTTTTTAATCCTAAAGCAATCAATAATTTATACCACAAATACGTCCATCGCACTCTCCATTTTCTCATTTTTTGTCATCCCCCTTCTATTTTCGATCCATACGAGTATAGTAATAATACGTTAAGATGCACTTTCTTTCGGGGCAGTTGCCGCTAATTTCGGGTGAACGATACAAGCAAAAGCTTGATCTGCCGACAATTGTTGAACGGTAAAATGAATCAATGCTTTGCTGACAGTTCCTCTTGGTTGGTTTTGAATTTCCACCCCATCTGATTTAAAAGCCAGCAAAAGCTGACGAGTTTTTCCGACGCTTTGAGCTGGAATGAAATGGACCCGGTCCGCCCACTTTTGGTTTAATTCTAATTCCCCATTTAAAAACTTATCTGGTTCTTCGGCTATTTCCAATATTTCTCTAGGAAGAGTATTTTCCAGACCTTTGGTGGAAACAATCATAACGGGCGTTTTTGTCAAAGGATCGAAAAGGTGATTGCCACTGTCGACAAGCCCTTTCAATTCCAATTGGCAGCCGGCAAAATGAATCTTCACATCAACAAGTTGATCATATTGAATTTTGGCTGTTTCAAAATCTTCCAATCTTCGTTTAGAGAAATACCAAGCAACCGGAATCGCCAACATGACAAACACCCAGCTGATAGGATCGCCAAATCCTTTTACATTCGCTAGAAGCGTGGCGGAGTGAAGATTGGAATCAAATGAAATAAAATAATGAATGCCTATTAAGATTCCCCCCAGCAGAAAAGTTGCAAAATACAATGTCAGTAAATTGGACAGAAAAAAGCGAAACCTTTTATAGCCGAACACCGCCAATACCATCCATATGGAGAACAGAACTTTCACAGCTGGATTTCCCGCGATCGGCGCAAACTTGGTTGCCAATAGAAGAACAAGGCAAGATCCGATTATCCCTCCGAGAAGAATACGAAAAAAGGACACTTGCCTTTTTAAAAAAAGCGCCGTCATCCATAACAACAAACTGTCCACCAGCAAGTTTAATAGCCATATCACATCGAGATAGACTACCAATGTTTTCCCCCTTTTTCTTCCCTTTTGTTATCGAAGTATATCCTACTGCACATCCAAAGTGTGTCATAATTTGGATTCGATAATAGGTTTTTTTTTAATGATATATTCGAAAATTGTCACCTTTATTCCTAAAACTGTTCTATGATCTTCTTTTGACAATCATTTCCGTAGAATGATGAGTTTAAAAGGGCCGAAATAAAAGAGGATGCTATAAAACCGCCTATGATTTGTCACAATAGCCGGCAAGATTCGAAATTTAAATGAATCTTATATTCATGGATCGCACATTCCATCCCATTGCAGCATGTGGCTAACTTTCATTCTCCAAGAGCGGCTAAAAATACGATCTCTATCGTTTGATACGCAGCACAAAAAATGACTGCCTCCAAAAACCGTAGATTACGGAATGGAGACAGTCATTTTCTTCATTTATGTTCATAACGTTTTTTCACTTATCTGCGGCGATTGCGATTGCGTAAAAATGTTGGAATATCAAGCGTATCTTCCAGCGGTTGAACATTGGAACGAGAAGGTGTTTCAAAGTGAGAGGCTTCTTCTTTTTTTCCTTCACGCTTGATATGACTGGAAGGTGCAGCACTCGCTTTGGCTTGTCCCAATCCGGTACGAATCGGTTTACCGTTTTGCGATGTATCTTCCTTAAATCCAGTCGCAATGACAGTGACGACAATTTCGTCTTTTAAATTCTCATTGATGACAGATCCAAAAATCATATTGACTTCTTGATCTGATGCAGAAGCTACAATGTCTGCTGCTTCTTGTACTTCATAAAGGCTTAAGTTTGTTCCGCCCGTAATATTCATGAGAACGCCTTGTGCGCCATCAATGGACGTTTCAAGAAGCGGACTGGAAATAGCCTTTTTCGCAGCTTCTGCTGCCCGATTTTCACCGGAAGCCACTCCGATTCCCATCAAAGCTGATCCTTTATTAGACATGATCGTTTTGACGTCAGCAAAATCGAGGTTAATCAATCCAGGAACGGCAATCAAATCAGAAATGCCTTGAACTCCTTGACGCAATACATTATCGGCTTCCCTGAAGGCTTCGAGCATCGGGGTGCTCTTATCAACAATTTCCAGAAGGCGGTCATTCGGAATCACAATTAACGTGTCTACCGCTTCTTTCATTGCCGCAATTCCCCCGGCTGCTTGGTTTGCCCGTTTTTTTCCTTCAAATGTAAATGGGCGCGTTACGACTCCAACAGTCAAAGCTCCTAAGTCTTTTGAAATTTGAGCGATGACCGGAGCGGCCCCGGTTCCTGTACCGCCGCCCATACCGGCTGTTACGAATACCATATCCGCTCCTTTGAGCGCTTCTTCAATCTGTTCTTTGCTTTCTTCAGCTGCTTTTTTTCCTACTTCCGGGTTGGCACCGGCTCCCAATCCTCTGGTCAGCTTGGCCCCAATTTGCATTTTGATTTCCGCTTTGGATAAATTCAATGCTTGTGCATCTGTGTTGACGGCAATAAATTCTACGCCTTGTACACCATGTTCAATCATACGGTTGACCGCATTGTTTCCTCCGCCGCCAACACCGATTACTTTTATCGACGCAAATGAATCTACACTCATATCAAACTCCAACATGACAAATCCTCCTAATTCGTCGTTATTCCCTCAAGATGACTACTCATCAAAAAAGTAACCAAAAATTCTTTTCATTCTAGTAGTAAATTTTTCTTCTTTATGTTTGTCAGACTTCACTTTTTCTTTCGAAGGTTGCGGTTCTATTTCTTTTTGAATTCTCGCATCCGGCACCATGACCGGTTCCGGATTCGCACTTATCGTTCTTCCTTGCATTCTTGCAGTCTTGTAAGCGTACTGTATCAATCCAATAGATGTGATAAACTGTGGATTTCGAACACCAATGTAATCAGGAACTGCAATGCGTACTCGATTTTCAAAAATGCTTTGAGCCAATTCCATCACACCTGGCATATTGGCAACACCGCCAGTAAGAACAATGCCGCCCGGCAAATCATGGACACCCATCCGTTTCATTTCTTGCCGTGCCAATTCAAAAATCTCTTCCAATCTAGCTTCAATAATATCAGAAATTTCTAATTGATTGAATTGCTGATGTTGGTCGCTTCCTATGATTGGCACACTGAAAACTTCGTCCTCCGAGGCAAGATCATAAAACGCATGGCCGAATTTTATTTTTATTTTTTCGGCATCTTCCGTATTGGTCCGAAGTCCAACGGATAAATCTTTCGTAATATGATCGCCACCCACAGGAAAAACCGTAGTGGCTTTTATATGTCCTTGTTCAAATACCGTTAAGGTGGTTGAACCTCCGCCAATATCAATCAACGCAGTTCCTAATATTTGTTCATCCCGTGATAACGCCACCGTTCCGGCTGCCAACGGCTGCAGGACGATTTCCAGAATCTCCAGTCCAGCTTTCTCTACACAACGCAATGTATTATGTAATAAAGTTTTGGATCCGGTTATTAAGATTCCTTCCATTTCCAAGCGGACCCCTATCATTCCTCTTGGATCGTTGATTTCATCCAATCCGTCCACGATAAATTGCTTAGGCAAAACATTGATTATTTCCCGATCCTGCGGAATCGGCATCACTTGGCAGGCGTCTATCACTCTAGCAACATCTTCATCTGTAATTTCACGATTCTCACTAGATACTGCAACCACTCCGCTGCACGGCTGCAACTGAACTTGATTGGCCGGAATGCCAACGATCACTTGCTTGATCTCCATTCCAACCATTCTTTCAGCTTGTTCAACCGCATTTTTTATAGAATGAACGGTTTCATCTATATCAATAATGGATCCTTTCTTAATTCCTTTCGATTTTACATTTCCGACACCGATGATATTTAATGAATCATTGACCATTTCGCCGATAATGACTTTAACTGTGGATGTACCGATGTCAAGACTGACATAAATCTCATTGCTGTTCATTCTCTGGCACCTCCTTTATCTTACATCCAGCGTAATCCGATTGTGAACAACAATTGACCAATTCTTGTAAATACCTTGTTAAGTTATTCGTCATTTTTTACTTATTTCCCTTTAAAAAATATGAATTTTTTTCATCGCTCATAGTTTTGCATCTTCATGAAAATTTTTTTGAAAAAGTTTCTTGCGATGCAATGGCAAAAGTATGCTAAATACAAGTCTACACTAAGATTAAAAGGGAGAAAAGCGAAAATTAGCTAAAGGATTGTCTCCTATGCCGTTTTTCTTTCACTCCTGCCCAACCTTAGACTTTATGTCAGTTATCCACCCTGAACGAAATAGGACAGTAAAAAATAGTTTTTGCCATACGTTTCCATTCATTGATCGCATTTTTCGAATTTCAACGGTACATAAATATTGTATTTTTTACGAAAGCCATAGCAAAAAAAAATTTCTTTCATGAACAAAAATAGTTCTTATGGCCTAACGACCTTTCTTTCCTTTATCTATTGTTTTGTTTCTTTTCTCCTTTATAGGATTGAAAAAAAGTACCTACTTCTAAATCGATAACTCCTTTTACTTTCGGATCCAATTGACTAACAATGGAAGGATAATACACCATTTTTTTCGAAAACGTCTCAAGTGTTGCTCTTACTTCATAACCATCATTCATATAAAGCGTTATATGATAGCGATCCGTTTTTTTCGGTGTGTAGTGTATCTCTGAAATGGAATTTACGATTTCAACCGGCAATTCGTTTAACGATTTCACCATTTCTTTTAAAACATCATCTTTTTTAAAATCAAATAGAATGGGTAATTGTTTTGGAATCTTTACAGTTTTTTCTTTTATCACACGTCCGTTTTCCAGAACCGGTTCATATGTGTCGCCATTCGCTAGATAGCCGATTTGCTTCATTTCCTTGATTTTAATATGGACACGGTTCGGGAACCGGACGGATATGTCTGATGATTTAATTTCGGGTATTTTTTTTAGCCGTTTTTCCACATCGTCCTTGTTCAATTTCCAAATGCTCATTCCATTTTCAATATTGCTCCATTTGATAATATCTTTCGTTTTCAGCACATGGTTTCCGGAAACAGTCACTTCTTTTACATGGCTGATAGGCGACAAAAAATAGACCACTGACAACACTAATAAGAAAAAAAGAAAAAGAAGTAAAATCAGCCGGCGATTCGCCTTCCTTTTGCGATATTCTTTTAATCTAGGAATCCGATCCTCCAACGAGACGATTTTCCCATTTTCCACTCCATTCCCTCCCTGATGTTGCTGAACAGATACTAGGAGCATGTTCCCTCTGCTCACCTTGTCCAAGGCCAGGAAACACACGGCGCATAGTACAGTTGATTCATCCTATTTTCTTGTACGGACGCGCAGCTAGGATTAATCGGCCTTATTGGGGATCCGATGAGTTCGCCAGTTCAACCATTACTTGGTATAATCGATCAGATGCATCTGGAATTCCCAATTTGGAAGAAGCTTGCTTCATTTTTTTCAGTCGATTCTCGTTTGTTAAAACGGCATCCAGCTCCTTGACCAGCCGCTCCGGTGACAATTCTTTTTCTAAAAGCAATACTGCCGCTCCTTTATCGGCTAAAGTCCGAGCATTTTTTTCTTGATGGTTGTTCGTCACATAAGGGCTCGGAATTAAGATGCTCGGTACTCCAAGCGCCGTTAGTTCTGCTAAAGTAGTTGCTCCGGCACGAGAAACAACCAAATCTACTTCTTTTAATATCTCCGGCATATTATGGACAAACGGAGCAATAGCGACATTGGACGGCTTTCCCGCTAAAGAGACTTCCTTTTTGACATTCTCAAAATGGATTTCTCCTGTTATATACAAAATTTGATACGGTTTGTTTCCTAACACAGGCAGCGATTTGACGACTGCTTCATTTAAAGGTCTTGCTCCCCTGCTTCCGCCAAAAATAAGCACCGTAGGAACATTTTCTTTTAATCCAAATGCACGCAAAGCCCCATTTTTCTCCGCAGAAACCACTTCGGAAGCCCGGGGATTTCCAGTCAAAATGACTTTTTCCCGTGGAAAAAATTCCTCGGCTGCCTCAAAACAAACCGCTATTTTATCAACATATTTGCTTAAAAATTTATTGGTTAAACCAGGAACGCTGTTTTGTTCGTGTATGATGGTGGGAATATGTAATTTCGACGCGGCGTATACGACCGGTCCGCACACATAGCCGCCGGTACCAATGACAATATCCGGCTTATACTCTTTCAGCCACTTCTTGCATTCTCTTACACCCTTTAGAAAACGAGCCACCGTTTTCACGTTTTCAAAAGAAAGAGAACGTTTAAAACCTGTAATATGAATAGAGCGAAACTCAATTCCTTCTCTCGGAACAAGCTTTGATTCTAATCCCTTCTCTGTTCCGATATACAAAAAAGAAGTTTCGGCATGTTTTTCTTTTATGGTCCTGATGAGAGCCAAAGCCGGGTAAATATGCCCTCCAGTACCGCCGCCACTGACGACGATTTTCATATTCTTTTCACCTCAAATTCTTCTTTCACTGTTATGTACATATTCATGATAGTCAATCCACATCCTGTTTCTTTTTCGGAAAACACGTTCACAAAGGTCGACTACATTATCATACTATATTTTAGCGAATGAATGTCCATGCGCAAATACAATTTAATAGAAATTGCAACATTGTAACATATCTTGTAAGCATTTTGTTAAATAACAAGGATTCTCGTCTTCTGATTGATGAAAGATGCCCAAAAAATACAAAAAACTGGAAACCTTAAAAGATAAGGTCTCCAGTTTTTTAATATCGGGAATAACGACTTACATTTAAAAGAATCCCAATGGCTGCTAATACAAGCGTCAAGGAAGAACCGCCATAACTCAAGAAAGGAAGGGTGATGCCGGTGACCGGCATCAATCCGGTCACCACGCCCACATTAATCATGACTTGGATGGCCACCATGGAAATAATGCCCACCGCCAAAAAACTTCCATACAAATCTGGAGCCCCCAATGCAACGCGTATACCCCTCCATAATAAAAGCGTAAATAAAAGGAGCACAATGCTGCCGCCGATAAACCCCAATTCTTCCGCTAAGATGGCAAAAATAAAATCGTTTTGCGGCTCCGGCAAATAGAAAAATTTTTGCCGGCTTTCTCCCAAGCCCAGCCCAAATAATCCTCCTGGTCCAATAGCATACATCGATTGTATGATCTGAAAACCGGTTCCCAGTGGATCAGACCACGGATCCAGATAAGAGGTAATGCGGTTCATCCGATAAGGTGCCGAAAGAATAAGACCCGCAAAACCAATCAGCCCGACAAAAGCAAAGCCAGCGAAATGTTTGATTTGAGCACCGGAGATAAAGATCATCACAATGCATGTGCCCACCATGACAGTTCCTGTTCCAAGATCCGGCTGGAGCATAATGAGTCCAAAGGCCAAAAACACTAATGACAATGTAGGTACTAGCCCTTTTTTAAAAGAGGTAATGTACTTTTGCCGTTCTGATAAATATTTTGCCAAAAAAACGATCATAGCCAGTTTCATAAACTCAGATGGCTGGATGGAAAACGCACCGACCCCGATCCAGCTTCGAGATCCGTTTCTGACTGTTCCCACTCCCGGCACTAGCACAAGAATGAGCAATGCAAAACAAACAAGCAGAATGACTTTTGACCACGAACGCCATATCCAATACTCCACGTTCATGAGAAAGAACATCGCCATGACGCCAGCTCCGGCAAAAAGCAGCTGCCTTTTTGCAAAATAAAATGAATCACCAAACTTATATTCCGCCCAAACAGCGCTGGCGCTGTAAACCATGATGAGCCCAATGGCCAAAAGACTAAGTGTCAGTACAATTAAAACAAAGTCCGGGGAAGACTTTTTGTAAGACAAAGCCAACACCTCGATAGACATAGATTTGAGCTAATCAGCACGAAATTAGCCGATCGTAGGTGTTGATTCTTTGTTGGGCCCGTGCATCCACTAGACAAGCTCTTACTTCAGTCTATGCACAGCCTCAATAAAAATATCACCGCGTTGTTCGAAAGTTTTATACTGATCCCAGCTAGCGCATGCCGGCGATAACAGAATAATGTCCCCTTTCTCTGATAACTGATATGCTTTTGGCACTGCATCGCTCACATTCTCCGCATGAACAATCGTTTTAATGCCCGCTTTGCACGCCGTTTCGGAAATTTTTTCTGCTGTTTGTCCAAATGTGATGACAGCTTTCACATTTTTTAAATAAGGAATAAGATCGTCAAAACCGTTTCCGCGGTCCAGACCGCCTGCAAGGAGAATAATCGGGCTTTGAAAGGCGCTTAAAGCGGCTTTAGTCGCCAACGTATTCGTTGCCTTCGAATCGTTGTAAAATTTTCGGCCATTCACTTCACCGACATATTGAGTGCGATGTTTTACTCCAGCGAAAACTTTTAACACGTTTCGAATCGCTTCATTTCCCCCGCCGGCCAATTTAACGGCTGCAACTGCCGCCAGTATATTTTCTAAATTATGGGATCCCGGGAGAGCAATTTCCTCTGTATCGATCAATTTTTCACTACGGAAATAGACGATGCCGTCTTGGATATAAGCTCCGTCCTCAATCACCCGTTTAGTGGAAAATAGAACTTTTTTCGCTTTGGAAAATTTCGTTAGTTCAATTAGTTCTTCTTGATCGCCATTGATAATCAGATAATCGTCTTCTGTTTGATTTCTCGTAATATTCGCTTTCGCTTTTGCATATTCTTCTTTTGTTCCATGATAATCAAGATGAGCCTCATACAAATTCGTAATAATGGAAATATGAGGCCTGAACGTCTCAATCCCCATTAGCTGAAAAGAAGACAATTCCATGACCACTATATGTTCTTCCGTCGCCTTTTGGGCAACTTCAGAGGCTACTTTTCCAATATTTCCGGCGATAAGCGGCCGCTTCCCATCCTTTTCTAACATCTCGAAAATTAACGTCGTTGTCGTTGTCTTGCCGTTCGTGCCGGTAATGCCGATAATAGGAGCTTCCGAAATTAAATAAGCCAATTCTACTTCCGTCAAAACCGGAATTCCACGTTCCAAAGCTCCCCGAACAAGAGGGTTCGAATAAGGAATGCCGGGATTTTTGACGATATACTCATATCCCTCATCCAACAATTCGATGGGATGGGAACCCGTGATCACCTTTATGCCCTGTTCCAGTAAATCTTGGGCTTGAGGATTTTCCTGCAAAGGTTTTTTATCGTTTACTGTGACAAATGCGCCAAGCTTATGTAGAAGCGAAGCCGCGCTTGCTCCGCTTTTGGCGAGGCCCAATACTAATACTTTTTTATGCTGAAATTTAGTGATCGTTTTCAATTAGTCCCACACTCCGATATAGATTCCTAGTCCTGCACAAATAAGAGCGGCCGTCCAAAAAGTCACGACGACACGCCATTCTGACCAACCGCCGAGCTCAAAATGATGATGCAGCGGACTCATCCGGAAAATACGCTTGCCGGTCGTTTTAAAAGAAATCACTTGCAATATAACAGACAGTGTCTCTGCGACAAACACCGCACCGATGACCAGAAGGACGAGCTCAAGCTTCGTCAGCAAAGAAATGGTGGCAATCGCACCTCCAAGCGCCAACGAACCGGTATCTCCCATAAACACTTTGGCCGGGTGGGCATTAAAGACGAGAAATCCTAACACTGCTCCCACCACTGCCATCGCAAACACAGCTGTCTCATATTGCGATTGATTCCAAGCTAACACTCCGAACGCCCCGAATGCAATCGCGCTCGTTCCCGAAACAAGCCCGTCAAGACCGTCTGTCAAGTTGACAGCATTGGAAAAACCAACAAGCCAAAAAATGACAAACAAAACATATAACCAGCCCAAATCGACCGATATATCCGTAAATGGAATGGACAGCTCCGTCGAATAATGATGCTGCTTATAGAAAAGATAAAAAATAACGGAAATAATGATTTGACCCAACAATTTTTGCTTGGACGTCAATCCTAAATTCCGCTTCATCACCACTTTAATAAAATCATCTAAAAATCCAAGCAGACCAAATCCAACTGTCACAAAAAGCAATAGATAGGTTTCCACATTCGGTTTGGAAAACTTTCCGGTCATCACTAGAGTCGTAATGATGATAGACAGTAAAATAACGATTCCGCCCATTGTTGGTGTGCCTGATTTTTTCTGGTGAGATTTTGGCCCTTCTTTGCGAATGCTTTGCCCAAATTTTAATCTTCTCAAAAAGGGGATAAAAATGGGCGAAAGAAGCACAGTGATTAAAAACCCCATCAAGATCGTATAGAAAATCACTTGTTCCATCATCGTTATCCCCTCCTCTTCCCATATTGATTAATAGATGAAAACAGTTGTTCCATTTCCCTTTCATCATCTAGGTGGAATGGTAAATATTGATTGAATGATGGATCGTTTTGATAAAAAATAAAAGTTGTCATTTCTTTCCACTCTTCTTGTTCTATTTTTTTCTTGTAATTCTCAGCAATCGTGTTAAAGGCATCAAATAAATCTTGTGTTTGAAAAACAGGAAAATCGTTAGGCACCGATCTCGGCAAAGGGCTGTCCGTGTTCCACAATGCCGCAATCGCTCCTTGTTCGATCGCCGCTAAAAAATTTGGATGTTCTTCAACAGGCAAATAAAGCCCTTTTGGCATCGATAACGAGGAAGTGATCGAAACCGTTTCAATTCGAACTTCCTCCATTTTTGCTCCTGCGACTTGCTTGAACCATCCGGCTATTTCTTTCATGAATAGCATGGACTTATCTCTCCTTCAAAGCTTCAATGGCTACTTCCCGATCATCAAAATGGAGCACTTGATCGCCAATAATTTGGTACGTTTCATGGCCTTTTCCCGCAATGACAACGACATCGCCAGCGGATGCTTTTTTAATCGCATTGAAAATGGCCTCACGGCGATCCGGAATGATTTCGTATTTCTCTCCTTCAACCCCTTTTTCCATGTCCTTCAAAATAGCTAAAGGATTTTCACTACGGGGGTTATCCGAAGTAAAAATCGGATCTGTCGCATATTGACAAGCTACTTTCGCCATTAAAGGCCTCTTCGTTCGGTCCCTGTCTCCGCCACAGCCTACGACGACGAAAATCCGTTTGTCTGTCAATTGACGCACCGTTTTCAGTACATTTTCAAGTCCGTCTGGAGTATGAGCATAATCCACGATAACAGAAAAATCTTGGCCTTCATGAATCAATTGAAAACGACCGGCCACTCCTTCGATGTCTCCTACCGCTGAAACGATCGTATCGAAGTCCACTTTCGCAACATATGCGGCAGCAATGCTCGCTAAAACATTATACACATTAAATTTTCCGGCAAGTTTCGTTTTTATCTGACATTCCCCGTCCGGATACACTAAATCAAACGTTGTTCCCGAAGGATGGAGTTCAATATTTTTGGCTTGAAATAAAGCCTCCCGTTCGATGCCGTACGTGACAATATGGGCAGCTGTTTCGCGGATAAAGTACTCGGAAGCCGGGTCGTCGATGTTCAGTACGGCAAATTTTTGCTTTTCTCTGTCAAAGGTATTTCCCAGCTGGGCAAATAACAGCCCTTTGGCTCTCCGATACTCATCCATCGTTTTGTGATAATCCAAATGATCTTGAGTTAAATTCGTAAAAACGGCAATATCATAGTCACAGCCATGCACCCGCCCTTCAACAAGGGCATGCGAGGAAACTTCCATTGCCGCCGCCGTGACATGTTCTTCCTGCATTTGATGAAATACTTTTTGCAACGTTAAGCTGTCGGGGGTCGTATTTTTTGTTTCCAGCGTTTTATCCCCTATTTTTATGTACATGGTGCCGATCAAACCAGCCTTTTCGCCTGCTTTCTGAAAAATTTCGTACAGCAAATGACTGGTCGTCGTTTTACCGTTCGTTCCCGTGATTCCGATTAATTTTAAAGATTTTGTCGGCGATTGATAAAAGGCATCAGCCAATACGGCCATCGCTCTTTTTGTATCTTTTACATATACGACCGGGATATCAACGTCAAGAGGCTCCTCTGCCACGATCGCTGCCGCCTGTCGTTCCGCTGCTGCCTTCGCAAACTGATGACCATTTACCGTATACCCTTTAATACAAATAAAAAGGGAACCCTTTTTCACTTGGCGATGATCGTTTTCAATCGAAGTGATGTCTGGGTTTTCCTCGGAAGTAAGCTGATAAAAAGGCAATGATTTTATCAAACTTTGCAGTTTCATTATGTCCAATCCTTTCTAACAGTCGCATCCATCCTATGTATTTGGCTGTATGGCTGTTTTGCTCATTCAATATTTACCATGATGGATACTTGGCCATGACAGCCACTCTTTTCTCATTTTAACGAAATTCCTGCGAGAATGCGAACCAATATCGAAGAAAAATGACTTTAAAACGGAGAGACAGAGTGAAAAAAATGTCGAGCTGTGGCAGTCACTTAATCATATTAACACAGAATGGTAGGTTCTGCTTAACTTTTTGAAGAAGATAGATGGATAGGCGGCATATTGCCGCCTGCAGCTAATTCATAAAAATGCGGACAGTAGCCCCCTCTTCTACTTTAGTTCCCGGTTTTGGAGATTGATTGACCACTTTATTTCCATTTCCGCTCACATCGAATTGTAATGGATATCGTTGTTCCAATAATTCTTTTTTTGTCATTCCTTCTAAATTAGGAATCTTGATTTCTTTCGGGTCGTTCCATTGTCGTTTTTTCTCGATTTGATTTTTTCTTGGTTTGACATTCATCGCTTGCAAACTGTCATCCATGATTTTGCCTACAATCGGGGCCGCGACGGTTCCTCCGAATTGAATCGTGCCTTTAGGATTGTCGACTGCCACATAGACGACGATTTGAGGGTCATCTGCAGGTGCAAACCCGATAAAAGAAACGATATGGTTATTTTCTAAATAACGCCCGTTTTGTGCTTTCTGAGCCGTTCCGGTTTTTCCGCCCACCCGGTAAGAATCAACATAGGCGTTTTTTCCCGACCCTTTCGCAACGACACTTTCCAATGCATAGCGAACTTTTTTAGATGTCTCTTCCGAAATCACTCTTCTCTTTTTAACGGGAGTTTTTCTCATCAGAACCTCATGAGTGTTTGGATCAATTAATTCTTTTGCTACATACGGCTGGTACAAAATTCCGCCATTGACAGCAGCGGAAACAGCTGCTACCTGCTGAATGGGAGTAACGGAAACACCTTGACCGAAAGCGGTAGTAGCCAATTCAACTGGTCCCACTTTATTCATAGGGAATAATAACCCTTTTCCTTCTCCTTGCAAGTCGATCCCGGTTTTTTCGCCAAAGCCGAAATCATGAATGTACTTGAACAATTTTTCTTTTCCCAGACGTTCTCCCAATTCGACAAAACCGGGGTTGCAGGAGTTTTGGACCACTTCCAAAAATGTTTCCGTCCCGTGTCCTCCCCGCTTCCAGCAATGTAGTGTGGCACCCGAAACTTCAATATAACCGGGATCATGAAATTTTTCATGCTCCAAATCTACCTTTTTTTCTTGAAGCGCCGCAGCAAGAGTGATAATTTTGAATGTCGAACCAGGTTCATACGTGCTCCAAATCGGCAAATTTCGGTTGTAAATTTCCGGAGGGACCTCTTTATAGTTTGCAGGGTTAAAAGTAGGCCTAGAAGACATCGCCAAAATTTCTCCTGTATTGGGATTCATCGCAATAGCTATGATTCCGTCCGGATTATACTTGGCTTCTGCATTGTCCAATTCCCTTTCAATAATCGTTTGCACTTTTGTATCAATGGTCAGCACTAAATCTTCCCCGTCCATTGGAGGTTGGTAGTCGTCGGACATATTGGGCATTTTTTTGCCCTTAGCATCAGAATAATATTTCATCGAGCCTTTCTGTCCTCTCAACTCTTTATCATATGTCAATTCCAGTCCGGCTAACCCTTGATTATCGATTCCCGTAAACCCTAGTACATGCGACAAATAGCTTCCAAATGGGTAATAGCGCTTTGAATCCTCAGCAATAAAAACTCCTTTGATTCCTAACGCTCGAATTTCGTTTGCTTTTTCATAAGAAATTTTTCTGCCTTCGGGTAAGCGTTCAATAGAAGTTTTTTTCGTCAAATGCTTATACAATTTTTCTTCATTCGCATTCAGAACAGCCGCCAACTTTTCGGCAGCTTCTGCAGGATTTTCAATTTGCCGCGGCATGACATAGATGGTCGGAGCACTCTTGTTTGTGGCTAGTGCAACGCCATTTCGGTCGAGAATTTTTCCGCGCTCAGGCTCAAATGGTATATTTCGGCTCCATGAGTCTTTCGCTTTATCCGTGAGCATGTCTCCCATGGCAAATTGAACATAGCCAAGTCTAGCATCAATAATAGCGAATATAACCATCCCTGCAAGCAGCAAAAAGGTCAGACGTTTTCGAACTGTAACTTGAGATACACGCTTCAAGAAATCCCCTCCTTTCCAGGCTCGTTCCCAATATATGCTTGTTTTTTTTTAATAGAACGGACAAACCCGAAAGAGAAGTCTACTTGCTAACGCTGAAACAAAGCGAATAGGAGACGTTTACTATGCACGTGCATCTTTCATTTTTACAACGATGATAAACAATCTTGCAATGGGTTCTTATGAAGTTTTTTCGAATAGAAAAAGCCGGATCCCAGGCCCTGTTGTTTAGATGCCTTAGATCCGGCTGCACGGACTAAATATTTCTGCAGAACGTTTTTTCGTATCCGTCTTCTTGGTTTGATCTCTTTTTTATTGCTGTTTAACGTAATTTTCCGGTCGTGTTAAATGGATGACAAGCTCCGTTCCTTTTTTAATGGTTTCATTCGGCTTTATGTTTTGTTTGATCACATAGCCTTTTCCGCTCACACTCAGTTTCAAGCCTGCCAGCTTCGCTAGTTTCGCCACGTCGCGCAATGACCAACCTTTCAAATCAGGAATCGTCAGCGGCCCATCTGTTCGCAAAATGACTTTTTCTCCTTCGAGAAGGTCTGTGGATTTTTCTGGATCCTGACTTTGAACAGTGTCCCCCTTCCCTAACAATACAGGTTCCAATCCTGCCTCTTTCACTTTTTGAACCGCGTCTTCCGCCTTCATTCCCGTATAATCATCGACGGTTATCGTTTTGGCTGTAATCTTTCGTTGCGGTTTAATATTTAAATACTGCAAACTGTTTTTCATGACAGGATTAAAAATTTTAGCCACCGGGACTCCTCCCGTCTCATTTTTGAGATGAGGCTGCTGTACCGCCACATATACGATCAGCTGCGGATCATTTTTTGGTGCCATGCCTAAGAAAGAAAAAAGATAATTTTCGGCACCACTTAAATAGCCGCCGTTAGGGTTGGGCAGCTGAGCTGTTCCAGTTTTTCCTATCACATCATAGCCATCGATATTATAAATTTTTCCAGTTCCATTTTTCGCTGTGAGAACCGTACGCAAAATATCCCGAACTTCTTTTGCCGTGTTGGAGGAGATTGGTCTCCCTACCTCTTTCGGCTTTGTTTGCATAACGATTTTATTCGTATTAGGATCCACGATTTTATCAATCACATATGGTTTCATCATCTTTCCATTATTTGCGATAGCCGTAGCTCCTTGAACGAGCTGTAATGCCGTTACGGTCGTCCCCTGACCGAAGGCCGTCGTCGCCTTTTCCACAGGATACCGGTATAAGATATTTCCGGAAGCTTCATCAGGGAGTTCAATTCCTGTTTTCTTTCCAAATCGGAAGCGATCCAAATACTCTCGGAACGTATCCGCTCCCATCATATCCAGCAAATGCACGAAGGCCACGTTGGAAGATCGCTGAACCCCTTCCAAATAAGTAATGGTTCCCCAACCTACGCCACCGTTATGATCACGTATGACGCTTGTTCCCACTTTATAGCTTCCGGATTTATAGGTGGCATTTGGTGAAAATACTCCTTCTTCTACTGCGGCCGCAAGCGTAAAAATTTTCATCACCGACCCTGGCTCATAAGCAGATTCCACGATTTCATTGCGCCAGTTATCGGACAAACCTTCCCGCGAACCGGGATCGAAAGAAGGTCTTTGACCCATCGCTAATATTTTTCCAGTTTTCGGATCTGCAACAACAGCTAGGATTTTAGAAGGATTGTATTCTTTTTCTACCGTGTTCAATGCATCTTCCAAAAATACTTGTATTTTAGAATCGATCGTTAAATAAATATCATCTCCGTTCTTCGGTTCTTTCACCATTTCTTTTTTATTCGGCAATAAATATCCCCATAAATCACTCTCATATTGAATTTTTCCATTTCTGCCGCGCAAAAATCGGTCATAAGCTTTTTCAATCCCTAATTGTCCAATGCTTTGATCGGAATTTTCGTCTTTTCTGGCAAACCCGATTAAATGCGAAGCGAATTTGCCGTTCGGATAAAATCGAGTTGAATCCCGCAGAAAAACGATCCCAGGCAATTTTTCTTTTTCGATTTTTTCTTTTACATCATAGGAAAGGTTACGGCCTGCATTGCCAAACTCAACTTGAAAAACTCCTTTTTTCGTTAAACGCTTGTAAATCTCTTTTTCATCCATATCAATATATTTGGCGAGAATTCGGGCAGTTTTTTTAGGATTCGTGACATGATGTGGATATTTCGGATCGCTTGTCGCTCTTTTATCCAGAATAGCCGCAAGCTTATAAGTGGTCATATCCTCCGCAATCACGTCTCCATTTCGGTCATAAATGTTTCCGCGATGAGCGATCAAAGTATCAGTTTTCATATACTTTCTTAACGCTTCGTTCGCCAATACATGGCCGTCTACTTTACCTGTGATTTCTATGTATAAAAAACGTACAAATAAGACAAAAAAGAGCAAAGCGAAAAAAACAAATAAAATCGCTGCTCCTTTTCGGATGTTTATTTGGTTACCATTCATGTTACTGCACAACCTTAATGTTTTGTTGATTCAAGTTTAGCCCTTGTTGTCTTGCCTTTTCCCAAATTTTTTTATATGTACTGTCTTCGCTGATTTGCATTTGTAAATCCTTGTTCACTTTTTGTTGATTTTTTACTTTTGCTTCGATCTGTTGGATTTCCTTATTCGTTTGATAAATGGCTGTTTCAGTTGAAATAATTTTCACGGACAGCACACAAAAAAACAATGCAAAAACAACGATCATCACTTTTTCACCCGGAGTAAGCCACCTTTTGTGGCGGCGTACTTTCTTGGGTGCTATCGGTTTCCGTAATTCCGGTTCCTCGAACACTTGTACTTTTCGCGCTACATTCGCCATCGTTTTCCCCCACTCATTTTAGATTTTTTCTGCGATTCTTAGCTTAGCCGAACGAGCACGGTTGTTGTTCATGATTTCTGCTTCATTCGGTACAATAGGCTTTTTCGTTATCACTTTTAATTTTGGTCTGTATTCTTCCGGAAGTATCGGCAAACCCGGAGGTAAATCCGGAGCTGAACTTAGCGATTTAAATATTTGCTTGCAAATGCGGTCCTCCAATGAATGAAACGTAATGACACTAATTCGTCCTCCGGGATTCAATAATTCAATTGCATCATTCAACGACTGTTCAAATGCGGATAACTCATCATTGACGGCAATTCTAATCGCTTGAAATACCCGTTTAGCAGGATGTCCGCCTTTTCTTCGAGCAGGAGCCGGAATGGCTTCCTTAATTAGCTCCACAAGCTGGCCAGTTGTCTCAATTGGTGATTTTTTTCGTGCTTCTTCAATTTTTCGGGCGATTGGCTTGGAAAATTTTTCTTCCCCGTATCGGAAAAAGATTCGGACTAGATCTTCGTATGGCCATTCATTGACGATTTCATATGCCGTCCGTTCCCCATCGAGATCCATCCGCATATCAAGAGGAGCATCATGGTGATAGCTGAACCCCCGCTCCGGCGTGTCCAGCTGGGGAGAAGATACCCCGAGATCATATAAAATTCCGTCTACTTTATAGCATCCAATCGATTCCAATTCTTGTTTGATGAATCGGAAATTGCTTTTGACAAAAGTGATTTGATCTCGATAATCAGCCAATTTTTCTTTAGCAAATTGCAGTGCCGTGACATCTTGATCGAATGCAATTAATCGTCCTCGTTCCGATAATTTCGATGCCAAATATTGGCTGTGTCCTCCACCACCAAGAGTGCAGTCCACATAAATACCGTCGGGCCGAACATTCAGTCCGTCCACTGCCTCTTTTAATAAAACTGTTTCATGCACAAAATTCATTTACATCCATCCAATCGAATCTAAATATCAAAATCAATCATATTCTCAGCAATCTCTGTAAAAGACTCTTCCGACTTTGCAAAATAGTCTTCCCAAATCGGTTTGCTCCAAATCTCAATTCGATTGGAAACTCCCAAAACTACACATTCCTTTTCCAATTGAGCGTATTGCAGAAGAGTCGAGGGAATATTGATTCTTCCTTGTTTGTCCAGTTCGCATTCCGTTGCTCCCGAAAAGAAAAATCTCGTGAAGCTTCGTGCGTCTTTTTTGGTAAGGGGCAATGCTTTTAATTTTTCTTCTAATATTTTCCACTCTTGAAGGGGATAGCCAAACAAACATTGATCCAATCCTCTGGTCAAAACAAACGTTTCACCAAGGTCTTCCCTGAATTTAGCGGGGATGATCAATCTTCCTTTTGCATCAATGCTATGCCGGTATTCCCCCATAAACATCACTGAGCCCCCACTTTCTAACCTAACTGTACCACATTCCCCCACTTTTCTCCACATCTAATTATTTCTTTAAACATTAAAGATTTCCTCTTTTTGAAAAAAATTTTAATCCCCAATTTGATTTTTTATATTCTTGTCTATGAAAATAACTCGTTCACTCGTTTCACTATACTCACTTCACACTTATCTTCTCCGCTTCATGAAGAAAACGGAATGACATTCTAAATAAGTTTCGCTTGCTTTTCAACCAAAAGCGCGGCGCTTCTTTATTCCGAAGAATCGACAGTTTTGGCCGCTCCATACAATCCATTAAAATAGAAAAAACCGGCCAAAGCCGGTCTTTGTAAGCATCTAAATTTTGACTAGTTGATGGGTGCCGTCAAACGTGAACGGCAATTCCATTAGATCGTGAATAAAGGAAACACCGTATTGGTTCATAAAATAAAAGAGGTTCCACACTCTTTCTTGAGGACCGCCGTTCGGATGAAGGCTGTTTTCGATGCGATCGTACTTTTGGAGAATGGCTTGATGTTTGATCATAAGGTTTTGGTCGGTTTTTTTCTTAAGATAATCCAGCTGTCGAAAATGAAATTCAAGATTTTTTTCTATAAGAGAAAGGGGGCCTAAATTCATTTTGTGTGCTCTGTCTTTTATTTTTTCATAATGCTTCATTAAATCCTCTTTCGTCGTCTCGATCAAATCGTGGAAAGTATCGTCTCGAACAGTATCCCAATATTGATTCTTTTCGCTGGAAATGCCCGATTCTATAGCTGTTTTGACATCTATTCCCAGCACTTCAAGATCTCTTGCCACACTTCTTTCCAAAAGAGTGATATTCAGACGCGGAAGGATTGGCGGCACTTTCATATCCAAAAACTCAAAAGCTTGTTTTAATTCAGCCCAATAAGCGATTTCACCAGGCCCCGCTATAAATGCCAGCGTTGGAAACAACTGTTCTTGCATAATCGGTCTCGTGACTACATTGTTGCTAAAACATTGCGGAGCTGTTTTCAGTCGATCAAGCAAATGTTCTGTTTCCATTTCGATTTCGCCATTTTTACCTGTAAAACGTTCTTTCTCTTTATTATATTCAAGCAAAATTCGTTCTCCGCATTCGTATAGAAAAAGGTTTGCCGCTTCCTCACTCATTTCGATCATATTGGAAAATCCAGCTTGACGAATAATCGATTGCTGCTCTAACACTTTTTCCGTAATTCTCTTATTTTCGAGGATCATATTTCGAAAATAAGGGATTTCCAGTTTGCGCAGCGGCTCAAACGCTGAATCGATTAATAAAAGACCATATTGGCAAAATAATCGGGCGATCAGGTAGCGAAAAAAATCAGTAATGGTTTCTGAACATTCAATGGCTTCCCGAAGCAAGTCAAGCAGACCGTTAGTATGCTCTGTCTCTCCGAACTGCCGTATAATCTCTTCGACCCACTTTTGCATCAATGCTTTATTAAAGCAAATATCAGAGACCATCTTTTTTCCTAAAACGCTTTCCGTATAAGAGAACTTTTCCATTTTCGTTCCTTTTTGAACATAGAGATGGTTCACTTCCAAGAAATCGTGATCTTCTCCAGCAATCCAAAAAACAGGCACTATAGGTACGCCTAGCTTTTCCTCCTGCAGACCGGCAAAGCGAATAACCGAAATGATTTTATGAATGGTATAAAGAGGGCCTGTCATTAGCCCCGCTTGCTGTCCGCCCAAAACCACCGCCGAATGTGGGAGCTTCAACTTGCGAATGGATCGCTGAACAGCGGGAATATGTAAAAAATCTTCCATATATTTTTCCAGACAACCGGCTAATTCATATCGCAAAAAAGTCCGGTTTTCAAGTTCTCTTAGTCTTTTTTCAAAAACATAAGGATCAGATAAACGATAATGAAAAAAATCCACAACCGGTTTTTCTTGTTTTAAGTAAGATGAAGCAAATAAGTTGATCGCTGGAATTTGAATGTTTTCCAGTTTCATATATATGTACTCTCCTTCTTCAGGCATATCGTTTTCAAATACCACGTTTATAGCAAATTTGGAAAGGATCCTTAATCATTGATCGAGGTCCAAATGATTCTCAAGCCCTTTTATCATCCAATAAACGGTTTGAATCATAGGAGTGCTAATTTGTTCTTGTTCAGCTATCTTCAACACATATCCTAAAATGGCATCGATTTCTGTTTTTCTCCCATTCTCTAAATCCGTCAACATAGATGAACGGTTTTCCGCCGTCTTTTGAATAATTTCCAACACTTTGTTGAATGTGGCATCGGATTTATATTTTGGAAACACGGACACCAGTTCCGTAAACATGGCCGTTAACAGCTGATGATAATACGGATTTTTGATCAATTCCCCGTTCGGAACTTTCAAAACAGCTGTCAGCGGGTTAATCATGGCATTAGCCAATAATTTTGCCATCATCATGTTTTGATAATTTTGATGAAATTGGAAAGGGAACGATCCATCTGTCTGCGACACGAATTGCTCAAGAAATTGCCGGGATCCCCGATAAACAGACACATTGGTCATTCCCCTTCCCCTTACTTGGACGATAGTATCTTGTTCTTTCAAAACACCGTGTTCGACTGTTCCTAAATAGACATTTTTTTGAGGAAGTTGTTCCAAAAGAAAAAGATGGCCCATCCCATTTTGCAAAAACAATAACGAGACATCCGAGGACAATTGATGGAAAAACGGGACCATCCCTTGTAAATGATATTGTTTCACAGCAACTAATAAGAGATCCTCGTCAATCGAATCCGCCTCGGTCAATTGTTTGGCCCGTACGATCGCTCTTTTCTCACGGCCATTTTCTCTTAAGGCAATTCCATTTTCTTGAATGGCTTTGCTTTGTCTGGATGTTCTTGTATAAAGGGTTACCGGAAACCATTTTGATAGATTGGCAGCATAATATAACCCGATAGAACCGCCGCCGATGACACCAATTTTCATTTCACTTTTTATGCTCATCATCCATTCCCCTTGTCTGCAGTCCTCTCTGCTTTCATGCTCTTTTATTTCGTTCATTTAAAACTTTTCCAAAGTCTGATTTCATCAACCAATATCATCTTTTCTTCACTTCATACACATTTTATCAAAATGCCAACTCTTTGATAACCATTTTCCTTGGCGAGATGGCCATCCCAGATCGCAAATAGTATGAGTAAAATTATTGTGGGCAAAATTTAACCCCCTCATTTGTTGAGGGAAC
>ERZ1673783.4-NODE-4-length-150075-cov-22.381276_pt1 | contig 150075 bp, 153 predicted proteins | sample MGYA00580133_ERZ1673783 | MGnify/ENA primary metagenome ERZ1673783 (study PRJEB41219, sample SAMN04549595) | soil metagenome | isolation source: soil | place: USA: Texas, Big Bend National Park | collected 2009-03-17 ...
TCCGCTTTCATTGTTAGGGAGAAAAAAACTGCCCACAAATACTTGACTCAATCAAGTGGTAATCTTGAAGTTGAGCTGATTTCAAATATATGTTATATTACATTTATCTTTTTTATGAAACGAGATCAATCGACAGTGTTCGGCTGTCGATTGTTTTCATCAATAGATTTATCAGAATCTTGCGGTGATTATATCAGAAATCGGATGACGGAATGAGGGATAAAAATGGTAGAACATGCTTCAGCTGCCATTAATGAGAAAGGGCATTTAGTATTTGGCGGCGCAGATGTGGTAGAATTGGCGAAAACATACGGTACACCGCTGTATGTATATGATGTTGCCATGATCCGAAACAGGGCGCGCGGATTTAAAAATACATTTGAACGGTTGGGGGTTAAGGCTCAGGTTGCGTACGCCAGCAAGGCATTTTCTTCCATAGCCATGCTTCAGTTGGCAGATCAGGAAGGACTATCGCTTGACGTTGTTTCTGCCGGTGAGCTGTACACGGCTATTAAGGCAGATTTTCCACGTGAAAAAATTCATTTTCATGGCAATAACAAAAGCGAAGAAGAGTTGGAAATGGCGCTTGATTACGAGATCGGGTGCATTGTCGTTGATAATTTTTATGAACTTGAACTCTTGCAGCAATTATGCAAAAAGAAAGAGAAACAAGTAAATGTTTTGCTGCGCGTGACGCCTGGAGTGGAAGCTCATACTCATGACTATATTTTAACAGGGCAGGAAGATTCCAAATTTGGGTTTGATTTAAACAGCGGACAAAGCGAGGATGCGCTGAAAATGGCCATTCGCTCACCTTATTTAAATGTTCTTGGTCTTCATTGCCACATCGGTTCTCAAATTTTCGAAACGACTGGGTTTAAGCTGGCGGCCAAAAAATTGTTGACCAAGATGGCGGAATGGAAAGAAAAGTATCAGTTTCAGCCTGAAGTTCTTAATTTAGGCGGTGGGTTCGGCATAAGATATACGAGCGAGGATGATCCACTTGAACCGTCCCGCTATGTGGAAGAAATTATCCATGAAGTGAAACAGCAAACGGAGCTCCTTCATTTAACAATGCCGGAAATTTGGATTGAGCCGGGGCGTTCTCTTGTGGGAGATGCCGGAATGACATTGTATACAATCGGTTCAATGAAGGATATTCCTGAAGTGAGGAAATATATGGCCATTGATGGGGGAATGTCGGATAATATTCGACCGGCTCTTTACGATGCCAAATATGAGGCTGTCATTGCCAATCGGATGAATGATCCTGTAGAAGAAACGGTATCCGTTGCGGGAAAATGCTGTGAGTCTGGTGACATGTTGATATGGGACTTGCCTGTTCCAAAACCGAACCATAAAGACATTTTAGCCGTTTTTTGTACGGGAGCATATGGTTATTCCATGGCTAACAATTATAATCGAATTCCACGTCCGGCTGTGATATTTGTCGAAAACGGCGAAGCGCGTCTTGTGATCAAAAGGGAAAGCTATGAGGATTTGGTGAAATTGGACTTACCGCTTACGGTCTCCGTTGAAAACGCGTAATAAAAGAATAGAAGAGGTGGAGAACGGCAAGAAGCATCTTCCGCACATTTTGGCTAGACGACGGATTCGTTAAGGCATATATTTCCATTTTGCAACCATAAGTTGATTCCTTCGATAAATTTTAGTAATATAGTTACAGCTATGTCATTGGATGAATGGAAAGAGTGTAGCGGAAATACACGAACTTAAGAGGGATTAAGAATGCTTATTCGTTATAAAAAGTCTTTTGAAAAAATTGCAATGGGCTTGTTATCGTTCATGCCTAATGAAAAGGACGTTAAAAAGCTACAGCAAACCATGAAAACATACGAAACTGATGATCAATGGCAGCTGTATTTATGGAAAAAAGAAGATAAAGAAGATATTGTCGGAGTCGTTGGAATTCAACTAAAAGAAGGAAATATTGCTGAAATTCAACATATTTGCGTCAATCCTTCCTATCGTCAAGAAGGAATCGGAAAAGCGATGCTGAAAGCTCTCAAAGAACTTCACAGCGATAAGCAACTGAAACCCAACGAGTATACGGCTGCGTTTTTCGATAATTGCGAGTTGAATGAAGATGAAGCTTAATCAAATGTGGTAAAAGGGTGTTCCAAAGATTGGGCACTCTTTTTTTACGCCTGCCGCCCGAAATCGTTGCGGCAAATGTTTAAGAAGTTTGAAAAGATTAAAAAAGATTTTAAACGAAGTTCAGCATTTTTTCCATGCGGCGGCACCGGAATTATGCCGCTTTTCCAGTGACTTCAGACGGTTCTCAATGATACTGGAACGATCGCGCAGCGAATGTCGGTTGACAATGTATTTTCTATTGCGGATGTCACTCCAGTTGGAAATAGAAAATTGTCGGGCTAATTGCATATATTGATTTTTCACGTTGGGATTGTTCAATGGGAGAGCAAACGGCCGAAACTCTTTCTGATTCAGAATGTCTTGATAACGGGATAAAAGTGAATGTGAGAGACGGTCCGGATCGATTCCAAGCTGAAAGAGTTCCTTTTGATTTTTTTCCAGCTGTTTTTGGACCTTCGACAGCAATTTACCGGCCCCCTTGAAATTTCCACGGCGATGGTGATAGCAGGAAACGGCAATTTGAATCAGCAATACCCAAACGGAGTCGCGTTTTTGTTGTGTTTCATTTTTCCAATATTCTTCTAATATTTCGTGACATTCAAAGTAATCATGATCCAGATGAAAATGGGCTAAATACAATAAGTAAGAAACGGGATAGGTCAATTCGGGTACACCTCAGATTGATTTTTCGCAATTCAAATATAGCTTAACATGAATGATGGAAAAAGTATAATGAAAATAAAACTTGGAGAACAAGCAGGGGATCCACTATACTAATAATGTTGGTATGGAGCATGTACCAATCTGATGATCTTAAAGAAGAAATATCTTCTGCTTTTTAGAATTGGTGATAATATGCAGATTAATGTAAAAGTTGAAGGTTTTGAAGGGCCTTTAGATTTGCTTCTTCATTTAATCCAGCATCTGGAAATTGATATTTACGACATTCCAATGGCGGAAATTACCGAGCAATATATGCTGTATATTCATACGATGAAAGAGCTCGAGCTCGATGTAGCCAGCGAATATTTAGTCATGGCGGCAACGCTGTTAGCGATAAAGAGTAAAATGCTGCTTCCAAAGCAAGAAGAAGAAATCGTCGATGATATTGAGGAATGGGAACCGGAAGATCCTCGAGAGGAACTAGTGACAAAGTTGATAGAATATAAACAATTTAAAGAGGCAGCTAAGCTGTTAAAAGAAAAGGAAGCAGAAAGAGGACAAATCTTCACGAAACCTCCGGCAGACTTATCATCCTATGCCAAAGAGGAGGCTCCGCTGAAAGATTTACAGGTCACCGTATATGATATGATCGCCGCTTATCACAAAATGCTCCGGAGGAAAAAACTGAAACGGCCACTTTCGGCCAAAATTGCCAGAGAAGAAATTCCGATTGAAGAAAAAATGGATGAAATTTTAAAGACGCTGCGCTCAACCGGAAAACGGCAAAAATTTTCCGAATTATTCTCTGATACCGGCAAAGAAGTGATCGTCGTGACGTTTTTGGCTATCTTGGAGTTGATGAAAAGAAACGAAATAGTGGCGGAGCAGGATGAAAATTTTTCGGAAATTTTCTTGGCAGTGAAAGGAGGAGCATAACGATTGGAATTGATTCATTGGAAAAGCATCTTAGAGAGTTTGCTTTTTGCTGCCGGAGACGAAGGATTGACGTTAAAGCAAATCGCAGATGTGTTGGAAATTGAAGAATTCGAAGCCATGGACATTGTCAATGATCTGAAGCAAGAATATGAAAACAATGAACAACGAGGATTACAGATCATCGAGTGGGCCCATACGTTCCAGCTTGCTACTAAAAAAGAAAACGCTCCTTATTTAAAAAAGATGGTTGAAACGGCGCGGCCTCAGTCATTGTCGCAAGCGGCGCTGGAAACGCTGGCCATCGTCGCTTATAAACAACCCATAACGAAAGTAGAGATTGAGGAGATTCGCGGCGTCCAAACGGAGCGTCCTATTCAGACGCTCATATCGAAAGGATTGATAAAAGAAGTCGGAAGAAAAGAAAGCCCGGGAAGACCGATTTTGTACGGCACTACGAATGAGTTTCTCGACTACTTCGGACTGAAAGATTTAAACGAATTGCCACCGCTCCGTCAGCCTGGGGAAGAGGAATATCAGCAGGATGCGGATTTATTTTTTGAAAAATTCCAGGAAACATTACAAATTGAAGAATAATTCCTTTACGATATAGTAAATTGAAAATCAAAACATTTTTTGCAAGGGCAAAAGTGATTTTAAAATGAAATCACTTTTGCCCTTTTTACTTGTTTATGATGGGTGAAAGAATAAAGAAACCTTACCGTAAATGGTTCCAATGAAAAAACAGCTGCCGGAATTCCCTCTCACGCTTGATTTTTTCCCGTTTGCGATATGAAGAAGGCGACAACTTTTCATCATATGCCGATTTCTTCTGCATAGACTTGTACAAACAACAGAAGGAGAGGGCGGAAATGAAAAGGAGTTTGGTTTACATATGTTTCTCCCTTTTGCTGCTTGTTCCTTTATGGCCCAAGCCGGTAGAGGCGAAACTATCGATCAGCGCTAAAAGCGCCGTTTTGATGGATCAAAACAGCGGCCGTATATTATATGAGAAAGACCCCCACGAGATTAAGCGGATTGCCAGCATTACGAAAATCATGACGGCCATAGTGGCAATTGAATCCGGAAAATTAAATGATACAGTCAAAGTGTCTAAGCGTGCCGTTCATACAGAAGGCTCTTCCCTATATTTACAACCAGGAGAAAAAATAAAACTGAAAGACCTTGTTTATGGATTAATGCTTAGATCAGGAAATGACGCAGCTGTTGCGATTGCGGAACACGTGGGGGGAAGCGTAGAAGGATTCGTTTTTCTCATGAATCAAAAAGCGAAAGAGATCGGCATGAAAAACACTCATTTTTCGAATCCACACGGTCTTGATGATTCGGATGATCATTTTTCTACGGCTTACGATATGGCGTTGTTAACGAAATATGCAATGCAAAATAAAACCTATCGGAAAATTGCAGGTACAAAAGTGTACAAAGTGCCTGACCCCAGGGGGGATTGGGACAGGGTCTGGAAAAATAAAAACAAACTGTTGACGGAAAAATATCCATATAGTACGGGCGGAAAAACAGGATATACCAAAAAAGCGAAAAGGACGCTTGTATCTACTGCCCAAAAAGGAGACTTTGATTTAATTGCCGTCACTTTGGATGATCCAAATGATTGGGATGATCATATAAAAATGTTTGACTATGCATTTGATCGTTACGATCCAAAAGTAGTTTTGCCAAAAGGAAAAATTGACGAAGTAAAAAATTCTTTTTATAAAGGACGAGTTTACACAAAGAAAGAAGTGGTACTGCCTCTCACCAAAAAAGAAGAAAAAAAAGTAGAAGTGAATTATGAATTGCTAAAGCCTAAAAAGGCTTGGAAAAAAGGCCGAAATGTGCCTTCATTAGTAGGTCGGGCTGTTGTCTATTTTGATCATCGTCAAGTTCGGTCCATTCCGATTTACTTTGAACCAGTCAAAACAGAGAAAAAAGGTTGGATACAGTACTGGAAAGACTTGTTTGCGATGCAGATGGGCGTGAAATCAAATGGTTAACTATATATGGGTAGGAATGACAATCATTGGCTTGCTGTTTGCGATGGTGAATGGAAATATGGATAAAGTGAATGAAGCCATCTTCGAAACAGCCGGCCAAGCAGTCACGTTGTGTATTGGATTGATCAGTGTATTAGTATTTTGGCTCGGCATGATGAGAATCGCCCAAGAATCCGGTTTGCTTGATAAAATGTCCAAAGCCTTTCGCCCGCTCGTGAGGCGGCTTTTTCCCGAAGTGCCTCCCGACCATCCTGCATTAGGATATATTGTATCCAATATGATGGCCAATTTATTCGGACTTGGGAATGCAGCAACACCCCTTGGAATAAAAGCGATGGAGCAGTTGAAAAAGTTGAATGGCGGAAAGGAGACAGCCAGCCGCTCGATGATTACATTTTTGGCTATTAATACATCGAGCATTACCTTGATTCCTACGACGGTAATCGCGGTCCGTATCACTTACCATTCTTCCTCGCCAACTGAAATTGTTGGTCCAACATTGGTTTCCACTGTATTTTCCGCTATTTTTGGCATTTTAATTGACCGGTATTTTTATTATCGAAGGAAAAACGGAGTGAAATAATATGCAGTGGATATCCGCCATATCCTTATGGCTCATTCCTTTTATTATAGGTTTTATATTACTGTACGGAACAATAAAGAAAGTACCGACGTATGAAACGTTCGTGGAAGGTGGGAAAGAAGGGATTCAAATGGCTTTTTCCATTATTCCTTATTTAGTGGGGATGATGGTGTCGATAGGCATTTTTCGGGCATCCGGCGCTCTGGAATTTTTGGTTGGCTGCATAAAACCCTTATTGTTAAAAGCAGGGATTCCACCTGAAATCATTCCTCTTGCCTTAATTAGACCGATTTCCGGCAATGCGGCGCTTGGAATGATGACCGATTTGATTTCGACTCACGGCCCTGATTCGTATATTGGCCGATTGGCTTCGGTAATTCAAGGAAGCACGGATACAACGATGTACGTTTTGACTGTTTATTTTGGAGCCGTTGGGGTAAAAAAAATGGGGGATGCCTTAAAAGTCGGACTTTTGGCCGATTTGGCGGGATTTATAGTGGCTGTCATCGTGGTGACTCTCGTTTTTGGTTCCTGACCTCCAGTTCATATGATTTTTCGAAAAAAGTATATAAATAGTTGTTTTTTCTCCGTAACCCGCATCTACTAATATCTGGATTTGGCTTAGGCGGACAGGACGCTTTCCGTTTTTCCAAATGCGAGATGAAGCAACCGGTGTCTGTTGATTTTTGATGAACGGGTTTCAAGGTCCGATCTAAACATTGCAACCTGGTATCAGCTGCCGTTTTTCATATGAACTTCTTTCATCCGCATACATGGAAATGGCGATTTTTTTATTTGTCTCGGATAACATTTTACTGTGATGATTGCGAAGCGGGCGAGATCCCTAGCAGCGAGGGACGAGCGAGGAGTGTCACGGATCAAGACACGGAAAGCGAGTGATTTTCTCGTTCATAAATATGTTCAATAGAAAGCTTCACATGAAAAAGGGGCACCTCTTGGTCATTTTACTGACTATTGGGGCAGTCCCATTTTTTTATGTTGCCACTGAAATTTCAATGCATGATTCGTCCGGCGAAAGATCGACGAAAAACAGTTAGACAGCGTCCCATTTTGCATTCATGACATTCATCTTTGCTTTTTTGGAACGATATGTGATAATGCAGTAAGGAATGTCAACTAAGGAAATCAGTAGAGGTGATGGAAATGGAAAGATTGCAAAAGGTGATTGCTCAGGCAGGATTTGCTTCAAGAAGAAAAGCCGAGCAGCTGATAGTAGAAGGAAAAGTAAAAGTAAATGGAGAAGTAGTTACGGAACTTGGTACGAAAGTTTCAGACAGCGATAAGATTGAAGTAGAAGGGATTCCTGTTGAAAGGGAAGAAAAAGTGTATTTTCTGCTGTACAAACCTAGAGGTGTGATTTCTTCGGTTCGAGATGATAAAGGACGGAAAACGGTGATCGATTTCTTTCCTCATGTGGACAAGAGGATTTATCCAATTGGACGTCTTGACTATGATACTTCAGGCCTGTTGTTGTTGACGAATGACGGAGAATTCGCCAATCTGCTCATGCATCCTCGCTATAAAATAGAAAAGACTTATATTGCCAAACTGAAAGGCATTCCTCCTCGTCCAGCCTTAAAGCAGTTGGAAAAAGGGGTGGAATTGGAAGACGGGATGACGGCACCCGCTAAAGTCAAATTCTTAAGCGGCGACCGCAAAAAGAATACCGCCATTGTTGAAATCACGATTCATGAAGGAAGAAACAGGCAAGTTAGACGAATGTTTGAAAAAATTGGCTATCCTGTATTGAAATTAAGAAGAGAACGTTTTGCTTTTTTGACGCTGCAAGGTTTAAATGCCGGAGAGTTTCGTGAATTATCTCCTCATGAAGTGAAGCAGCTGAGAGAACTGGCGCTGAGAGGAGAATGAAGAGGTTTTCAAAATATAAAATTCGCGAAGATTCATTCTCCTATTCAATAAAGGAATAAATGGTATAATGAAGGTAAATTCTATGATTGTCTCATTTTTGAAATAGATCAAACTTTTACCATTATTCAAAAAATACGGCGCATCCGGCCGGACTGCCTTAAGGCACTGCTTTGACAACGGCCGCTTCCTTTGTTGTACATACTGAATGAACGATGTGACGGAAGCATTTTCTTCTATGAAGAAGAAATCGTTTCATCAGATGGAGGTGCTGATGTGGATAAAAAGAAAAGACGTCTTTTGGTACGGACGATCATTCTCCTCATCTTAGCCGCTGCAGTTGGCTATACACTTTATGCCAATTTAACAAGAGATGAGAAAGGGTCCGTTCAAAAGGGGGATCAAGCCCCTGATTTTGTCTTGAAAGATTTGCATGGGAAAGAACATAAGCTTTCTGATTACAAAGGAAAAGGAGTTTTTCTTAATTTTTGGGGGACATGGTGCGAGCCATGCAAAAAAGAAATGCCGGATTTGGAAAAAGTAGGAAAAGAGTATAAAAGCAAAGGAGTAGAAATCCTCGCTGTCAATGTCGGTGAACCTGATTTGGTAGTAAAAAAATTTGCCGAACAATACCATCTAACATTTCCAATCATGATTGATGGCAATAAGGAGGTGCTGAGAGCGTACGGAGTCGATCCTTTGCCGACTACTTTTCTTATTGATTCAAAAGGAAGAGTGAAAGAAGTCATCATCGGCGGGCTTCAAAATGAGGAACAAGTACGAGAAAAATTGGCGGAAATTAAACCATAATGTTAGAGGAGAAATACTATGGAAAAGGTGAAATGTGAATGCGGCCACGTAAATCCTCATGGCACTATTCTTTGTGAAGCGTGCGGGAGAGCACTTACGGAAGAAGCGAAACAAAGCAAACTTTATAATATGCGCTACGAAGGAAGCGCTCGACGTTCCCAAACCTATCATAAAACGATCATTGATAAAATATGGAACTTTTTTTCTTCTGTTAAAGTAGGAGTTATCCTCATTATTGTCACGTTGATTGCCAGTGCCATCGGGACGATTTTTCCTCAAAAAATGTATATTCCTCAAAATGTGGACCCGGGAGATTATTACAAACAAGTCTATGGAACGTTGGGGGAAATTTATTATAAGCTTGGTTTTTACGATCTTTACAACTCTGTCTGGTATATAACGCTCATTGCTTTAATCGGAGTTTCACTTGTCATTTGTAGTCTTGACAGGGTCATCCCGTTGTACCGCGCTTTAAGAAATCAAAGGGTGGTTCGACATGAGTCCTTTATGAAGAAGCAACGTTTGTTTGCTCAAAGTTCCGCCCATCACTTTCATGAAGACATCGAAAAAATCAAGAAAAAGCTGGAAAAAAAACATTACCGTATCCGAATGGATGATGAAGCCCTGTTGGCGGAAAAAGGACGCTTTTCCCGCTGGGGACCTTATGTGAATCATATCGGTTTGATCGTTTTCTTATTTGGAGCTATGTTGCGTTCGGTTGACGGCATGTATGTAGACAAGCTTCTTTGGATAAGGGAAGGGGAAACCTTGGAGGTTCCGGGGACAAACGGAAAATATTATGTTCAAAATAAAAAATTTATTTTGCAGGAATACAGCAAAAAGAAAGATCCGGAAGTTTTTAACCAAGCAATTGATCGCGTTGGAAACATCGCTAAAAACTATCAATCCAATGTAGTTCTTTATAAAAATGAAAATCAAGGGCTGCCGGGAGCGCCACCGAAATTAAAAAAGATAAAGGAAGGAGCCATCCGTGTCAACCATCCAATCAAATTGGATCATTACGCGATTTACCAATCTTCCTTTAAACTGGGCGAACCAAAAGCGATGGTGTTCACTTTAACGGACAAAAAAACAGGCAAAGAGTTCGGAACGGTAAAAGTGGATCTTTTTCAACCTAAAGAAATGTATTCGCTAGGACATGGCTATAAAGTAAAATTAATGGGTTATTATCCTGATTTTTCAGGATTTGCCAATAATGGCGAACCGCAATCCAAATCTCCGATTCCGAATAATCCTGCTTTCTTATTTAAAATGTTTTCGCCTGAGCATCCTGATGGAGAAGTGAGTTTTGTAGCGATCAGGCAGACTATCGAGCCGCTTGGTGCAACCGATTATAAAATGAAGTTTAAAAGCCTTGAAACACGGAATGTCTCTGCACTGACAGTCCATAAAGATTTAACTCTTTGGATTTTAGCCCTGGGGGGAGCGATTTTTATGATCGGCGTCATTCAAGGCGCTTATTGGAATCATCGCAGGATTTGGATTAGAAAAGTAGATGGCGAAGTTTATATTGCTGCTCATACAAATAAAAACTGGTATGGATTGAAAAAAGAAATTTCGTCTATTCTAGAAGGAACCCAATTGCCGGTGCCGGTTGACCAATCTGAAAAGGGGGAAGAAGCGTGACGCTAGCACATTTAAGCAGTAATTTATTATATACCGCTTTTATTCTGTATTTAGTAGCAACGCTTTTTTTTGGCGGATCCATCCGCTCTAAAAACGCTGAAATGGTAAAGGAACCTAATCGCTGGGCGAAAATAGGAATTTTGATCACCATCGTCGGTTTTATCGCTCAAGTCGGATATTTTTTTACTAGATGGGCTGCTGCCGGTCATGCACCGGTGAGTGACTTATTTGAATTTACGACGTTTTTTGGCATGATGTTAGTAGGGGCCTTTATCATTATTTATTTTATTTATCGTTTGCCTGCACTTGGCCTTTTCGCTCTTCCTGTCGCGGTCATTATCATCGCTTATGCGAGCATGTTTCCAAGAGAAATCAGTCCATTAATCCCCGCGCTGCAAAGCGATTGGCTTCATATTCATGTTACGACAGCGGCGGCAGGAGAAGGGATTTTATCCATCAGTTTTATTGCCGGGCTCATTTATTTAATCAAAGTGGTGGATCAATCAAAAGCGAGCAAACGGACTTTTTGGCTGGAAGTCATTATGTACGGACTGGTGGCGGTCATCGGCTTTGTGGCGGTGACAACCATTTTCCGGGTAATGGATTATGAAGCCGCTTTTCAGTATGTCAATAAAGAAGGGCAGCCGGCGGAAGTGGTTTATAATCTGCCTGCTTTGATTGGTCCTCATGAGGGTGATTTGCAAACGAAAAACGTTATGAATCCACTTTTCTACGTTCCGGCTATCATTAATGCCAAAAAACTGAATACGGTGATTTGGTCGTTGATTGCAGGCACCATTCTATACGTGCTGATTCGAGTGATCACTAGAAAACGAATAGCCGCTTTGCTGCAGCCTTTTGTCCAAAACATCAGCTTGGACTTAGTCGATGAAATCAGCTACCGCGCTGTTTTAATCGGTTTTCCGGTTTTCACTTTAGGCGCTTTGGTTTTTGCCATGATTTGGGCGCAAATTGCGTGGACAAGGTTTTGGGGATGGGACCCGAAAGAGGTTTGGGCTCTTATTACCTGGCTGTTTTATGCTGCTTTTTTGCATTTGCGTCTTTCCAAAGGCTGGCATGGAGAACGATCCGCATGGATGGCGGTGATCGGATTTATCATTATCATGTTTAACTTAGTGGCGGTCAATCTCGTCATAGCCGGGCTGCATTCTTATGCGTAGCAGCCGATTTTAACTTTCCTCTGAAAGAAGTGCCCTACTTCAAAACGTGAAGGTGCGGAAGCACCAGTGAAAGTGGGAGATGAATTTCGGCTAGGCGTAGCCTAAAGTTGTCTCTTTTTTGTACTACGATATAATCAGTATTTATATAAATGAAAGACTGTTATATCAACGGAATTAGATAATAATAATCATTCGGTATTCCTTTTGTATTATCATCTTGTTCTGGTCGTAAAATATCGCAGACAAGTGATTGATGACCCCATATCTGACTATGCAAAAGATATGTTTATTCGACTTGGTGAACATTACAATATTTCCTTGGTCGAATGGAATCACGATCTTGACCATGTGCATATTTTGTTCAAAGCACATCCGAATAGTGAACTATCAAAGTTCATCAATGCCTATAAAAGTGCAAGTTCTCGACTTATCAAAAAGCATTATCCACAAGTGAAAAGAAAACTTTGGAAAGAGTATTTTTGGTCAAGAAGCTTTTGCTTACTTACAACAGGTGGTGCGCCCATTGAAGTGATAAAGCAGTATATAGAAAATCAAGGTAGGAAGTGAGGTGATTCGATACGGCAAACAAAGCATATAAATTTCGTCTGTACCCAACACACCTCTAAGCGAAGCGTAGGTAGCGGGTAGTTCACAATCAGATTTTGTCGATGTTCATAAAAAGTTCAATCCTTCCCTTTTAAAAGAGGCTTTTTTCCTATTAAAATGAAGCATGTGGCCCGCCATTCAATGGAGCAAAGAGTTTCTGCTCCTACTTACTTGTTTAGCATAAAGCGGGGATGAACAACTAGTTTAGACTAGGAGGGAAATAAAGTGGAAGAAGAAATGAAAATTTTAATTGTCGACGATGAGGAAAGAATTCGGCGACTATTGAAAATGTATTTGGAAAAGGAAAATTTTGTGATAGATGAAGCTGCCGACGGAATTACTGCGTTAGACAAAGCGTTAACCACTGATTATGATTGCATCATTCTTGATCTCATGATGCCCGGTAAAGACGGTGTGGAAGTATGCAAAGAGTTAAGAGAAAAGAAAGCTACTCCTGTCATCATGCTGACGGCTAAAGGCGAAGAAGCCAATCGTGTGCAAGGATTTGAAGTCGGAGCAGATGACTACGTCGTTAAGCCTTTTAGCCCGCGTGAAGTTGTGCTGAGGGTAAAAGCGCTGCTGAGACGTGCTTCTACGACAAGTTATTTGCATACGAACGCTTCTGCTAAGGACATGATCGTGTATCCCCATTTAGTCATTGACAATGATGCCCACCGTGTCACCGCGGACGGAAAAGAAGTGAATTTAACACCGAAAGAATACGAACTTCTGTATTTTCTGGCAAAAACGCCGGATAAAGTGTTTGATCGCGAGCATTTATTAAAGGAAGTTTGGCATTATGAGTTCTTTGGCGATTTGCGTACTGTCGACACTCACGTAAAACGGCTGCGGGAAAAGCTGAACAAAGTGTCTGAAAAAGCCGCTAAAATGATTGTAACCGTTTGGGGAGTAGGCTATAAATTCGAGGTAAAGCCTGAATGAAATTTTGGAGAAGTATTGTAGGAAAATTATGGGCGACCATCTTGCTCTTGGTGTCCTTTGTCTTATTTGTTCTTACCATTTTGCTGTTGGGTTTTTTCGAAAATTACCACGTCAATCAGGTGGAAAAGGAATTATCTAATACCGCGGAAAAAATTGCGGACATCCTGGCCCGCCATCCAAATGAAAAAATCGGCACGGAAATGGCATGGGAAATTGTCGATTCACATGTTCATGTCATTATTGCTAAGAATAAGGACACCTTTTTATATTCGCCCAATATTTCTCCGAAAGATAAACTGGACCGCAGCGTCATCATACACGACAAGCAATTGTCCAAAGTTTTCAAAAATAAAAAATATGTCCAAAAAGAAATCAACATCCATGGTGGGAAAAAATTTTCCAATCGCTATGAAAATTCGATTGTAGTGGGAGTTCCTCTGAAAATGTCTCCGAATGAAAATGGAGCAGTGTTCCTTTATCAGTCGCTGGAAGTGATTAAGGAAACGTCGGAGCAGACGACTAAACTGATTATACTGGCGGCCGTCATTGCGATTTTCTTGACAACGGTGTTTGCCTTTTTCTTATCCACCCGGATTACGGCCCCTTTGCGAAAGATGAGGGAAGCAACGAGCTCTTTTGCAAAAGGAAAATTCGATGCGAAAGTTCCGATTTTAACGTCTGACGAAATCGGGGAGTTAGGCATCGCTTTTAATCACATGGCGAAACGGCTTCAATTTAACATGAATGCTCTTAATCAGGAAAAAGAACAGCTGGCCAGCATTTTGCGCAGTATGGCAGACGGAGTGATCACTTTTAACCGAGATGGCACGATTTTGATTACGAATCCTCCGGCCGATCGTTTTTTGCAAAACTGGTATTATGAGCACAGAGAAGATGAACAAACGGAAACCGCCCCGACTCTTATTCAAGAATTATTGGGAAAAGTTTTCCGTCGGGAGGAATCAGAGCAAATAGGTGAATTGACTGTTCAAGGAAGAACGTATGTCGTCATTGTGAGCCCTTTATACAGTGGAGAAACGGTTCGGGGGGCTGTAGCGGTTGTTCGGGATATGACGGAAGAACGCAGACTGGACAAGCTCCGTAAAGATTTTATCGCCAACGTTTCCCACGAGCTGAGAACTCCTATTTCCTTGCTTCAAGGGTACAGTGAAGCCATTATTGATGACATCGCAGCGACGGATGAAGAAAAGAAGGAAATCGTGAAAATCATCTATGAAGAATCACTGCGAATGAAAAGGCTGGTCAACGAATTATTAGATTTAGCGAGAATGGAAGCTGGGCATACCAACTTACAAAAAAGAGAAGTAGAAATTCCGGCTTTTATCAAAAGAGTCACGAACAAGTTTCAAGGATTGGCGAAGGATCAAGAGGTTCGTTTACTGTTCGATTGGGACAAGCCATCTTTTGCCGCCAATATCGATCCGGACCGCATTGAGCAAGTGTTGACGAATTTGATTGACAATGCTCTCCGCCATACTCCTAAAGGCGGTTTTGTCAGGGTGGATATGGAGAAAAAACAGAAAGGCGTTGTCATTTACGTAATCGATTCCGGATCGGGTATTCCGGAAGAAGATCTGCCGTTCGTGTTTGAACGCTTCTATAAAGCCGATAAAGCCAGGACTCGCGGCCGATCCGGCACTGGATTAGGGCTTGCGATTGCGAAAAACATCGTGGAAGCTCATGGAGGAAGCATCAGAGTTCAAAGCAAGTTGGGTGAAGGAACGACATTCTCCTTTTATCTTCCTTATTAATCAAACTGTCGAAAACCCATTCATATGTGGGAATGATGGCGATAAATCTTGTTACATGGGAAACATCTTCCTTTATACGCGAAAGAAAGGGTCGACCTTATTGAATCATCATCTAATCATAAAGGAGGTTGACCCTTTTTTTGCTTTGGAATGGAATCGCTTACATGAAATGAAGCGGTCTAATTTGTCATTTGGAATCATAACGTTTTATGGTGAAAGAATTGCCGAGGAGGATCAGAATGCGGGATTACTTAAAGCGGTTGGTCATTGTAATAGCGATGGGGGCTTGCATCGGAATACTGATCATTGGAGGAAGGCTTGCTTATGCCAAGACCAACAGCAGTACAGGAGAAAAACATGCTTTTAGTTTTGGTGATTACAGACTGTGGTCTGCAGAGAAAGGTACAGCTCCGTAAAAAGAAAAAGGACGCCATGAGCGTCCGTGAGTCTTTTTTGAAAAAATTGGTTTAAAAGAGAGCAGGTGAAACATCCTGCTTTTTATTTGCTTTCTTCGTAGCGTGCTCGGCATTCTTCGATCAGTTTAGCGGCTTTTTCAGGTCCTTCCCAAGTGCCGATTTCGGTTTTTTTGCCTTGCAAATCTTTATAGCGTTCGAAGAAATGAGCAATTTCTTTTAGTTTATGCTGCGGTAAGTCGTCGATTGAATGGATTTCATCAAAACGAGGATCTTCTACAGGCACACCGATCAGTTTAGCATCTTCTTCGCCGCTGTCGATCATGTTCAAATAGCCAATGACACGAGTATCAATGACGCATCCAGGGAAAGTAGGATTTGTCACCAATACAAGAATGTCCAGCGGATCTCCATCCAAAGCCAACGTATTTTCTAAATAACCGTACTCTGCTGGGTAAAACATTGGCGAAAATAAAACACGGTCTAATTTAAAAATTCCTCGTTCTTTATCAAACTCATATTTGTTTTGGCTTCCGGTAGGAATTTCGATAAACGCCTCTACTATTTGGTTTTTCACCGTCATGAACCTAATACCTCCTATACACTATGTATACTATTTCATTATAGTGGAATAAGTAGGGAGAGGCAAACAATTCTATATATTTTCGGAATATTCATACTATAAATTCTGGCATTCAAAAGCGAAAAGATTCCGCATCAAGAGTGTTCGCAAGTGAGCAGAGGACGAATCGCGTCGGACTGTGGATGGCCGTCCGCTCCCCTCGTTCTTTTTTCTAATAAGGGGTAAAGATTTTTTGCTCTCTGTCGAAAAAATCAATGAAGGATCCTGTTTTAGACCGACAAACAATCCGTTTTCCGATACACGGATTCCATTTTACTTCCTTATACTCTTTTACATGGTACTATATTCCTGTTTTATGGTAAAATAGATCGAGTCCATTTGAATGCATTTTGAAAAATGAAGGAGGGGGCATAATGTTTAAAACAATAAAAAGAAAACTATATTTAGGTTTCGGCATTTTAATCATCATGTCGACGATTATGTCCGTTATTTACTTTGTGTCTTCCCAAACCGTGAATCAGAAAACGGAGAATATGATCAAAAATCAAGTTCCTCAGCTGGTTGCGGAGCAAGAACTGCGTTTTAATATTTCGCAACGTATTGCTCTTGCCAGAGCTTATGTTCTTTATGGAGATCCTAAATATAAGGATGAGTTTAATCAATATACGGAATCTAGCAAAGCCATTTCCGACTCGATTTTAAGCGAGCATCCATCGAAGGAAATGAAAGCCGTTATTGCGGACAGTAAGAAGTGGCGATCTCTAGTACTCAATGACGTCATTAAAGCCTATGATCATGGAAAAGTAAAAGAAGCCCGGGCTGCGTTGCAACAAAAAGCGGAGCCGATCGCTCAAAAGATCATGGCTGATTTTGATTCCATTGCCCAAAAGGAAAAAAGCAATATTCACTCTAATGGAAATGAAATCATTTCCAATAGCAATACCATAGCAGGCTGGGGTTTGACATTAGCTATCGTGATCATTGTCATCAGTCTAGTCGTCACTCAAATATTTACAAAGATCATTTCAAGTCCGATTGTTCGTGCAAAAAATCGGCTTCTGATGATTGCACAGGGCACTCTTCCAAAAGAACCATTGCAGTTAAAAAATAAAGATGAGATAGGGGAGTTGGTAGACGCTTTAAACGTGATGAACGATCATCTAAAAAGGACCATCTCCGGAGTGCAAAGCGTCTCCGCCAACTTATTAACACACAGTGAAAAAATGGCTAAATATTCATTTGACGTAAAAGAAGGTGCCGTGCAAATCGCCACAACGATGGAAGATCTTTCAAACGGCATTCAAGAACAGGCCAATTCTAACCAAAAATTATCGAGCGATATGGAAAAATTCATGAAAATGTTAATGGATTCCTCGTTAAAAGGGGAAGAAGTGAAAACAAAAGCCGAACAAATGAAAGAACTGGCCGATCAGGGCAGACAAAAGATGAACCAATCCGTGGAAGAAATGAACCACATCTCCATTACGGTAAATGAAGCGCTCCAGCTAGTGGAAGGGTTGAACAAAAAAACCGAAAACATCAGCAAATTGGTCAATGTGATTGAAGACATTTCCGAACAAACGAATTTGCTTGCTCTTAATGCAGCCATTGAGGCAGCGCGAGCAGGTGAAAGTGGACGCGGCTTTGCCGTCGTGGCGGAGGAGGTAAGAAAATTGGCAGAAGGGGTGAATCATTCGGTGGCTGACATCACAGCCATTATTTCGGAAGTGCAAAACGAAACGGGAAAAGTGGTTCAAGCGCTGAAAGCAGGATATGGAACAGTAGAAGGAGGCCGCCAATCCATTCAATCAACAGGCGAATCCTTCCATCAAATTTATCAAAGCATTGAACGGGTATTTGAGCAAGTAGAAGAAATGTCTACGAACTTATATGATATTTTAGACCATACGAAAGACATTACGTCGGCTATTGAAAATATAGCAGCAGTATCAGAAGAATCTGCCGCCGGCTTTGAACAAGTTACGGCTACTGCTGAGGAATCGTCCTCATCCATTGAACAAATAGCCAATGGAATTCAGCAAATGGAAACAGAAGTACAAAGCCTGGATGAAGCGATCCATCATTTTAATGTCAAACATTAGGGAAACCCATCATTATCAGAAAGGGGGCTATACTGTTTAGGAATGTCCGTTGGATCATGTGAAGCTGCTTTCCTGCATGTGAGAAAACGGGGATTCCTTTTGAAAGTTTGATTGTCGTCCATCGTTTTTTACATATTTTCGAATTTGAAAACGAGTCGGAACATGGATCTTTTAAGCTTTGTGTCTCATACCGGTTTTTGGTATTCAATCTTCAGCAAAAAAACCTTCCAGCTAAAAGGATGAAGCATCCTTTTAACTGAAAGGTTTTTTATTTTCAGTCGGAATGTCTTTTCGTTTTGACGCAATTGTCTGATTAGTCTTGCGATTCATCTAAGCGAAAAACGATTGAAGCAGGCACTGGATTTTTATTCAAATTTCAGCGGATCTCCATCGAAAGGTTCGTCTGCTACTTTGATGGAATCGGTAGGGCATCCTTCGAATGCATCTTGCATATCATCAAGCAGTACCTCAGGTACTTCCGCTGTTCCTTGGTTATCATCCAATACTACAAATGCAAGTCCTTCGTCATCATAATCATAGATGTCAGGAGCAGCGGCCCCGCAAGCACCACATGCGATGCATGTATCTTTATCTACAATTGTATATTTTGCCATAGATTGTTCCTCCTAACCAAGCTATCTTGAGAAATTTAGTCGGATTTAACGTCTCCATCTTCATTGTAAAGCTGTTAACAAAACTTTTCAATAGAAAAGAGCCAACAATTCAATTGAAACGCTTACGATGGAGGTGATGGAACAATGGATGTCGAATTTCATGTTAAAATAGAAGGCGGCTGCTATTGATAGTGGAATCATAACATTTTCTTGTAAGGCCATATGGACTAAATCAACAAAGAGCTGGAGGAAAAAATCTTTGAACTTGTTTCAAGCGGTTTTGCTGCATTGCTTTGAAAAAATCCATGGGGAGCGAACGGTCTATTCTATTTTTCACATTCTAAAAGGAAAAAAATCATTGCAATCCATTCAAGATGTGCATTTTTATCAATTAACAAAGTGGTTTTCCGCCGTTCCGTATTTGAATAGAAACGATTTCGAAAAAGAGATTAAGCGAATGTGTGATCAACAATGGTGCTATATGGAAAATGGCGAAAGAGCCCTTTTGCTTCCAAAAGGAAAAAGTGAATTAGAAGAATTTTGGACCAAAAACTCAGCCCTTCCGTATTTGGATGGCTGGCCTTTACATTCGATGGCGTCGGTCTTTTGGAAACGATTAAACTTGCTCGTTCAAACCGTTTCCTATTTAATTCATGAAGAATCTGTCTTTTATCCGGCAGAGAGGAATGACCAAGTTCAAATGTGGGTGAAAAAATGGCTTTTGAGCCGGAAGGTAAATCGGACGGATACAGGTGTACAACTATATCGCGAACTATATGAATTATTGCAAAGTGAAAAAGTAGAAGATCCGCGTCTGTTCGTTTTTCGCTTGTCAGGATACGAACGAATTGGAAAAACGGCGGCGCAAACAGCAAAACAATTGGGAATAGAAGAACCGGAATATTGGCTGCGATTTTCTCATTGGATTCATTTTATGATACACTCTGCGCTTCATCATCCGAAAAAATTTCCCATTTTACATGAAATGCTGCTAGATTTAAAACAGCCGGTTGTATTGACAAAATCAGCAAAAAAAACATACGAACTATTTCAGAGGGGGCTTTCTGTTGAACAGATCGCACATGTGCGCGGACTGAAGCGGAATACAATCGAAGATCACCTCGTTGAGATTGCCTTAAATGTTCCCGATTTTTCCATAGATCCATTTATTGAAAGAGAAGAGTTGGAGGCCTTTGAAAAAGTAGCAAAGACACTCACCAGTAAAAAATTAAAGGATATTAAGGAAATTCTTCCTCATTTATCTTACTTTCAAATTCGTCTTGTTCTAGCGAAGTATGGAAGGATAGTGAATCAACATGGAACTTGAACTGTTATTACGAAAACAATTTGGCTATTCGTCATTTCGAACCGGACAGAAAGAAGTCATTACTTCACTGCTTGAAGGAAAAGATACACTCGCCATGCTTCCAACCGGGACAGGGAAATCACTTTGCTACCAACTGCCGGCCTACATATTAGACGGTACGTGTATTATCATTTCACCTCTTCTTTCTTTAATGCAAGATCAAATGGAACAAATGAAGATGCGAGGGGAAAAAAGGGTGATTGCTTTGAACTCTTTCCTCTCCTTTGAAGAAAAAAAACGTGCACTTTCCCGTTTAGGGCAATTTCGTTTTGTTTTTATGTCTCCTGAGATGCTTTCTAATCAACGGGTGTTGCATGAATTATCCAAAATCCGCCTTTCATTGTTTGTAGTGGACGAAGCCCACTGCATTTCCCAATGGGGGCACGATTTTCGTCCTGATTATTTAAAAATCGGCGAAGCACGTGAATTATTGAACCGGCCATTGACGCTTGCGCTGACGGCGACCGCAACAGAAGAAGTGAGAACGGACATCACGAAGTACTTACACCTTCAAGATGCGAATCAATGGATCTTTTCGGTTGACCGAGCCAATATTGCGATGAGTGTTCAACATTGCGAAAGTTATAAAGAAAAGCTGGACAGTCTTTTGGAGATTGTCAAAAACGTACAAAAACCAGGCATTATTTATTTTTCCAGCAAGAAGGCCGCCGAAGAAACGGCTTATTGGCTCGAACAAGAAGGGATAAAAAAAGTAGGCGTTTATCATGGTGGAATGGAACAGGACGAAAGAATCTTAATACAGCAGCAATTTTTATTTAACGAGTTGGAGATTATCTGTGCAACGAGCGCGTTTGGGATGGGGATCAATAAAAACGATATTCGATTCGTCGTCCATTTCCATCCACCGGGTCAAATGGAATCGTACTTGCAGGAAATTGGCCGCGCTGGTCGTGATGGTAAAAGAAGTTTGGCGATCTTGTTGTACGCCGACGGAGATGAACGCATACACGAGCGTTTAATGGAAACGGAATTGCCTACGGACAAACAAATTGAAGCATTCCTTGCATATGAGCCGAACTTAAAAAAGGAAGCGGCGGCTGTTCTGCAACTGACGGATGTCCAGTATCGTTATCTTCTTCACTATGAGGAACTATACAAAGATTTTTCATTCGAAAAAAAATGGGAGTATATCCAAAGAGACAAAAATGAGCAGATCCGTAAGAAGCGCAGGAAATTGAGTCAAATGGTCCAGTGGATCCATAGCACTTCTTGCCGTAGAGAAGGAGTTCTTTTATATTTTCATGAAAAGATTGGATCGAAGCCGGAAAGGTGTTGCGACTGCTGTGGGCTGAATATTCTCGATTATTATGAATCGACAGCCGGCCAGTCCAGGCAAGAAGAAATGAATGATTGGGAGGCCATTCTACAAAACTTGCTTTTGATGGAAGGAAAAATCGATGAAAAAGAATAAGTTACTATTGATAGAGGAGTTAACGCACCAAGATATCATGAAATCTCTTTATTGGACACAATGTCTATTGCTTGCTTTTACCGGAATCGGCATCTGGCTATTATTTGATTCCTTCTCCTCTTATTTTCAATTGTTTGATTGGAGCGATCGGCGGCTTGTCTGGGGAATAATCGGAGGTTTCACCGTTGTCTTGATTGATTTTTGCTTCATGAAATGGCTTCCCCACCAATATTTTGATGATGGCGGGATCAATGAGAAAATATTTTCGAAGCTAAACATGATCTCCATCGTATGGATAACGGCTCTTATTGCTTTCAGCGAGGAAATGTTTTTTCGGGGAGTTCTTCAAACTCACTTTGGATTCGCAGCGGCAAGCATTCTTTTTGCTTTAGTCCATATTCGTTATTTAAGCAATTGGTTTCTTACAGTCAATGTTTTCGTCTTCAGTTTTTGGATTGGCTTTTTTTACGAATGGACTGAAAATTTGGCTGTAACGGTCGTCATGCATTTTGTCATCGATTGCGCATTAGGAATCATCATTCATTTTAAAGATAAAAGGGAAAAAAACGAAGAGGGATGATACATGAAGAGAGACCCTTATCGAGAATTGGCAGAAAAGCATCGAAAAGAGCTGAAATTACAAGAATGGACCGAAATAGAAGAAGAAGAGCCTAAAACATTAAGCAGAACAGAATATCGAAAGCAGAAAAAGCAAGAAAAAAAATCTTTTCTATGCTTCGTACACTTCTTATTCTATTTATTTTTCTCCCGGTGGCGATTCTATTTAGTTACAACACGATAAAGGAAAAAGAACGTCCTTTGTCTTCCGTATCGGTTATTACCGAAGAAAGCGCAAGCGGACACGATCAATCGGCCAGTTCAACATCCAACCAATCAAAAAAGGAAACTTTAAAAAGCAAACAAAGAAAAACGGTGACTCATATTGTCCGGCCGAATGAGACGCTTACTGATATTTCCATTCATTATTACGGTACAAAGGATGGAATCGACAAGATTAAATCGGCCAACCATTTAGAGGACAATCATATTAACGAGGGACAGGTACTCAAAATCCCATTGGAAAAATAAGTTTTTGTTTAGCCTTTCTCGTCTTTTTTTGGTAAAGAGCTGGAGCGGGTCAACATCCTTTTTCTTTCAAAATTTGATCATATCGATGAGTGCTTGTACATAGAATGAGTGTGGAGGAGGGAAAGGATGGATTCAGTTCTTTTAATGTTGGATGACGGAACAGATGAGGCTACGAAGCAAATGCTTCAAAATTTAATTGAAAGAAAAAGGAAGCTGGATAAACTTCACAAAAAGCAGATGTTTTTTTTATCACTCTTTTTCCTTTATACCTTTCTTTTTATTTATTTGTTTTATAAAAAGCTGTTGATTCCATATTCCGATTCCGCTTTTCAAATTATTTCGTCCTTTTTTGACAGTCGAATGATGCTGCTGCTGTTATTGGCGGGCGCAGCGCTTTTAGGAGCTGTAAAAATTTTTCGCGATCAAAAAGACAAAGCGGAGGAAGAGTTTCATGCGCTTCGCTGTGAAATCATTGATAAAAGCAAAGATCTTTGGAAAAATGACGCTTGGGAAAATCGGCATAAAATATTCGAAATGATGGAAAGAAAATTCGGTATTAATTTATATCACGAAAGCAAATAGCGGGAAAGCCGCTCCTTCCCGCTTTTAGAAAAACTGTTTTTTGCCCCTTTCTTCTTTAATCAATTCTACTGCTTCACGAAAACGCTGGGAATGCACAATTTCGCGTTCTCGTAAAAAACGAAGGCCATCGTTTAAATCCGGGTCATCACTTAAATTAATAATCCATTGATAAGTGGCTCGAGCTTTTTCTTCAGCTGCGATATCTTCATACAAATCGGCGATCGGATCTCCTTTGGCCTGAATATATTCCGCTTTCCAAGGATTTCCGGACGCGCTTTGATAAAATAACGCTTCGCTGTGATTCACATAATGATCCCCTAACCCCGCTTCTTTCATTTGTTCCGGTGTAGCGTCTTTGGTTAATTTGTACACCATGGCGGCAATCATTTCAAGATGAGCCAATTCTTCCGTTCCAATATCGGTTAATAGTCCAATGACTTTTTCGGGAATGGTGTAGCGTTGATTTAAGTATCGGAGTGCTGCGGCTAATTCGCCATCTGCACCCCCGTATTGTTCGATGAGAAATTTCGCCAGCATCGGGTTACAGCTGCTGACCTTTACTGGGTACTGAAGCTTTTTCTCGTACACCCACATAGAATGACAACACTCCTTTCTTGTTGTTTTCAGGCATGATTAGAAAGCCCTGCATAAAAATCAAGAAGTAGTTCGAGCATCAGGACACAGAAAAAGCGGCGAGATTGGTTTAAACTTGCCAAGGCCATGGAGCTTCTTTCCAATCCCACGGATAACGGGCATAACTGTACCCGAAGCTGGTTAAGGATCCGTGTTGAAGTTCAAAAGCTTTTTTCACTTGTTTCCGTTGTTTGATCAGCCAGTTATATTGCAGAACGGCATCGTAATCATCAGGATGGGTGTCCAAATAGAGGGCTAGTTCTAAAATGGCGAAGTCAATGGCCTGCAGATCCTCTAAATCCTTGTAATAATTAGGTGGTTTCTTCATTTTCTCTAACCCCCTTTGGTTGTTCGTATGGACCGTAATATGGATCATAGAAAATTTTAAACAATGTCCCTTTTTTTAAAGCTTCTATTGGTGAAAATTGGGGAGTATTCGGTGGCTGGAATCCTATATATAAATTCGGCGGAGTAGAATACGTTTTGATCGTCTTAGGCGGGCATGGATCAAAGGGACTAACATACGGTGTATAGCTTTTAAATGGAGTGAAGCCTTTAAAATGTGTCACACGATCACCCTCCTCGAATAGATCTCAATCTATTGTATGGAGCTGTTTTGTCCCTCATGCCAACAAATTCTGATGTCGTGGGATTTTAGCCGGATGATGCAGGCAGTTTTTTTGCGGCTTCCTCATACGATGAATATAGGAGGAGGTGGTTCCATGCCCTGGAGTGTATCGCTTTTTGTTTGCGGAACTGTTTAGTTGGATGTATATTTTTTGCTTGCCAAGTCCGGAAGCCTTTTCATGGTCTCTTTTGTTATTAACATTTATATTAAAGCCGATGAAGTTTTTTCTCGCAGCGGTAGCGTTTATGGCGGCTTTTGTATTGAATGGAAATCTGCTTGAATGGGAAGTGAAAGGGCTGTATCGGTTGTTTATGAAGAACATCAATATTTGGGGATGTTTTTTCTTTCTGCATTTTGCTTCTTTTGTCGTGATGGCTTGGTTCTTTTTTTGGGAAACAGCCATTCTTTGCTTTTTCTCTATTCTGTATGGAATCATTTCCATAGATTTTCAAAAATTGAGAGAGATGCAATGATGGATGGTTCCGATAGTGATCAGCAGCTCTCAATTGATTGCCGTTAGGTATGAGGAATGAATGAAGTGAAATAAAATACTCTTTCATTTCTTTAAATGTTAAATTCCTTATTACTTTTTGTTCCAATCGCTGGCTGGATACGATATGAAATAACAGCGGGGAGTAACCCCACAAAGAATCATGTTTCAAGGCAAAGTTGTACAAAGGTTCATTATCATTATTTTGACGTCCTTACTATATGGGGGCCTGGCATTTAGGTCTTTGCGAGAAAAATATGTCAGAAAAACTGACAAAAGTGCTGATAAAATTTTTAAAATATAATTTAATAATGACATAAAATTCTTGAAAACAATCAATTTTGAAATTTATTCTTGAAATCATCAAACTGTTGACGGCGAATTATTAATCATATTGGATAAAAGGAAAAATGAATATTTAAATATCCAAGATGGATATATAAAAACAACTATAATAATCGGAATTTTCGGATAATATATGGTTTTGTTAACAGTAAATAGCCAATTGGAATACCAGATTTCCATATGGTTTAAAATTGGCCGGGTAAATTCTTGAAATATCAGCCATTGACAGCGAATAGCGAAAACCTGGAAATTTTAGGATGTGATGATAGTGGAAGGTCAATCCATTATAAGTGTTGGAATCGACATCGGCACTAGTACGACAAAATTTATTGTCAGTCATTTAAAATATGCAAAAGTATCCAGCCATTTTTCTTTACCTCGCTATGAAATTGTTGAGAGAAAAATTATGTATGAAAGTCCTATGTATTCAACGCCGTTAAAAGGGAACAGAGATGAAATTGATTTGAGAGCTCTTGCGAAATGGCTTGAAGAACAATATAAACAAGCAGGAGTAAATTTATCGGAAGTAAAATCTGGCGCTGTGATTATAACAGGTGATACCGCGACGAAAAAAAATGCGGAGAGCATCCTGCATTATTTAGCTGATAAATCGGGCGATTTTGTTGTTGCAGTTGCCGGCGCTAGTTTAGAAGCGTTACTTGCTGGCAAAGGATCTGGTGCTTTTTTGCGATCTAAAGAGATAAAAGGATCAGTTGCTAACATTGATATTGGGGGAGGAACAGCAAATGTTGTCGTTTTTCGGAGAGGAAAAGTATTAGGTACCATTACGTACCATGTTGGTGGGAGATTAATCGAATTGGATGAGAATGGAAAAATTAAGTTTATATCTTCTTCTATTCAACCATGGTTATGTTTGAAAAACTATCGATTGCAACTAAATCAAAAAATGACTTTTAAAGAAATGCGACAAATTGTTCAAGAAATGTGCAAAGATATGATGAATTCTTTAATTAATGAGAAACCCATTAGGCTGGATGATCCACTGATTCATAGTACGACTTTTCAAGTGATTCCTTCTATCGATGAGGTGGTGATTTCCGGAGGAATCGGCAAGTTGCTTGAAAAAGAATCTCCTAAAACTCTCAATGACACCGCTGTTTACGGAGATATTGGTCCTCTTCTTGCACACGAGGTAGTAAAGGCGATTGAAAAGAGTTCATTAAAAATAATACATGCAAAGCAAACTTCTCGCGCAACAGTCATTGGTGCTGGAACGCAAAGTACAGAAATTAGCGGGGCTACTATCCATGTTTCCTCATCACGTCTCCCACTCCGCAATCTACCCATCATGACGATTGAATTCAACAATGTCCAAGTTAAAAACGGAGATTATATCCATCAACAAATAAAAAGGGCAATGATGGAGTGGAAGCAATACTTTCAAGAAGAACAAGAAACTCCTATTGGTATTCATATTCGAGGAATTGTTTATTGTTCCTATCAGATTTTAAAAGAGATGGCTAGAACATTATTTTCGCTTTATGAACAATACTTTCCGAAAAATTCTGTTTTAGTAGTAATATGTGAAAACGATATAGCAAAAGCGCTTGGACAATTGCTTGTACTTCAATCTAACCATAAAATAGACATCATTTCGATTGATCAAGTTGTAGTCGAACAAGGTGACTACATTGATATAGGAGAAATGATCAATCAAAGTGTGGTTCCAGTGGTCATCAAAACATTGGCTTTTATGAAAAATTAGGAGGTGACTCCGCTTGAAAACAACGATCACGTTAATGGATAAAACTTATCATTTTAAAAGTTTGAAAGAAATTATGGCTAAAGCAAATGAAGAAAAATCAGGCGACCAGCTGGCAGGGATACAAGCCCAAGATGTACAGGAGCGTATTGCGGCAAGGCATGTTTTATCAGAGCTAACTCTTGCTGATATTCGTAATAACCCTCTACTGCCTCCGGAAGAGGATGAGGTGTCGCGTGTCATCGAGGAAGGAATTAATGAAAAAATTTACGCATCCATTCGAAACTGGTCAATAGCAGAACTTCGGGAATACCTTTTATCGCCGATAGTAACAAATAACGAAATCGCTCATATTCGCCGAGGATTAACAAGCGAGATGATTGCTGCCGTAACAAAGATCATGACAAATTTAGATTTAATACAAGCAGCATCAAAAATCACTGTAGAAACACGTTGCAACACAACGATTGGTCAAAAGGGACGATTAGGAGGAAGGGCGCAGCCTAATCATCCTAATGATCATTTACAAGGGATAAAGGCAGCGATTTTTGAGGCATTGAGTTACGGCGTTGGGGATGCGGTGATTGGTATTAATCCGGTTATTGATACGGTAGACAGTGTAAAGGCGATTTTAAATATGACAAAGGATTTAATGGATAGATGGGATATTCCAACACAAAACTGTGTTTTAGCCCATGTAACAACCCAGATGAGGGCAATCAAGCAGGGAGGGACAGCGGATTTATTGTTTCAAAGTTTAGCAGGAACGGAATTAGGTAACAAAGCGTTTGGGATTAATGTTGAACTTCTTGATGAAGCAAATGAGCTAATTTTGAAGGAAGGAAGGGCTGCTGGTCCGAATGTATGGTATTTCGAAACGGGACAGGGATCAGAACTGTCAGCAAATGCACATCACGGTATTGATCAACTTACGCTAGAAGCCAGGTGCTATGGCCTTGCTAAGCGATATAAGCCGTTTATAGTGAACACGGTGGTGGGTTTTATCGGTCCTGAGTATTTATACAATAGTAAGCAAGTGATTCGCGCGGGACTTGAAGATCATTTTATGGGAAAACTTCATGGTTTGCCGATGGGAGTGGATGTTTGTTACACCAATCATATGAAAGCGGACCAAAATGACATGGAAAATTTAGCAGTCTTGTTGGCTTCGGCCGGTGCCAATTTCTTAATAGGTGTAGCTATGGCAGATGATTGTATGCTAAATTATCAATCTCTTAGCTTCCATGACATTGCCACGCTAAGAGAATTGCTTCACTTGCGACCTGCTCCGGAATTTGAAAGATGGTTAGAAAAAAAGGGGATTATGGAGAACGGAAAGTTAACTTCGATAGCCGGTGATCCCACTTTGTTTTTATAAATGGATAAAACGGTAAGGGTGGTATGTAATATGAACGAACCGGATATTCAACAAGAAAAAGGGATGATTGAACAGACTGGACTATCTCAGCCATCGATAGATAAAATCGATAGAGACGAAAATGAAAAAAGTTTTCATTACACTGCGAGTGACTGGTTAACAAACGTCCCAAATCCAAAATTTTCAGAAGGAATTGACGAATTGCGAAAAGCAACTCCTGCACGCATTGGTCTATGGAGAACGGGAACTCGTCCATTGACGAAAACAATTTTAAAATTTCAGCTTGATCATGCAGCAGCCGTTGATGCTGTAAACGGAAATGTCTCTGATCATTTACTTAAAGAATTTAACTTATTTACAGTAGAGACTTGTTGTGAAAATAAAGAAGTTTATTTAAAGAGGCCAGATAAAGGTCGGGTTCTTACAGAAGAGGCAGTCAAAACGATCCAAAAAAAATGTGTGAAAAATCCTCAAGTACAAATTGTTGTTTCCGATGGGTTAAGCGCAAGTGCGATTGATGCCAATCTTAGAGATATTTATCCGGCGTTATTGGATTCATTAGAAGTTAATGGGTTAACACAAGGAACTCCCTTTTTTGTAAAAGGTGGAAGAGTAGCGTGTATGGATCATATTGGTGAGATTTTGCAGCCGGCAGTTTTTGTTCTTTTAATAGGGGAGAGACCGGGGCTTGTTTCCGCCAATTCTATGAGTGCCTATATGTGCTATAGACCAAGAAAAGGAATGATAGAGTCTGAGAGAACAGTTATTTCTAATATTCATTCAGGAGGCACTCCCCCTGTTGAAGCAGGGGCCTACATTGGCACCGTTTTACGTAAAATGATTGATCAGAAAGCCAGTGGAGTTCGTCTGGAACTATAGTGATCATTTGAAGGGGAAGGATAGAATGACAAATAATACGAATAACCATTTAAACAAAGAATTAAGACCAATCCATTTGTGGGGAATCGCAGTAGGAATGGTGATTTCAGGCCAGTATTTCGGATGGAATTACGGATTTGAGCAAGGAGGAACGATAGGATTAGCAATTGCTTCAATGATTGTCATCATTTTTTATACGACTTTCATATTTAGTTATTCAGAACTCTCTACATCCATTCCACACGCTGGGGGGCCATCCGCCTATGCAAGAAAAGCAATGGGTCCTTATATGGGGTTTTTAACGGGTTTAGCCTGTTTGCTTGAATTTGTTTTTGCTCCACCTGCTATTGCTGTTGCGACAGGTGCCTACATTCACTTTTTAATTCCAAATATCGACGCTGTGTATGCTACAGTAGCCGTATTTTCATTTTTTATTTTAATAAATCTAATAGGAGTAAAAGAAGCCGCAATCATTGAGCTGGTTGCCACCGTTTTAGCGTTGATCGGTTTAATTATATACTACGCTGCAGGGCTGCCGCATATAAAGAGTTCAAATTTAATGGGTGACCTCTCATTTTCTAACGGCTGGACTGGAGTCTTTTCCTCTATTCCTTTTGCCATTTGGTTTTTCCTTGCAATTGAGGGAGGAGCAATGGCAGCGGAAGAAGTTCGTAACCCTAAAAAAGATATACCTAAAGGATTTATTTCTGGAATTTGTACATTAGCAGTTGCAACAGTTTTCACGTTGATTGTGACTTCGGGACTTGGTGGAGGAGAAGGAAAACCCGCAGATTATCCACTTCCGCAAGCATTGGCCAGCGTTTATGGTGAAAACAATATCATACCAATAACTGTCGCCGTTATTGGATTATTTGGATTAATAGCAAGCCTGCACGGTATCATTATTGGCTACTCCCGCCAAACGTTTGCGTTAGCCAGAGCGGGATATCTGCCGAGATTCCTTTCAGAAATTTCGAAAAAAGGTGTTCCGCATTGGGGATTAATCGTACCGGGGATCATAGGAGTAGCTAGTGCCGGTTCAGCTAGTTTCGCTAATTCTTTGATTATTTTATCTGTATTTGGCGCAATAACGATGTATTGCTTGAGTCTCATATCACTATTTGTATTACGAAAAAAAGAACCACATATGGAACGACCTTTCAAGGTAAGTTATCCAGTTGTACCGGGAATAGCACTCTTTTTAGGAATTATTTCGTTCTTTTGCGTGTTAAAATATAGCGTTTTAACAACCAATCTCCCTATCGTTGGAGTCAAAATTCCATTAATCGCTGTCATTTTGTTCGTATTTGGCGCAGGAAGTATTTACTACTTCTTAGTAGGAGCAAAGAAAATTCGTCCTATATCCGAAGAATTTGTCTCTATCGAAGACGTCGCACCTAGTCAGAAGAATGTATCGTTATAAAAAGAGGTTTATTGCTGCTCTTCCCCTTATCAGGGAAGAGTTTTTACATTTTTTAGTACAAAGATGGGCAATCCATACACTGAACAGCAACTGGACATCTTGGCAATAACCAACAAAAGAAAATGCTTAAAATGGAGAATGGAAGCAGTAGCCAACCAATCGATCTTCACAAGTTCGATGCCGAGTACAACTAGAAGAAAGAAAATTACTTTCTGAAAAAATGATGTGAGAAAATCTTACGGTAAATTCCCCGATCAGAAATGGGATTGATGAATGAAAAATGGTGAAATATTCATTGGAATGCTTCGCATCACCACCATTTGCACTCTTTATAAAGACCTTTAAGCCTTCTCGTTTATAAGAAATGTGCATGATATAAAATGAATTTCTGTAAATAAATCTCACTCATACTCTTTGTTCAAAAAATATGTTATATAAAATAACATTATTATGGAAAAATTATGAATATTAACATATAATAAAAATAAGTGTAACGAGCTTAAAGGAGGGGATAACCGTGAGTATAAAAAGTGAATCTTACAAAGATAAAAAAGTGATTTCCATTGGTACTGTTAGTGAGATCACAGGATTGTCGGAACGGCAAATCCGTTATTATGAGGAACGGAAATTGATTTTTCCTTATCGTACAAAGAAAGGAACAAGAAAATATTCATTCAGCGATGTGGAACGGCTGATGGAGATCGCTGAGATGATCGAAGAAGGAGTTCAGACATTTGAAATTCGAAAAAAGATATTAAAAAAAGAAAAGGAAGCCGTCCGAGAAAAAATGATTCGCGGACAATTAAATGCAAGATTCGGTGTTCTAAGATTGCCGTAACTCGATGAAAAAGTGTCATGTTCGTAGTGGTATACATCTCAACAATCAAGTTTAATGTAATATCCATTTCTCTAACAATGTATTATTTGTCATCACTCATTCCTCTTTTGCACCATCATAGGTTCGCTTGCCGTTTCAAAAGTACTAACTGCCTTCAAAAATACAATAAGGTGATCAGATCAGGTGTTATGTTCGTCTTTTGTGCTTGTTATGCTATCATTGTGGGAATTTTTGGGTGAAAAAACAAGAATATTGCTAATGATTGCAAATTAAAAATGCAGGCGTGACAAAAAGGCGGAAAATAAGCCGACTATATGGAGGAATGGCTTAGCCTTATAAAACTGTCACGCCTCGCCAAAGAATAGGAGACAGTCCAGAATGATTTTGACAAAAGGTTTTGTCCATTCGAACACGTTCATGAATCCTGCTAAAAATTGCTCCCCATTCGATTAAGAGAATATAGATACAATAAATGATGAAAACATTTTTTGTTTACCTTTTTATCATTACTTTTCCATACAAAATAGACTGGAACCACGGCTCATCACTCTTGCGAATCGTCCTTTTTAAACAGTACACCATTTTCCTGCAAATTTTCACAACTTCGCTTTATATTGAATATTGTCAAGTAATAAAAGGGGAGTGTTCAAAGTCGTGCCGGCAGACGGATGTGAAAATTTTTATTAGATCATCTGATATTTAAATGAATTTGGAGACAGAGGATAAAGTATCCTTGATGTTAAGTGGGTATACGCACGGGAAATAAATTTGGTGTTCCGGTTTAGGAAAATGGGGAAGGTAAAGATTCGATCATTTTGATCGGAAACGGCTTGGACATGATTTCTTTGAGGTTGGGATATCAGGCAGATACATATTTATTGATGAACTCCAAAGGAAAAAAGTGTTTCTTAAAGCGAAGTGATAATGCCTTTCTGACACCATCTTTGCTGCCTAACATAATATACTCATAAGAGTTCACACTCAGGGGGCAGCCATGTGATGAATATAGAGCGATTGTCAAAAAATACGGTTAAACTATCGATATCCTTTGAAGAATTGCATGAAAAAGGATTCGCTAAGAAGCAGATGGTGGAAGAGGATGCTTTTTTTTGGCATGAACTGTTTGAAGAATTGATTGAAGAAATTGAAAAGCGTTACCATTTTGCGTATGATGGTCCGGTGGCTATTGAGATCCATACTTTAACGGAGGAAGAAGTAACACTCATATTTACACTTGACTTTTTGGATAATGACGATCATACAAATGATGCCATTGAAGAGTTGCATGCTGGATGGAAACGAGAGTTCACGCCTTTTTCCATTTATAAATGTACGGATTTTGAAGAGATTATCCAGCTTGCTCAGCGTATAGCAAAAATGAGAATGGTGATTCCTTCGAGGATTTTTTGGAAAGATCCCTTTTATTATGTGGCGGTCGACTATTCTCAAGAAGGGATGAAAAAAAATCTGGAGCCTGTTATTTTGGAATATGCAGAGCGATCTCGTCTCACGATTCATTATTTGGAGGAATACGGAAAAATAATTTTTTTCAATAAAGGGATTGAAAACGTCTATAAATTATTTCCGGGATAAAAAAGAGTCTTACCAAAAGGCTCTTTTTATAAGCCTGTTTTTATTTTCTGTTTTATTCGGCTTTTTCCATGTGGCGAGGATTCATGTTTTGTAAAAATGACCGGGATCCATTCAAAACATATGATGGAAATGAGGTACATATTCCCTGCGAACGGGAAGATGAAATTCCAATGGCCGCTTTTTGATCAGAAATCCCAGATTTTTGATTGCATTTCAAGGATTCTAGTGTATACTATGACGTGAATTGTAGCGTGAGAATGGGAAGATGGATAGGACAGAATGGATTAAAAGAGCCATTTTGCATTTTTGCTGTTTTTGAAACGAATGAAACGAAAAAAAGCAATACATAAATTTCCAGTAAAATAAAGTGGTGAACGGAACGACCGTGCGACGTGCAATCCTTAAGGAACTGTTTTCTTGCACGAAGGTAAGCCGCAGTGACAAATTGCCAATGATTTAATGTTTTTCATTCGTCATCACAATATTGATTGAAATGCGGGTAAAACATTGGATTTACCGGGATTTTGTATATGACGGGAACGAAAATAGACAAATACTTTTCGATTGTTTGGAATATATGAAATGTTTTAAAGGATCCGAACGAAAGAAACGTCTGAATGGACTTTTATCAGCAGTACCGCTTCTTTGTTGTACGGTAGGAGAAAGGGTGGAATGGAATGTTGAAGGAAGAATGCATCATTATTGGAGGAGGGCCATGCGGTTTGGCGGCAGCCATCTCGTTAAAAGAAACAGGAAAAAACCCACTCATTATTGAAAAAGGAAATATTGTGGATACGATTTATCGTTTTCCCACTCATCAAACTTTTTTCAGTTCAAGCGATAAACTGGCAATTGGCGATGTTCCTTTTATAACGGTGGAACGGAAACCAAAAAGAAACGATGCATTAACGTATTATCGTGAAGTGGTGAAAAGAAAACAGCTTCGCATCCATCGTTTCGAAGAAGTAAAAGACGTAACGAAACAATCGAACGGTACCTTTTTCGTCAAAACGACAAAAGAAGTGTATGAAACTCCATATGTAGTTGTCGCAACTGGCTATTACGACCATCCCAATTATATGAATATACCAGGAGAAGAATTGGACAAAGTCTATCATTATTTCAAAGAAGCTCATCCGTTTTTTGACACTGATGTCGTCGTGATCGGCGGCAAAAATTCGGCTGTTGATGCTGCATTGGAGCTGCATAAATCAGGAGCGAGAGTGACGGTTTTATACAGAGGAAAACAATATTCGGAAAGTATAAAACCGTGGATTTTGCCGGAATTTGATTCCTTGATACGTCATGGAGAAATTGTGATGGAATTCAACGCCCATGTGAAAGAGATCAAGCAAAACTCAGTTCTATATACGGTTGGAAGTATTGATAAAGAAATCGCAAATGATTTTGTATTCGCCATGACCGGGTATCATCCTGACCATGAATTCATCAGCAAAATGGGAGTGGAGATTATACCGGAAACAGGAAGGCCAAACTATAATCCCGATACGATGGAAACGAATGTTGAAGGGATCTTTATCGCAGGCGTGATTGCTGCCGGGAACAATGCCAATGAAATTTTTATAGAAAATGGCCGTTTTCATGGCGAACTCATAGCGGCGGCGATTGCAGAAAAAGAACAAGCAAGCTAAACAATGCGACCATCTGCTAGTTTCATAGAATGAAAAGGACAAATGGTATCATTGGTTTCATTTGTCCTTTTGCTGTTTCCTGAAATGAAAAGACATGGTCATTCTACATAGGAATGTACTTGACTATTTCCGTTGGACATTCGACTTTCATTGATGATTCGGGAGACAGTACCCTATAAAATAGGGATTACTGCAAAACCGAATGGCGATGAAATCTTAAAGTGTTTGCAAAATCATTCTCCTAAATCGTAAGATGTGAAAATGCCCTCGCCAGATTGTATTGTTTAAAAAGGTTCTTTTCTTGTTGATCCATGCTGAATGAATTGTGCGACCCACATTATTTCTAATTTTAAAAAAATTGCAAAAAACATCTTTAAACAACAAAATGAGTATGATAGTATAAAAAAAAATATTTTTATAACCAGGTCATCAGATGACCAGTTAACCTGTAATGATGAGTCAAAGTAAACAAGGGGGGAGGACATAAAAAAGCAAGAAGTTATAACGTTATTATCAGCAAAAAAATAAGAATATTCTTATTTGATATGAACAAAGGAAAGGGAGAGAATGATGGAGAAAAGCATGTGGAGAGTTTTAATTGCAAGCATAGTTGGCAGTGCCATTGAATGGTTTGATTATTTTTTATACGGAACCGTGGCATCGCTAGTTTTTAATCAGCTCTTTTTTGTCAGCAAAAGCCCCACGATCGGTTTATTAATCGCCTATACTTCATTTGCTTTAGCGTTTTTTCTAAGACCTGTTGGCGGGATTATCTTTAGCCATATAGGAGATAAACTCGGGAGAAAGAAAACGTTGGTCTTAACGCTTAGCTTGATGGGGATTTCAACATTTGGCATGGGGATACTGCCTACCTATCAAGTGATTGGAATATGGGCTCCTATCTTTTTAACTTGCTTACGATTTATACAAGGTTTAGCGCTTGGCGGAGAGTGGGGAGGATCCGTTTTATTAGCCGTGGAATATGCTCCAAAAGATAAAAGAGGATTGTTTGGCAGTGTTCCACAAATGGGTATTTCAGTAGGGTTGATATTAGGCACGCTAGCCCTTTCAGTAATGACGCTGCTGCCGGAAAAAGATTTTATGTCATGGGGATGGCGCGTTCCTTTCTTATTAAGTGCGATATTAGTTATTTTAGGGTTATGGATTAGAAAAGGAATTGAAGAGACCCCATCCTTTAAGAAAGCCCAAGAAAAAGGAGAAGTTTCCAAAATCCCTTTAGTGGATACTCTTCGCTATCATTGGAAAGAAGTATTCATTGCAATGGGTACTAAAGTAGTGGAAACGGCACCATTTTATATATTTGGTACGTTTGTTGTTTCTTATGCCACTGCCAATTTACATTTTAGTAAAACGTCTGCTTTAACCGCTGTTCTTATTGGATCAGTTACGGCCACTATTTTAGCTCCTTTCATTGGAATGTTGTCTGATCGCATTGGACGTAAACCGATTTACGTTAGTGGAATTGTTTCGACTATTTTGTATGCGTTTCCATATTTTTGGCTGCTTCAACAAAAATCTGTAGCGCTGTTAATTATCGCAACGGTCATCGGTCTCGGTGTGATTTGGGGATCGATTAATGCTGTCCAAGGCACGATGTTTTCAGAGATCTTTTCAGCAAAAATAAGATATACAGGCATTTCGTTAGGCTATCAATTAGGAGCGGCAATTGCAGGGGGGACAGCACCATTAGTGGCAACCGCTTTATTAGCTGAATTTCATCAATCATATGTACCAGTTGCTCTTTATATCATTTTGGCTGCATTGATCAGTTCGATTGCTATATGGACAGTGAAAGACAGATCGAATCAAGAGATAGATAAAGAACTGCAGTTTGACGCTCGTTCGAACATATCTAAGATCGAAGGTTGAGGAATGGTTATTTAGATCTGTCTGTGAATGAATCGAGATGTTGAGATATATTTCGGAAATGATTCGTCGGCAGAATCTCTTCAAGCTCCATGGCTTTTACGCTTAAAATAAAATATGAATAATGGATAAGCGACTCAACCGCTTTGTTCAAAATGGAAAACGCCATAACAAACAGGGGCTCCCTATATGGGAACCCCTATGACAATATTATGGGCGTTATTGTAAATTTTGCTGAGAAATTTGAGTGAGTGCCTCTCCGGCTTTTTCATTCGATTTTTCGCTGACGGATAAGTCGCCAAGAGCAACCATGCCGACAATTTGACCGTTTTCAACGACTGGAAGACGGCGGATTTGGTGTTGTGCCATTAATTGAGCCGCTTCTTCAACAGAAGCGTCAGGACTGACTGAAACGACATTATGAGTCATGACTTGCTCTACATTTTTGTTGGCATTGTCATCAGCTACCGCACGGATAGTTACATCGCGGTCCGTAATCATTCCAGTTACTTGGCCGTTTTCTACGACCGGCAGGGCACCGATATTCAATTGTTTCATTTTAGAGGCCACTGTTTGCAAGGAATCTTGACTAGAGCAGCTTTCAATATTGGATGACATGATATCACGCACTTTCATGACATTTCCTCCTTTAATGGTGTAGTGCATACATAGTATTTGTTGCGTGTTCAAACCTATTCAAAGAATTCTTTCCTTGCGGCCTACATCTATTGATTACAATTGAAACATTTCTTCAATTTTTTGAACATCTTTCGTAATGGACAAAGCGATAAGCAATTTGATCCGGGCTTTTTGGCCGTTCAGACCATTCGAGAAAATAACGCCCAAATCTTTTAATTGTTTCCCTCCACCTTCATAGGCATACACATCCTCAGCAATTCCGTTGAAGCATCTAGAAACAAGAACGACCGGAATTCCCGCTTCCACAAGGCTTTTAATTCCGGGAACGGTAGCAGGAGGTACATTGCCTTGTCCGAGCGCTTCAATGACCACGCCATCATAATTTAAGTCTTTTAACGCATAAAACAAACTCGAATCCATGCCGGAATGAATTTTAAGTAATCCGATTTTTGGAGAAATGTCCAAAATCGGATAATGTTCCCTGGAAACGGGCGTATGATGAAAAAGAACCGCTCTTTTCGTGACGATGCCGATCGGACCATATTGAGGACTTTGAAAAGTTGAAACATTGCTTGCATGAGTTTTGGTAACGTTTTTGGCGGCGTGAATCTCATCATTTAGGACGACCAATACTCCTTTGTCTTTTGCCTCCTCGCATGACGCCACTCTAATGGAAGAAATCAGATTGTATAGTCCGTCTGCTCCGATTTCATTGCTTGACCGCATGGCTCCGGTGAACACAATGGGAATAGAAGTTTGGACGGTAAGGTCCAGAAAATAGGCCGTTTCTTCCAGCGTATCTGTTCCGTGGGTGATCACAACCCCTTCAATCATCGAATGTTCTTTCAGCTTCTCTTCAATCAAGCGTTTCAGTTCATACATTTCTTTTGTCGTAATATGAGGAGATGGAAGTTGAAATGGTTCTTCGGTGATGATATTGGCATATTGGTTCAATATTTTTTCAGCTTCTGTCAAGGGATTTTTTTGCCGAGGAAGAACATTTCCTGTCTTCTTATCTTCTTGCATGGAAATGGTTCCTCCGGTATGAATGACTAATATCGTTTTTTTCAACCGAAAAACCTCCTACCTACAATTTTTTAAATAGAAAATCATTTCATTTCTTTTCTTTACATGATAAATTTAACATGAAACTAAACAGATAGAAATGAGGACCATGTATGCTTACTGTTTTATCCGCCGGAATTGCTCCCGGTCTAGCGCTCCTCTGTTATTTTTATTTAAAAGACCAATTTGAAACAGAACCTTTACTGATGGTCTTGAAAATGTTTATTTACGGCGGCTTTTTAACCTTGCCCGTCATGTTTATTCAATATGTGTTTTCCGCGGAAGGAATCGTTCATTCTGACTTTTTGCAAGCTTTTTTCTCATCGGGAATGATTGAAGAATTGTTTAAGTGGCTTGTTTTATTTTATGCCATATACGGACATGCAGAGTTTGATGAGCCATATGATGGCATTGTGTATGCAACTAGTGTGTCATTAGGGTTTGCCACTGTAGAAAATATTTTATATTTGATCGCAAATGGAGTTGAGTTTGCTTTTTCGAGAGCTTTGCTTCCGGTTTCCAGCCATGCTCTTTTTGGAGTCATAATGGGCTATTATTTGGGAAAATCGAAATTTTTTAGCCCCGGAAAAAAACGAACAGGTTTGTTTCTTTCTTTGTTTTTGCCTTTTGTACTTCATGGGCTTTACGATTATATATTATTTTTAAAGGAGACATGGATGTATGTCATCATACCGTTCATGCTGTTTTTATGGTGGCTCGGTCTCAAAAAAGTTAAAGATGCTCGCATTGTGACAGAACATTATAAAAAAGGTCTGTTGTCAAAATAGACTCCTCTTGTTTTGAGTGAGAAATAAGATGAATGGCATTAAAGGCGATACGCGGTGTATCGTTCTTTTTTTTGTCTTTTTAGAGGCTGCTTTTTTCCGGAAAAGGATCTGAAAAGAACGAGTTAAAGACGATTCAAGTGAAAAATGAGTTCAGGATAGTCGGCAAGATTTCCTTGTCATCTCAATATGGAAAGATTTGAAACTCTTTCTAGTTTTTGTTGTTGGAAGTTTGGAATAAAAAGACAAGGATAACGAAAAATAGGGTTAATGTTAAAACAGGGTTTGGAGGTTTGCGACATGAAAAGTTGGAGATGGATCCTTTTAATGGGTCGGATGATGGTTATTTTAAGTTTCATTATTTTTTTTCCTTGTCAAAATCTTACAGCAAATGCTTTTTCCAACCAGGTCATTCAAAGAGGAGCATTTGGTGATGATGTGATCGAACTTCAAGCACGGCTTCAATATATTGGATATTACCGTGGAAAAATTGATGGAGTTTTCGGGTGGGGAACTTATTGGGCGGTAAGAAATTTTCAAAATGCATTTGGTCTGCCGGTCGACGGATTGGTGGGTGACACAACGAAACAAAAACTTGTAAAAGCTTCCAAATACGATGAAAACTATGTGAAAGAACAAATTTACAAAGGAAAAAATTTTACCTATTACGGGGGAACCGAGCAAACGAAAAATAGTGGCAGCGGCCAAATAAAACCTACTGCAGCAAACACTCCGCCTGGTTTTTCTCAAAATGATATTCAACTGATGGCAAACGCGGTGTATGGCGAGGCGAGAGGAGAGCCTTATGAAGGACAAGTAGCAGTCGCTGCTGTCATTTTAAACCGTCTGGAACATCCGTCTTTTCCAAAAACGATTTCCGGTATCATTTTCGAACCTGGAGCTTTCACCGCCGTTTCAGACGGACAAATATGGCTGACTCCAAATGAGACAGCCAAAAGAGCTGTACTGGATGCGATTAATGGATGGGATCCAAGCGATGGAGCGATTTATTATTTCAATCCGGCCACGGCTACGAGCAAATGGATTTGGTCGCGTCCGCAAATCAAGCAAATTGGTAAACATATTTTCTGTCGGTAAAGGGGTGGAAAAATGATCAGATACATTTTAGTTGTCATCTTGACATTGGGACTTGCCGGTACGGTTCTTTGGGGATACCAAGAGCATAAAGAAAAAAACGCTGTGTTGATCAACGCCGAAAATAATTATCAACGAGCTTTTCATGATTTGACGTACCAAGTAGACATGCTCCATGACAAAATTGGAGCCACGTTGGCCATGAATTCACAGAAACAGTTATCGCCTGCTTTGGCGGATGTGTGGAGGTTGACTTCTGAAGCCCATACCGACGTTGGACAACTGCCGCTTTCTTTGCTTCCGTTTAATAAAACCGAAGAATTTCTATCCAACATAGGAAACTTCAGCTATCGAACAGCGATCCGCGACTTGAATAAGCAGCCTCTTTCAGAACAAGAGTACAGTCAATTGAAAAAGTTATATAAACAGTCGGCAGACATTCAAAATGAACTGCGCCAAGTCCAGCACATGGTATTGAAAAACAATCTTCGCTGGATGGACGTCGAAATGGCGCTTGCAAATGGCAAAGAAGCCTCCGACAATACGATTATTGACGGTTTTAAGACCGTTGAGAAAACAGTAGGGGGATATGGAGAAGAAGATGTCAACGGCGTGGCTTCTATTTCGACAAGAGCGAAAAAGCCGCAATTCGATCAGCTTCCGGGAAAAGAAATTTCCAGAAAAGAGGCTGTCCAGATTGCCAAATCGTTTTCTCCTTCTTCAAACATATCGAATGTGAAAGTAACCAAAAACGGGGATGGTTCGGAATTTGGATTTTATAGCGTTTCTTTTAAAAGCGACGGAGCTGAAGGCACTATGGATGTAACGAAAAAAGGCGGTTATCCGATTTGGTATATGATGAACAGAGACGTGGCGAATCAAAAACTGAGTTTAAATGAAGCTTATTTAACAGCCCGAAGATTTTTAAAAAAACATCACTTTCAAAATCTGGAGGGAGTGGACAGCGCTCAGTATGATCATATCGGGGTGTTCACTTTCGTTTCCAACCAAAATGGAGTAAGGATCTACCCGGAAGCAGTGAAAATCAAAGTGGCCCTTGATAATGGCGAGGTGATGGGACTAGTCGCTTCCGACTATTTAAATCATCATCATAAGCGACAACTTCCAAAGCCGAAACTATCAGTCAGCGATGCGAAAAAAATGATTCACAGCAATGTGAAAATTGAAGAGAGCCGCCTTGCCGTGATCAACAATGATTTGGATGAAGAAGTGCTGTGCTATGAATTTTTGGGAACGCTTGATCAAGATACGTACCGCATTTATATTAATGCTGAAACAGGAGACGAAGAGAAAGTGGAAAAATTAGAAAACGCAGAACCTATTTACAATGATGTTCTATAAATGAAACGAGATTTTCTTTATCAGTCGTTGAAGTCGGCATTCCGCATTTCCTTATAGATTCCTCATCTTTTTCATGGCATAATAAAGATGGATTTTTGAGGAAACAGGTGATGGAATGTTGGAAATCGGGTCAATATTAACGCTGAAGACGGTCGATGAAAATGAAGAACTTTATAAATGCCGGGTAGTCGATAAAGGCCCCGGTATACTTTACGTTGATTATCCAGTCCATTTGGAGACAAATAAATCTCGCTTTTTTATGGACGGAACAACGTTCAAAGTTACGTTTATTGCGGAAAAAAATTCAGTCTATACTTTTCAGACAACGGTGATCGGAAAAGAAATAAAACAAATCCCGACCATGGTCATACAAGATCCGGGCGAAGAAAAATATATACGGATTCAACGGCGTCGGTTCGTTCGGGTGGAAACCTCTGTAGATGTCTCGATTTCGAAAGAGGGGAGCGATGAAGTTTTTGCCACCATTACAAAGGACATAAGCGCAGGAGGGGCCGCTGTAATCATTCCTAAACATCTGGATTTGAAGCAGAAAGAACAATTGAATATATTGATGGTGTTGCCAATGCAGTCCGGTGAATTTCATTATTTAAAATTAAAAGGTGAAATCGTCAGAGTTTCGGATGAAGGCCATAATTCCATTGCTTATATTCAATTTTCCGATACGACTGCTTTTGAGCGCCAGCTTTTGCTCCGCTTTAGTTTTGAAAGACAGTTATTATTAAGAAAAAAGGTCTGCTCGAATAGTGATATTCTAATGTTGTTGAATATGGACTGGATGCGCGGCAGCAATGATGAAAAATGACTTTCAAAATGCTTTTCATCCTCGCTGTGAATCCGAAACAAATGGTGGTTCACCTTCGATAGTTCGAAGGAGGAAAATGGAAAAAACATTTTTGTTTTTATTGTGAAACGTTTGGAGAAGTTGCCAGCCTTCGGATACATGCTGGAGAGTGCCTCATTATATCCCCCGTTTGCCCCAAAAGTAAAAGAATCTCCCGGCGAAGCATTCTTTTTTCTCTTCGCACCGGGAGATTCTTTTGTTGGCGATTGGACACGAATGTTGGACGAATTAACATTAGTGTATAAAGAAAAGTAAGCTTTAAGAGAAAGAGTTCGCTTGCTTTTGTGTTATGTTTTGCTTTGACTTTACATCTTTTTCAATTCATACTTTATAACATCGTTATGATAAAATAGACTTGACTGATTGTGAGAAGGTGAAAATATGGTGAAAGAGATTCAAATTGCAATTGACGGGCCGGCAGCTGCCGGAAAAAGCACCGTCGCGAAATTGGTTGCTAAAAAGTTATCATACCTATACATAGATACAGGAGCGATGTATAGAGCTCTTACATATAAGGCGCTAAAGTTAGGAGCGGATCTGGAAGATGAACAAGCTTTAGCGGAGATTTTAAACAATACTAATATCGAACTTATCCAAGGGAATGCAGCACAACACGTTTTATTAGACGGAACGGATGTTACGGACGAAATACGATCTCACGAAGTGACAAAACATGTCTCCACTGTTTCCAAGCATCCATTAGTCAGAAAAGAAATGGTGGAAAGGCAGAGGGAATTAGCCCAAAAAGGCGGAATCGTCATGGATGGAAGAGACATTGGCACTCATGTGCTTCCAAACGCCGAAGTCAAGATTTTTTTAGTGGCCACTGTTGAGGAACGGGCTAAAAGACGACATCAAGAAAATTTAGCAAAAGGATTTGAATCGGATCTAGACCAATTAATGAAAGAAATTGCTTTGCGCGATAAGATGGATTCAGAAAGAGAGGCCTCTCCTTTAAAAAAAGCGGATGACGCAATCGAATTAGATACGACTTCCTTGTCCATTGAGGAAGTGGTAGACCATATCATGGAGCTTGTAAAAGAAAGGGTTCGATTGAAGTGACGTTTTATGCGTTTGCAAAGCGGATCGTATCTCCTATCTTAAAAAAAATGTATAGAGTGGAAGTTAAAGGATTGGAACACTTTCCTGAACAAGGAGGTGTTCTCCTTTGTTCCAATCATATAGATAATATGGACCCTCCTATTTTAGGAGTAACTTGTCCACGCCCCATTTCCTTTATGGCAAAAACTGAACTTTTCAATGTACCGATTCTAAGCGGCATCATTAAAAAGCTCAATGCTTTCCCTGTAAAAAGAGGAGGAAACGACAGAGAAGCGTTGCGAACGGGTTTGAAAGTACTTAAGGAAGGAAAAGTTCTAGGTCTGTTTCCGGAGGGAACCCGCTCTAAGACAGGCAAATTAGGCAAAGGTCTGGCCGGAGCCGGTTATTTTGCCTTGAGGACAAATGCTCAAGTCATTCCTTGTGCCATCATTGGCAGCTATAGAATATTTCAAAAAGTAAAAGTGATTTACGGGAAACCGATTGATATGTCGGAATTGCGAGAAAAAAAAGCATCTCCTGAAGAGGCGACAAATCTGATCATGACGCATATTCAGCAGCTTTTAAATGAAAATCGTTAATGCGAGATGCTTGACAAATGACAGCATTTGTTAGAAGTTAGTAAAAAGAGGTTTTTTTTCATTTTTTCGCAGTCTCGTATTAAGGAGGAGTACTTTATGACAGAGGATTTGAATAGTCTCGAAATTTCCCCGTTGAATGTGGGAGACAAAGTAAAAGGAACGGTTATAAAAGTTGAAGACAAACAAGTGCAAGTAGAAATTGAAAACAGTAAAAAAGACGGTATTATTCCTATTAGCGAGCTGTCAAGTTTACACATAGAAAAAGCATCGGATGCAGTAAATGTAGGAGATACGCTTGAATTAGTAATTACGAAAGAAGAAGATGATCTGTATGTTCTTTCGAAACGGAAAGTGGATGCAGAAAAGGCTTGGGATTTGATGCGTAAGCGCTTTGAAAACGGCGAAATATTTGAAGCCGAAGTAAAAGAAGTTGTAAAAGGCGGCCTCGTGGTTGACTTAGGCGTACGCGGGTTTGTTCCGGCGTCGTTGGTAGAAGATTATTATGTAGAAGATTTTGAAGACTACAAAGGAAAAACACTGACTTTCAAAATTGTAGAGTTGGACGAAGAAAAAAATAGGCTGATTCTTTCCCATAGGGCAGTGGTGGAAGAAGAAAAACAAAAAGCGAAGAAAAAACTTTTGGATGAAATTCAGCCTGGTGACGTACTGGAAGGAAAAGTACAAAGGCTGACGGACTTTGGAGCGTTTGTCGATATTGGTGGAGTGGACGGTCTTGTTCATATTTCGCAATTATCGCATGAACATGTAGAAAAACCTTCTGATGTGGTAAAAGAAGGCGAGATTGTCAAAGTAAAAGTACTCTCTGTCGATAGAGACAATGAACGCATTTCATTGTCCATTAAAGAAACCATTCCGGGACCTTGGGAAAATATTGCAGAAAAAGCACCTGTCGGCTCCGTTTTAAAAGGAACCGTTAAACGCCTTGTTTCTTATGGCGCTTTTGTCGAAGTTTTCCCTGGGGTGGAAGGTCTCGTCCATATTTCGCAAATTTCCCATAAACATATCGGCACGCCGCATGAAGTTTTAAGCGAAGGCCAAGAAGTGGAAGTAAAAGTGTTGGATGTAAATGAAAAAGAAAAACGTCTTTCTTTAAGCATAAAAGAATTAGAAAATGAACCTGTCGATACAAATGATTCTTTTGAATTGCCGGAAGAATCGAAAGGTTTCCAGTTGGGTGAAGTAATCGGCGACCAACTAAAAGGTCTTAAATAAATCCTATTGCTCGAAGGAAAAGGGGATGCCCAAAAGTCAGCAAAATGACTGAGGGGCATCCCTTTTTTATGTAAATCTCGGGATCGCAATCCGCTCGTTTTCCGCGGACGATCCGCAAGTCTTTTCTTTCGCTCCTCGTCCGGCTCGCTTCCCCGGAACAGTCTCCCACATTTTTCGACCGTCACAGTAAAAAGCAACTTTGACAAATGACAAAAACTCGCTTTTCCCATTCATTCGTTCGGTCATATCAAAGGCAATCAGTCATTCCGCAGATTTTATTTGCAAAAGCCGGATAAGGTACACATCGAATTCGGGCTGGCCTGTCATCTCCCATCACTTTCTGAAACCGGAGGAAGAAAACGGTCTGATTCAAAAAGAAAGTCCCGAATAGAGAAAACCCGACGAGAAAATTTTATCCCGTCGGGTTTTCTTGTTTAAAAGGAGATTTTGGGACAATCCCCCTTTTTTTAGTTTTTCATTTCGGATAGGTCAGTATTCGTTCATCTTCTGTTCATGAGGATAAAAAGAAACAATTCCTTCCGTTCCAAGAAAACGCATTCGTTCGCATTGGACGATCATCATTTCGAATAATTCAATTTTCCAATAGATTGGAAATCGGAAAGCGAGGCTTTTGATGAATCCTGGCTTTTACCATTAAGAAATGTTATCTTTGTTGTTTTCTCTATCTCTTCCCTCCTTAGTATGAAGGAAATGACGAAAACCGTGAACTCTTCCATTGAATGAAATTCATAATCCTTTCCCATAATGGTAACAATAGGAGGGCGAATGATGGAGTACATAATTTTTTTATCCGTATGCTGGGGTATATGGATAACGGCTACCTTTCTTATGGATAAATCTCATCCTCTACGGTTGAAAATAAGCATTATGAGCTTGCTGCTTTGTATTGGAGCGGGAAAATTTATCACAATCGATCATGCTGAAGTATCGTTTTCTTATCTTTTACTGACAGCGATTGGATGTTTCGCCATTCGACAATATCCATTCATACAGCTGTTTTCATTATGTATATCCGCGTTGATGACCGCTATGGTATTCGCGGGGATAAAGCTTTTTGAAATGTATGAAAGGGCCTGGTTTTTAGTCGACGTCAAATGGTATATTGTGATCCTTGTTCTGCTCATTCAATTTGCGATCTATCCTAACCCTCGACTTTGGAAAAATAGAATGATCTCTGCTTATATGGGGTTTTTAGCGGGAGAATGGTTATTGTTTAAGGTCCTTAGCCAAGCATCCTTGCCTTATAAAATAGGGGATAGCTGGTTTTTAGACTTTTTTTCTTTTTCCATGCTAATCATGGTTGGCATCCATGAATTACGGATTCTCAAATCTATATTCCACGTAAAATCTTTGCCAGTAAAGGAGAAGCAAACTTATGAATGAGTATGTGCATCCAGTGATATTCGGTGTGGTTGCCGGAACATTAACCAGGATTTACATGTTAAAAACAGATTACCGTCAGTATCCGACCTATCTGCACGGAAAAATTATTCATATTTCCATGGGATTTATTGCTTCAGCCTTAGGTTCAGTCGCGATACCGGCGATTATGGAAAAAGATTTTACAGCTATTACATTCTTATCGTTAGCTGCTCAACAATTTCGTGATGTTCGGAATATGGAGCGGAATACGTTGACAACCATCGACCAATTAGAACTAGTGCCAAGGGGCGCTACTTATATCGAAGGAATTGCTGTTGCTTTCGAAAGCAGAAATTACCTCGTGATTTTAACTTCATTTACTACAACGCTTTTGTATATTCTCTTTCACTTTTATGTCGCACTCATCGGTGCTTTTGTATGCTTGTTGATTTCAAGAAAATTAATGGCTGGTGGAAAACTGGGCGATATCGTTCATATTGAATACGTTGAGCCGCATGTGAAAGGAGCAGGCTTGTATGTGGGAGATATTTATATTATGAATATAGGACTTCCTGAAAGGCAAAAGGAAGTATTGAAATACGGCATGGGATTTATTTTGACGCCAAAAAATTTTAATGCGCGCACTACGATTGCCAACCTCGGACAGAGACAAGCGATATTACACGATATTTCCACCGCTATGGGAGTCATCCGGGATTCCGGAACGCCAGCGTTAGTTCCGTTGGCTAAAAGGGATCTGAATAACGGCCAAGTGGCTGTTTTTGTGTTGCCGCAAGAAAAAAACAAGGAAAAAGCCATCCGTATTTTAAAAGAGGTCCCGACACTTGAAAACGCGATTCGAATGCCGAGTGAGTCAAATGCCATTCAAAAGGGGGATCGGCAAAAATGACAATGATGATTGAAAATTTCATTTTGGCCGCCGTGACCACGAATCCCAAAAAAGTTCCGTCCGGCACGACTGTTTTTCACTGCGAGGATCAAAAGGAGATGGAAGTCATCGCCACGAATTTAGAGGCTATATTGGATGGAATCGCCCACCAGCTGACCGAAGAGATATTTATTATCGTGAGGCATTAGATTCTATTCGCCATTGCTAGTTTTGTGCATTATTGCTAAAATGGTGAAGTTGAACCCTTCTTTTTCGGAAGGGTTTTGTTCTTAATTGATAAAAAATCGACAGACTCGACGGGAGTCTTCCTTCCAGCTGTGCTTTCTCTTAAAATGGACATGTCTTTAGATTGAATTATGGACAAAAAATGAATGGAATATTTTCTATAACCACTGTGAAAGGATGATATAAATGGCAAAACCGGTTGTAGCGATCGTGGGGAGGCCAAATGTGGGGAAATCCACTATTTTCAACCGTATTGTTGGGGAAAGAATCTCAATAGTGGAAGATGTTCCGGGTGTTACTAGAGACCGGATTTACAGCTCTGCTGAATGGCTGACTCATGAATTTAATATTATTGACACCGGTGGGATTGAGATCGGTGATGAACCTTTTCTCGAACAAATTCGCCAGCAAGCGGAAATCGCCATTGATGAGGCGGATGTCATCATCTTTTTGACCAATGGACGGGAAGGGGTTACAGCAGCTGACGAAGAAGTGGCTAAAATTTTGTATCGTTCCAATAAACCGGTTGTGTTGGCTGTCAATAAGATTGATAATCCGGATATGAGGGATGTAATTTACGATTTCTACGCTCTTGGTTTTGGAGAGCCATTTCCTATTTCCGGCGCCCATGGTCTTGGACTTGGAGACTTGCTGGATGAAGTGGTTAAACGTTTTCCGAAGTCTTCTCAGCAAGAGTACGATGATGATGTGATTAAATTTTGCTTAATCGGCCGGCCAAATGTAGGAAAATCTTCTTTAGTCAATGCTATTTTAGGGGAAGAAAGAGTGATTGTGAGCGATGTCGCCGGCACCACTAGGGATGCGGTGGACTCTCCTTATACGTATAACGGTCAAAAGTACGTGATTATCGATACAGCCGGCATGAAGAAAAAAGGAAAAGTATATGAATCAACGGAGAAATACAGCGTGCTGCGTGCTCTTAGAGCAATTGAACGTTCAGACGTTGTATTAGTCGTGTTGAATGCAGAAGAAGGGATAAGAGAGCAAGATAAGAAGATTGCCGGCTATGCTCATGAAGCGGGAAGAGGAATTGTGATCGTCGTTAATAAATGGGATGCGGTTGAAAAAGACGAGAAAACGATGAATGAATTTGAAAAAAAGATACGCAGTCATTTCTTATTTTTGGATTATGCGCCGATCGTATTTGTGTCAGCTAAAACAAAGAAACGTCTTCATACGCTTCTTCCCGTTATTAACATGGTGAGTGAAAACCATGCGATGCGCGTTCAATCCAGCGTGCTCAATGATGTCATAATGGATGCTGTGGCGATGAATCCTACTCCTACTGAGAATCAACGGCGGCTAAAAATATTTTACGCGACTCAAGTGGCAGTCAAACCGCCGACCATTGTTATCTTCGTCAATGATCCTGAATTAATGCATTTTTCATATGAACGTTTTTTAGAGAATCGGATCAGAGATGCATTTGGATTTGAAGGAACGCCTATTAAAATCATTGCGAGATCTCGGAAATAACCAAAAGTAGGTGAAAAGCATGAATGAGACGAATATTGACACGATTACCGTTATCGGTGCAGGCAGTTGGGGAACCGCTTTGAGCATGGTACTTGCGGATAATGGATGCCATGTACGGCTTTGGGGTCATAATCCACAACAAATCGTGGAAATCAATGAACATCATACGAATAAAAAATATTTGCCGAATGTCATATTGCCCGAAAACATAAAAGGATTCGCCTCCATGGAAGAAGCGCTGAACGGTGTTGAATTGATTGTATTGGCAGTGCCGACAAAGGCGATTCGAGAAGTTGTCAGACAAATGGTCGAGGTTTTAAAAAAGCCGATTACTCTCGTCCATGTCAGTAAAGGGATTGAGCCCGATACGCTTATGAGAATTTCGGAAATGATTGAAGAAGAAATGCCTTCTCGTTTGTTAACGGATCTTATCGTCTTGTCAGGACCGAGTCACGCAGAAGAAGTAAGCCAGCGTCAGCCGACGACTGTGACGGTTTCTTCAAAAAATATAAAAGCAGCCGAGAAAATCCAAAAACTGTTTATGAATCAGCATTTCCGTGTTTATACGAACCCGGATATGATTGGCGTAGAAATTGGAGGAGCGCTAAAAAATGTCATTGCGCTTGCAGCAGGTATTTCGGATGGTTTAGGGTACGGAGATAATGCCAAAGCGGCTCTGATCACGCGAGGGCTAGCTGAAATAGCCCGTCTGGGAACAAAAATGGGGGCCAATCCTTTAACTTTTTCCGGATTGGCCGGGCTCGGTGATTTAATTGTTACATGTACAAGCGTCCACTCGCGAAATTGGCGGGCAGGGAATTTACTTGGAAAAGGAAAAAATTTAAACGAAGTGCTCGAAAACATGGGAATGGTGGTAGAAGGGGTAAGAACAACCAAAGCGGCTTATCAATTATCTCAAAATTATAATGTGAAAATGCCTATTACAACTGCCCTTTATCAAGTACTTTTTCATAACTATGACCCGAAAAAAGCTGTGGATGAATTGATGACCAGAATGAGAACTCATGAAATGGAAGACTTGTCCGATATTTTAGACGCAAGAATGAATGAGTAATGTGTTTTGGTTTTTGCCCCAACGTGCAAATCGAACGAAACCATTACGCGGCGATAAAGGGATTAAGCGGGGAACTTCAATAGGTTGTTGCCACTCTCGTTTCATTTGAAACAAGATACCGAGACTTGTCGGCAAAAAAAGCGGAAATTCAAGAGAATTTATGATCATTTGGGCTTTAGAAGGATGCACATCTAGTTTCTACTCATACGATACTATGAGAAAGCAGGCTTTATAAAAAGGATGGGTCGTCTTTCTAACCGGGGATATTCCCCGGTTGTACTTTCTTGAAAAAGTCTCTTGGCAATGAACAAAACAGGAATCATTTGATCAAAACCTCCTCGAAAGCAATGCATCGAGGAGATTTTTTATTTGTTTTTTTTATTAATGGAGTTGAACGGAATGGCAAGTTTTATTTAATGTGTATGTCCAATTTTTCACCCAGGAAACGAAAACGGCAGCTGGGATTCTGAAGACTCGGCCGAATTCTGTGCTTCCTTCTCTTTGAACTCGCATCCAAAATAATCTTCACTATATTTATGTCAGATTATCTGACAAATAAATATTAAAAATAGTATGAAAATTTTAAAATATAATCAAGAAAGGTTTCAATAAGTGATAGATTATTTAGAAAAGGTGTGAAAACTATTGAAAAAAAGTACTTTATTGAAGTCAAACGAAAAAGATTTCCTTTTTGAAGAAGTCACAGTAGAAGAACTTATAGCTGGGTATCAAAATGGTGAATATACGGCTCAAGAAGTAGTTCAGTCTTACCTTGATCGAATTAATGAATTGGAACAGTTTTATAATGCCTTTACCTTCATGAATCCTAATGCTCTTGAGGATGCTAAAAACATTGACCGGCTGCGTGAAGAAGGAGCAGAACTTGGACCTCTGGCAGGAATTCCTATTGTCATAAAGGAAGCGGTGGATGTTGCAGGGTTTCCTTCCACGTTTGGCTGGGCTCCTCTTTGTAAGGAATCTGGTGGAATCGAGTTAATGCCGGTGAATGATGCGCCGGTCGTTGCAAGATTGAAAGAAGCGGGTGCTATCATTCTAGGAAAAACCAATATTCCGGCTTTTAGCTGTGCTTATAATGCAAACAATAGTTGGGACGGGCCCACATATAATGCAGTAAACCGGTCGATTTCACCAGGAGGAAGCAGTAGTGGTACCGCGACTGCCGTTTCAGGAAACTTTGCGGTCCTTGGCGTCGCTGAGGAAACGGCCGGATCCATTCAAGTTCCTGCTGCAGCTCAAGCTTTAGTCGGTATTAAGCCTTCTTTTGGGTTAATACCGAATGTCGGAGTCACTCCCCTAGGAGGAACGACTCGCGATGTGTTAGGACCACACGCTCGTACGGTTCAAGATGCAGCGCTTATGCTAAGCGTGATGGCTGGGTATTCAAAAGAAGATCCAAAAACTATTTCTTCAATTGGAAATATTCCTAAAAACGGATACACTTCTTTTCTTGATAAGAATTTTTTACAAGGTAAACGTTTAGGATTATACGGACCGGGATGGCGTACACAAGAACTTTCAGCGGAAACCCAAAAATTGTATTTGGCGGCCATTGAAGTATTAAAAGCCCAAGGTGCGGAAGTTGTTGAGGATCCTTTTGCAGGAACCGGACTTGCTGAATATGTATCATCTAAAGGTGGTCCGTCGGCTTTAGTAGGTCTTGGGCTGGAAACCTTTTTCTACGACCTGGAAAAATACCTTAAACATTTAAATCCAGAGGATCCTTCTCTTTCGATCAAAACAGTGTTTGATAAAGCAAAAAGTATTCCTTGGACTGAAAATGGCCCGCTTGCTTTAGTTCACGATTATGTGAATGCTGAAACAGCTGAAGCGGATCACAGCATTTTGCCGGATTTGAGTGAATTTTACGAAACAAAAGGGGAATTGCTTAGAATGATTCATCAAGTAATGGAAGACAAGGGTCTTGACGGATTTGTCTATCCACAAATGCCAACAGCTATTCCGTCGATTCAGGAAGATGTTGTGCAATCTACCACCATATCTGAAATCAATATAAGCGGTTTACCGCTGATTACCGTTCCGGCTGGCTATTATGAAAGCGGATCGCCGTTCGCATTGGCCTTCTTCGGCAAAATGTGGAGTGAAGGCGAACTGATTGGAATGGCTTATGCTTACGAACAAGCTACAAAACATCGAAAAGCCCCTGTATTGTATCCGGAATATTAAATCCTTGTTAACATGAAAAGCACGATAAACGCTTTTTGAACCAGCAGCCAGTGAAAAATAATAAAAAGTTTAAACGGCCTTAAGCCCTATATTTCAGTGGTGTGAGGCCGTTTAATTGTTGTTATATTCTTTCGTGGCTATAAAATCGCATGTATATTTTTCAGCCGTCGTAGATCATCCTTCAAGGTATCGTACCTTTCCCCGTGAATGCGTCCCCAAAAAGATTCCATTGGATTAAATCTATACATCTTCCAACCCGGGACATGCTGTGTGTCCGATTTGCTTTCTTCATCTTTCTCTTTCATCCATGCGATGTTGCCCGCATCTACAATCGATATAAAATAAGTGGATGTTCATCAGGAAATCATACAAAAGCTCTTGATCAAGAGTATCCAACATAAATTTATTATTATAGAATGTTTAAGAACATAACCGACGATCGTTTCATCATAAAGATCACGAATGGTACTGAAATGCAATGTTTTCAAACCATCGTTTTGTTTTATCTGAATCGACAAAGGAAAAATACAGCAAAAATATTTTTGAAAAATAACGAAAATTCTATGAAATATACTCGTAGTGTGATATACTATATTTGGAAAAATAGGAGGAGATATTCCATGTCACCAGGCATGATTAAAATGTGGATATCCTTTCTTGCGATGGGGTTCATGATTCTTTCTGTGTTCGCTATTTATGTCAGCCGATATAAAATGAAATTTAAGTTTCTTCGATTTCTTGTTGCTTTTTTTGCCTACATATTTTTATTTCTTGGCGGCATCATGATGATCTATGTTGTTTTCAGCGGCCCTGTCGGCTAGAAAGAAAAAGAATTTTCATTTATTCGTATCCGCTTTATTAACGTTGGATTTTTGACATAGAAAGGGAGTTTTCGATTGAGGAAGTTGCTCATATCTGTTTTATTGCTCACAACTGTTTTCTTTTTAGATGGATGCATGTTTCCGGATGAAGAGAAAGCAGAGAATAAAGTCCCTTATCAAGAACAAATTCAATCCGTTCAAAAAGCCGTTGAACAGTTTCAAAAACAAAACGGAGGCATCCTTCCCATTCAAACAAAAGATGAGAATGTTCCAATCTATCAAAAATATTTAATTGATTTTAAAAAATTAGTTCCTCAATATTTGCCGGAACCTCCGGGGAATTCGTTCGAAAACGGCGGGATCTTTCAATACGTATTGTTGGATGTAGAGAAAAAACCTGTTGTCAAAATCTTTGATTTGCGTATTGCGGAAACCATAAGGGAATTGGAAATACGTATTCAATCTCACGGATATCCACCGTTTAAAAAAGAAATCGCGCCAAATGTCTATACTCTTGATTATAAAAAACTCGGCTATAAAGAAGAACCAATGGTTACGAGCCCCTACTCTCAAAAAAATCTTCCACTCGTCATTACCGGAGACGGAAAGATTTATGTCGATTATCGTATGGACTTGTATGAGGCCTTGAAAAACAACAAACATACATACAAGCCGGGAGAAGATATACGACCGTTATTAACGCAGCATTCATTTTTCGTTCCCGCTTATTCATTGCCCTATACCGTTAATGAAAAAAATGAACCGGTATTTATGAAAAAATAGGTTCTAACCCTTTTCCTTGCAAATATATTGTAGGGAAGAGGGTTTTTTATTTCGTTATTAGAAGTACACCTTATTTTGCAGTCATAACAAAGTGGGACAATGTCATACACATATATAGAAGACATATATACCAGATTATCATCCCTGAAATGAATGTTGGGAGGGAATCCTTTTGGAAAAAGTAGATCTTTTTAAAGATATTGCAGAAAGAACCGGCGGAGATATCTACTTAGGGGTAGTAGGAGCGGTCCGTACGGGAAAATCAACTTTTATAAAAAAATTCATGGAACTTGTTGTATTGCCGAATATTCAAAGTGAAGCAGACCGGGCTCGTGCTCAAGATGAACTTCCACAGAGTGCAGCGGGGAAAACAATTATGACCACCGAGCCGAAATTTGTTCCGAATCAAGCGGTGAAAGTGAGCGTTGATGAGGGGCTTGAAGTGAATATTCGCTTGGTAGATTGCGTTGGATATACGGTTCCGGGGGCAAAAGGATATGAAGATGAAAACGGACCGAGAATGATCAGCACTCCGTGGTATGAAGAGCCGATTCCTTTCCATGAAGCAGCTGAAATTGGTACAAGAAAAGTCATTCAAGAACATTCAACGATTGGTGTTGTCATTACGACGGATGGAAGTATAGGAGAAATCCCGCGCGCTGATTATATTGAAGCAGAAGAGCGCGTCATCGATGAATTAAAAGAAGTAGGGAAACCATTTATCATGATTGTCAATTCTGCGAGGCCTTATCATCCGGAAACGGAAGCGCTTCGCTTAGAGCTTAGCGAAAAATATGATATTCCCGTATTGTCCATGTCGGTGGAAAATATGCGGGAAGGCGACGTTTTAAGTGTTTTACGTGAAGCATTATATGAATTTCCTGTGCTTGAGGTGAATGTTAATCTGCCTAGTTGGGTCATGGTATTGAAGGAAGATCATTGGCTTCGGGAAAATTACCAAGAAGCCGTGAAAGAAACGGTGAAAGATATCAAACGGCTTAGAGATGTGGAACGAGTTGTTCAGCAATTTGACGAGCTCGAATTTATTGAAAGAGCCGGTTTGGCAGGAATGGATATGGGGCAAGGGGTTGCGGAAATAGATTTATATGCACCCGATGAATTGTATGATCAAGTATTGAAAGAAATTGTCGGTGTGGAAGTGCGGGGAAAAGATCATCTGTTGGAATTGATGCAAGATTTTGCTCATGCAAAATCGGAATATGATCAAATTGCTGATGCTTTGAAAATGGTGAAACAAACCGGATACGGCATCGCCGCACCGTCCTTAACGGATATGAGTTTAGACGAACCGGAAATTATCAGGCAAGGGTCGCGATTCGGTGTCAGGCTAAAAGCCGTCGCCCCATCCATTCATATGATTAAAGTGGATGTTGAATCAGAATTTGCTCCGATCATTGGAACGGAAAAACAAAGCGAAGAATTGGTCCGGTATTTAATGCAAGATTTTGAAGATGATCCGTTATCCATTTGGAATTCTGATATATTTGGCAGAAATTTAAGTTCGATTGTTCGAGAAGGCATACAGGCGAAACTATCATTAATGCCGGAAAATGCCCGCTATAAACTTAAAGAGACGCTGGAACGCATCATTAACGAAGGTTCCGGAGGACTTATAGCCATTATACTTTAGGCCTCTTATGTGGGAGGTCTTTTTTTATTTACATTTTGCCCGGTGTATATGCCAATAAAGCGTTTCAACGGTTGAACGAAATGCGCCCGTTATTAAGCAACAAGGCTATGGCCAATCAGGAGACGACAAAATAAGCTAATGTATCAAGTCTTTATGTATGACGATTCTTTCTAATTTAATTTTTTTCCCAATTTGTATTCCAGTATGACTTGACAATAAAAGCGATAAAGAGTATAAAAATGGAAACCGCAAAAAATCAATAGAGCATTGGAACAAATCCTTTATGTATGATTAAGGAAATATTGACCGAAATAAAAGAATTGTGCTTGATATGGCAATTCTTATGTGATAATCTTTTAACAGAATTGATGTGATAAACATGAATTCTATAGCGTTTCTCCCATAAAGTTTGTTTAGAAACGGAAAAAATGCGTAAAAATGAAAAATAAGCAGAAGTGCATTGTTAATTTTGGGAGGAGGTGATTGGTGTGAATAAAACAGAACTAATCAACGAAGTTGCAGAAGCAGCTGAACTTTCTAAAAAAGATGCGACAAAAGCGGTGGATGCGGTGTTTACTGCTATCCAAAATGCTCTGGCTAGCGGAGATAAAGTTCAACTTATCGGATTTGGAAATTTCGAAGTTCGCGAACGTGCTGCGCGTAAAGGACGCAACCCTCAAACAGGAGAAGAAATTGAAATCGCAGCTAGCAAAGTGCCTGCATTTAAACCTGGTAAAGCATTGAAGGATGCTGTCAAGTGAGTACATAAGTGCCGGGTATAGAAAGAAGACTCGTACTTTCGAGTCTTCTTTTTTTGTCCCGCTTTAAGCAGGCGAAAGAAGTTACACGGTGAAAGACAGTGGCGCTAAAAGCCCGATTGGTCCAACGAACCATCATTGGAAGAAGATGAGAAAATCTCCGCTTATGAAAGCACTGTATCTCATTTTAAGAAGCGGTAGTTCTGCAAAGATAAGCAGTCCTAATAGGAGAAACTGATTATAAAAAGCCGTTTCTGCAGCGGAAGAGTCTTAAACGAATCGTGGGATGCATAAACCATAAATCTTCGCTGCTTTGAAATATTTTAAAGGGTTTCATTCTCATGGAAACGGACTTTTTGAAAGATAAAACATTTATCGAATAGAAAAAGCTAATCCAAATCCATAAAAGTCTTTTTGGTTGTCTTTCATTTTCAATCGGCAAAAAGAATCCCCCTAGATCGTAAATTGCTTCTTTGCCCCCTTCCTATTCGTGTGCTATTATGAAGATTAGCATATGCTTGCGAATGAAAATACCTTTAGGAGTGGTTCTATACATGCAAAAAACAGAAGTCAATTTGACACAAATTGAACAAGCTGTGCGCTTGATTTTAGAAGCAATCGGAGAAGATCCCGAACGAGAAGGGTTGATGGATACACCAAAACGGGTGGCAAGAATGTATCAGGAAGTCTTTTCGGGTTTAAGACAAGATCCCGGCGAGTATTTTGAAACCATCTTTAGCGAAGACCATGAGGAGTTAGTCCTTGTCAAAGATATTCCTTTTTACTCGATGTGTGAACATCATCTTGTCCCTTTCTTCGGGAAGGCTCATGTTGCTTACATACCAAAGAACGGAAAAGTAACGGGCTTAAGCAAACTTGCTCGTGCAGTAGAAGCAGTGGCCAAACGTCCGCAGCTTCAAGAAAGAATTACAGATGAAGTCATAGAGGCCATCATGAAAAAATTAGATCCGCATGGAGCGATGGTGGTCGTAGAAGCTGAGCATATGTGTATGACGATGCGAGGAGTCAAGAAACCAGGATCTAAAACGGTTACGACTGCTGTTCGAGGGATTTTCGAACAAGATGCTCAAGCACGTGCTGAAGTATTGGCTCTTATCAAATAAACTTTTCACCATGAAGGAAGCGAGAGTGGAATGGTCAATCAAAGTGATTATGTGGTCATCAAAGCGTTGGAAAACGGAGTAAACGTCATCGGCTTAACAAGAGGGACCGATACTCGTTTTCACCATTCGGAAAAATTAGATGCAGGCGAAGTAATGATCGCGCAATTTACAGAACACACGTCCGCTATCAAAGTACGGGGGCGTGCGGAAATATGGACGAATGTTGGCCAGTTAAAAAGCGGGGCCGATGAATAAAAGATGAAATAGAAAGAAGAGCAAGCTGTTTTTCATTTAAAAGAAAAACAGCATGTTTTCTTTCATCCAACCGCTGTTCGTAATTAAAAGGCGAGTATGATATAATATTGGTTGTTTTAAAAACTGCGCGTACATATGGGTGAATAGGATACATACTTTTATTTTTATGGGATTAAGGGGAATGCTTATGTACACTTGGTTGAAGAAGATGGCGGATATTAAAGAAGAAATTCAGCAAAAGCTGTCATATCCTTACTTGAGTCGGCATTTGGATGATCCGCATATTGATGAAGATCGGCTCTTATTTTTGTTATTGCCATTTCAAGAAGAAACGTTGAAAGAAAACGTGAAACATTATATTACAACAGCTATGCTGATTCAAATTGCCCTTGATACCCATGAAAAGGTTTCTGTGTCTAATGAAGAACCAGCGATGAAACGTCAAATCAAAGTGTTGGCAGGCGATTATTTCAGCGGGCTGTATTATCAAATTTTGGCCGATGTTAAAAATGTATCCATGATCCGAATATTTGCCAATTCCATTAAGCAAATCAATGAGCAGAAAATCGCTGTTTATCAACATGAGAATCAATCGACGGACGAAATTATAAACAGCATCAAGTTGATAGAATCAGGTGTTGCTCAAGGATTTTACTCTTATTTTCAATACGGCGCTTATTCTTCTTTCATATCTGAAATTTTATTACTCAAAAGGCTTCTGCAGGAACGGAACTTATTTTTAAAACAAAAACCGGCTTTGCTTTTTGATGCTTTGAAATCCATTCAATTTCCGACAGTTCAAGGCTCTTTGTACAGTTTGGCCGGAAGTGATCTTCGCTCCTTGCTTCACATTAGCGATCGATACATTCAAAGGACAAAACAAAAAATCGAGAAAACTCTCAACACTTGGGAGCATCGGGATCCATTGCTGATTGAAAAAGTTCGAACGTTGTTAGAAACGGAGCCGTATTCAATCAAAATACTTGCGGAAGAAGGGTAGCGAATGCATCAACCATCATCAAAAGAAGAACGTGTTTTAAATGTGTTTGAAAAAATTTATTCGAATTACGATAAAATGAATTCACTGATTAGCTTTAAGCAACATATGCGGTGGCGAAAAGATACAATGAAGCGAATGAATGTGCAGAAAGGAAAAATTGCTCTCGATGTATGCTGCGGAACGGCCGATTGGACGATAGCGTTGGCGGAAGCGGTCGGTGAAGAAGGAAAAGTGTATGGACTCGATTTCAGCAAAAATATGCTGAAAATCGGCGAACAAAAGATAAAAGAAAAAAAACTTTCCCAAGTGACGCTTCTACACGGCAATGCTATGGAGCTTCCTTTTGAAGATAATACGTTTGATTATGTCACGATCGGATTTGGGTTAAGGAATGTTCCTGATTATTTGCGCGTTTTGGAGGAGATGCACAGGGTATTGAAGCCGGGCGGGATGGCAGTCTGTCTGGATACTTCGCAGCCGACTTTATGGGGATATCGGCAGCTTTATTATTTTTATTTTCGGTTCATCATGCCTTTGTTCGGAAAAATCTTTGCTAAAAGTTATGATGAGTATTCGTGGCTTCAAGAATCCGCCCGCGAATTTCCAGGTATGAAAGAACTGGCAAAGCTGTTTGAAAAGGCAGGATTTATTAACGTCGCTTATAAACCTTATAATGGCGGTGTGGCTGCAAGCCATTTTGGATATAAACAAACGTAAGCTAGGTGGATAAAAATATGAAATTTCAATCGCTATATTCGTTTTTAAAAACGGATATTGATTTAATTGAAAGGGAACTGGAGCAGGCCATTTATTCCCGGTCCCCCATCATTTATAACTCCTCTTTAAAACTGTTGCAGGCTGGCGGAAAACGGATTCGCCCCATCTTTGTCTTGCTGGCCGCTCATTTTGGAAATTACGATATTGGAAAAATCAAAAATTTGGCTGTAGCTCTTGAGCTTATACATATGGCTTCTCTCGTTCACGATGATGTCATCGATGATTCCGATATAAGGAGAGGAAAGCCGACTGTAAAAGCTCAATGGGACAACCGAGTGGCGATGTATACAGGTGACTATCTTTTCGCTCGCTCGTTGGAATATATGACTAAGCTTGAAAATGTGGAAGTTCATAAGGTCTTGTCCGATACGATCATCGAAGTATGTATCGGCGAAATGGTACAAATGAAAGACAAGTATCGATTTGATCAAAATCTAAGGGATTATCTTCGTCGAATTAAAAGAAAAACGGCGTTGCTGATCGCGGCAAGCTGCCAGCTCGGAGCCGTTGCGTCCGGCGCCCCGCCCCATATTTGCAAAAAATTGTACCATTTCGGCTATAATGTCGGGATGTCTTATCAAATCATTGACGATATATTGGACTTCACGGGAACGGAAAAACAGTTGGGGAAACCTGCTGGAGGCGATCTTCTTCAAGGAAATGTCACCCTCCCTGTTTTATATGCCATGGAGAAGCCCGGACTGCGGGAAGCGATCTATACGGTCAATGAAAAAACATCCCAAAAAGATATCAAAAGGATCATCGAACAAATCAAGCAAAGTGATGCCATTCAGCGTTCCAACAATTTAAGCCAAAGATACTTGGATCGAGCAATCGCCATCTTGGATGATCTTCCCGACAATAAAGCAAAAAAGTCTTTGAAAGAAATCGCCAAGTATATCGGTAAAAGAAAATATTAGAAAAAGACATGGAAACGTTGTCAAATATTTGCGCGAATGATACTATTTTCTTGGGTTGTCTTTTGTGACAACAATAGTGATACATAATAGGAGTTGGGAAAATGGAAAGAACATTTTTAATGATCAAACCGGATGGAGTCCAAAGAAATTTGATTGGTGAAATTGTGTCCCGTTTTGAAAAAAAAGGATTTCAACTTGTGGGCGCTAAATTGATGACAGTCACGAAAGAGTTGGCGGAAAAACACTATCAAGAACATAAAGAACGCCCTTTTTTTGGTGAATTAGTGGAATTCATTACGTCCGGACCTGTATTTGCGATGGTTTGGGAAGGAGAAAATGTCATTGCGACGGCTCGTCAAATGATGGGAACGACCAATCCGAAAGACGCTGCTCCGGGAACCATCAGAGGAGATTTTGGACTGACTGTAAGTAAAAACGTCATTCATGGATCTGATTCTCCGGAAAGTGCAGAGCGTGAAATTGGTATTTTCTTCAAAGAAGAGGAACTCGCTGAATATTCAAAATTGATCAACCAATGGATTTATTAAGATAAAAATTTTTTCTTAAGGAAAGGGTTGCCGTGATGGCAGCTCTTTTTTGATTGTTGGGAGGAATCATTTCATTTTGACTGGGTTTCAATCGTGTGAATTTCTGCTCATTCTTGATGTCAAATTTATGATTGATTTCGTTAAATAGGAAATCGAAGCATTTTTTGCCTTCAACTGATTGCCTCCATTCGTTATAATAAAGTACAAACGAAAACTTCAATCCGTGGGAGACGGATAATAAGTGGAACCAGTTCGGGCGTAGAGAGAGTTTCCACCTTGAGGATTTCTGCCTGTATTGGCGGCTATTAAATCTTTCTGTTAAGAGGAAATGTGTGTAATTCGATGGAGAGGAAAAAGTCATGCCGGATGATTATCAAGCATTTATTGTTTCGATTAAGAAAAAAACAGGAATAGACCTTTCGTTGTATAAAGAAGCGCAAATGAAGAGAAGATTGACTTCCTTGTATCAAAAAAGGGGCTTTCGCTCTTTTCAAGAGTTTTTTCAAGCGATGAATACCAATTCCGAACTATTGAACGAATGTTTGGATCGAATGACGATTAACGTGTCGGAATTTTACCGCAACAGAAAACGATGGGAAGTTCTTGAGAAAAAGATTTTTCCAAGGATGTTGGCAGCAAACAAGCAGTTGAAAATTTGGAGTGCTGCTTGCTCGACTGGCGAAGAGCCATACACGATTGCCATGATATTGTCCCAGTTTCTCCCCTTATCGCAAATAAGGGTTCTTGCTACGGATATAGACGAAAAGGCGATTCAAAAAGCAAAAATGGGAGTATACCCGGAACGTTCTTTGGAAGAAGTTCCTTCGGAAATGAAAACAAAATACTTCACAAAAGAAGGAGATTTTTATCGCCTATCCGATGAGATAAAGCGTACGGTCCAATTTCGGAAAGAAAACTTGTTTTCAGATCCATTCGAGAAAAATTATGATTTGATCGTCTGCCGTAATGTGCTTATTTATTTTACAGAAGAAGCGAAAGATCTTTTGTATAAAAAATTTAACGCCGCATTGAAAAAAGGGGGCGTCCTATTTGTAGGGAGTACAGAACAAATTTTTAATTCGGAAGCCTATGGCTTTGAACCGGAGGAACCTTTTTTTTATCGGAAATTATAAATGTTAGACTGTTAGTCGTAAAACGATCACGGGTCCGTAAAGGTATTGGATTTTGAAGAATAAAGAAAAAAGCTTTCATAAGGCAATATGTGGGGGCTGAAAGGCCCTCCGCTGTTTTTGGGCTGGTTTAGCCTCTTTTCGGCAAAGAAAGACGGAAAAATTTTTCAAATAATATCAATAATAGACGGAACTATTTGAAAACAAATGATATTATGAATAATAGGCAAATAAGAAAAAGTCTTGGAAATTCATTTTTTCTATGCCAAGTCATGCGGAATATGATATATTGTTATAAACGCTTTAACGAGTTGAAGGGAGAAAGTGACATGAGATATTTAACAGCAGGAGAATCACATGGCCCTCAGCTAACTGCTATTATCGAGGGCCTTCCCGCAGGAATGCCTTTAACTGCGGAAGACATCAATATTGAATTAAGCCGTCGTCAAAAGGGCTATGGGCGAGGACGGCGAATGCAAATCGAAAAAGACCAGGTTCAGATTAAAGGCGGTGTTCGCCACGGACTGACATTAGGCTCACCTGTCGCTCTCGTTGTCGAGAACAAGGATTGGAAGCATTGGACCAACATTATGGGCATTGAAGCCCCTGAGCAACCGGAAGAAACAAAAAGAAAGGTTACGAGGCCACGTCCCGGTCATGCGGATTTAAATGGGGGAATCAAATACGGACACCGTGATATGCGAAATGTTCTTGAACGTTCGTCTGCGAGAGAAACGACCGTGCGAGTAGCAGCCGGTGCGGTTGCCAAAAAACTATTAAAACTGCTTGGAATCGAAATCGCTTCTCACGTAGTGGAAATCGGGGGAGTAAAGGCGAAAAACCTTCGCTACAAATCGATAAAAGAACTGCAAGAAGTCACTGAACAATCTCCGGTTCGTTGTTTTGACAGCGAAGCGGAAAAGGAAATGATGAAAGCGATCGACCAAGCAAAAGAAAAAGGAGATTCGATCGGCGGCATAGTGGAAGTAGTCGCTGAAGGAATGCCGGCAGGAGTCGGCAGCTATGTTCATTATGACCGAAAGCTGGATGCAAAAATCGCGGCGGCGATCGTCAGCATCAATGCTTTCAAAGGTGTAGAATTCGGGATCGGCTTTGAAGCGGCCGGAAAGTTTGGCAGCGAAGTGCACGACGAAATCATTTGGGATGAAGAAAGAGGGTTTTCGCGGAAAACGAACCGCCTAGGCGGATTTGAAGGGGGAATGACAACCGGAATGCCGATAGTCGTACGGGGAGTCATGAAGCCTATTCCGACACTTTATAAACCGCTTCAAAGTGTAGATATCGACACGAAAGAACCGTTTTCAGCCAGCATTGAGCGTTCCGACAGCTGTGCCGTCCCTGCTGCCAGCGTGGTCGCAGAAGCGGTTGTTGCTTGGGAATTAGCAGCGGCGATCGTTGATCAATTTTACAGCGACCGTATGGATGCGTTAATTCGAAACGTTGATGAACAAAGAAAGTATGCAAGGGAGTTTTAATATGGAAAAGATGGAGGTCCATACACGAAATAAAACCTACCCGATTTGGGTGGGAGAAAATGCGCTAGAAATGATTCCGGAAATTTTTAAGGATAAGCTGTCAGATGCCACGAAAATCCTGGTGATCGCCGATAAGCATGTTTCTCATCTATATAAGGAAAAGCTTGAAAAGCATCTGCCGACCCATATCCCGTTTGAATGGAAAGAAGTGCCTCAAGGGGAAGCGGCTAAATCAATGGCTGTTTTTGAATCGTGTATAACGGAAGCACTCGAACAAAATTTGGATCGAAAATCATGTATTATCGCTTTTGGTGGAGGAGCCGCGGGAGATCTGGCCGGATATGTGGCGGCTTCCTATATGAGAGGAATCCGTTTTTTACAAGTTCCAACCACCATTCTAGCCCACGACAGCGCTGTAGGAGGAAAAGTGGCCATCAACCATCCTCTTGGAAAAAATATGATCGGGCACTTCCATCAGCCAGAAGCGGTTATTTTTGATACGAATTTTATCAATAGTTTACCAGAAAAAGAGGTTCGTTCCGGATTTGCAGAAGTGATCAAACATGCGCTGATAAAAGATAAAACATTTTTACATCAGCTAACCAGTACGCTCGTGTCCTTTGAAAAGATGGACTCTGATTTTCTGGAAATGTGCTTATGCAAAGGCATCAGCATTAAAGCGGACATTGTTTCAGAAGATGAAACGGAACAAGGAATACGGGCATTTTTAAATTTTGGGCATACATACGGCCATGCATTGGAAGCGACTATTGGCTACGGAAGAATAACTCATGGCGAAGCGGTTATGATTGGAATCGTATATGCATTGTATTTAAGCAAGAAAAAATACTCGCTTGACTTGGATTTGTCGTCTTTTGTAGATTGGATCAAACGACTGGGATATTCGTTGGATGTACCAGAAACGATCTCATTTAATCAGCTTTTCTCCGCCATGAAACGAGATAAGAAAACGATTGGCAGCTCCATTCGGTTTGTGCTTCTCAAAGAAATTGGAAAGCCTGTCATTGTGGAGATGAATCAAGAAGACTTAAAAGAAGCGGATCAGTTTATTCGATCTTTCTCTAAACTTTGAACCGATCGTTATGAAGACCTTGTCCGTTTGACTAAAAAACTATTTAAGATGGCTTGGAACAGTGTATGAGAAAGGGAGGAAATGGATTGATTAGAGGGATAAGAGGGGCGACAACCGTTGAACAAAACGAGGAAACCGAGATCATCGCTGCGACCAAGCAGCTTTTGGTCGAAATGATCGAATCGAATAACATTCAACCGGAAGATGTTGCTTCTGTTTTCATTTCTGTTACAAAAGATTTATTTGCCGCTTTTCCAGCTAAGGCGCTTAGAGAAATCGAAGGTTGGACATACGTTCCTGTTATGTGTATGCAAGAAATCCCTGTTCCTGATAGTTTAGAAAAATGTATCAGGATTATGATGCATGTGGAAACGGCGGTTCCTCAGGAAGAAATCCGCCATATTTATTTGAATCACGCAACGGTTTTGCGTCCGGATTTAGCAGGATCAAATGAATCTAATCAAAAATAAACTTTAGTGCTACAATAAAGATAAAGTTTCTTTATCTTGGTAAAGAAATAAAGTGCAAAAGCAGGGAGAGATAAACATGAAATGGAAAAAGCAAATATTAGATTTGGAGCCTTACCAACCTGGAAGAACAATAGAGGCAGTGAAAAAAGAATTCAATCTTGAAAAAGTAACGAAACTGGCATCCAATGAAAACCCGTTCGGCTGTTCACCGCTTGTAAAAGAGTGGCTGAAAAATTTTGATCGTTCTTTTGCCCTTTATCCAGATGGATATGCAACCGAATTGCGCAAAGAGATGGCCAAACACTTAAATATTGAAGAAAATCAACTGCTTTTTGGCAATGGATCCGACAACATCCTACAAGTCGTTTCCAGCACGATTCTTGAGCCGGGAAAAAATACTGTCATGGCGGTGCCGACTTTTTCACAATATCGTCATAACGCGGTCATTGCAGGAGCAGAAGTGAGGGAAGTTCCACTGATCAACGGAGCTCATGACTTGGACGGAATGTTAGCGGCCATTGATGAAAACACGGCCATAGTGTGGATATGCAATCCCAATAATCCAACTGGGGTCTACATCACTGAGGATGAAATGATACCATTTTTGAAAAAAGTTCCGGATCATGTTCTGGTCGTGTTAGACGAAGCGTATAGAGAATACGTTGTAGCGGACGATATTTATGATGCTGTATCGTTGGTGAAAACATTCAAAAACGTTCTTGTTACTCGCACTTTTTCCAAAATATACGGTATGGCAAGCTTTCGAGTAGGCTACGCATTCGGTCACCCAGACATCATCAAGTATTTCAATGCGGTGCGCGAACCGTTTAATGTCAATACATTTGGCCAAGGAGCCGCCGTTCAAGCACTTCGCGATCAAGAATTTATCGAAGAATGCCGCAAGAAAAACCGACAAGGACTTGAGCAATTTTACGAATTTTGCCGTCAAGAAAAGTTAAACTATTTTCCTTCTCAAACCAACTTTATTTTGATTGATTTTGGCTGTAACGGTGATGATGTCTTCCATTATTTAATGACAAAAGGCTATATCGTTCGATCAGGCAATGCCCTTGGATTCCCAACATCCGTTAGGGTGACGGTTGGTTCCAAAGAACAAAATGAAGGCGTCATTGAAGCGATGCGAATCTTTATAAAAGAAAGAGCTATTGGCTAACGTGAGGAGGATCGTTTTTTGAAAGGGACAGTTTTAATCGCCGGTATCGGTTTAATTGGAGGATCGCTGGCACTTACCATTAAAGAGGCTCATCCTCATGCAACTGTTATCGGCTTTGACATTAAAGAATCAGAGAGAAAATTGGCTAAAGCGCTAGGAGTGGTGGATGAAGAATCTGATTCTTTTATCGAGCTGGCAGCAAGAGCAGATCTCATCATTTTAGCTGTTCCTGTCAAGCAAACCGAAATTCTCATCGAGGAATTGGTCCAAAACGCGGACAAATTGAAAAAAAATGTCATTGTGACAGACACAGGCAGTACGAAAGCGAGAATCATGCAAAAAGGAAAAAAATTGAATGACTTGGGAATCTCCTTTATCGGAGGCCATCCGATGGCGGGATCCCACAAAAGCGGTGTAGCGGCTGCTAAGAAAATTCTTTTTGAAAATGCGTTTTATTTGTTGACTCCCGATGAACAAACCAGTACTGAAGAGCTAAATACATTGAAGGAGTGGCTCAAAGGGACAAAAGCGAAAATGATCGAAGTGACTCCTGAAGAACATGATCAATTAACCGGAGTCATCAGCCATTTCCCTCACGTGATTGCGTCTTCTCTTGTCCATCAAGCCAAGCATTTTGACCAACAAAATCCGTTAGTGTCTAGGCTTGCGGCGGGTGGATTTCGCGATATTACACGCATTGCTTCCAGCAATCCTGAAATGTGGAAAGATGTTTCGTTACACAACAAGGAGACGCTCATCCAGCTTTTAGAAGTATGGCAAAAAGAGATGCACAAATTTGCCGAGCTGTTGAAAGACGAAAACGGGGAAGGATTGTACGAATATTTTGCTGCGGCTAAAACGTTTCGCGATCAGCTGCCTTCTTCGTCTAAAGGAGCAATTCCTGCCTTTTATGATTTATATGTGGATGTGCCCGACTATCCGGGGGTCATCTCAGAGATAACCGGCTACCTTGCCGAGGAAAGAATCAGCATCACCAATATTCGAATTATGGAAACGCGCGAAGATGTATACGGTGTTTTGGTCATCAGTTTTCAAAACGATCATGACCGTGTGAAAGCAAAAAAATGTATTCAAAAACATACAAATTATGACGTATTTCTTGCGTAATAGAAAAGGATGGTAGAGACATGAGGTTGCCACATAATCATTCCCATTTACGTGGAGTCATTCATGTACCCGGAGACAAGTCGATTTCCCACCGTGCCATTATGTTTGGTTCAATCGCTCAAGGGAAAACCACAATTCGCCACTTTTTAAGAGGACAAGATTGTTTAAGCACCATAGACTGTTTTCGAAAACTAGGCGTTCATATAGAGGAAGATGGCCAACAGATCACCATTTTAGGAAAAGGTTGGGAAGGGTTGGAAGAACCAAAGGATATATTGTACACAGGAAATTCCGGCACTACGACGAGATTAATAATGGGGATTCTTGCCGGCCGCCCTTTTCATTCCGTGCTCATGGGAGATGAATCCATAGGCAGACGGCCGATGGATCGCGTCGTTCTTCCGTTACGGGAAATGGGGGCCTCCATTTCGGGAAGAGAAAATGGCAAATTTACGCCGATTTCCATTAATGGAGGATCACTTCGGTCGATTCACTATAAAATGCCGGTAGCAAGCGCCCAAGTCAAATCCGCCTTGCTATTTGCAGGCCTCCAAGCGGAGGGGACCACCGTGATTGAAGAAATGGCCCCAACTAGAGATCATACCGAAAAAATGATCAAGGAATTTGGCGGTGAATGTATCCGAGAAGGCATGACCATTTCCGTTAAAGGATCTCAATCATTTGAAGGAAGAGACATTTATGTGCCGGGAGATATATCGTCAGCTGCCTTTTTCCTGGCGGCTGGAGCGATCATTCCAGGAAGCGAGATTATTTTAAAAAATGTAGGTTTAAATCCGACTCGTTCTGGAATCATTGATGTTTTGAAGGAAATGGGAGCGGATTTGGAGTTGTCTGATCTCTCGTCTAATGGCGAAGAAACGGGTACGATTGTGATACGCTATTCTCAATTAAAAGGCATTGAAATCGGAGGCAGTTTAATTCCGCGATTGATTGATGAGATTCCTATTATCGCTTTAATGGCTACTCAAGCAGAAGGGGAAACGGTGATTAAAGATGCGGAGGAATTAAAAGTAAAGGAAACAAACCGAATCGATACCGTCGTAGGAGAATTGAAAAAATTGGGAGCGGATATTGAATCGAGAAAAGATGGGATGGTCATACGGGGAAAAACGGCATTAAAAGGCGGTAAAGTGTCCAGTTTTGGAGATCATCGTATTGGAATGATGCTCGCCATAGCTGCTTTGCTGTCAAAAGATCCGGTCGATTTAGATAACCCGGAATGCATATCTGTCTCTTACCCCAATTTCTTTGACGATTTGCAAAAGTTGATTTAAAAGTCATAGCCTCTCAAGACTTTCGGTCTTGTCGAGGCTTTTCTTATTTCTTCTATCCGAAAAGAAATCTTGCTCAATTTGCCCGCTTCCGTTTTATGGAAGAAAGATGATCCAAAGAGATGCCGCCGACACAAAGACTGATCCTGGGAATTTCGGTTTTTGGTTTTATCGAATTTATTTTTTCAAGCACATTGACCATTTTATGAAGGGAATATTCGCCGCAAAAGAGAATTATAGAAAAGTAAGAATGGCATTTTAGTTGAAGGAAAAAGAACTTTGCTTTACTATTAACAGCAGATTCATGATGATTTACAGGATGATCATTGGGTTCACCAATCTGATGGAGTTTTCCAAGAATAGTCGCTTTTCATTTTTAACATTACTTAATCCGTCAAACGAGTTTACGCTAAAAGGAGAAATACTTGTGATGAACAACGTGGAAAAAATCATCCAATTATTTGAAAATGGACAATTAGATAAAGCAAAAAAGCTTATTGATAAAGTAAAAAAAAGCGGGAGTGATGAAGAACAATATCTTCTTGCAGAAGAATTAAACCAGCTTGGATTTCCTGAAGATGCAAAGAATTTGTATCAGATTCTTCTGGAAAAATATCCTGAAGAAGGAGAATTAATTGTCCTTCTCGCCGAAACGTTCGTAGATCTCAATCAAGAAGAAGAGGCCATACTTCTTTTGGGAAAAATTGACACCTCAGATCCGTCCTACCCACGAGCACTGCTGCTATTAGCTGATTTGTATCAAATGCAGGGATTGTATGAAGTAAGTGAGCAAAAACTGTTAATGGCCAAAGAATTAGCAAAAGATGAGCCGGTGATTGATTTTGCTCTTGGCGAACTTTATATGGAACAAGGACGGTATCGTGAAGCGGTTGATTACTATCATAAGTTAATCGATCAACAGATATACGAATTGGCGGGTACTCAAATTCGTCAACGAATCGCCGAAGCTTTAAGCGCTGCCGGGGAGTTTGAAGAGGCTTTGCCTTATTATGACGATGCATTGGATGAAAAATTAGAAGTCAATACTTTATTTGGCTTTGGGTTAACTGCCTATCAAGCCGGTTATTATCAAACGGCGATTGAAAAATTTTCGGAATTAAAAGCCCTCGATCCTGATTATCACTCATTGTATCTTTATTTAGCAAGATCCTACGAGCATGAAGAAATGCTTGAACAAGCATTGCAATCGATTAAGGAAGGAATTGCACACGATGAATTTCAAAAGGAATTGTACTTCCTTGGAGGAAAGATTGCTTTGAAATTGCAAAAAGAGGACGAAGCAGAGTCATTTTTCCAACAGGCATTGCGATTAGACCCGGGCTATTTGGAAGCAGCACTCACTCATAATAAATTATACATGACTCAGGAACGGTATAGCGACATATTGGATATTATTAAGCAAGTGCAAAACGAAGGGGAAGACGACCCTCAGTTTTTATGGGATCAAGCGAAAGCTCTTCACGGCTTAGAGCAATATTCAGAGGCATTAAAAATGTACCAGAAAGCATATAATGATTTTAAAAACAATCAAGATTTTCTTGAAGAATACGGTTATTTTCTTTTGGAAGAAGGAAAAACGCAAAAAGCTGCAGAAATATTTCATAAGCTGTTGGAAAAGGATCCGACCAATGAAGAATGGATTCTTTTGCTGGAAAGACTGGAATGATTCTGAGAGCTTTATTACACAGTAAGGAGGGAAAGAACATGGCAACCCCTGTTTCTGTGAATGAAAAGAAAGATTTTATTCGCTGGTTTTTAAATCATTATCAATTAAAAAGAAGAGAGTCGGTCTGGATTCTAAACTATTTAATGAGCCACGATCAATTGATGGAGAAAGTTCATTTTGTGGAAGATGCACAATATTGCCCAAGAGGAATTGTGATGTCCACACATTGCGTAGACAGTACTCCATTTCGTTTTTTCAAAAATAATATCATGACGACAGATGCCGAAAAATCCTTTCATGATATCCGCTTAAATAAAGATGAAGATATCTATATAGAATTAAAATTTCGCGGAGCCAATACTTCTCATCAATATGCGCTTGTGCTTGAAGAAAACCCTTATATGCCCAGAAATTTAAAAATCACCGAAAAAGATCGGTTTTTAGCGGAACAGTTTCTAAAGGACAGCATCTACAAATTTCAGAAAGAAAAACTTCTCAAGGCCATTGATGAAGCATTAGACAAAAATGATAAAGAAGCTTTTCAAATTTTAACTGAAAAGTTAAAAGAACTGGAACGATAAATCCCTTTTACACGTTGTTGTTAAAGGGGTTTTTCTTTTATCTGAAAGTGAAAGAAAGCATCAAGTGTGGTATATTGGCAAGAATATCGGCCATCATATACGAGAACTTCAAATGTTGATCTTAGCATTTGTTTTTTTTGTCATCTGCTTTCGAAGCAATATTGACTACTGTAATCGAAATTTTTATCGTTCTTTTGGAAAAAATTTGTTATAATGGGAGAAAAAAGAGGTGAAAATAATGATATGGAATGGGAGGGACGCACGACTTTATCAACAAGAAAAGAGCTTTATTGATAGTGCCGTGATACCGCTCTTGCCGATTGATTTTGGAAATGAAATGAGGCGATCCGCTTCACAAGGAGAATATATCCAATTGTTTTCGAGGTGTCTTGAAAAACAATTCAGAGGAAGAATCATGTTGTTTCCAGCCATTGTTTATTTATCACAAGAAATAACGGATGAAAAATCTTCACTCCTAAACCGCTGGTCTGATTTATTACATGAAGAAGGATTTATGCATCTGTTTTTTATCACGTCCGATGCCAACTGGAAATCAAGAGAAAGCCAGCTGAAAGGAACGCTCATTTGGCTTCCTGCGACCCCGATGGAGGATATGGACGATTCCTTTAAATACGATTTCATCGAAAATCAAGTCAAACAGTATGTACATAAGATTCTTGAGAAATGGGAAAAACAATAGATAATTTCTAAATATTTAGTATTTTATAAACTTTTGGACAATTGTTATTGATTTCATCTTCTGTATGATTTATCATAATGATGACTAACTTTATTGTTGTACGAAAAGGTCCGAATGGGCTTAGTTCAAAATTGAAGGAGGAAACATATGAGCAAGGAGCGTGTATCTAGACGCCAATTTCTAAATTATACGCTTACTGGTGTAGGCGGTTTCATGGCAGCTGGTGTTCTTATGCCGATGCTTCGTTTTGCCATTGATCCTGTCCTGGCAGCCGAAGGAAAAGGCAATTTTCATGCGACGAAGCAAAAGGTTGATGATTTGACAGAAACTCCAACGCGTGTAGACTTCACTTACGAGCAAAAGGATGCCTGGTATACGTCCAATGTCACTCAAACAGCCTGGGTTTATAAAACGAAGAATGGAGACATTGTGGCTCTTTCCCCTATTTGTAAGCATCTAGGCTGCACCGTCAACTGGAATGCAAACAAGTCCCACCCCAATATGTTTTTCTGTCCTTGCCACGGAGGTCTTTACCACAAAAATGGAAAAAATGTACCCGGTACTCCGCCTACAAAACCGTTAGACGTTTATCCGGTAAAAGTAAAAGACGGCTATTTGTATCTTGGAAAACCAAAGGCGAATAATCTCGTATAAAGGGGGCGTAATCCTTGCTGAACAAACTGTATGATTGGATTGATGAACGTTTAGATATTACGCCTTTATGGCGGGATATAGCAGACCATGAGGTTCCTGAGCATGTGAATCCGGCGCATCATTTTTCTGCCTTCGTGTACTGTTTTGGAGGATTGACGTTTTTTATCGTTGTCATTCAAATTCTTTCCGGCATGTTTTTAACCATGTATTATGTACCGGATATTAAAAATGCTTGGCAATCGGTCTATTATTTGCAAAATGAAGTCGCTTTCGGACAAATTGTTCGCGGCATGCACCATTGGGGAGCCAGTCTTGTTATTGTAATGATCTTTTTACATACATTGCGGGTCTTTTTCCAAGGTGCATACAAAAAACCGCGCGAATTAAACTGGATAGTGGGCGTTTTGATATTTTTTGTCATGCTGGGACTAGGCTTTACCGGTTATTTGTTGCCGTGGGATATGAAAGCGCTATTTGCGACGAAAGTTGGTTTGCAAATTGCCGCGGCGACACCAGTGATTGGCGAGTGGCTGAAAGTATTGCTGGCCGGCCATCATGACATTGTAGGAGCACAAACTCTTACACGCTTTTTTGCCATACATGTCTTTTTCCTTCCTGCAATACTGCTCGGATTAATGGCTGCACACTTTTTGATGATCCGTAGGCAAGGCATTTCCGGCCCGCTCTAGCTCTTAGCGGATGATCGAATAAAATTAGAATCATATGACCAAAAGGAGGGGAACGTATGCATCGCGGAAAAGGGATGAAATTTGTCGGGGATTCCCGTGTTCCCGCTGAACGGAAACCGAATATTCCGAAAGATTATTCAGAGTACCCGGGAAAAACAGAAGCCTTTTGGCCGAACTTTCTTTTGAAAGAATGGATGGTCGGCGCTGTTTTCTTGGTAGGATATTTATGCTTAACGATTGCACATCCGTCGCCGCTTGAACGGATTGCAGACCCGACGGATACGGGCTATATTCCAATGCCGGATTGGTATTTTTTGTTTCTTTATCAGCTTTTGAAATACAGTTACGCGTCTGGCCCCTATGAAGTAATCGGACTGGTTATTCCCGGGATTGCTTTTGCAGCCCTGCTTTTGGCACCGTTTATCGATCGGGGGCCGCATCGCCGCCCGTTAAAACGTCCGTTTGCGACTGGATTTATGCTGCTGACGTTGGCAGCGATGATCTTTTTGACATGGCAGTCCGTCGTTACTCACGATTGGAAGGCGGCAGAAGAACAGGGGAAAATTGTTCAAGAAGCGAAAATTGACAAAAGTTCAGAAGGCTATCAGCTTTTTCAAAAAAATGGCTGTATTAACTGCCACGGCGAAAAGCTCACCGGCGGAGCAGCTGCTCCTAGTCTCGTAGACACAGGTTTAAAGCCTGAGGAAATTAAGAAAATAGCCAGAAACGGAAAAGGAAATATGCCTCCCGGTCAATTTAAAGGCACCGATCAAGAACTCGATAAATTGGCAAACTTCATTGCCAATTTAAAAACAAAATAAAGAGAGTCAAGAGTCAGCTCTTGCTGGCTCTTTTTGTTTTTTAACTTGTTTTTTCTTAGAAGATTATACTTTTGTCGATCGAAAAGAAAAAATAGAAAGATATTGATCAGCGGAACATTTGATGGGAGAATCAATACGTGTACAAAGGTCATAATAGGTTGTTCATGATGAGATGTTCTCGTTTTGCGAGAAATCGAAAGAGAATAAGTAGGAGGCAAAAAAGTGAATCGTTTATATCTTGTATTGGGTAACAAGAAGTTTTTACAATTATTGTGGATTGTGAATTTGGCCGGAACCGTATACGGATATATATGGTATATTCCGCAAATGAAGAATACGGAATGGTGGTTTCTTCCGTTCGTTCCCGACAGCCCGACAGCGAGCTTGTTTTTTGTTATTGCGCTGACGGGATTTTGGCTGAAAAAAAATTGGGGGCTACCTGCTGCTTTAGCGGCCATGACCCTTTTTAAATATGGCATTTGGGCGGTTGTCATGAATTTGCTTACATTAACCGTTTCTGGATCTTTGCCTTGGCAAGGCTATATGTTGATGATTTCCCATTTGGCAATGGCGATCGAAGGGATCCTTTATTCTCCTTTTTACAGGATTAAGCCATGGCATTTTTCCGTGGCGGCCATTTGGACATTACATAACGAAATGATTGATTATGTGTTCATGCAATACCCTATATATCCGCAACTGAATTTATACATAAGACCTATTGGGTACTTTACGTTTTGGCTTAGCATCTGTTCCATTGGACTTACTTATTTCTTTAGTATGCGCAAAAAACGGATTACGTTAGCTTTTCCTTGGCATAACGGGCAGGAGTGATTCGAACGGTTGTCGCTTTAAGGAAGAGTTCTACTCTTGTCCCTCTTCACATACACTGAATTAGTAGCATTAGGGGGGACTGGAATGCTCTTTATTAGAATACTCCTGACGATCATGATTACTTTTGGATTTGTCGACGCTGTTTTGGCGGCGGAAGAATCGTCGCCGATGCAGAAGCTGGATTCGACGGTTGAAGAAGCTTTACAGATGACGAAAAGCTATCATTACGCCGAAGCAAAGCAGCTCTTGAATGATTTTTCGGAAAAGTTTACGAAATCAGCCATTCTTCATCAAACATTCACCATGGATGATATTCGGATTTTAACAGTGGCGCATCATCAGGCGTTAAGAGCCTTAAATAGTACATCGATGAATCACGAACAAAGAGTAGATGCAGTCACAACCTTTCGTTTAGTAGTGGATGCGTTGACGTCTCGATATCAGCCCTTATGGTCGGAAATGAAAGAACCTGTTTTAACGGCTTTTCAACATGTGAAGGAGGCGGCCAAGATTGGCAACAAAGAAGTCTACCGTCAAACGGTCAACCATTTTTTGGAAAAGTATAGTATTATTGAACCGAGTTTAAGAGTGGATATACCGGTGGAAGAAGTTCAAAAACTGGATGCGAAAATTCAATATATCGATCAATACAGTGCTGACAATTTAAAGAAGAAAGAGGCCGTGTCCCAATTAAATGATCTTCAATCGGATTTGCAAAAATTGTTTGACAGAACGGAAGAAGACGAAGCGGATCCGTCGCTGTGGTGGGTCATTATTTCAACCGGAAGTATTATTATCGGTACATTATCCTATGTGGGATGGAGAAAATACAAAGGGGAAAAAGAAGAGAAGAAACCTCGCAAGCAGAAAGATTGACAATGCATTTATTTTAATACTAAAATAAATGCAAATACAATGCGACCGTAAATCGTGTAGAGTCCTAAGTAAATCACTGAAGAATGGACTCGAAACGGGTTGGTCGTAAGAGGTGAAGGCAAAATGGTCGCTTCTCGCTAACACTGTCCGATATTGACTTAGATCGTTTTGGCTGAATGATGGAAAATGAAAAGATTTTATAGTTAGAATCCAAATCAGAACTTAAATGGAGGTTATCAACTTAACATGTATATTCTCTATTTTATCCTGATTGCGTTAATACCCATTTGGGCACAATTTAGGGTAAAAAGAACGTATGATAAGTATTCCGACGTCCCCTATTCTACAGGGATGACGGGAGCTGAAGTGGCTCGTCGAATTTTGGATGAAAATGGCTTGTATCACGTAAAAGTACTGGAAACGGAAGGCTTTTTAAGTGATCACTATAATCCGATAACGAAAACAGTTCATTTATCACCAAATAACTATTGGGGCAATTCGATTGCCGGCGCTTCTGTTGCGGCGCACGAAGTCGGCCACGCCATTCAAGACAAAGTCGGATATTCCTTTTTACGTTTTCGCCATGCGCTTGTTCCCATTGCTAATTTTAGTTCCAGTTTATCTTGGATCTTCATTTTCATTGGGATGTTAACCACCATGACGAAATTGTTTCTGCTCGGTATTATTTTGATGTCGGCCGGAGTACTGTTTCAAGTCGTTACGCTGCCGGTGGAATTTAATGCGTCATCGCGGGCGTTGAAACAGTTAGTCTCTATAGGCATTATCCGCAACGATGAAAAAAGAGAAGCTCGTAAAGTGCTTGGAGCGGCTGCAATGACGTACGTGGCTGCCGCAGCGGTTGCCATTTTGGAACTAATTCGTTTGATTCTTGTATTTGTCGGAATGCAAAATAACGAAGATAATTAAAAATGAATGAGGATTTAAAAAGATCAGACTTTCGACGTTTTGGATCGAGAGTCTGATCTTTTTTCGTTTACCGTTCTATTCAGTTGGTGAGTGCTTCATTCTTCAAGCGGCTTTTTATTTTCATCAAGCGTAAATCCTTCCCCAAGAACTTCATGAACTTCCACGACAGAAACAAATGCATGTGGATCGACGGATGTGATAATATTTCGTAAGCGGATAATTTCATTTTTGGCTACAACGCAATATAGTACGTTTCTGTCTTTCTTTGTAAAAAATCCATGCCCCTTGAACACGGTGACTCCTCTGTCCATTTCTTCCAAAATCTTATGCGCAATTTCTTCGTTTTTTTCAGAAATAATGAATGCGCCTCTTGCTGTATACGCACCTTCTTGCATAAAATCGATCACTCTAGCGCTGACAAAAACGGCCACGAGGGTGTACATCGCTTCCCTGTAATTGATATATGTCAACAAAGAGGCGATGATCACGCACGCGTCAAAAACAAACATGGTTTTTCCCATGGAGATATGGGTGTATTTATTGACAAGCCGCGCAATAATGTCGACTCCGCCTGTCGTTCCGCCATATCGAAAGATGATGCCAAGCCCGATCCCAATAAACACGCCCGCAAACAGAGCGGCTAAAAGAAGATCGTGATGAAGAGGGATATTTAACTGAAAGCGTTGGAAGATCCATAAAAATAAGGAAAGGGCGAGTGTACCGATAATCGTGTATCGGAATGTTTTTCCTCCTAAAAGTTTCCATCCGATGATGAAAACAGGTATGTTTAAGAATAAGTTTGTATAGGAAGGATCAATGCCGAACAAATTGTATAAAATCAGCGTAATCCCGGTAAAGCCGCCTTCTGCCAAGTTGTTCTCCATATTGAAATGCACTAAGCCAAAAGCATAGATGGCGGCTCCTATACAAATGAATAAAATATTTTTTATTTTCAGCCCCAAAATCATCATGGAACCTCCTTAACATGATGGTAACGTATAGTGTCAGAAAAAAGATTCAATCCATATTGCCAAGACGGACATTAGAATAATGGAAAAGGCAGTGCAGACATCGAAACTATTATATAGAAAGCGAAAGAAACAAGCAATTTTATCCTGTATCACCTCTTAAGCGATTTCATTCAATGACGTATTGGGAGATAGAAATAGATTGTAAATAGAATAGGAATTAGCTAACATGGAAGGAGAAAGTGAGGCGGTAAAAAATGAGGAAAACGATGGCCCAAATTCAGGAAGAAGTGGACCAATATATTAGCCAGTTTAAAGAAGGCTATTTCAGTCCTTTAGCCATGCTTGCTCGATTAACAGAAGAGCTTGGTGAACTGGCCAGAGAAATCAATCATTATTACGGAGAGAAACCTAAAAAGCCAAGTGAACAAGCAAAGACAGTGGAAGAAGAACTGGGTGATTTATTATTCGTTCTTGTTTGTTTGGCGAATTCTTTACATATTGATTTGGAACACGCGCATGATGTTGTGATGAATAAATTTCAAACGAGAGATAAAGACCGTTGGACAAAAATCAAAGCAGAGGAGGAATCGGATAATGGAAACCATTAAAATCATTGTAGCGGGTCCGAGAGGGAGAATGGGACGTGAAGCCGTTCAGCTTATTCAACGCACGGATCATTTTGAACTGGAAGCTGTCTTGGATCATAAATATAATGACATTCTGCTAAGTGAATTAGAAGGTTTTCAAGGAATCGATGTACCGGTATACAACGATGTAGATGAATGCTTGCAAAAAACAAAAGCTGATGTATGGATTGATCTAACGGTTCCGGAAGCCGGATTCCTACATACCAAAAAGGCGCTTGAATATGGAGTGCGTCCGGTTGTCGGAACAACTGGATTTACAGAAGAACAGCTGGAAGAGTTAAAAGAACTTGCCAATTCGAAGCAAATTGGCTGCATTATTGCACCTAACTTTGCCATAGGTGCTGTACTTATGATGAAATTTTCACAAATGGCTGCCAAATATTTCTCGGATGTTGAAATTATTGAACTTCACCATGATCAGAAATTGGACGCGCCTTCAGGAACAGCTGTGAAAACCGCTCAAATGATTTCAACTGTCAGGGAGCACAAACAGCAAGGGCATCCAAATGAAAAAGAAACCATTTCAGGGGCAAGAGGTGCCAATATCGATGGAATGCATGTTCACAGCGTACGTCTTCCGGGCTTGATTGCGCATCAGCAAGTTATGTTTGGGTCGGAAGGACAAACGCTGACGATTCGCCATGATTCCTACAATCGTGCTTCCTTTATGTCAGGAGTAAAAGTAAGCGTTGAAACCGTTACGAAATTAAATGATTTTGTCTATGGGCTTGAAAATATTTTGGAATAGGGGCAATGTGAGATGAATATCGCATTGATCGCTCACGATAAGAAAAAGGACGATATGGTCAAATTCGTCCTTGCTTATCGTGATACGTTTGCAAAACATACTTTGTACGCCACCGGCACGACAGGCTTAAGAATTCAAGAGTCAACGGGGCTTAAAGTTCATCGTTTTCAATCAGGTCCTCTTGGAGGGGATCAAGAAATTGGAGCGATGATTGCCAAGAATCAAATGGATTTGGTTTTTTTCTTCCGGGATCCTTTAACGGCCCAGCCTCATGAACCTGATGTTTCTGCATTGATCAGGCTTTGTGATGTTTATTCCGTACCGCTGGCGACCAATATGGGAACAGGCGAAGTTTTGATTAGAGGGCTTGAAAAAGGAGACATCGATTGGCGCAATTTATATAGAAACAAGCATTGATAGGAAAAACGCCGTTGCGAGTGTCGTCCTTTCTTCTTCCATTCAACTAGAAGGACAAGAAAAAAGGGTTTTTTTCATTAGGATGAAACCAATACAATCGCCTAGCCGCCGATCGATGATGGAAATCGGCGGCCATTTCGCGAAAAAGGAAGGGGGCAAGAAATGAGGTTGAAAATTGGAATCACTTGTTATCCAACAGTTGGCGGTTCAGGGGTTGTGGCGACAGAACTCGGTAAACTTTTGGCAGAAAAAGGGCATGAAATTCATTTTATTACTTCGAGTGTCCCTTTCCGTCTGAACCGAATGTATCATAATATTTATTTTCATCAAGTGGAAGTGAGCCAGTATTCCGTTTTTCAATATCCGCCATATGATATTGCGTTATCCAATAAAATGGCCGAAGTCATGCGGAGAGAAAAATTGGATATTCTTCACGTTCACTATGCCATCCCTCATGCTGTTTGTGCCATACTAGGGAAGCAAATGGCCGGATCAAACTGTAAAATCGTCACTACATTGCATGGTACGGATATTACTGTTTTAGGCTATGACCCTTCTTTAACCGATGCTATCCGTTTTGGCATCGAACGTTCTGATGCTGTCACAGCGGTTTCCAATGCACTTGTTCAGGAAACATATCAATTGATCCAGCCGGAAAAGGAGATCATTCCCATTTATAATTTTATCGACGAAAGAATTTTTAAAAAGATTTCATCCAGCCATCTGAAGGAAGAGTACGGAATTCGCTCTGATGAAAAAGTGATTATCCATGTTTCCAATTTTCGATCCATCAAACGGGTGCCGGATGTTGTTAAGGTATTTGCCCGCATTTTTGAGAAGATGCCTGCGAAACTTCTTCTTGTCGGAGACGGACCGGAAATGACGGTCGTGAGTAAATTAGTCAGCGATTTAGGTTTGGATGAGGGAGTTTTCTTTTTAGGAAAACAAGATAATTTAGAAGAACTATACTCTATCAGTGATTTAATGCTTTTGCTTTCTCAAAAAGAAAGTTTCGGATTGGCGTTGTTGGAGGCAATGGCGTGCGGAGTCCCTTGCATCGGAACCAATGTCGGCGGAATTCCGGAAGTGATTCAAAACGGCGTGAACGGGTTTATTTGTGAGCCGGGAGATCTTGCGGATATCGTCCAAAAGTCTCTGTACCTTTTGGAAAACAGTGAAATTCACAGGCAATTTTCTGAAAGGTCGGTTTTAACGGTCAAACAAAAATTTTATTCACGGAAAATTGTCAACCGTTATGAATCCATCTATTTGAGTTTGCTTCAACAAGACTAGGCAGGTGAAAAAAATGAATGACACACTTTTTCAAAAGGCTGTTCCTTTGTTGGAAAGATTGGAGCAAGCTGGCTATGAAGCCTATTTTGTCGGGGGATGCGTCCGCGACTATTATTTAGGAAGGCCGATCAGCGATATTGATATTGCCACATCTGCTTTGCCTGAAGAAGTGAAAGAAATTTTTCCAAATACAGTGGACGTGGGAATTGAACACGGGACTGTTTTAGTCCTTTACAATGGCGAAGGATATGAAGTGACAACCTTCCGGGAAGAATCGGACTACAAAGATTTTCGCCGGCCGGAAAAAGTCGTTTTTATACGGTCTTTATATGAAGATTTAAAGAGAAGAGACTTTACGATGAATGCTATGGCGATGGACCGCACTGGGAGAATAGTGGATCCTTTTAATGGAAAGGAAGCAATCCGACACCGTCAGATCGTCACTGTGGGTAAGGCGGAAGAACGATTTTCAGAAGATGCTCTTAGGATGATGAGAGCGGCCCGATTTGCCAGCCAGCTTGGGTTTGATTTGGAAGACGGCGTATTTACGGCCATCTGCCGCAATGCTGGTTTAATGCAGCATATTGCGGTGGAAAGAAAACGAAATGAGTTTGAAAAACTCATTTCAGGGCGCTTCCGAAAAAAAGGTTTGAAGTTATTACTGGAAACGGGATTATATATTTACTTGCCTGGTCTTGAATCAAACGAAAAAGAGCTGGAAAAAATGTTGACCATTGACTGCACTTCTTTAACGCTACAGCAAATGTGGCTTTTAATTGCTGTTTTGGTTTCCGGGGATAAACCTGTCGAGTTTTTGAAAGCATGGAAACTCCCTTCCAAAACGATAAAATATTTGTTAAGCGGGTTGACTTGGATGAAAAAAAGGCGAGAAACACCATGGACGCAGTGGGATGTATACGATGCGGGACTTTCCGTTGCCGTCGATGTTGAAAAAGTTCATTCTGTCCTTTACCAAGATGAAGATATGACGGAACAAATTCAGACTCTTTATGAGAATCTTCCCATCAAACATCGAAAAGAACTAAGCGTAAACGGTCATGACTTATGCATGTGGTTTCAAAAGAAGCCGGGACCATGGCTGAGAGCCTGTCTGGAAGAAATCGAGAAAGCCGTTTTAGATCAAAAAACGAAAAATGAGAAAGAAAAAATAAAGGAGTGGCTGAAGAGGTGCAATCGGTTGTAAGAACGAAGCTGTTAGAAGCATTTTCGAAAGCCGAAGGTGAATTTCTTTCCGGCCAAGAACTTGCTGACATCATTGGGTGTTCAAGAACTGCGGTATGGAAACATATGGAAGAACTTCGAAAAGAAGGATTTGAATTGGAAGCCGTTCGCAAAAAGGGTTACCGCATCATCAGCATGCCTGACAAAGTGACAGCCAATGAAATTCTTCTTGGGCTCAAGACAAGATTTATGGGCAGAAAGATTGTCCATAAGGAAACGGTTGATTCTACTCAAATAGAAGCTCACCGCCTTTCTCAGGAAGGTTGTCCGGAGGGGACAGTTGTGATCGCGGAAGAACAAACGGCCGGGCGTGGACGCATGACAAGAGAATGGTATTCGCCCAAATCATCAGGAATTTGGATGAGCATTATTTTGAAGCCGACACTGCCTCCCCAACAAGCTCCGCAATTTACCCTTCTGACGGCTGTTGCTATTGTGGAAGCCATTGAAGAGATAACCGGTTTGCAGCCGAAAATCAAATGGCCTAATGACATTTTAATCAACGGGAAAAAAATGACAGGGATCTTAACAGAACTTCAAGCGAACGCTGACCAAATTTATGCGATCATTATCGGAATCGGCATGAATGTCAATCAATTGCAATTCCCGGATGAGTTAAAGAATATTGCCACCAGTCTTGCCATAGAAAAAGGCGAAAAAGTTTTCCGGCCGAAGTTAATTCAAAGGATTTTAGAAAAGCTTGAACAGTATTACGATCTCTATTTAAACGAAGGGTTTGCTCCCATTAAAGCGTTGTGGGAACAATATGCCATATCCATCGGAAAACATATAAAGGCGAGAACGATTACAGGAGTGATAACAGGAAAAGCTCTTGGCATCACCGATGAAGGAGTATTGCAGCTTCAGGATGCGAACGGAACGATACACAACATCTATTCTGCAGATATCGAAATTTAAAGAGTGATATTTACCGTCTGATTGGCCGAGAATGTTTTGGTAGGCAAGAGTTGCGTATTTTTGGTATAATTTGAATGGGCAGTATCCAAGACGCGAACTGCACCTTGCGTAAATCAATAAAATGTTTGTCTGCCTTGATCCATAGTGACAGGGACAGAGGGTCGAAACAAATAAGTGGAAAACGAGTCCTTCTGTCGAAGGGCTTTTTATTTTGCAGTAAGTCTTCTGTTTCGTCCCCTTCCCAATAAAAAGGAGGATGGGAACGTGAAAACGACCGCTGATTTTTTGAAGATGAAGCAAAATCATGAAAAAATTGCGATGATTACGGCCTATGATTATCCGTCTGCCAAACTGGCGGAAGAGGCTGGAGCCGACATTTTGCTCGTCGGCGATTCTCTTGGTATGGTGGTGCTGGGATACGATTCGACTGTGCCGGTCACTCTCGAAGATATGATCCACCATACAAAAGCGGTAAAACGAGGAGCAAAAGATACTTTTGTCGTGACGGATCTTCCGTTTTTAACGGCGCATCTTTCCCGTGAAGAAATTTTGAAAGCGGCAGGACGAATTATGCAAGAAGCTGGTGCACAAGCCGTTAAGATGGAAGGCGGAGAAGAAATAGCTGAATCCGTTGCTGCCTTGACGAAAGCGGGTATACCGGTGGTCGGGCATATTGGGCTGACCCCTCAATCTGTCGGAGTACTGGGCGGCTATAAAGTTCAAGGAAAAACGGCGGATCAAGCGAAAAAATTAATAAAAGACGCGAAACAAATTGAAGCGGCAGGCGCTTTTATGATCGTATTGGAATGTGTTCCTTATCAGCTGGCAGAAGAGGTGACAAAAGAACTGACGATTCCGACGATCGGGATCGGAGCCGGCAGTGAAACAGACGGGCAGGTTCTTGTCTACCACGATGTTCTACAGTATGGGGTCGATCGATTAGCGAAATTTGTAAAGCCGTATGGAAATTTGAATGAAGCGGCGAGAAAAGGGATCAAAGATTATGTAAAAGAAGTAAAAAAAGGCGAATTTCCTGATCGAGATCATTCTTTTACGATGAAGCAGGAAGAGCTTAGTCATTTGTATGGAGGAGAACGCTCATGAAAGTTTTTACAAAAATAAAAGACATCCAAGAATTCCTCTCCGAGCAAAAACGAAACGGGAAGACCATTGGTTTTGTTCCAACGATGGGCTATCTGCATGAAGGGCATTTATCGCTTGTGAAAAAAGCGACTGCAGAAAACGATCTGACAGTGATGAGCATTTTTGTGAATCCTATTCAATTTGGCCCAAATGAAGATTTTGAGCGGTATCCTCGCGATTTTGACCGTGACCGAAAACTGGCTGAAGACAATGGCGTTGATGTGCTCTTTCACCCGTCTGTGGAAGAAATGTACCCTGAAGAATCTATCGTTCAAATGAACGTCAAAAAACGAAAAGATGTTTTGTGCGGACGTACTAGAAAAGGACATTTTGACGGCGTCGTTACCGTTCTCACTAAACTGTTTCATATTACAATGCCGGACAGAGCTTATTTCGGATTGAAAGATGCACAGCAATTTGCGATTGTTCAAGGATTTGTGGCGGATTTAAACTTTCCGATCGACATCATCGGCGTAGAAACGGTTCGGGAAGAAGACGGTTTGGCTAAAAGTTCCCGAAACACGTATTTATCCGCACAGGAGCGGAAGGAAGCTCCTGAAATTTATCAAGCGCTGCTGAAAGGAAAAAAAGCCGTCGAGAATGGGGTAGATGATCCTGCGGAAATCGTCCGATTGGTATCCGATCATATTCGCCAAAACACGGGCGGAGAAATCGACTATGTGGAAGTCCTTTCTTTCCCTGAATTGGATCCGCTTGAGAGAATAAAAGGAAAAGTGATCATTGCCACAGCCGTACAATTTGCGTCAGCACGATTGATTGATAATGTGATACTAGATTTGTCTCGTTAAGGGGGAAACAAAAATGTTTCGTACATTAATGAACAGCAAAATCCACCGCGCCACTGTTACAGAAGCCAACTTAAATTATGTCGGCAGCATTACCATCGATGAAGACATATTGGATGCAGTTGGAATTGCTGTTAATGAAAAAGTGCAGGTCGTGAACAATAATAATGGTGCAAGACTAGAAACGTACGTTATCCCGGGTAAAAGAGGGAGCGGAGTCATTTGCCTAAATGGGGCGGCAGCAAGACTTGTTCAGCCCGGGGACACGGTCATTATTATTTCCTACGTTTTAGTTCCAGAAGAAAAAGTCAAGGAACATTCACCGAAAATCGCTATTATGGATGAGAATAACCGGATCGCCCAATTGATCACCGGCGAAAAAGAAGCGACCATTTTATAGTTTTTGACATGAAATAGTGGGTTGGCCCCTTTTAAAATCATTAGATAGGAGATCTTTGATTCTATCCTATTTCTTGATGGAGGGGGCCGGCCTTTTTATTTTGCGGACATATGACTGACATCATCGGAATTCTTATGGTAAACTTGAAAAAAGATTGGCAAGTTTCACTTTAGAAAAAAGGTGTGCTCTTAGATGTTACCACAACGATTTGTAGTAGTTGATTTAGAGACAACGGGAAATTCTCCGAAAAAAGGGGATCGAATTATACAAGCATCCCTGGTGATTATTGAGCGTGAGCAGATTATTGATCAATATACAACCTTTATCAACCCGGAGACAGCCATTCCCGCCTTTATTGAAGAATTGACGGGAATTCACGAGGATCTGGTAAAACAAGCACCGCTGTTTTCAGAGGCTGCTCAAAATATTCGTCCGCTTTTGGATCATTCGATTTTTGTTGCTCATAATACCGCTTTTGATTTAACGTTTTTACAAACAGAATTGGAAAAAGCGAACTTTCCGCTATTTAACGGGCAGACAGTAGACACGGTGGAGTTGGCCAGATTTCTGTACCCCACGCAAGACAGTTATAAGCTGTCCGATTTGGCGGAAGAACTGGGAGTTTTGCATTCAAGGCCCCACCAAGCTGACAGCGATGCTTATGTGACGGCGGAAATTTTACTTTTGATGTTGAAAAAGCTGAAGTCATTGCCGTATGTTACGTTAAAAAAATTGCATCAGCTTTCTTCTCATTTAAAATCGGATATTTCCACGGTTATACAAGCGGTGTTGGATGAAAAAGAACAATCGATCGAGTCTTTGCCGGAAGATTTGGAAGTCTATCGAAATATCGCCTTGAAAAAGAAAAAAATACAAAAAAGAGAAGACCTTCTCTACGACGTGATGTATCCCTCTTCTCCCAATGAAAAAGCAGAATATATGAAAGAATTCCCCCAGTTTCAAATAAGAGAAGCTCAATTTGAAATGATGGATTGCGTTTATGAAACGCTGGACTCTTCAAATCATGCTTTCATTGAAGCGGGAACAGGGATCGGGAAATCGCTTGCTTATTTATTGCCTGCCGCTTTTTACAGTAAACAGCATAAGGTGCCGATTGTGATTAGCACGTACACAACGGTGCTTCAAGAACAGCTGATGAATAAGGATTTGGTGCTATTGAAGGCGATTTTGCCATTTTCCGTTCAAACGGCCGTTTTAAAAGGACGCAGCCATTATATTGACTTGTTTCAATTTGAAAATAGCCTGAACGACGAAACGAGCAATTACGATGAAGCGTTGACTAAGATGCAGATTTTGGTTTGGCTGACAGAAACGACCACCGGGGACAAAAATGAATTGAATTTATCCTCCGGCGGTGAACTATATTGGGCTCGCATTAAGCAAGAAGATATATTTTTGAACCGCTCCAAAAACCCTTGGATGGAAAAAGATTTTTATTTGCATGCGAGAAAACAGGCGCAACAAGCCGATATTATCGTGACCAACCATGCCATATTGGCAAAAGACTTGTTTTCTGATCAAAATTTGATCTCTGATTACAATCAAGTCATTATAGATGAAGCCCATCATTTCGGGAATGTACTCGGAGACCAGATGGGAACTGAAATAGATTTGCGAGCATTGAAATGGATGTATCAACAGATCGGAACGATGGAGCAAAAACAACTATTCTTTCAATGCGAAGAATTGCTGAAAAAGCACGGAAAAGAGGCAACGATTCATTTATTTGAAACCGATCATGATTTACACCAAATTGCTTTTGAAATGAACGAATGGATGAATGCCGCTTCCGCCTTTTTCCTTCACTTGGCGAAAAAGAAGTCTAACAGTTGGAATAAAGTACAGATTCGAGTTGGCGAACAAGAACGAAAAATGAAATATTGGAAAGAATTACTCTATTCAACCGAAAGATTGTATGAATTGATGAAAATGATTCATCATAGTTTGCAAGAAAGACTAATGTTGGCCAAAAAGCTGGAAACAGACTTGACTTTGGATGAAGCGGCGATGATCGAAAAGCTGTATGACTTGCTTGAAAGCTGGAAAAAGTGGATGAACGATCTCAAGAATGTAATAATAGAAGGATCGAAGCAGCCGGCTGTCATTTGGATGGAAGGCGATGTCCGAATGCCGCAAAATCATTTGAAAATTAAGTGCCGTCCCGCCGGCTTAGATCGAATCCAGATGGAACAATTTATCGATGGGAAAAAAAGCGTCATTTTTACATCCGCCACTTTATCGGTGAATCGTTCATTCCAACATTTCGCTGAGGAACTAGGGATTCCGGAAAAAAGGTTTCGACAAGCCATCTTTCCTTCCCCGTTTCATTATGAAAAAAATTGCAAGCTGATCATTCCTAATGATGTTCCTGAAATTCAGGATGTAACAAGCGAGAAATACGCGGAAGTATTGGCGGATTATTTAAGTGCTGTCGCGCAAGCTACGAATGGTAGGATGCTTGTTCTTTTTACATCCTATGATATGTTGAAGAATACGTATCTTTTGATGAAGGAAAGCGGACTCCTCGAAGATTTTGTTTTAATTGCCCAGGGAATTACGAATGGAAGTAAAGTGAGATTGACTCGCCACTTTCAAAAATTCGAAAAGGCTATTCTTTTTGGCACTAGCAGTTTTTGGGAAGGGGTTGATATTCCGGGAGAAGATCTTTCTTGCTTGGTTCTCGTTCGGCTTCCTTTCACTCCTCCGGATGATCCGCTCTTTCAAGCAAAAGGAGAGGCACTCAGAGCAGAAGGAAAAAATCCGTTCTACCATTCTTCTCTCCCGCAAGCGGTCATTCGTTTTAAACAAGGGTTTGGCAGGTTGATTCGAACAGAGCGAGATCGGGGAATCATTATCGTATTTGACCGTAGAATCACTACGGCTCGATATGGAAAAGCGTTTATACAATCGATTCCGAAAGTACCCATTCTCCATGCTTCCTTGCCGGAAGTCATTCAAGTCATTGAAGATTGGCTTTAAAAAAGGCTTTTGGAGCGTCAAGCTGAAGAGAAAAACCCCTGTAATGCTCGCGGGAGGATTCTTTTATTCGGTGGAGGACGGATAATAGAGAATTCCGCGTGAACACCTTGAAGGGTAAATGGAACGATGGGCAGTATTGCCGTTTCATGGTCTTGAACGAAGATCCGCCATGCAAAGTGCAATGGCCGACATTTTTTATGAATATTGGTTACTGATTTTTTCAAGATTCTTGTTATAATGGTATTCGGAATAAACAATCGCTTGCGGTGTCGCTGGAAGAGTGTGTCTTTCGTTCGTTTCGAGACCACTTCTTTCGAAAAGCAAAAAAGTATTGGAGGTTTCGAATGGAGAGCAAAATTGAAGTTCTGCAGACAGTGATGATCAATTATCATCCCGATTTGTACAAAATTGTCGATGCTTTGAATCGAACATTAAAGCGAAAAGATTTAATGTTCGGATTGGCGTTGGATCCAAACGATCCGAAAAAAGCTGTTTTTACAATATATCGTACCTGAATGAAGTGATACTATGAAAAAAGTTATGATGATAATCGCAATTATAGCGGTGGTGGTTTTAGCCTTTTCCACCTATATTTATGCAAGTGCTAAAAAGCCTTATCAAAAAGCGGAAGAAGAAGCTTTGAAAGTAGCCAAAGATCACGGAATCATTTCGACTGTGGATAAATTCTATTTATACAACAGTAAGAAAACGTATTATGTGCTGATCGGCGAAAATAAAAAGCATGAAAAAATGGTAGCTTGGATTCCGAAACAGCGAAAAGATAAAATCCTATATGACAAATATTCGAATGGGATTTCCGAACAAAAAGCGATAGATAAACTATATCAAGATGAGAAACCGGCCAAACTTTTATCTGTGCATCTCGGCATGGAAGAAGTCGGACCGGTATGGGAAATGGCTTATTTGGATAAAGAAGGGGACTTAAATTATTACTATGTCCTTTTCAAAAACGGCAAATGGTGGAAGAAAATGACCAATATTTAAGGCGGTGCCTGACCCCCTTTACGCTTTAAAGCGTGAAGGGGGTCAGGCACCATTGATTGACTGAAGTGGGAAATGTATAATAGAGAGCGAATGGATTTGAACGTTGTGGTACTGCTTGGAGGGAATGTATACATGAAAAGTACAATTTCAGAAGTGAGTCAATATATTGGCCAAGAAGTAACCATTGGTGCTTGGCTATCAAATAAACGTTCCAGCGGAAAGATTGCTTTTTTGCAATTGCGTGATGGAACGGGATTTATTCAAGGAGTCGTAGTGAAAAACGAAGTGGAGGAAGAAGTCTTTCAAAAAGCGAAATCTTTATCACAGGAAACGTCGCTTTACGTAACAGGAATTGTTCGAGAAGACGCCCGGTCTCCATTTGGTTATGAGTTACAAGTGAAAGACATTCAAGTGATCCATGAGGCAGTCGATTATCCGATCACCCCTAAAGAACATGGAACAGAATTTTTAATGGATCACCGCCATTTATGGCTCCGGTCGCGGAAACAACATGCCGTTATGAAAATCCGTAACGAGATTATTCGAGCTACATACGAATTTTTTAATCAGAAAGGTTTTGTGAAGATTGATCCGCCGATCTTGACAGGAAGTGCACCGGAAGGAACAACGGAGCTTTTCCATACAAAATATTTTGACGAAGACGCCTATCTGTCTCAAAGCGGCCAACTTTATATGGAAGCAGCCGCGATGGCTTTTGGAAAAGTATTTTCTTTTGGTCCTACGTTCCGGGCTGAAAAATCGAAAACACGCCGCCATCTTATTGAGTTTTGGATGATTGAACCGGAAATGGCCTTTTATGAGCATGAAGACAGTTTGAAATTGCAAGAACAATATGTATCCTATATCGTTCAATCCGTGCTGAAAAATTGTCAATTGGAATTAGGACGTTTAGAAAGAGATACGAGCAAACTGGAAAAAGTGCAAGCGCCTTTCCCACGCATTACATACGATGAAGCGATAGAACTTCTTCATGAAAAAGGATTTCAAGACATTGAATGGGGAGAAGATTTTGGGGCACCCCATGAAACCGCTATTGCCGAGCACTTTGAAAAACCGGTCTTTATCACTCATTATCCGGCTAAAATAAAACCTTTCTATATGCAGCCTGATCCTAACCGACCTGAAGTAGTTCTGTGCGCTGATTTAATCGCACCGGAAGGATACGGTGAAATTATTGGCGGATCAGAAAGAATTCATGATTACGATCTGTTAAAGAAACGCCTTGAAGAATATCACTTGTCGCTTGATGCTTATCAATGGTATTTGGACTTGAGAAAATACGGTTCTGTCCCTCATTCAGGGTTCGGTCTAGGATTGGAAAGAACAGTTGCATGGATTAGCGGAGTGGAACATGTACGTGAAACGATTCCGTTCCCACGCTTGCTGAATCGTTTGTATCCTTAATGAACAAAAAGATCATCCATCTTAAAATATCAGTCTGAATGAAAGAGAAGGCTGTCAGCATTTCTTTATTTTCCATTGAAGAAATGGGAGTTTTAGAAATGCTGACTGTGATGAGAAACCACATTTTCATTTTATGATGATGTGGTTTTTTCATTTGTGATTTTCAGGTGAGCAGACCTACATATATAGCCAGCACGCGGATGAAGAGAAGAAAGCGATCGAATGGAAAAACGTTTTACATTATGACATCATGCTAGGGGGATTTACATTCTCTTTCTGCTATCCCCATGCTATACTATTGATTGAGGTGTCCGAAATGGATCAAAAAGAGCTGATGAAATTTTGGTTGGAAGAAGGAACGGTGAATGTTTCCAAGTTGCTTCTTACCCATTATACGAGATTGAATTTGACGGAAACAGAATTGGTGTTGCTTTTGCAGTTAAACCGTTTCATAGAAAAAGGAATCCACTTTCCTACGCCGGAAGAAATTTCGGATACAATGACCATTTCTGCAGCAGAATGCGCACGTATACTGCGAAAACTTGTTCAAATGCAATATATTGCCATTGAAGAAGGAGAAAAGCCCGGCTACGAAAGGTATTCTTTGCAGCCGCTTTGGGAAAAATTTTTGGATGTCCTATTGATGGAAAAAAGAAAAGAAGAGCTTCAAAAAACATGGGATCATGAGCAAGATTTGTACTCTTGCTTTGAGCAGGAATTCGGCAGACCCCTTTCGCCGTTAGAGTGTGAAACACTTGCGATTTGGATCGATCAAGACGGCCATACTCCCGTCATGATTAAAGCGGCTCTTCGAGAAGCGGTCATATCAGGGAAATTGAATTTCCGCTATATTGATCGAATTTTGTTTGAATGGAAAAAACAAGGAATACAATCCATCGATCAAGCAAGAGAATACAGCCAGCGTTTTCGACAAGGAAAACAACAAACCGCTCAACCTAAAAAATCCCATAAAGCTGTTCCTTTTTATAATTGGCTGGAGAAATAAACATGTTTTTTCATCATTGCCCATTTTCAAAACGGTTAAAAAGAGAGCGTAAAGGACAGGACCGTAAAAGTATTTTTGTTCGCATCCGTACAATCTTACGGACAATGGGTCAGTCTATTTTTAGAGAGAAAGGCGGTGACGATGATGTTGACAAAATCGCAAATTCGCTACTGTTTAGACGTAATAGCCAAAATGTTTCCCAATGCGAAAGGGGAACTGAATCACCGAAATCCATTCGAGCTGTTGATCGCTGTAGTGCTGTCTGCCCAGAGCACCGATGCGCATGTTAATAAAGTCACAAAATCATTATTTCAAAAATATAAAAGACCGGAAGACTATGTTCGTGTTCCGTTAGAGGAGCTGGAACAAGATATTCGATCCATCGGGCTTTATCGCACTAAGGCAAAAAACATTCAAAAATTGTGCAAAATACTTATCGAGAAACATCAAGGGCAAGTACCGGAAACGAAAGAGGAACTGATGGAATTGCCCGGAGTTGGAAGGAAAACCGCGAATGTCGTCGTTTCGATTGCTTTCGGACAGCCGGCCATAGCGGTGGATACTCATGTGGAAAGAGTGAGCAAGCGATTAGGAATTTGCCGCTGGAAAGATAGTGTGTGGGAAGTGGAACAAACTCTTATGAAGAAGGTTCCGAAAGAGGAATGGTCCATCACTCATCATCGGCTTATTTTTTTTGGACGGTATCACTGCAAAGCGCAATCGCCGAAATGCGAAGAATGCCCGTTATTGTCTTTGTGCCGTGAAGGAAAAAAAAGAATGAAGGGGAAGAAAGGGCTTGAAGAAGCAAAGAGAACTACCGAAGGAGCTTGAGGACGATTTTTTCTTTTTGCGCTCAAAACCGTTCGATGAAAATCAAGCACCGTTATCAGCGGCAGAACTGGAGAAATTTCCTTATTTTCTTTTTGAGTTGTCTTTTTATTGGAATAGTCCAATAGAAGAGTACCCTTGGGAAAATCCAGAAAAATCGATTCCGATTTTATTGAACAAATGGGAAAAAATTCGAGAAGGGTTAGAAAGAAAATTCTCCAAAAGAGAAAAAGTACTTAAAAGCGAGATGAGGGCAGGAATAGCGTTGTTTTTTATGTTGATGTTTTGGAGCAATTCTGCGCCGGTCGAACTTAGCAATTGGAAAGAGAAAATGGATGGATTTTATGCTAAACCCGTAAATGGAGCTGAACGGCTTCAATTTATTATGGAAAGGCCAAATAGTTATCCTGCTTTCAGGCAATTAGATGAACTGTTTACAGAACAGTATAAGCAATATGCTAAAATGGCTGCTATTCAAAAACGGAAACAAAAAGAAGCAAAGTAAAAGGACTACTCCTTCGTTTTCACAGTATCTTGGAAGACGTAAGATCATTGTGAAAAGCAAGAAGGGGTAGTCCTTTTTTTGTCATTTCTCTTGAAAATCAAATTTTAAAGACCAAGAGGAAAAATCCCCTTGGTCATGGATGCATGGTCTATTATTCGTTAGGCGGAACGCTGTTGGTCGAAGCCGAACCCTTCGTTGATTGTCCTGAAACGGGTTGTTGTTTATTTTGATTGGGCGGTGTAGATGGCTGATTCGGTTGACTTGGCTGTGTATGGTTATTGCTTCCATTACCGCCGCTTTGGTTTCCGTTTCCTGTGTTGTTACTTGGTTGCTCTGGATTTTGGTTATTGCTATTGCCATTATTGCCGTTGCTGTTGTCATTATTATTGTTACCGCCGTTCATGCCGTTATTACTGTTTTCATTTCCGTTATTGTTGTCGGTTGGGTTCTCATTTGGATTCGTCGTTCCTTGGCCTTGATTATTGCCTTGTGATTGATCCGAATTTTCTTCACCTGGAACATTTACGCTCGTAGAAGCAGGTGCACTGCGTTTGCCATCTACAATGGCCACCACTGAAAATGAATAAGTTGAACCAGGTTGGACGCCGGAAATCACGATGGACGTACCATTCGTCGTTTGAGTCGTAGTGCCTTGGCTTGAAGAGGCAGTCACTTCAAACGAGGCCGGTTGATCGTAATTCCATGATAACGTGATGCTTTGTGTTAACGGATCGTACTGTCCGCTTAAACCAGATGGTGCAGAAACGGTTTGTTCCTCCTCTTTCTTATCGTCTTTCTTTTCTTGGTTATTGTCATCTGAAGAATCATCAGAGTATTGGGTCGGTTCTTCTCCGCGGACAAATAATTCGTAATCAACCTTATCCCTCGGCACGCTTTTGCTGGCTATCCGTGGCGGATCGGATCCTGCTACAATCGGCAATTCGACAACGCTTTTCGGTTTTTTAAAGTCTTTTGTTTCCGTATTGGAGGAAACATGCGCCATCACGTTTTTAAACATTTTCTGAGCAATTTTGGATTCTTCAGGAGTTAAATAGTTTTTATTCGGTTCAGGATAGCCGGTCCAAACGGCCATTGAATATTTTGTAGTGTAGCCAACAAACCACGAATCTTTGTTGGCATAATCAGGAATACCATACTTTTGCCGCGTTTCTTCATCATAGTTGGTCGTTCCGGTTTTTCCTGCTAAAGGAAGTCCAGGTATATTCGCCGTTTGTCCTGTACCGGATTTGACGACGTCTTTCAACATATCCGTCACCATATAGGCGGTGTAGTCTTTCATGGCAATTTGCGGGTCAATCTGATTTTTGATTTCCGTTTCGCCATCGCGCAGCACTATTTTCTTAATACAATGCGGTTTATGGTAAATACCGTTATCACCAAACGCCGCGTATGCACCTGCCATTTGGAGCGGTGAAGGACCTTGATCCATTCCGCCGATGGCGTATGACTCATACATATGGTCGAAATGAATTCCCAAGTTGGAAAGGAATTCGCTTGCTTTATCAGGACCGACGGCTTGGAATGTTTTTAAAGCCGGAATATTGTAAGACCATTGCAGCGCTTTTCGAATCGATACTTGGCCTTTATAGGTGCCGTTGGCATTGCGAATCGGTTGTCCGTTTGAGTAGCTGTAAGGCTCATCGGTCAGCTGGTGGTAGGTGGACCATTTCAAGTATTCAATCGCAGGACCGTAATCGATGAGAGGCTTAATTGTAGAACCTGGCTGTCTATGGGCATCGACAGCATAGTTATAGCCTCTTCTTACTTTTTGATTTCTTCCGCCTCCGATTGCACGAATTTCACCAGTTTTCGTATCTAAAAGAACGAGCCCGGCTTGAAACTTGTCATCCGGATATTGAATGACATCATTGGTGTTCATCATATTTTCTACATAGCTTTGGGCATCCGGATCCAAAGTGGTGTAAATTTTCAATCCATCGGAATAAGCGTTGTAGCCGCCCATGTTTTTCACTTCATCCACGACAAGGTCGATAAAAGCACCATACTTGTTATCCGCCGTATCGACTTTTCGTTTGGATGGAGGGACAAGATAATGAGTGACATGATCCGCTTCCGCTTGACGCATTTGCTGTTCAGTAATTTTCCCGTGTTGTTTCATCAATGATAAAACGATATCTTTTCGTTTTTCTGCTTGTTCCGGATGTTCAAACGGATTGTAATTATTCGGGCTTTGTGGCATACCGGCCAGCATGGCTGCTTCCGTCAGATTCAATTGATTCAGATCTTTATTAAAGTAATGCTTTGCCGCTGCTTTAATTCCGAATATGCCATCAGACATATAAATTTTATTGACGTACATTTCAAAGATTTGTGCTTTTGTATATTTACGTTCTAGCTGATATGCCAGCCACCATTCTTGTACTTTTCGTTTAATCGTTTTTTCATGAGTCAAAAATGAGTTTTTGACTACTTGCTGAGTGATGGTGCTTCCGCCTTGGGAACCATAACCGTTTGTCACATTGCTGATAATGGCTTTAATGGTTCGAATAATATCGATCCCGTGATGTTGGTAGAAACGGGCATCTTCGGTGGCAATGATCGCATCTCTCACTAGTTTGGGGACCTCGTCATATTTGACATAGTCCCGATTTTCGGATCCCACCGAGGTAATATAGTGTCCATCCTTGTCGTAAATTTTGGAAGGAATGGGGTCCTTTAGCATCGATTCATTTAATTTAGGCGCGTCTTTAATGAAGTAGGCGAACGTTCCAATCCCGCCCACCAACATGACGAGACCAACAATCACCAATGATAACAGGATACGTTTGGCCAAAGAACCGCCATTTCGCTTCTTTTTTGGTTTTTTGCTTTGCTGTCTTCGTCGTTCTGTGCGTGATTTATATTGGTCAGCCATAAGCTTACTCCTCACTTTCAAAAATAAAAACCTAATCGCTTTCTACTTGATATCATTATGGGTTTTTTGGCAGAAATTAAAAATAAGAATGGTAAAGAATGTCTACCACTTCCAAATAATCAATGCGAGGTTGATACTTAATCGGAATAGTTTTCCCATAATTTTCAATTTCTTCTTTTTTGATGGATTTCCTTCCCCCGTTTTTCATCCGTTCCCAAAATCGAAAAAGATGTTGGCTCGGAAGCAAGAACACTTCATCCGTTGTGGTGAAACGGATAATAACGAAGGAGATGCCTTTTTGTTGTTCCACTTGCATCATGTGGCGGATTTGATGTTCGTGAAAATTTTGCAGTGGAAAAGAGTGCAAGTTTTTCGTTTCTTTGGCTTCAAAGTCAATATATCTCCCCTTGTATACTCCGTTATAGTCTGTAGTGGATGGCTGTTTGAAATAAGCCTCTTTGATCACAGCGGCACTCCTTGCCGGATAATCTACTTGAACAATTTGAATAGGTGTCGGCTTTTTATGAATGACAGCATGTCCAATTTCTAAATAATACTGATTGGTCAAATTGAGATCTTCTTCGAGAGTCATTCCTCGATTGCCGTATCGTATCGGTTTTGAATGGCCTTTTTTCGCTATTTGTTGTTGAGAAGGATTGTATTTTTTTCCATTTGGATAATGAAACTCCACGATCAACACCTCGCAGACTACTACATATCATATCAGAAACCGAGCCGAAATGGGGGAATAAAAATCTGAAATTGTCGCTATCATAAGCTTATATATGGAAAAGAGGCGAGATATATGAACAAAACCTTATTTTTTCGTTGTATTTTTTCCAAAATCGTTGGTGCTGACCGTTTTTCCTCAATGGAAGACGTTATTTTAAAGGCAGTTTGGCGCCATAACATGGATAATATCAGCAGAACGAGCGCTTATTTTCATTTTTACCGCCATCACCCAGAGATAAAATGGGCTTTTTTGGCGTCGATGGTATCCAGAAATGCTGGATATAATATGTGTGATTTAAAAAGTCCACAATTGATCACGTTATTAGAAGAAGAAACTAGGGACCATATGTTTTTAGCTTATGAAAGAGCCAATTGGCTGATTTTTCGTGATGCGTATCCGCAATTGCTTCTATATCATTTCTCCAAATTAGAAAATCTCCCTCTTTTTCGAAGTTTAGATCGCTGGGGCGTTTCCCAATTTATGATTGAAGAATGGGAGCGCTTTTGGGTGGAAAAAGACGGAGATCGGCTGCTGAAAGCACTTATCATCAATGAACAAAACGTTATTCAAGAACCGATATTAAAACATCCTCTGTACAAAAAGAAAGTTTTTCGTTCATTGCTGTTTTGGGTGGAGGAATGTTTGCATTTCAGCACGGTTTTATTTCCGACGATCAATGGAAATTTATACGGTTCCAGCGTGACCTCGTTTCGCAACGTGGATGCGCGAATCGATTTAGGAAAGCGGTTGGCTCATATCCTGTTTCATACGGATCTTTATCCTCATTTTTTGTTATTTGCTCGAAAGGTGGAGCATACTGGTTCGCGGAAAGATTACGAGCGTTTTATGAAGAAGCCGTTTTATAGCCAGACGCCCATGCTTCGATGGGCATTTCCGATCGTGGAACATCATATACATACAAGGAGAGACTGGTCGCAAGAAGCGGTCATCAAAGATGAATGGTTTATGGATTCCGAGCCTGGAAAACCCGTCCATTTAACAGAATGGTTTGTTCAAAAGCAGATTCAACTCCAATGGGCAAGCTTGATGAAAAAGATATAAAAAGAATCCAAAAAAGCAAGGAATTCCTTGCTTTTTCGGTCTTGAATGAATGATGGACTACGTTGATGGGCGGTTAGGTCCCGAGAGTTTTTTGTCACCATAGGCGGATTTTGTCTCAGAACGAGTACCTTGGTTTTTCGGCTTTTGTTCTTTTTTCTCAGCCATATTGTACACCTCCCGTCCTATTGTTAGCTTTTCGGAAAGGAAAAATACGGTGAAAGAAGGAAAAGAATAGCCCATTCTGTTAAAAAAATTCTTTCTTTGCCGAATGGCATCTAGTTTTGTCAAGAAGGCAGGGAATGGCAAAAAAATCAAGAATATGGGTAATACCTTGAAGGAAAGGAGAGGAAATTCTATGATACAAAGAGAAGAAATTTTAAAGTTGTTTGAGCAAATAGAAGAGAAAGTCGAAGATATGGATGATCTTTTGACGGTCAGTATTCATCAGGAGAAAGAAGCGGGATTTCAATCGATTGAAAAGCAAAAAAAATGGCTTATGGACCAATTGGCAGATATTGAAGCAAATGTGGAACACATTTCCTATACACAAATGAACCCTTCATCTGTTAGAAAACTTGCGTTGTGAAGAACAGTTTCGTTATAGTTTTTTTAGTAGCTTATAGATGATAAATAAGCTGCTTTTTTTATTCTTGTCAGCGGGAATGTCAAAGTCTTTCATATTGATTCGCCAAAAGCCGTTTTCAATATATTTTCGATATTTGGACCATCCTTTTATCTTGCGTCTTTCATTCTTTCCTTTTGTACGTATCCGCTTTGCACGAAACTTTTATTCAGTGCTTGAAACGGCAGCCCCATTGATTAAAGATGATTTGGTTAGATCTTGTTTTATGATTAAAGGGGGGATGTATATGGCTGGACAATCAAATTTATGGATATTAACTAGCGAACTGTTAAAGCTTGTTCAGCAGGCGGATGAAGTGTATGAAACCGTTCGATCAACGGGGAAAGAAATGGATTTTTATACGGAAGTGAAGCCTTTTGCAGACAAAATGAAATCGTTAAGTGATGAATGGGAAGTGGAAGCAAAAAAGTGGCTTATGAGTCAAAAACCGAAGTACATCCATAAACAACAAATAACCGCGACATTAGAAAATTTGCAAATCATCGCTGTACAAGCCTTTTTTCCAAAAACTAGCTACAGTCGTTTTAAGCAAACCGTTCATACAGTGGAGTATGTTTTAAATGAAGTAAAACGGAATGTTCATGATGGAGAATCCTCAAAAAATGTGATTAATGATAATGAATCGTAAAACTTCATTTTTCAATCATCAGACAAGGAATAGAATCATATGGGTGGAATATTTTCGTAAGGGCGCATAAAGGGAGTTTTAAGGCGGAAACAAAAAAGAGGCGGATTTTAAAAGGGACGGACTAACCTTTTAAAATCCGCTTCTTTATTGAGATTATAAAGCGGAAGTTGTATTCTTCCATAACGATTGTTCCAAGACAATGGGACTGATTGCTCCGGCGGTTTCTAAATCACGAACAACGTCTCTGTAGTCTCTGAGAGGCAGCTCATTCAACAAATACAAATTTCTGGCAAAATCAAGAAGCTGATTAAAATCTCGCGGCGGGTAAGATTTTTTTTCCAGAAATTTTTCTTTTAACTCGTGAATGGTCATTTTATCAACCCCCTCTTTGTTTGTTCTATGTTAACATAAATAGCCACTTATTTGGACACATTTTTGTAAAAAATAGATATACAAATATCGACATTATCGGAAAATTATGAATTCACTTTTCAACTTTTGCCACATAAAATAAATCAACAGAAATAGAGAAAGGAGAAAACATGATGCGGAGGCAAACGACTAGCGGTTATCCGTATTTGGCTCATTATCAAGCTGATCCAGGCCAACCTTATGAAATTTTACCTCATAGCCAGTCTGGTCCCATTTTTCATCATTATGCTCACTACCCTTATCAAGCTTATGATCCTTTAAATGCGGAAAATGCCGGGAGTTCTTTCGTTTATCCCGCAATCCCGAATCAGCCCCCGGCAACAACGAACAGCAGCGACTTATTTGAAAATCCGCTGCATCCTAAGAAACATACTGTCCCCACACAAATAAACTATTTGCATCCATACCCGAAAGGCAACTTAATGAAACCGCCATCAGGAGGATTTCACACGATCATGAATTCTTTCAAAAATCAGGATGGCACTTTGGATATGAACAAAATGATTAACACTGCCGGTCAGATGATGGCGGTAATGAATCAATTTTCGAGTGTGGTAAAAGGGTTTGGCAGCGTATTTAAACAATCATAGGATTCAACCCAGGAAATGAAAGAACCCGCCGTTTTGGAAGGCGGGTTTTCATACGTGGTTTGCAAAAAAATCATGTCAATCGGATAGTTCAATTATTTTCCCTTTCTTTTTCGGTAAAATCAATGTTAGCAGGCCGTCTTTGTACTTCGCTTTTGCCATTTTTTCATTAACCAGTGCAGGGAGAGGAATCGTTCTTGATTGTCTCCTAAAAGAAGTTTGCTCTTGCACGATTTGCCGCTTCTCATTTTCCTCCAGTACATACTCTCGCTCAGAAACGGTAATAGTGACAAATTGAGCATTGATTTCTATTCCAATTTGTTCTTTTGATACACCGGGCAGTTTAGCCAATATCCAGTATTCATTTTCTTTTTCTCTCATTTCCACCGGAAAAGAGCCGGCAAAAAATTCATCGATGTGCTTTAAGAAATTTTTCATCGGCCGCTCAGGAAAAATGCCGTTCATGGATTTCATCCAGTCGTCAAACGTATTGTGCTTTTTCGGTTTCTCTGGAAGATGGCTGTCCATCGCCATTTTCTATTCTCCTTTCTTCAATCGGTTCTCTTCATTTACAATATGCCAAAATATTGGAGAGGTGACTGCCGTTTGCGGGTGTTATATGGTGCAACTTTTTTCTTTTAAAGAGAACGTTTATTCGGTACAATAGACAGTATTGAGGTGAACGATGAAATGGAAAAGAAAAAAACGATACAAGAAGCGATTGAGTGGCTGAAAACGGATGAATCCATCAAGGATCAGATTGTTCATTGGCATACCATTCCCGAAAAAGAAGCGAAAACAGCTCCCTTTCCAAAAACGCTTCATCCTTTATTGAAAGAAGGGCTTCAAAAACGGGGGATCGATCGTCTTTATACTCACCAGCTTATAGCTTATGAGAAAGCTAGAAATGGTGAGAGTTTTGTCGTAGTGACCCCCACTGCTTCGGGAAAAACATTGTGCTACAACTTACCTGTTCTTGAATCCATTTTGTCCGATTCTTCATCAAGAGCCCTTTATTTATTTCCGACAAAGGCGTTGTCACAAGATCAGAAAAGCGAATTAAACGAAATGATAATGGAAATTGGGGCTGATATTAATAGTTATACATATGACGGTGATACTCCGTCGGGAATCCGGCAAAAAATCCGAAAAGCCGGACATATTGTCATTACCAATCCGGACATGCTGCATTCCGGGATTTTGCCCCATCATACAAAATGGGTTTCCTTATTTGAAAATTTAAAGTTTGTCATTATTGATGAATTGCATATATATCGTGGAGTATTTGGCAGCCACGTGGCCAATGTCATTCGGCGTTTGAAGCGAATTTGCCGATTTTACGGAAGCGATCCAGTGTTTATTTGCACGTCAGCGACGATTGCGAATCCAAAGGAGTTAGCGCAAGCGATTTGCGAAACGCCTATGGCTTTGATCGACAATAATGGCGCTCCAAGCGGGAAAAAGCATTTTGTATTCTATAACCCGCCGGTCGTCAACAAGCCGCTGAACATTCGCAGAAGCGCGCTTTTTGAAGTTCGGAAAATAGCCGGCGAACTGTTGAAAAACAAAATTCAAACTATCGTATTCGCTAGAAGCCGAGTCCGGGTGGAACTGCTTCTTTCCTATTTGCAGGAACTAGTCCAGCATGAATTAGGTCCTAAATCCATCCGTGGTTATCGTGGCGGCTATTTGCCGTCGGAACGGCGAGAAATCGAAGAAGGTTTAAGAAAAGGAGATATTTACGGAGTAGTCAGTACGAATGCTCTGGAATTGGGTGTGGATATTGGTCAATTGCAGGCGTGTGTGATGACGGGTTATCCAGGTTCGGTATCCAGTGTTTGGCAACAAGCGGGCAGAGCCGGCAGAAGACAAGGAGAATCTTTAGTGATCATGGTGGCTACTTCCAGCCCTCTTGATCAATATATTGTCGATCACCCGGATTACTTTTTGAACAAAAAACCGGAAACTGTACGGATTAATCCAGACAATTTAATCATCTTAGTAGACCATATAAAATGTGCTGCATATGAACTTCCTTTTCAAAAAGGAGAAACGTTTGGAAATGCAGAAGTGGAAGAGATTTTGGAGTTTTTGACAGAGGAAAGAATTCTTCATTATAAAGGCGAACGTTGGTTTTGGATGAACGACTCGTTTCCGGCTCATAATATCAGCTTGCGGTCTGCTTCTCAAGAGAATGTCGTGATTATTGATACGACGGAAACAGCCAATGTCAAAGTGATTGGGGAAATGGACCGCTTTAGCGCCATGACTCTTCTTCATGAAGAAGCGATTTATCTTCATCAAGGAATTCAATATCAAGTTGAAAAATTGGATTGGGATGAAAAAAAAGCGTATGTAAGAGAAGTGGATGTAGATTATTATACGGATGCCAACCTCGCGATTCAGCTTCAAGTGTTGGAAATTGACAAACAGCGGGGAAATGAACAGGCGCTAATCTCTTTTGGTGATGTAGGAATCCATATTCTCCCAACTATTTTCAAAAAAATAAAACTAGATACCCATGAAAATATTGGTTCAGGACCTATTCATCTTCCGGAAGAGGAAATTCATACGAGTGCCGCTTGGATTTCTTTGCAGCAAGATTTAAAAACTTTTTCCGAAGAACATTTAGAAGAGGGATTGATTGGCGCCGCGCATAGTTTAAAAGCCGTTATTCCGTTGCATATTCTATGCGATCCCTCGGACATTCATATAGCGCCTCAAGTAAAAGCGAATTACAATGGAAAACCGACGATCTTTATTTATGACCATTATCCGGGAGGCATTGGATTAAGCACGGAAGTGTATAACCGAATGAAAGAAATGATTTTCAGCGCAAAAGAGTTGGTTGAGAGTTGTCCTTGCGAGAACGGGTGTCCGTCCTGTATTGGAACGGATGTCGCTTCAAAGCACGGCAAATATCATACAATACGGCTGCTAGATCTTTTCGCTAAAGCGGTCAATGAACCGATGGAGTGAGGAACATGTCGTTATCGAGTAAACTGCAACGAATGAAATCCCATTTAGTACGAGACAAAGAAGTGGTCCGATTAGATCAAAACCCGCCAAAAACGGAACAGGAAGAAGAGAAAGAGATTCCTTACCTTGATGAATGGCGAGCAGCTGGAGCTGAGCCCTATTTTTTTGACCATCAATACTGTTTGATTCGCCGATCGTTTTACAGCCTCGATCATCGCCATGGCAAGTACAGCTTCCGTGAGCTGATCGAAGCTGTCCGGTATTGGAACCAGTGGGATGGTGACCATCCTTTATCAGCCAAGGGACTATCTCATGATGAGCTGTTTTTCTTTGACACGGAAACCACGGGGCTAGGACACGGTGCGGGCAATACGATCTTTTTATTGGGCCATGCCCGTGTATTGGACCATCAAGTGGAAGTCGTTCAGCATATTTTGCCTGAACCGGGTTATGAAATTGCACTTTATCAAAGTTTTTTGGAAAATATCGATTACCAAAAATTGGTTACTTACAATGGGAAAGCGTTTGACTGGCCACAGGTGAAAACACGACATACTTTAATCCGCGAGCATGTTCCAAAGCTGCCGGAATTCGGTCATTTTGATTTATTCCATGCTGCACGGAGAATGTGGAAAGAGAAACTCGAGTCCGTTAAACTGTCCAATGTGGAAAAGAGCATTTTAGGGATTGACCGGAAAGATGACGTTCCCGGCTATTTGGCTCCGATGATTTATTTTGATTATGTAGAAAGAAAAAAGCCGGATGGAATGATAGGCATTTTAAAGCATAATGAGCATGATATACTTAGCCTCATTTCGTTATACATCCATTTAACCTATCAAATTCTGGGTCTTGTCGATCAAACAGAAAATGAAAAATACCAAGTGGCAAAATGGTTCCACTATATTGGCGAAAATAAACAGGCAATGCAATCTTTAGAAGACTTGGTGGAAGAAAAAAAGGCAGATAGCAGTGTTGATTTTCGGGCAAAGCAGCTTCTGGCAAAAGAATACAAAAAGGAAAAACAGTATGAGAAAGCTGTACCGCTATGGCTTGAAATAGCGGAAAAAGGGCCTATCGCCATGAAAAAAGAAGCTCTCATTGAGCTTAGCAAGTATTATGAACATAAAGAAAAAAATTTGGAGGCTGCCTATTCTTTTGCGGAAAAAGCACTCGACCACTATAAGCGATGGCATGGAAGAACGGGAAAAGAACAAACGGAGACAAATGACCTATATAAAAGACTGGAACGGATCCGGCGCAAATTATTGAAGAATCAGGAATGGACAAGGTAATTTCCCGGGTAATCGCAAATTTCGACAAATGGTCATTTTTTCATTTGAGGATTGGTACAGATGATTATAAAATATAGACAGAACAACTAAACACAGGGGTGGTTGAAAGTGTATCGGGCATTGCTGGTTTTATTTTTTGTGTTTATTCTCGTCATGAGTGTGATGATGATTCATTTAAAAGATACTTTCTACTCTTTCCTGTAAATTAGGTTTTTGCATTAATACATGTTTCTCTTTTTTCTCATAGGCTGTTCATATAAAAACCTGAGAGAAAGGAGAAAAAACATGTATTGCAGACCAAAAGTATTACCGCCGATTATTCATCCGACAATTAATCGCGAAAATCATCTGATTCATCATTATGTAGTACCACATATCCATCCAAGTCATACAACCACTTTTAATCACCACGTTTATCAATGTCAGCGCTATTTTCCATATACAGAACCGACAGTGAATGATGCGCTTCACCAAGATTTGGTGGGATTCGGGCCGGGGCCAAGACCGCTATTTGGTCTTTAACGGAAGGTGCCAAATGATACACTTTTTATGAGTATTGCCTTATTTCGGCGGTTTAAGAGAAAAATTAGCTTCTATATTTAAGGGGAAGTGAGCGGCAAAATCGGGAAGGGTCTGGCCCCTTATGCGATAGGGGACGGACCTTGTTTTGAATTCAATGGGAGGGATTGATACGAAGGTAGCTGCTGTATCAGGATATAAGCCGATAGAATTAGGTATTTTTCATCATGATGCCAAAGCGATTGATTACATAAAAAAAGCCATTCAAAAAGAAATTCAAGAATTATTGGAAGAAGGTCTTGAATGGGTCCTGATTAGCGGTCAATTGGGAGTTGAATGCTGGACAGCGGATGTGGTATTGAACATGCGAATAGATCATCCTGATTTAAAGCTGGCTGTATTAACTCCTTTTTTAGATCAGGAGAAAAATTGGAATGAAGCGAACCAAGAGATGTATTTTGACATCCTGAACAACGCCGATTTTGTGGATTCCATTTCAAAACAGCCTTATACTGGTCCCTGGCAATTTCAAAATAAAAACAAGCTCTTTCTTCAAAAAAGCGATTGTCTAGTCCTTTTATATGATGAAGAAAAGGAAGGATCGACAAAGTATCTTTATCAACAAGCTAAAAAATATCAAGAAATGAATCCGTCTTACAGCATCAAGCAAATCACTTTCTTTGATTTGCAGAACATTGTAGAAGAAGAACAATGGAAAAATCATGAGTGGTAGGTTCATAATTGACAAAAGTCCATATATTTGAAAAAATAAAGTGTACTCTCCATACTGGATGGTCGAGTCCTGCTGGAGAAAGCGGACCTTTTGAAAATAGAGGTGATGGCTTTTATGTTATCTAATAAAGTAAAGTTAACGGCGAAAGATATTTTAGAAAAAGAATTTAAGACAAGCATGCGGGGATATAATCAAGAAGAAGTTGACCAATTTTTGGATCTTGTCATTAAAGATTACGAAACTTTTCACCAAGCTATTGAAGAATTGCAAAAAGAAAACTTAAGATTGAAAATGAAGCTTGAGAAAGCGTCTAAAGTGGAGTCTCCGTCCATGTCACGGCTTCAAACGCAGCCGGCCAGCCAGCCGCAGCCAGCTGTCACCAATTATGATATTTTGAAACGACTTTCCAATTTAGAAAAACATGTATTCGGCGATAAGCTTTATGAAGATTAACCTTTTTCGTCATGAATAAAGAAAATGACGTTGAATTTTTGCGCTGTTTCTTTTATAATAGTTCAAGCCAAAAGGATAATAACGTTCAGGTAATCGCTGCAGCCTTTAAGGTTGCAGAGGAAAGTCCATGCTCACACGGTGCTGAGATGCCCGTAGTGTTCGTGCCTGGCGAAACCATAAGCCAGGGCAGCTCGGCATTTGCTGGGCTGACGGCAGGGAAAGTACCTAAGTCCCTTTAAGGGATATGGTATGATTACCTTGAAAGTGCCACAGTGACGCAGCTTTGCGAGAAATCGCAAAGGTGGAACGAGGTAAACCCCGCGAGTGAGCAACCCAAATTATGGTAGGGGCGCCTTCTCGAAGGAAATGAACGGAGAGAAGGGCAAGTAAGACGTTCTTGCTTGCAGATAGATGATTACCGCCTGAGTACGAGACTATCCCAGTCGCTTGCAGTACGAAGGAACAGAACATGGCTTACAGAACGTTATTATCGGGAATAGGATGTATAAAAAGCTCTCCTTTTGGGAGAGCTTTTATTATGGGTTTAAGAAGGGGTCCCATTTTTTCTACATACGGATATCAATGAAAAATGAATAGGTGATGAAATGTCAACATATACCATTATTGCGACGACTGCAATGGGACTGGAAGCCATTGCGGCAAAGGAAGTCAGAAACTTGGGGTACGAATGCAAAACCGAAAACGGAAGAGTTTTGTTTCAAGGTGATGAGAAAGCCATTGCCCGTGCCAATCTTTGGTTGAGAACGGCAGACCGAATCAAAATTCGAGTCGGCCGTTTTAAAGCATTCACATTCGATGAACTTTTTGAACAAACAAAGGCGCTGTCTTGGGAACAATTTTTGCCCGTAGATGCTGAATTTCCCGTTCAAGGCAAATCCGTTAAATCCAAGCTGTACAGCGTCCCAGACTGCCAAGCGATTGCCAAAAAGGCGATTGTCGAGCGTCTGAAAAAAGCGTATCATCACCCTTCATGGCTGGAGGAAAACGGAGCATTGTTCAAAATCGAAGTGGCCATCCATAAAGACGAAGTGGAACTGTTGCTGGACACTTCGGGCAGCGGACTGCATAAGAGAGGCTACCGTGCTGGACAAGGAGAAGCGCCGTTAAAAGAAACACTGGCGGCGGCATTAGTGCTGCTTACGAATTGGACGCCGGACCGTCCGTTTATCGACCCTTTTTGTGGATCGGGAACCATTCCGATTGAAGCGGCATTAATTGGTCAAAATATTGCTCCTGGATTTAATCGCAGTTTTGTTTCTGAAACATGGCCTTGGATGGATGCTGCTATTTGGGACGATGCTCGCACTGAGGTGGAAGACCTTGCTGAATACGACCGAGAATTGGATATTATGGGGACGGATATCGATCATCGGATGATAGACATTTCCAAACAAAACGCTTACGAAGCTGGCCTAGGCGAAATGATTCAGTTTAAGCAAATGCAGGTAAAAGATCTTCATACCACAAAACAATACGGAGTGATCGTCGGTAATCCTCCTTATGGTGAGCGGTTAGGAGAAAAAGCGGAAGTAGAGGCTATGTATCGGGATATGGGGAGGACTTTTGCAAAATTAGAGACGTGGTCGATTTATATTATGACTTCCCATCGGCAATTTGAAACATTTTATGGAAAACCGGCAACGAAAAAAAGAAAATTGTTTAACGGATTTAACAGAACGGATTATTATCAATACTGGGGGCCGAAACCACCAAAAGACATGAGATCATATTAATCTGCGGGGGGCTCCCCCTGCAGATTCCTATTTGTACGGAAAGCTCCGGTATCGAATAGACTGTATCGGATTGTTCGATTAAATAGCGAGTGGTCGGTTTTATCTACAGAAAGCAAATATACTTTTCAAAATCTTCGCAATTAGACCGTTTTTAAAAGCCCGCCGATATTCCATCACCGATATTTTTTGGAAAATGTGGTAAAATGGGTTCATACGGAGAAAAGGGGGGAACTATATGAATCCAATGACGAAAGAAATTGAAAACGATTTTTTGCAATATATCCAAAAAATGACCTCTTTTCAAGAGGCTTTAAATCTCCTTTATTGGGATATGCGGACAGGTGCGCCTAAAAAAGGAATTCAGCAGCGTGCCAATGTGGTGGGGGTATTGTCTTCTGAATTGTTTCAAATGTCTGTCTCCGACGAAATGGCATCTTTTATTGCCAGTTTATCCCCTCATGAAGAAAAGCTTTCGCCGACAGTTGCAAAAATACTAGAAGAATGCAAAAAGGAATATCATCGCAATAAAAAAATTCCGACTCAAGAATATAAAGAGTACATAATATTGCAGTCAAAAGCGGAGAATGCATGGGAACAAGCAAAAGAAGAAAGTCGTTTTGAAATGTTTAGACCTTATTTAGAAAAAATCGTTGAGTATAAGAAGAGATTTATTGAATATTGGGGCTATAAAGACCATCCATACAATGCATTGCTTGATTTGTACGAACCGGGAGTGACAGTGGACGTTTTAGATCCTGTTTTTAAAAAGGTCCGGACGTTTCTGGTAGATTTTGTTTCTAAAATTCAGAAGTCGCCTCATAAACCAAAAACCGATTTTTTATTCCAATATTTTCCAGAAGAAAATCAGCGCTTATTTAGCTTACAGATTTTAAAGAAAATGGGGTATGATTTAGAAGCCGGCCGATTGGACGAAACGATCCATCCCTTTGAAATAGCCTTAAATCCAGGTGATGTCCGAGTAACGACTCACTATAATGAAAAAGACTTCCGGGTCGCCATATTCGGTACGATCCATGAAGGAGGTCATGCCATTTATGAACAAAATATCCGCCGTGATCTAATTGGAACACCTCTCTGTGCCGGCACGTCAATGGGCATTCACGAATCGCAATCATTGTTTTATGAAAACTTTATCGGCCGACATCGTCATTTTTGGAAAAAGCATTTTGATCTCTTGAAGCGCTATTCCAATGGCCAGTTTGATACCGTTTCTACAGAAGAGTTTTATCGGGCGGTGAACGAAGTAAAGCCGGGATTGATTCGGATCGAAGCCGATGAATGTACTTATCTGCTCCATATCATTATTCGGTATGAAATAGAAAAAGCGCTTTTCCAAGATGAAATACAGGTGAAAGATTTACCTGAGGTTTGGAATTTAAAATATAAAGAGTACTTAGGCGTTTCTCCTAAAAACGATGGAGAAGGCGTGCTCCAAGATATCCATTGGGCAGGCGGAGATTTTGGTTATTTTCCTTCCTACGGTCTCGGACTTATGTATGCAGCCCAATTTTACTACAGTATGAAAAAGGATTTACCTGATTTGGATGGGCTTCTGGAAACAGGCCAATTGCTTAAGATCAAAGAATGGCTCAATCAAAATGTCCATCAATACGGAAAATTAAAAAAACCGCTTGAAATTTTAATGGATGCGACAGGAGAAGAATTAAATCCGGAATATTTCATCCGTTACATCCGCAATAAATATACGGACATTTACCGGTTATAGCTCACCGGAAAACCGTCTGATGTTTGATTTTCTTTGAAAAAGGCATGATCTCATTTTTTAGAAGTTTATGGTTATATAGTGGATCATCCGATCAAAAAGCGTTTCATGTTTCTTGAGGAGAAAAAAGTTTCTCCTCTTTTTCTAGCTTAAGGCTTTGGTGTGATACCGTTATCGTTAAACAGTAGGGGCTTGTATGAAAGCATTTTTTAATTGTTGGCCGTAAACCATAGGTAACGTAATAGCATCGCTGCGAATCTTTCCGAAAGTATAAAAAAACAGAAAAATAAAGAATGTTCAGAATTAAGAGGAATATATCGTGGAAAGATTTATTCAAACAAAATAATGTTCGTATTTTCTATTGAAATCACTTACTAATTTGCTATAATGTTAGTAAAATTTCAAAATGCATTCACTCATATAATGGCAAGAATATGGCTTGCCAGTCTCTACCGGACTGCCGTAAACAGTCTGACTATGAGTGAGCAATGAGGCGGACCGATTTGATTTGATCTGTCCTGTTTTTCCTTGTCCCTTTAAAAGCTCAAAGGGCATTGCTTCACTCATGTTTGGGGAATGCAATGACCTGCGGGCTTTTTTCTTTTCTGCGGGTCAAAAGAAAAGGAGGACTATGATGAAGCATTTGGAAGAAAAAATTTTAAAGGAAGGTTTGGTTTTATCTGATCAGGTGCTGAAAGTCGATTCCTTCCTGAACCATCAAATCGATCCTTTCCTTGTCAAGGAAATGGGGGAAGAGTTTGCGAAAAGATTTCAAAACGAGTCCATTACAAAGGTGCTGACATTGGAATCAAGCGGTATTGCTCCGGCATTCATGACAGCTCTTGAATTGAAAGTGCCGGCTATTTTCGCTCGCAAAAACAAATCTTTGACTTTGTCGGAAAATGTTTATTTATCAGAGGTGTACTCTTTTACAAAACGTGAGAAGAGCACCATCTATGTATCGAAAAAATATTTAAACGAAAGCGATCGTGTCCTGATTATCGACGATTTTTTGGCAAACGGACAAGCAGCTTGCGCCTTATTGGATATCGTAAAACAAGCAGGTGCACACCTCGTTGGAATAGGCATCGTGATTGAAAAGGCCTTTCAAAATGGCGGTTCCCTTCTTCGTAAACAAAATATTCGAGTTGAGTCGCTGGTCCGAATTCAATCATTGGAAAACGGTAAAGTATTATTCCATGAGGAGGCATTGCTATGAAAAACCGATGGATCCAAACGGCTTCGTTAGGGATGCAGCATGTCTTGGCCATGTATGCCGGGGCGGTGATTGTTCCTTTAATTACAGGCAGTGCGTTGAAAATGACCAGCGAACAATTAACCTATCTAGTATCGATTGATATTTTTATGTGCGGGATAGCGACCTTCTTGCAAGTATGGAAAGGAAAATGGTTTGGAATCGGTTTGCCGATTGTGTTGGGATGTACATTTACGGCTGTTGCTCCGATGATCGCCATCGGACAGTCGTACGGCTTGCCGGGTGTTTATGGAGCCATTTTGGCTTCAGGGATTTTTGTCGTGCTGATTGCGCCTGTTTTCAGCAGACTTGTCCAATTTTTCCCGCCGATCGTAACGGGCTCCGTTGTTACGATCATTGGTCTTACGCTAATACCTGTTGCCATGAAAAATATGGCCGGAGGAGAAGGAAGCCCCGATTTCGGATCCCCTGCCAATATTGCCCTTTCTTTTGGAACATTAATTGTCATTATCGTACTTTATCGTTTTTTCACAGGTTTTATTCGATCCATTTCTGTTCTTCTTGGGTTATTTGCTGGTACAATGGCGGCAGCAATGATGGGAAAAGTGGATTTTTCACCCGTTTCGGAAGCATCCTGGTTCCATATGATTAAGCCGTTTGTATTGGGCGTGCCAGCTTTTCATTGGACTTCCATTTTGACCATGATTTTTGTGGCGATTGTGAGTCTTGTTGAGTCAACCGGCGTCTATTTTGCGGCGGCAGATATTTGTGAAAAGAAAGTAAATGAAGATGATCTCAAAAAAGGATATCGTTCTGAAGGGATTGCCAGTATTTTAGGATCTCTCTTTAATTCTTTTCCGTACACGGCTTTTTCGCAAAATATCGGACTTATCCAACTATCCGGCGTCAAATCAAGATCTGTTATATTCGTAACGGCGTTCATTTTAATGCTTCTTGGATTGATTCCAAAGATAGGAGCTTTTACAACGATCATCCCGTCCTCTGTTTTAGGCGGGGCAATGGTGGCAATGTTTGGCATGGTCATAGCTCAAGGAATTAAAATGCTAAGCAAAGTCGATTTTACATCGCAAGAAAATTTATTGATTATGGCTTGTTCCATTGGGATGGGACTTGGAGTGACAGTGGTGCCGGATTTATTTGGCCAATTACCGAAAGCTCTGCAAATTTTAACAGGAAATGGAATTGTGGCGGGAAGTGTGACAGCCATTGTATTGAATATCGTGTTTCATATGATTGGCAAAAGAACAGATAAAAGCACAGCTGTGATTCAACAGAAAATTTCATAAAACTATTCAAAAATTTAGCTGGAAAAAATAAATGAAAGGCAAGGTACTCGATTCCTTGCTTTTTATTTGGCTCTTCATACCCATTTCGGGGGATGCTGGGCTGTTGTTGTTTGCGGTGAAACTTTTGTTCTATTCACAGGATGCCCGGACAGATTGTCTTGATTTTTGGAAGCATAACTGTCAATCGGAAGGAAAAACTATTATTACTACAAAACAGGAGAGGATTCCGATGGGAATGATTGTAGCGGCGGGGCATGCCAATCCTGACTATTGTGCCTCCCAAGAGGAAGTACAAGCATTGGTAAAACAGATTTTTTCCGGTTATCCCCCTGTGGACAGGATGCTGAAAGTGTTTCAAAATGCCGAAATTGAGACTCGTTATTTTGTGAAGCCTATAGAGTGGTATCAAACATTTCATGATATGGAAGAGCGTAATCGGCTGTTTGTTGAAGAAGCAGTGCGGTTAGGGAAAGAGGCCATTCAAAATTGCCTGGACAAACAACCGCTCCATTATGAAGATATTGAGGCGATTTTTACCGTTTGCACGACGGGACTCTCCACCCCCAGCCTGGAAGCGAGGCTTATGAATATACTTCCGTTCTCTTCGTCTGTGAAACGAATTCCTATATGGGGATTAGGATGCGCAGGCGGAGCATCGGGGCTGGCTCGGGCGTTTGAGTATTGCAAAGCCTTTCCAAAGGCAAATGTGCTCGTTTTGGCAGTTGAGTTATGCAGTTTGACGTTTCAATTAGATGACCGATCTAAAAGCAATTTGATCGGTACTTCTTTATTCGGTGACGGAGCGGCGTGTATGCTCGTTTGCGGCGTGGAGAGTCCAGTAGTGAAAGCGAAAAAGACTCTCCCACATATTTTTGCAGCCAAAAGTGTGCTAAAAAAAGACGCACTTGATGTCATGGGATGGGATATACGCAATAACGGTCTGTATGTTATTTTTTCAAAAGATATCCCGACCCTAGTGGCAAATTGGCTTAAACCAGTTGTAGAAGATTTTTTGGCTGAACAAAAACTTTCTTGGAAAGAAATATCCCATTTTATCGCCCATCCTGGAGGGAAAAAGGTCATTCAAGCCTATGAAGAAGCTTTTGGCATTCATCGCGAAATGACAGCAGATGCTGCTTTCATTTTGAGAAAATACGGAAATATGTCTTCCCCCACCATTTTTTATGTGTTGGAACGAGTGCTGAAAAAATCGATCCGCAGCGACGAAATCGGACTTGCCTGTGCCCTTGGGCCGGGATTCAGCACAGAACTTTTGCTCATGAGGTGGACATAATGCTGTTTTTTTTCGTATTAGGTTGGTTAGTGTTGCAACGGTTGATCGAACTGAGAATAGCGAAAAGGAACGAAAAACGGCTGATCGATAAAGGAGCAGTGGAATTCGGCTCTGGTCATTATCCTTGGATGGTCCTCCTGCACTGTGCTTTTTTTCTATCCCTTTTAGCTGAAGTTCAAGGTTTTGGCAAAACACCTCATCGTTATTGGATTTTTCTGTTGTTGTTGTTTTTTTGCCTTCAAATGGCAAGAATATGGATTATCACTTCATTAGGCCCTTATTGGAATACAAAAATTATCGTGCTCAAAGGAGCGGAAGCGATTGAAAAAGGACCTTACCGATGGATTAGACATCCTAATTATTGGCTTGTCACACTCGAATTGATCTTAATCCCGCTTCTGTTCCAAGCGTATATCACCTTGTTCTTGTTTTTTCTACTCAATCAATCGATGCTCCGCATTCGCATCCGAACGGAAGAAAAAGCTCTTTTAGCCTACACAAATTATCAAGACTTGCTGGAGCGCCAGCTTTGGCCAAAGCGAAAACGAAATGTACGTGAAAAATGACATTGAAAATGATTCTCGTTTATGCTATAGTCTAATTACTAATGAAAATGATTATCATGTGCATGAAAAGAGAGGAGCAAAGCCATGATCGCTATTTTCATCCTTTTAACGGTCGTTATATGCGGATTAACATTAAAATACGTACTAAATCATGTTCTTCAGCCTGAAAGTCTGCCCTCTGCTGTTCGTCCATCTCAGCAAGAATCAAAAGACGATCCCGTTTATGTCCCAATACATTCCCACCGTTAAAGGCAAACAAAATGTTTGTCTTTTTTATTGTTTTGGAAATAGAAAATTTTGGCTGCCCATCCCTTTAAATCGTTCTTTCATATAAAACTGGACTGTATTAGAATGAAGGGGAATCAATGAAAAAACTATATTAGTGTTTTTCTGAAAATAAAAATATTTATGGGAATAGAGGAGAATTTCCGATAAAATAAAAAGAGAATTTTATTTATCATTGCCGTGCTGAACGGTTTTAGTTTAAGCGATAAAGGGGTTAAGGGAATACATGTCAACTGCACATAAACATAAGACAACGGAACAAATGATGGCGAAAAGCATGATGCTTTATGAACGGTTTCAGCAATTCGGAGACCATGAAAGGGCGGAAAAATCAAAAAGATTTCTAAAAAAGCTTTATCGAGAGGAATTTATTATTGCTTTTTGCGGTCATTTTTCAGCTGGAAAATCAACGATGATCAATCAGCTGACAGGGGAATCGATTTTGCCGTCGAGTCCGATTCCGACAAGCGCTAATTTAGTCAAAATTCGCCATGCCGACGAGGACTTTGCGAAAATTTTGTATCGAAACCGCAAACCGCTTTTGTTCAAAGGTTCGTACGAGTTTGATACAATAAAAGAATTTTGTAAAAATGGCATGGAAGTGGAATCCATTGAAATCGGCCGCAAGCAGTCCAAGCTGCCGAAAACCTTAACGGTGATGGATACACCTGGGATTGATTCAACCGATGATGCCCACCGCATTTCCACAGAGTCGGCTTTGCATTTGGCTGATATGGTGTTTTATGTCATGGACTACAATCATGTGCAATCAGAATTGAATTTTACTTATACGAAAGAGCTCCTTTCCCATGGAGCAAAATTGTACTTAATTATTAATCAGATTGACAAGCATCATCAAGAAGAATTGTCTTTTGATGAATTTCGGCAATCGGTTTACCGTGCTTTTGATGATTGGGGAGTCCGTCCGGAAGGATTTTATTTTACAAGCTTAAAAGAGCCTGATCATCCATTCAATGATTTTTCCGTTGTGAAAAAGCTGGTGGCAGATAGCATTCAAATGCGGGAGGAGTTATCCTTGCAGTCTGCCGAAGCGATGACGGAGCGGCTGATTGCGGAGCATTTGGAATGGTTGAAAAAAGAACAAGACGAAAAAAGAGAGCAGCTTGCGGCAATACTAGGAAGCGAATGGAATGAAAAAGAGATTTTCGCAAAGGAAGAACAACTAAGAATAAAAATCGAACAAAAAGATGTTCAAAAAGCAGTGGAGGAATTGGAAAACGAACGGGAAACCATTTTAAAAAATGCTTATATCATGCCGGCGCAGACGCGGGAACTTGCCAAGTCCTTTTTGGAAGCGTATCAGCCTGATTTTAAAGTTGGCTTTTTTTTCAGCAAGAAAAAAACAGAAGAAGAAAAGACCCGTCGATTAGAGCTGTTTTTAGCTGACTTGCAGGAAAAAGTAAAGGCCCAGGTCGAATGGCATATTCGTGACTTGCAGGCAAAATGGCTGAAAAAATACAATCTCGTTCATGACGATTTAGCAATGAAGGCGGAAGAATTTACGGTCCAATTGGATTCAGCGCTTTTAACGTCGGCGATTAAACCGGGCGCTCAAGTAACAGGTGATTCCGTGCTGCATTATTGCGACGAAGTAGCCGAAAAGCTAAAAAAGATGGCTCGGATGGCCAGCAATGAATGGCTGGAAACGGCCAAATCGATTCTAGAGCAAAAATGGCAGTCGGAGCTGGGATCATTGCAAAACGAATGGACAGAGTGGAATCAAAAGAAAAATGCTGTGCTTCAATGGAAAGAACTTGACATTCTTGAAGACGAAAGAAAAAAAGCGTTTGCAATGTTGAAAACCGGCACGTACTCTTATTCTCCGACCTTCGATGAAAGAATACGGAAATGGGAAGCCGAAGAGCAGGAAGCGGAAATTTTTACAAAAGAAGCGAATCCATCAAAAACAAAATCGATTCCAAAAATCCAAAGAAAAGAAAGCGAGTCTAAAAAAGCTGAATCTGAAGCGCCGACTTTTTCTCCTGTCATCATCGCAGAGAAAATGCATCGATGGAGCGAAGCTTTAAAAGGAATTCCGGGCTTTAAATATTTGCGGAAAGAATTGGAGGAGAAAGCAAACCGCTTAGGAAAACAAGAATTTACGATTGCATTATTCGGTGCTTTCAGTGCCGGAAAGTCTTCCTTTGCCAATGCCATGCTCGGTGAAAAAGTGTTGCCGGTTTCCCCTAATCCGACGACAGCAGCGGTGAATCGTATTCACCCACCTAATGAAATCTATCATGATCGGACAGCGGCTGTCCATTTGAAAACAAGGGAAGAAATGCTTTCCGATTTGCAGTCCTCTTTAGGTGTTTTTCATGTGATGGCGGATTCCCTTGAGGAAGGATATGAACGCATTCCAAACATTACTGCAAACGAGAATAAAAATGGAAAAGAAAATATTCATCTGTCCTTTTTAAAAGCGTTTTATGAAGGATTTCCGGAATATAAAGACCATTTAGGGGAAACGCTCGTCGTCGATTTGGATACTTTCCGGGGGTTTGTGGCCAATGAACGTCAAAGCTGTTTTGTAGAATCCATCGATCTTTATTATGATTGTGAATTTACCAGATTGGGAATCACATTGGTTGACACTCCGGGAGTTGATTCTATCAATGCCCGCCATACGGGAGTCGCCTTTGAGTATATTAAAAACTCCGATGCGATTTTATTTGTGACCTATTATAACCACGCGTTTTCAAAAGCAGATCGTGAATTCTTGATTCAGCTTGGCCGGGTGAAAGACTCGTTTGAATTGGATAAAATGTTTTTTATCGTTAATGCCGTAGATCTTGCTAATGATGAGGAAGAAATGGCGGATGTTTTATCGTATGTTCAAGGTCAGTTGCTGCAGTATGGCATTCGCTTCCCGCGGATTTATGGCGTCTCAAGCCTGCTTGCTCTAGACCCGAACAAACGAAAGCAATCGCGGATAGAGTCGTTTCAATCAGCATTCGAATCTTTTTTACAATATGATTTAACGAAGATTGCCATACAATCTGCAGAACGTGATATGAAGCGTGCAGTCTTGCAGCTGGAGCAATTAATCAAAACGGCAGAGGAGAATCGGGAAAACCGAAAAGAAAAGAAAGCATTGCTGGCAAAGCAAAAAGAGCAAATCAGCCAACATTTGCAAAAGGAAACTCCCGATCTTATGTGGAAACGGTTGTGTCAAGAAATCGATGAGCTCGTGTATTATGTGAAACAACGTGTTTTTTATCGGCTTCCAGACTTTTTTAAAGATTCTTTTAATCCATCTGTTTTGCAGCCGTCAAGCGGAAAAGCAGCGCTTCGTACAGCATTAGAGGACTTTTTGAGCTCTATCGGATTTGATTTGTCTCAAGAAATGCGGGCCACAAGCTTGCGAGCGGAGAAATTTCTTCACCAAGTTTTAAATGCGAAGCAAAAAAGTTTGCACGAACACTATCAAAGTATTCAAGAACAGCTTTACTTTTCTGATTTGGAATGGCCGACGAAAGAAACGCCTGAATTTCCGGCAGCGTTTCATTCTCTTCCGCAAGAAACGTTTTCACCGGCGCTCGCTCTTTTCAAAAATGCCAAAACGTTTTTTGAAAAGAATGAGAAACAGCTCATGCAGAATAAATTGGAAGACATACTGTCGCCGTTAGCCGATCAATATCTTTTGAACGAAAAAGAAAAATTGAGCCAATGGATAAAAGAGACATTGGACGAACAATTCAACCGCCTGAAGAACAGCTTAGTATCTGAATGCGAGGAACAATTCTCCGCTTGGATGGAAGCGTTGGAAGCAACGGAAAATATACAGGAATGGAAAGAAGTGCTGAAAGTGCTTCAAAAAGACATCGCTTAGGAGGAGATTGGATTTGTCTGTCAACCGGTTCCACGCATGCGCCACCTGCATTCATTTTTCAGCCGAAAAAACGGAAAGTGGAATGCTTTTTCGCTGTCTCCGCTTAGGCTATGAAACGAAAACTTATTATCGGTTCAACTGCTGGACACCAAAAGACCATGTAAGGAAATTGATGAAAAAAGAGAAAGGCGAGGTATTGGAACAGAGGTCGTCCTAGGAAGAAAAGAATCAGTCCGGGGCTTTCAATCGAAGCTCCGGTTTTTTTGAACAAAAAAGAGAAACAACATCATGTTAAGATGACTGAATGGCAGCTTGTCAACAATGCAGACAAGACCATTGTTCTTTATCATGGAAAATGGAATTCTTTCTAGAATCAATGAATTATGGTAGTATGAAAGGAAGTTCATATTCAACAATGGGGTGACGGAATGAAAGAGAATGAACATCTTTTAATCGTAGACGGAATGGCGCTTTTGTTTCGGTCTTTTTACGCAACGGCTGTGACGGGACAATTTATGATCAATTCGAAAGGGATGCCGACTAATGGCGTGCAAGGATACATAAAGCATTTGCTGACAGCGGTAGAGAAGATTCAGCCGACGCATATCGCGGTATGTTGGGACATGGGTGGTAATACATTTCGAAACGACCTTTTTCCTGATTATAAAAGCAACCGTGAGGCACCGCCGGTTGAGTTGATTCCTCAATTTGACCTGGCGAAGAAAGCGACTGATTTTTTTCAACTTCCGAATATTGGAGTGGAAGGTTTCGAAGCAGATGATTGCATTGGAACCATCGCTAAAAGGGAACACCCCAAAAAAGTCACGATCTTAAGCGGAGACAGAGATTTGCTGCAATTGCTGGATGAACATATCGAAGTCATGCTTCTGAAAAAAGGATATGGAAACTATGCATTTTACACATACGAAAGATTCTATGAAGAATACGGTGTGACGCCCCAACAGTTTATAGATGTCAAAGCATTGATGGGAGATCCGAGCGACGGCTACCCGGGTGTGAAAGGCATTGGAGAAAAAACGGCACTGAAATTAATACAACAATTTGGCTCTATCGAAGGAATCCTTGAAAATCTTTCTTTGCTGTCGCCTTCTCAGAAAAAGAAAATAGAAGAAGATTTAGATATGCTTTTCCTTTCGCGGAAATTAGCAACCATCCATTGTGATGCTCCAATTAGCTGTAATAAGGAACAGGCGCGTTGGGAGCCGTTTCTCGATTCTATTATGGAGTGTATCGAACAGTTTGAATTCAAAACGTTAAAACCACTTTTATTACGCTGGAACGTTCATAAATCAGCCGGACTGTTATCGAATGAGCGGTGAGCAAAATATGTTGCCCACCGCTATTTACATGTCAGGAAAACAAAAGAAGCAGACTTTTGGGCCTAAATAAAACCAATACAATGTTTTAGTTATTTTTTATTCGATTTTTTTGCAGCATTTTCCAATCGGCTTTTAGGATCGGGAGTAAAATCGGCATCTTGGCCATAGCCTTGCGGATTAACGCCTGGTGCTTTTGTTCCTCTTCCTCGATTTCTGTTTTTGCTCATGATGGTCACCTCCATCTTTACTTTCTCTGGAGGGAGTTCATTTTATGCAAAGCGGCCACTCTCTCTGAAAAGCAAGCAGGCCAGTGAATAGGGGAAACGGCGTGTTGATGATTTTTTATACTTATCAAGATCCGACGAGCAGAAAAGTCTTTTTTTCACTACAGCCTCTTAATCGCATAAATGGTTCTGAAATGTTCATCTGGATGTGAAGGAATGCGATAGGAGTCTATTTGTGTAGACTCTCCCGTTATCTCAAGTTCAATCTCGATCTAATACTGTTGGAATAACCTGTACAGGATTTTCAACCTGAAAGAAAGGTAGGAAATCATTTTTTTTGTTGTTTGAAAAATTATACATTTGGGAGGGATGTTTCATAGATTAAAAGTTATGAAACTGGTGTTTTGTCGCACATGAACTCCCAAAAGGACAAACGAAGAGATTTGATTTGACTGTTTTTCCTTTTCAACATTTTCGTGAAAGTTCTTTTCTCTATTCATTTCTAGGAGTCTAAGAAAATGATTGCTTTCCGATTGGATTAGGTGATTGCCAAAGATTAGCATCTTTCTTTTGGTTTATTCAAACGGCCTTTTCCAGGAAAAAAATGTTGAAAAATAGGCACTTCTGATATCACCATGCTTAGAAAAATCAATACAGAACCTGCTACTCCTGACCATGACAGCCGTTCGCCGACCCAAAAAAAGGCAGTTAAGACTCCGAATACCGGTTCCATTGACAAGATTACGGCCACCTTTGGCGGGGATGTATATTTTTGGGCGAATGTTTGAATAAAAAAAGCAGCAGCTGTTGCCAACAAAGAAGTCACAAGTAAAGAATAAAAAACTGAAGGTTTCATAAAAACAGAAAGGTGAAAAGCTTTTTGCCAATTTTCCAACAGCAAAGTTCCTATGAAACTGAGAATAGAAACCGTTAAAAATTGGACAGTCGTCAACATCAGCACAGAGGCTTGATGGGCAAATTTACCCGTCAATACGATATGAAAGGCAAAGGCTACAGCACAAAATAAACTGAGAACATCCCCTCTATTCCAGTTGGTTCCTTCACCGGTAGATGTAAGCAAATAAAGACCCAGAGCGGCGGTAAACGAACCTATAATGGCGGAGAAGGAAGGTTTTATCTTTAAAACAACGAATGCCAATAATTGAACAAAGACTACATTCAACCCCGTGATAAAACTTGACTTGGAAATAGTGGTGTACAACAGTCCGACCGTTTGGAAAGCATATCCAATAAACAAGCATAATCCAAGTACACTTCCATAGCCGATCGCATGGAAAGAAAAGGTTTTATGATCTTTACGGAGCATCAGAATGAGAAACATGACGAGCCCGGCCAAGCCGAACCTTACGCCGTTAAAGAAGAGCGGCGGCAAAAAGTCAATAGCGCTTTGAATGAACACAAAAGTTGCACCCCATACCAGCGCCACCATGAATAATGAAAAATCAGAAAGCCATTTCATCATATTGTCTCCTTTCATGAAACGGAACCTACGGCAAGAAATACACGTATACGAAAGTGGTGAAATCAATTCTCAAGGAAGTCGTTCTTTTCAAAAATCAGCTCAATCGAACATTCAAGTGCTCAAACAAACTCAAAAGCGATGACATTTTTTGATTTCCGCTGCCAGAAAGAATGCCGAGAAAGCGAATCTGACATAAAATAAAACAAATGGAAAATCAGATTGAAGTGTGCAATCATCATTAAAACGGAAAGTCCCTTGAAACATTTTTAAACAATAGGAAAATATATAAAATATGTAAGTTGGTTGTTTAAAGAAAAAGAAGCAGTCTCTCCAACAGAACGGCGAGAATGCTTTTGATCAGTTCGACTAACCATCAATGGGAACGATCCCCATTGATGAAAGTTTCACTTTATAAAATGATCATAAAATTCATTATACTAAACAAAAAGACATGTGCAAAGATAGGAATAGGTGAGCGAGATGAAAATGAAAATAAAATGGCTATACAGCCAAAAGAAAATCCAGGAAATATGGTTTGAATCAGACTGGATGGAGAAAGAAAAAGTTCTGCCGCTGATCCAAGATTTGGAAAAAACCGGAAGATTGAAGCAAGTAATTGTCATCGACGAGTTGCAAAATCAGTGGTCCAAAAAAGAATATATAAAATTAAACGAAAAGCTGGAGGAAGAGCCGGCCGATATAACGGTTTATTTTGATGGAGGGTTTGACCGTACCACATTTACCGCAGGCACCGGTATTGTTATTTATTACACAAAAAGTGGGGTGCCCTACAGGATAAGAGCCAACCATAAGCTAGATGAACTAGAATCCAATAATGAAGCGGAATATGCAGCTTTATATCAAGCCATGCAAATGCTGGAAGAACTAGGGGTCAAAAATACGGTATGCACCATTTCCGGCGATTCATTAGGGGTATTAAAACAGCTGTCCGGGGAGTGGCCATGCTTTGAAGAAAACCTAAATAAATGGTTGGACCGGATTGAAAAGAAAATGAACGAGCTGAAAATAAAGCCCCTTTACAAAGAAGTGGAAAGAAAGCAAAATAAAGAAGCGGACAAATTAGCGAGCCAAGCGCTGAAAGGAATTACAATAAACAGTCATTCGAAATTATGATGATAAATAGAATCGTTCAGTATGAAGGGTGTTGACTCAATTGGATAGGAAACAGTTGTTGGAAGAGGTGGATGAATTACTGCAAACATATTGTCGAGGATGTTTAGTGAAATCCACGTTGCGAAAAGAATATGGGAAAACAAGGGCTCACCGATTTTGTATTCGTGAATGTACAGTAGGAGAAAAACTAAAAGAATACGGACGGCGACTTTAAGATGGAGAGAAAGATGTTGAGGAGCTGTCCGCATGCGGAGAATTTCGTATCTGTTTTTCCATGTTGAATCCGTTCATCAGTAAATCGCAGTAATCGAATCGCAATCTTGAAGATGTTTCATTCATTCTTTCAAGGATCAAAAAAAGCTGGCGGTTTTCCGCCAGCTTTTCATATTCACAATGGTCAAAAAGAAACCAAAATCGCGAAATTAAAGTTTTACAACATTAGCAGCTTGTGGTCCGCGGTTACCTTCAACGATTTCGAAAGAAACTGCTTGACCTTCTTCAAGTGATTTGTAACCGTCACCTTGAATAGCTGTGAAATGAACGAATACGTCGTCTCCGCCTTCAACTTCAATAAACCCATAGCCTTTTTCATTGTTAAACCATTTTACTTTACCGTTTTGCATATTATTAAATCCTCCTAAACTTTCCAAGCACATCGTGCTCAATCAAAATATTTATCAAATAACAAAATACTTCACGGCTTCCTATAGTTTGAAAGGCGGAACATATTCTGTTAATTGATAACACCAATATACAACATAAGAAGAGAGAAGTCAAGATAAGAACAGGCCTTTTAGAAAAATTTCTCTTCTCAAAGAAAGAATTCAATGATATATTTTTATTTTTGTTCATTCTTATGATAATATTCAATTGGTAGTACACTTTCCTTATCGGAAGAATTGGAGGTAGAACATGCCAACGCCGAGCATGGAGGATTACATAGAACAAATTTACTTGTTAATTGAAAATAAAGGGTATGCAAGGGTTTCGGATATCGCTGAAGCTTTGTCTGTGCACCCCTCTTCTGTGACCAAAATGGTTCAGAAGTTAGATAAAGATGAATATTTGGTATATGAGAAATATCGAGGTCTTGTCCTTACTCCAAAAGGGAAAAAAATCGGGAAGAGGCTTGTCGATCGTCATGATCTGTTGGAATCATTTTTAAGAACGATTGGCGTAAAAGAAGAGAATATTTATAACGATGTGGAAGGAATTGAACATCATTTGAGTTGGGACTCCATTAACCGTATTGCCGATTTGCTGCAATTTTTTGAAGAAACTCCCGAACGGATTGAATCGCTTCGCATGATTCAGATGAAAAATGAAGAAGAAATGTAAAGCGCTTCCTGAGTATGGACCCGGGAAGTTTTTTTATGCGGCACCTATCGGTTTCAACATAAGAAAAATTAGGAAAAACCGTCCTTTAATAAATGGAAGGGAAATCAGAAAAGTAGATGTCCTCGGACATTTTATTCAATAAAATTCGGTTACCATCTTTGTTCCATTGGATTTCGGTGCCGCCCAACATCCCAGCTTCTGCTTCCAACAAGGCTTTTTGGTAGGAAATGATCCTTCCTTTGGAGGTTTGAACACTAACGATGTCTCCTGAAGAGTTTCTTTGGACAGCAACAATATATTCCATTGTTACCCCTCTTTCATTGTAGAATCTATTGTCTATCATGTCCTTGGAAACTGATTTTTACTAATAAATTTTTATTGTTTCGAATACACCGTTCGATTATGATTATGGTAAAAACAGGCGGTGGTTCTTTTGAAATCAAACGAGTGGACGGACTATGCGAAGGATCGATGGAATCAGAATGCGCAAAATTGGCATGCTAGAAGTAAGAATATGTGGGAAAAAGGCAGCCGAAAAGAAATATTGCCATTTTTACAAAGCGCTTTGCCAATTGGAAAAAAGATTTGCGATTTAGGGTGTGGCGACGGTTATGCCGCATTAAAATTGGCTGAAGCCGGTTATCTGGTGACGGGTATTGATCTTTCTGAACAAATGATCAGCATCGCAAAGTCTTATCAGTATCCGAACGTCCGATTTTTAGTTGGAGATCTTTCAAATGTGCCGATTCCCGATCACTCACAGGACGGGGTGCTGGCGATCAATTCTATTGAATGGACGGAGTCTCCTTTGGACGTAATACGTGAAATAGGAAGGATTTTAATACCGAAAGGAATCGCCTGTATAGGGATTTTGGGCCCAACCGCCGGTCCGAGGGAAAATGCATACCCTAGATTGTTGGGGGAAAAAGTGATGATGAATACAATGATGCCATGGGAATTTAGCAAATTAGCATCTGAGCATGGTTTTATAACATTAAAGGAACTCCATGTTCCGAAAAGGGAAACGGACAGAACCATATTATCCACTCTCCCCGACCCATTAAAACAGGCGATTTCTTTTATGACTGTCTTTTTGCTGCAGAAGGTGAATTGAGCACCTTTGCCAAAGGCCTTTGAAATGACAGACTTTCATTCACAATGGGGGAAAGAAAAATGGGTATACATACGAAAGTAAAGACCGATATCGAGATCGCCCAAGAGGCGGAGCTCAAGCCGATAAAAGAAGTCGCGAAATCGATTGGTTTGGAAGAAGAAGATTTAGAATTTTATGGGAAATATAAAGCGAAGTTGTCCTATGAAACGTTAAAGCGATTGAATACAAAACCAAACGGAAAACTGATTCTCGTTACTTCCATTAATCCGACTCCTGCGGGTGAAGGGAAATCGACGGTCACTGTTGGCTTGGGAGACGCTCTCTCGCAATTAGGCAAGAAAACGATGATTGCGTTGAGGGAACCTTCGCTAGGTCCGACGATGGGAATAAAAGGTGGAGCGGCAGGCGGGGGATATGCCCAAGTCATGCCAATGGAAGATATTAACTTGCATTTTACCGGGGACATCCATGCCATTACGACAGCGAATAATGCTTTGGCCGCTCTATTAGATAATCATATTCATCAAGGAAATGAGTTGAGAATCGACCCAAGACGGATTGTTTGGAAACGATCATTGGATTTGAACGACCGTGCGCTAAGAAAAATCGTGGTTGGATTAGGCGGTCCTTCACAGGGAGTGCCGCGCGAAGATGGCTTTGACATTACCGTTGCTTCTGAAATCATGGCGGTCCTTTGTCTCGCGACCGATTTACAGGATTTAAAAAGAAGGCTGTCGCAAATGGTAGTCGCCTACAATTACGATAAAGAGCCCGTAACCGCTGGCGATCTTGGGGCTGAAGGGGCCCTTACCCTATTGTTAAAAGATGCTCTGAAGCCGAACTTAGTCCAAACGATCGAGCATACACCTGCGCTGGTTCATGGCGGTCCTTTCGCCAATATTGCCCACGGCTGCAATAGTGTAATGGCCACAAAAGCTGCGTTGAAACTTGCGGACGTGGTCGTGACAGAAGCAGGATTTGGTGCTGATTTGGGAGCTGAAAAATTTCTCAATATCAAAACGCGCGCTGCCGGATTTCAACCGGATGCCGTCGTGATTGTCGCGACAATCCGTGCCTTGAAAATGCACGGCGGACAAGGAAAAAGCGAATTAAATCAAGAAAACCTGTCCGCTTTAAGAAAAGGCATCGCGAATTTGCAAAAACATGTTGAATCCATCCAGCAATTTGACCTGCCTCTTGTCGTAGCGGTGAATCGGTTTATAACGGATACGGAAAACGAAATCAATGAACTTTTTCAATGGTGTGCCGAAAAACAAATCCCTGTGGCCTTAACGGAAGTGTGGGAAAAAGGCGGAAAAGGAGGCTTGGATTTGGCGGAAAAAGTGTTAAAAGTGATCGAGCAGTCCAATCATTCTTTCCGTCCTCTGTACTCCCTTGAACAAAGCTTGGAAGAAAAAATCTTGGCCATTGTTCAATCGATTTATGGCGGAAAAGGGGTTGAGTTTTCGGCAAAAGCTCGCAAACAATTGAAAGAGTTTGAAGAGAATGGTTGGAGTGGTTTGCCGATTTGCATGGCTAAAACTCAATACTCTTTATCGGATGATCCTGAAAAATTAGGTCGTCCAAGAGACTTTGTCATCCACGTACGGGAGCTGCTGCCAAAATTAGGTGCTGGTTTTATCGTCGCGCTGACAGGAGACGTGTTGACCATGCCCGGCCTTCCCAAACATCCTGCTGCCAATCAAATGGATGTCGATGAACAAGGAAGAGCGATCGGTTTATTTTAACAGAAAGAGCCTATTGGGTTCTTTCTTTTACTGTTTGCGTGAAAAAGAGGTGAGGGCATGTTTGATCCAACGGCTTTTGACAATATGAAAGTAGTGGCGGAAGGATTGTTCTATGATTTGGATTTAAATGGAGTCATCTCCATAAAAGAGAGAAATGATATTATAGACTTAGCTCGGCTTTCGAGAAAATATTCGCTTTCCTTTTCATTAAAGGAGCGCTCGAATATTCTTGCCACCTTCCGACTTTATGCCCGTTTGGAACAGTTGTCCGCTGAATTGCTTGCCAAAGGGGCTGCCGAACAACGCGGAGCATTCCTTGAAGTGGTTTATTCCGGAAGTGAGCAAGACGTGACGAAAGAAAGAATCCGGAAATGGAAAGCAGCATGGGGACAACCAAGAATGTTCGAAACAAGAAACATTGATTCTTCTTTGTCGGGAAAATCGTGTGAATTAGTGGTCCGTTTTGAACGATTAATTACGGAAGACATGATGGACGATTTGCAACAACTGATCGAATTTTTTGTTGCGACTCTTCAAGATTGATATCACGACAATGGATTCCTTTTGGATTTTGAAATTTGATGAAAATATCCATTGAGAATCATTCACTCGTGTTTATTCATCAAGAAAGTCGTTCAACCGGACGGATTACTGCATGTATAATCGTTCTTTTCCGTGAAAGGATTCTGTCATTTCAAAGAATAGCGGCAAAAATGTTTGTTTTTACGTTTCATATAAATGGTTTCTGTTTACAGGCCGGAGCATTCCTCGCCGCCAAATTGGGGATTGTCGCAAACGATAGAATCATTTTCTTAAAGGCTATCGTTACGTTCAGATGAAAGGAGGAAGTATAGGAGAAAATTTGGCGAACGCTTCTGCCAACCATCCCCTTTCGCTGTGGAGGGCTCCTGTACGTTGAATATGAAAATTTTATCCGTTGAACATTTGTCTAAATCATATGGGGATAAAGTATTGTTTCAAGATATTTCATTTACCATCGGTGAAAAAGAACGGATCGGGTTAATCGGGGTGAACGGCACAGGAAAATCGACGTTATTGAAAATTGTCGCAGGAAAGGATGTTGCGGATGAAGGGGAGATATCCGTACCGAATGATTATTCTATTGCGTATCTTCCTCAAGAACCGGAACTAATGGGAGATCGAACCGTTTTAGATCAAATTTTCCAAAGTGAAGCCGAGGTGATCCGTCTCTTAAAAGAATATGAAGCAACCGTGTCGCTGCTAGAAAAATATCCGCAAAAGATGGAATTAACGGAAAAATTGTTTGAACTACAAAAAAAGATGGACGCACTGAACGCTTGGGAAGCAAGCACGAATGCCAAAACAATTTTAACGAAGTTGGGGATCGATCATTTTGATCAAAAAATTGCGACTCTCTCCGGAGGGCAAAAGAAACGGGTTGCCCTGGCGCAAGTATTGATTGAAACACCTGATTTGCTGATCTTGGACGAACCAACGAACCATCTTGATTTTGAAACGATTCAATGGCTTCAAGATTTTTTGAACAAATATCCGAAATCTGTTTTCTTTGTTACACATGATCGCTATTTTCTCGATGCGACTGCCAATCGAATGTTTGAATTGGCAAACGGAAACATTTTTCTTTATAAAGGAAATTACCAAGATTATCTGGAAGCGAAAGCGGTGCGTGAAGAACAGGAAGAATCTCTGGAGAAAAAACGCCGCAATTTGTACAGAAGAGAATTGGCATGGATAAAACGAGGGGCTAAAGCACGATCCACAAAACAAAAGGCACGGATTGAACGCTTTGAAAAGCTCGAAGAAAAAGTGGAAAATCGCGTAAAAAAAGAGCAGCTCGATATTCAATTGAAAGGAAGCCGCCTAGGGAAACAAGTGTTTGAATTAAAACATGCTTCTAAAGCTTTCGGCGACAAGGTCATATTGAAAAACTTTGATTGGATTGTGAAGCCGCATGACCGCATTGGGATTGTCGGACGAAACGGGAGCGGCAAATCTACCTTCTTAAATATTTTGGCTGGGAAAATTCCTTTGGATGAAGGAGAATTGGTGACTGGATCAACCGTTAAAATCGCGTTTTACACACAAGAGCGTACCGACATGGATGAAAATAAGCGGATCATCGCTTATATTCGAGAAGAAGCAGAAGTGATTGAAACAAAAAGCGGTGAACGCATTTCGGCCGCCCAAATGCTGGAAAGATTTCTTTTTCCTATGAACACGCATGGAACGCCGATTCGAAAGCTGTCCGGAGGCGAGAAGCGGCGGCTTTATTTATTAAAACTGTTAATGTCACAGCCCAATGTGCTGTTTTTAGACGAACCAACAAATGATCTTGATACGGAAACTTTAACGGTGTTGGAAGATTATTTGGAGGATTTTCCCGGCGTGGTCATAACGGTCTCCCATGATCGCTATTTTTTGGATAAAACGGCCAAAGAGCTGCTCGTTTTTGAAGAAGAGGGGAACATACGTCACTATTACGGATCTTACAGTGACTATTTGAACGAGCAGGAGGCAGCGAAAAAACCTTCTCCACCGTTGAAAGAGGAACGTAAACCTAAAGCAGCAAAATCCGAAAAGAAAAGAATGACGTATTTAGAAAAAAAAGAATGGGAGGAAATTGAAGACAAAATTGCGGATACAGAAAACAAGATCAAAGAGTTGGAACAACAACTAGAAACAACCGGAAGCGATTTTGAAAAGGCACAGTCGATCATGGAGGAACTAAATCAATTAAACGAACAGCTCGAATTTTTGATTGAACGGTGGAGCTATCTTTCGGAATTAGCCTAATAGACAAATCATTCATCGGTTGTCTCTCGTTTATGATACAATGGCATTGTTACGAATTTTCCGGTTCGATGAGGGGAGGAAGAAACTTGAAAATTGTGGCAATAGAACCTACGCCTAGCCCCAATACAATGAAAATTATATTGGATGAGGAACTTCCCTCGGGGAAAAGCCATAATTACAAGAAAGAGCAAAGTAGTGATGCGCCCTCAGTCATCGCTGACATATTAAAGATAGATGGGGTAAAAGGCGTTTATCACGTGGCAGATTTCTTGGCAGTGGAACGAAATGGAAAATATGATTGGCAACAAATTTTGCCGAAAGTACGACGCGTATTTGGCGAAGAAGTGGAAACCAAGCCCGAAAAGAGAACGGCCGATGAACATTTTGGGGAAGTAAAAGTATCGGTTCAAATGTTTAAAGGTATTCCATTGCAGATTAAATTAAATGACGGTCAAGAAGAAAAACGATTTGGACTGCCTCAGGAATTCCTTAAAGCTTTTGAAGCTGCTCAGCAAGATGGCGACAATTTTGTTCTGCAGCGTACTTGGAAAGATTACGGTGTTCGGTATGGGGATATGGATGAAATTGGAAAAAGTATGATAGAAGAAATCACCGCACTTTACACCCGGGAAAGGCTGGATGCGCTCGTTGATCGCGCCCGACAAGGAGAACGTCAAAGTGAGTATAGGCCAGAACGGGTCAAGTTGACACCCGAGATGTTGGACGAACCGGATTGGCGGAAGCGGTATCAGCTGTTGGAACGAATGGAAGATCCTACATTGGACGATTTGCCCTTGCTTGAAAAAGCGATGAACGATGATAAAGTAGCCATTCGCAGACTTGCAGTGGTCTATGTAGGCATGATCAAAGATAAAAAAGTGTTGCCGCTGCTGTATAAAGCGTTAAAAGATCCGGTGGTGGCCGTCCGCCGAACAGCAGGAGATTGTTTATCCGACCTTGGATTTAAAGAAGCGATCCCTGCAATGTGTGAAGCTCTGAAGGATAAAAGCAAAATCGTCCGATGGCGTGCTGCCATGTATTTATATGAAGTCGGAGATGAAACGGCCCTTCCGGCCTTAAAAGCGGCGGAAAATGATCCGGAGTTTGAAGTGCAAATGCAGATTAAAATGGCAATCGAACGAATAGAAGGTGGACAAGAGGGAAAAGGTTCTGTTTGGAAACAAATGACCGAAGCCCGAAAAAATGAAAAATCGGAGGAAAAGAAATGACGAATGCTTATGAAGAATATATGAAACAATTAGTTAAGCCGATGAGACAGGAATTGGTGGACGCCGGTTTTCAAGAGTTGATCACACCGGAAGAAGTCGTTCATTTCATGGACCAAGCAGAAGGAACGACACTAGTATTTGTCAATTCTATGTGCGGCTGCGCTGCGGGGCTTGCTCGTCCTGCAGCCGTTAAGGCGATCGCAGAATCAGAGAAAAAGCCGGATCATTTGGTGACGGTTTTTGCTGGACAAGATCGGGAAGCAACGGCCAAAATGCGGGAATATTTTACAGGCTATGAGCCTTCATCGCCGTCCATGGCCATATTAAAAGGCAAAGAAGTTGTTCACTTTATTCCGAGGGAAGATATCGAATACCATGAGGTTGAAGACATCGTTACCAATTTAACGAATGCCCTTCATCAGTTTTGCGATTAATGGAGAAAGGATGTCGGATAGGCATCCTTTTTCACTTACTAACCTTTCAGGATATTTGTCTTTTCCGATTAGAATAAAGGTGAGTTAATTTTTTTACTACGGAAAAATCAAATGAACGCAATAGATGCTAGGGATGAAAACATCCTAACCCATCATTGTTTATTACAGGAGGCTCTTCATGTCAGAGATAATTCAAGACATCACAAAGACTTATGCACAATTTTTTGAATGGGACATGTGGATGGAAGTGTTAACGGATCCCGTAAGCTGGGGACTGATCGGTACTCTCGTTGTTTTAGAGGGGCTTCTCTCTTCCGACAACGCTTTAGTATTAGCGGTGATGGTTCGCCATCTTCCCGGTGCCCAAAGAAGAAAAGCGCTGTTTTACGGACTGATTGGTGCATATCTTTTAAGATTTATTGCCATTGGGATCGGTGTTTATTTAATTAAGCTATGGTGGATTAAAGTACTTGGAGCACTTTATCTTGCCTGGTTGTCTATCCATTACTTTGTCGATAAGAGTATGGGCGAAAAAGTGGATCAAGAGGTTACCGGGATCAAGAAAAATGGCTTATTAATCAAGTTGTTCGGGCCATTTTGGGGTACGGTAGCGGCCGTGGAGATGATGGATGCGGCTTTTTCTGTTGACAGCATCTTGGCAGCTTTCGGAATCAGTGAAAAAGTATGGGTCCTGTTGATTGGCGGAATGTTGGGAGTTCTGATGATGAGAGGAGTCGCCGGATTGTTTTTGCGGCTCATTGATCGTATTCCAGAACTGGAAACTACCGCTTACGTCATCATTATTTTTATATCCATAAAAATGCTCTTAAGTGTTTTCCATATTGAAATTGAGCATGTTTATTTCTTCGCATTTATACTCCTATGTTTTATATTGACCTTTGCAACCCATATATTAAGAAAGAAATGATGGAACGAAATACCCTTTTGTCAGTGTGGTACAGAATGGGTGCATTAGAGAGATTCATAGAAAGAGGCGAAAGGATGTATTTAACGATAAAAGAAACAGCGGATTATTTATCATTGCCGGAAAAGTATATTGAAAGCTTGATACTTCATAATAAAATCCGCGCTGTTTTTGACGGAGAACAGTATTTAATTTATAAAGATCAATTCAATACTCATTTAGAACAAATGGAAAAATTAAAAAAACAGTTGGAAGAATGGTACAATGAACCGATTCCGGAAGACTTGGATGTCAAAGATGAAGATTAGGTGATGGACGCGCGGCGAACTAGAAAAGAATAGGGAAAATCATCATAATATGGAAAAGGTTCAAGAAGTTGGCTTGCTCTTCGCTCTCTTATTCTATGATACAATGAATGTAGTTTAATAGGGGAGGGCGATGGCCATGAAACGTATCTTGATCATTTCTCTACTCTTTTTGCTACTGTCTGTTTGGCCGCTTCACCCGCATACAAATGCCTCTATTACAGGCGTGTTTCTAAAAAATTCTCATCTAGTAAACAATATTAGCCTTCGTTCGAAACAGACATTGGGAGATATTGTCGTACTTCCTGAAAAAATCGGACAGCCCATAGATGCGGAGAAAATGATCCGACACTTGGATCATCTTCCTCCGACTCTATTAAAAAAAATAGATCAAGCAGGAATCAAGATTTATCTTTTTAATGGGAAATTAACTGATATTCCTACTGCTTCCTATTTAAAAGGAGAGAGTCCCCGCGGATATGCAAATCACAACGTGAAATGGGATAATGTCCCCGGAATCGGGGGATCGAAGTGGGTGCTCGCCAAAATTGGATGCAGCGAAAAAGGAAAAGGGCACGGTTCTGTTAGTTTGGAACTTCATGAACTTGGGCATTCGGTTGATCGCTATATTTACAACGATCCTTTCGGCGACCTGCGTTTCCATGCTATCTGGAAAAAAGAAGCCCCTGTTCTTTTTCCGCATCAATCTTATTTTATCGATTATCAGGAAGAATATTTTGCAGAAACGTTTGCTATGTATTATTTAAACAGCCAAACAAAGGCTTACTTGCGCCAACATGCACCAGAAACCTATCAATATTTCGTAGATATGGAAAAAAGCCATTTTTATGTTGCTGATATATCTGTTTGATCAACATGGTTTTGAAAAATTGGATAAAAAATTAAATAGCACATTCATTTGTCTCCCCACAGTGTGGGGATTTTTTTCTGTCGGGGACTAGAGAAAAAACACTTTCGCTATCTAAGACAGACTCTCTGTGATATTATATGAAAAGTATTTTGTGATTAGACTCGCTTTTGGTACAATCAAATTGCAACAGGAAGAATCGAGGTGGAGTTCTTGAAACAATATTTAGAGTTAATTGAACATGTTTTAAACAATGGAATAAAGAAAGATGACCGGACAGGCACAGGCACCATTAGTACATTTGGCTATCAGATGAGAATTTCTCTGGAAGATGGTTTTCCTCTCTTGACAACGAAAAAGCTTCATTTAAAGTCCATTATTTATGAATTGCTTTGGTTTTTGCGGGGAGATACGAATGTTCGCTATTTGCAGGAGCATGGCGTAAGGATTTGGAACGAATGGGCCGATGAAAACGGCGACCTTGGACCGATCTACGGTTATCAATGGCGTTCTTGGAGGGGGGCGGATGGCCAAACAGTGGATCAAATTTCTCAAGTAATCGAGCAAATTAAAACGAACCCTAATTCGAGACGATTAATCGTAAGTGCTTGGAACGCAGCAGAAATTGAGAAAATGGCCTTGCCTCCATGCCATGCTTTATTTCAGTTTTACGTGGCCGACGGTAAATTATCGTGTCAATTATACCAACGGTCGGCAGATGTTTTTCTTGGTGTTCCGTTTAATATTGCTTCTTACGCTCTTTTAACGATGATGATCGCTCATGTTTGCGGCTTAAAACCGGGCGAGTTCATTCATACTTTTGGAGACGTTCATATTTATTTAAACCATCTTGAACAAGTTAAGCTGCAATTAACACGCGAGCCGCGTCCGCTGCCGAAAATGATCCTAAATCCGGAAGTGAAAAATATTTTTGATTTCCAATATGAAGATTTTCGATTGGAAGGATATGATCCACATCCACATATTCCGGGTGTTGTGAGCGTATGATTTCGTTAATTGTAGCGATGGATGAAAACGGCGTCATTGGCAATGACAACCGATTGCCTTGGCGATTGCCTGAGGATTTGAAGTTTTTTAAGCAGACGACGATGGGACATGTGATTGTGATGGGGCGAAAGACGTTTGAATCGATTGGTAAGCCGCTGCCCGGGCGAAAAAATGTGGTGTTGACCAAAAACCGCAGTTTTCGGGCGGACGACTGCACGATTGTACATTCTCCGGAAGAAGTGCTAGCGATGAACGATCAGTACGGAGAAATTTTTATTATTGGAGGAGCCGAAATTTTTCGTATCTTCCTTCCTCATGCAAAACGAATGTATATAACAAAAATCCATCACCATTTTGCTGGCGATACGTATTTTCCGGAAGTGAACTGGAGCGAGTGGCGGATTGAGGAAAAGAAAAAAGGAATAAAAGACGAACAAAATCCATATGATTATGAATTCCTTCTTTTTAGCCGATCTTAAACGATTTGCAGCGGTTTCTTCCGCTGCTTTTTTAATTTCTAAAAAATCGATCAAAAAAATCATTATTTTTATAAAATTTTTAAAATACTTGATTTTGCGAATATTGTACTTCATAATTTTAATACATAACAGCGTTTGAGCAAAAAAGAATGGGGGAATTTTTGTGAAAAGGAAGTGGAAAGGGATTCTAGCTGCAGGTCTAGTCAGTACCTTGCTTTTAAGTGGATGCGGCAGCAAAGAAACAAGTAGCGGAAAAAGCGGGTCCAAACAAGAGAAAACGTATACGATCGGTGTTACGCAAATTGTGGAGCATCCTTCTTTAAACAATGCGTTTAAAGGATTTAAGAAAGCACTGAAAGATGAAGGGATTTCGGCAAAATATGATGTGCAGATTGCCCAGGGAGATCAAAATAACAACCAGACGATTGCCAACAATTTTGCGAGCGAGGGCGTTGATTTAATTTTTGCCAACTCAACTCCTAGCGCATTAGGCGCCTTAAATGCGACAAAAGAGATTCCAATCGTTTTCACGTCGGTATCTGATCCCGTCGGCAGCGGATTAGTCAAATCGATGGAAAAACCGGGAGGCAATATAACAGGTACAACGGATATGCATCCTGAAGCGATACCGAAAACGGTTCAATTTATGGCGGAACAGTTTAAAGGAAAAAAAGTGGGCGTCATTTACAATGCCGGAGAGCCGAATTCAGTGGCGCAAATCAATCAAGTAAAAAAAGAGGCAAAAAAATACAAATTGGAAATAGTTCCCGTCACGGTTTCGACTTCTTCTGAAGTGAAGCAAGCGGCGGAATCGCTGGTCGGCAAAGCGGATTTGCTCTATGTATTCACGGATAATACCGTTGTTTCAGCATTAGAATCGGTCATCAAAGTAGCGGATGACCACGATATTCCGCTATTTGTAGGAGAACTGGATTCTGTTAAACGAGGAGGTTTCGCTGCTTATGGTTTTGAATATTATGATATAGGCTATGAGGCTGGAAAAAAGGCCGCACAAATTTTAAAAGGGGAAAAGAAACCGGGTGATATATCCGTTGAACCACCGTCAAAGCTGAAATTAGTCATCAATGAAAAGGCGGCGAAAGCCATGAATATTCCCATCAAAGACGAGTGGAAAAAAGAAGCGGAATTGATTCAATAATGTTTGATGAGTGGCAAGGGTGAACAGAGCAGTTTGTTTGACTGCTTCTTGGAGGGATGAGCATGTTTACTTCTTTGTTTGGGTCTGTAGAGGCAGGCGTCATTTACGCCATAATGGCATTGGGAGTGTATATTTCTTTTCGCATATTAGACTTTCCCGATTTAACGGTTGACGGAAGCTTCGTAACTGGGGGTGCAGTGGCTTCCGTTATGATCGTTTCCGGAATAACCCCTTTTATAGCAACAGGTTGTGCCTTTCTTGCCGGCTTTTTAGCCGGATGTATAACAGGCCTCTTGCACACAAAAGGAAAGATCAATCCGCTGCTTTCCGGGATTTTAATGATGACGGCTCTTTATTCCGTCAACCTTCGCATCATGGGAAAGCCAAATGTTCCTTTACTGGCTGAAGATACGGTCATCACGATCATTTCCAAGTGGTGGAATCATCTAAGAATCGACCAAGCGATCAACCATTGGCTGGAGTTGGCGGGTCTTGGCGCATATGTTCCGAAAACGTGGGGTATATTCATCATTATGCTAGTGCTGGCTTACTGTATGAAAAAATTTATCGATTGGTTTATGCGAACCGAAATTGGTTTAAGCATTCGTGCTGTAGGAGACAACGAAAATATGATCAAAACGTTCTCGGCGAACACCGATTGGTTGAAAGTGTTAGGACTTGGTCTTTCCAACGCATTTGTTGCTTTTTCGGGAGCATTGATCGCTCAATACAACGGTTTTAACGATATTGGAATGGGAATCGGGATGATCGTCATAGGCTTGGCATCAGTCATTATTGGCGAAGCGATCATCGGCGACAAAACCATTATTCGAGCCACTGCGGCGGTTATTGTTGGTGCGATTATTTACCGAATCATTATTGGGCTGGCACTTCGCATTCAATTTTTCGATACGGGGGATATGAAGCTGATTACAGCTGCAATCGTAGTCCTAGCGTTAATCGTTCCACAATTGATTGAAAAGTATCGAAGACATCAAATGAAGAAGCAGCGGGTTTTGATGAGGATACGTGCAGCAACGGATCGAGGTGAAACAGATGCTGGAATTAAATCAAATCTATAAAGTTTTCTATGAAGGAACTCCTGATGAAAAAGTAGCGATACATCACCTTGATCTACAATTGAAAAAAGGGGATTTTGTCACCGTGATCGGCAGCAATGGAGCGGGAAAATCTACTCTAATGAATATCATATCCGGAAAGTTAGCTCCTGATTTGGGGATTGTACGTATAAACGGAGTTGATGTCACCAACGTTCCTGAACATAAGCGGGCAAGGAAAATCGGAAGAGTGTTTCAAGATCCTATGGCGGGTACTTCTCCGTCCATGACCATTGAAGAAAACCTCGCTATTGCTTACAATCGTACGAAAAGACGTACATTATCGATCGGAGTGACTAAAAAAAGAAAAGAACTGTTTAAAGAAAAATTGCAAATGCTGGAATTGGGATTGGAAAATCGGCTGCAAGCAACGGTGGGGCTTTTATCAGGTGGGGAACGGCAAGCCTTGTCTTTGTTAATGGCTACATTTACGGAGCCCGAAATTTTATTGCTCGATGAACATACTGCAGCCCTTGATCCATCTAGAGCGGAACTGATCACCCACCTAACGAAAAGGATCGTCGAGACGTTCCATTTGACGACTCTCATGGTGACGCATAATATGCAGCAAGCTATCGATCTCGGCAATCGCTTAATTATGATGGACAAGGGACAAATTATTTTTGAAGCGGATGAAAAAGAAAAAAGGACATTAACGGTCGAAAAACTGTTGGAAGAATTCCAGAAGATAAAAGGCGAAAAGTTGCTCAACGACCGCACGATTTTGGCGTAAACAGATGGCTGCTGCTTTTCCTTCGATCAAAAACATGGAGGTCTTTTTTCCAATTTTTTTTAAAAAGAAATTTTTTAGGTCATTATGCATTCTTTTAAGCTCAAAATGGAGTATAATAAAAATAAACGGGTTAAAAGAGGATGATATTTTGATACTCAAAGCGATTGAGTTTCAGACAAAGAAAGGCCAAAGGGTAAAAATCAGTGAAATTCCTGTATTGGAGGAGGATAACCCTTTCTATGTTGGCGTAAGAATTCGTTTAGAGACCATGATGACCAGAATCTACTATGCTCAGAATCCACGGCCGTTCTATTCGTTTCGCGATTACTTGAAAAAAGTTTTAAGATGGCCGGATTATGAACAACTATACGGATCCAGTATCCTGAAAAACAATGCATAATCCTATTTTTCAATTATACAAAATCAAAAGACATTTGCGGATATGATTCCACGTTCTGTGCAAATGAATGAATCTACAAAGAGTGCAGGAAGCCATGCACTCTTTTTTGTATTTTGTCTGTATGGATAGATATATGGTATGAATTATTTCACCATTTCCTTTCCTTATTCATCCTATGAAGTATAAAACATTATTTTGGCCATTTGGTAATGTCCTTTCTATGAAACGCAAGGGGCTGCTTTTAACAGAATCATCAATCAACATGGTGATTGTGTACGGCACAGTCGTTGCAACCGTAATGACGCAGAGCCTTTTCCGACGCTTCCGGATGAGTTTTGGAAAATGAGGAAATGTTTTGAATCGTTCATTCTTCGGTTTGAAACGAAGGAAGTGTTTTGGTTGAAAAGGTATTTTGGCTGCATCGATTTGGAGTTAATACCCGAAATGGTACGGAAATCTTATTTAGGAAACTTTTTATCGTGTTATAATAAAGTGAAACTTTTCCGTTATGAACATCATAATATGTTATTTTCATAGTGGAACCCACAGCTAAGATTTTATCTGCAGCGAGGTGAGACCATTCAGTGAAATCGGCAGCCTATATTTTCTTCGCTTTTCTTTTGCTTTTTCCGGTAGCTGGTTGTTCCTATATAGGAGGATCCGAAAAAACGGTTCATCCACAAACCGAAAAAGTGGTACCTAAAGATTTGAAGGTGGTTGCCATTGGGGATTCCTTAACCCAAGGGGTAGGTGACAGTACGAATAAAGGTGGTTATATTCCCTATTTGAAAAAAGACTTGGAAAAATTGAAAATGGTAAAAAGCGCTGAATTTCAAAATTATGGAATTAAAGGGACGAGATCAGATCAGCTGCTCGAACGCTTGAAGTCAAGGCAAATGAAATCAGCCATAGAAAAAGCGGATATGGTATTCATTACAATCGGTGGAAATGATGTAATGAAAATCCTTCGAGATCATTTCATGGATTTAAACGCAAACGTGTTTCTACAAGAAGAAAAGCCTTATCAACAGCGGCTGTTTGCCATTTTCAAGACAATACGTCAATACAATCCTCATGTAGGGATCGTCCTTATCGGTATTTACAATCCATTTTTAGAATGGTTTTCCGATATAAGGGAAATTAATCAAGTGATTTATCATTGGAATGCAGCCAGCAAACAAGTGGTAAAAAAATTTCCTCACGCCGTTTTCGTCAGCATTGATGATATTTTTTACCGTCAAAAAGAAAATTTATTATTCAATGATCATTTTCATCCGAATGATCAAGGGTACCAATTGATGGCTAATCGGATCTATCAAACTATCAAAGGGAGAAAGCTAGAAGAATTGACAAATGGGAAAATAGTGTTAGAGAAAGAGGAGAAACAGTAAATGAGTGCAAATAAGTGGAAAAGAGCTTTTTTTCTTTTATTAGGCTTGGTCCTTTTCATCATCATCGTCTTCATCGGCCTTATTTTCTGGCCGGTGGATCAAGGAGAAATTCCTAAGGAAAAAAACGTGGGCAAAACGATTCCATTTCACTTGGAAACGAATAAAGAGGATCTGAATAAAGTGATTAACTCGTATATTGCGAAAGAAAAAGGAGACACTCCCATTGATTATTATGTGAATCTAAAGGACGATGTCGAATTAACCGGAAAATTAGACCTTTTTTCTACATCGGTTCATTTTAATATGACGTTTGAACCGAAAGCGTTGAAAAATGGAGATATCGTATTAAAACAAAAGGGAATGTCGCTTGGCGAGTTACATTTGCCGCCTTCCTATGTACTGAAAATTGCCCAAGAATCATATCATTTTCCGGATTGGGTACGGATATTCCCTAACCAAAAAATGATTTATGTCTCCACAAAAAGAATGAATCTGAAGAACAATGTCAGCATACGGGTAAATGAATTTAATCTTCCTAAAGATCGAATCTCGTTCACATTGCTCGTTCCCGTGCAATGAAAGAAAAAAAGACGACAGTCATCAAAAAAGGAAAATGATTGCTTTCCTTTTTGATACAAGAGGAAAACTGACATGAAACCATACAAAACCGCTCCTTTAAATGGAGTGGTTTTTTAAATTTGCGCCAACTGTTTGCCGGCAATCTTATACTACTACTAGTACCGTTTTTCTGTTCCTTTTTTGACAGACCGTTCTTAGTTTGTCTGAATGAAGAAAAGTATTGCGGGAAACACTTCTATTGATTATTCCTTCCACATTGACGATCCATAAATCAATCACAGTGGTTGGAACTAATTTTTGGATAGGAGTGTTGGGTTAAATTGAAAGCTGTAACCTATCAAGGGCCTAATCATGTAGAGGTAAAACAAGTAGAGGATCCAAAAATTCAAAAAAAAGACGATGTGATTGTTCGAATTACAACTACCGCCATTTGCGGGTCAGACCTTCATCTCTATCAAGGAAACTCTCCGTTGCCGAAAGGCTACGTGATTGGTCATGAACCAATGGGTATTGTGGAAGAAGTTGGCCCTGAAGTGACGAAAGTAAAAAAGGGAGATCGGGTCGTCGTTCCTTTTAATGTTGCTTGCGGCCATTGCTTTTATTGTGAACACGGCATGACGAGCCAATGCGATAATTCCAATGAATATTATGATTCAGGGGGGTACTTCGGCTTTGGAGAGAAGTACGGAAACCATCCAGGAGGCCAAGCTGAATATTTAAAAGTCCCTTTTGGAAATTTTACTCCTTTTGTGATCCCGGAATCGTGTGAATTAGAAGATGAATCTCTTCTCTTTTTATCCGATGTCTTGCCTACTGCTTACTGGAGTGTGGAAAATGCCGATGTGAAACCGGGTGATACCGTTATCGTTCTTGGCTGTGGACCTATCGGATTGATGGCGCAAAAGTTCGCCTGGATGAAAGGCGCTAAACGCGTGATAGCTGTTGATTATTTGGATTATCGCTTAGAACACGCAAAAAAGATCAATCATGTTGAGGTGTTTGATTTTGCTGAATACGACGATATGGGGGAATACCTAAAGGAAATCACCCGAGGAGGCGCGGACAAGGTGATTGACGCCGTCGGTATGGACGGAAAAAAAACACCGATAGAATTCGTAGGGCAAAAATTGAAGCTGCAAGGCGGAACCCTTAGTCCTTTGAAGATTGCTGCAAAAGCTGTCAGGAAAAACGGTACGATTCAAATTACGGGAGTATATGGGGGCAACTACAATAATTTTGAATTAGGCGCCTTATGGATAAGAAATATTACCATTAAAATGGGGCAAGCACCGGTCATTCCGATTATGCCGAAACTATTTGAAAAAATAGTGAAGAAAGAATTTGATCCGAAAGAGATTATTACTCATAAACTATCCCTTGACGAAGCACCCAATGCTTACAAAATATTTAATGATCATCAAGATCATTGCATCAAAGTAGTTCTGAAACCGTAAAGACAACGAAAGGCAGCATTCCTTTTCATAAGGATGGCTGCCTTTTAAAAACATGAATATAAAAAGACTAAGCAACGTCTATCAAGACAGTCTTAAACCTTTTGGATAAAAATTTTTGATGATTCCTTTTGCTTCCTTGCCCCATCCTAGCGGGAAGCCATGAATGGCTAACAGTATCCAGCCGCGGTCTTTTCCGGTTTGAATCGTTTCTCCATGCAAATAGCGTTCCCAAAGCGTTCCGTTTTGTTCGAGTTCGAAATGGTTCCGTACATCCTTTGTTTGGACGGCAAGCGCCAGAGAGTGATGCGGCTCAAATCGGTTTTTCTTAAATTCTCCAATAGGAAGTCCTATTCGGACAGCCTTTAACGATGACAAATCCGGCATTCGTTCCGGCACAAAATATAAGCGGTTATTTTTCAAAAAAAGCCGGTCCCATTCGAAAGGAAAGTGAACAAAGGTTTGTTCGATAAATTGTTGAAACAGTTTGGCTTGTGCCCTAGGCAGCTTTGCCCCTTTCATGATGGGGGCGGAATGTTCATTTCCTCCTGTTTTTCGTAATTTTGCAACGAAGTGTCCTTCTCCTTGGAGATGGTGCGGCCAAAGGCGAGCCGTCTTTGCAATGTCGGAAAAATGCGTCTTAGTCCATTCCGGACGACCGGGGGAAACACCATGACTGTGTGGAATCGGCAATATTTCCATGTCAGGAAACGTTTTGACAAATTGTTCAATGGTTTGCTCGTTTTCTTCCGGAGAAAAAGTGCACGTCGAGTAGAGAAGAATGCCTCCTTTTTTCAACATGGCATAAGCGTGAGACAAAATTTCCAGCTGCAAATGATGACACGATTCCACATAATCGCCGCTCCAATATTGGCAGCTTTCCGGGTCCTTTCGAAACATTCCTTCTCCAGAACACGGAGCGTCCACGATGATTTTATCGAAACATTCTTCAAACTGAGCGGAAAGGTTTTCCGGGGTCTCATTTATCACGGCTGTGTTTGTCAGTCCGAAACGCTCGACGTTTTCTGATAATGCTTTGACCCTTTTGGCCGAAATTTCGTTTGATAGCAAAACCCCTTCGTTTCCGAGCCGTGCGCCAATGGCAGTGGTTTTCCCCCCTGGTGCTGCACATAGATCGAGAACCATATCTCCTTCTGATAGTTCGAGCTGCTCTGCCACAAACATGGCACTTGGTTCTTGTATATAGTATAGGCCGGCTGCATGATATGGATGTTTTCCAGGAGCATCTTCCCGGCGATAATAATAGCCATTTTCCACAAAGGGAATTTTATTCATCGCAAACGGAGAAATTTCCTCCCATTGTTCGAAAGAAACTTTTAACGGATTAATACGCAGGCCAGATGTTTTTTCTTGTTTATAGGTAGCGAAAAATGCTTCGCTTTCTTCTTTCAGCAATGTTTTCATTTTTTGAAGAAAGTCGGAGGGCAGATAATCCATGAGAGGGCTCCTTTCTTTTGCCTAATAAGCCCCGGCTTGCCGGGTTTTCCCGTCGCCAAAGACAAACATAATGCTATTATGTTTTTTGGAAAAAAGCAATAGGAAAGCGGCGGGACAAGCCAGCCGCTATTGGTCGATGATTAACAGAAAATCAACAGGTATCTCGCTGTTTGAGGAGCCCGTGCATATCAGCGTGTAAATCCGCCCCGGATCCAGGAGTATTTCCAGTATAGAAGAATAAGACCCGTTTGCCAGTTTGAAAGTAAACTCGGCAGTCATGGGCGTCATTCCGATATATTCGGTTGCTTCTTTGAATGAAACGTCTTGAAAAAAGAAATCGCCGTTTTCGGTCACAACATCGATCGGCGGAGAATCAGGTGATAAATGAATAAAACGCAGCTTTGCTTCGTGGCGGGGAACAAAGAAATCATTCGAATATCGAATCAATTGTACTTTTTTCTGCATCCCGCAAACAGCCAATAACACGTGATCTCCAGGATATAATAGAATTTTTTCGCTGATTAATGGATCCCACGTTTTATCGGAGGGATATATGTCGATGAAATAAAGGCCGGGAGAAAAAAGTATCGTTTCGCTGATCTGTTGAAAGGTCAGCCGGCGCATAAGCATACGTTCATTTACATAAATGTCCAATTTCTGCGAATCGGGAGAAGCATGAAAAAAGCGGATATGCGCTAGAGGAGGAGAAGAGGCTAGCAGTTTCGAAGCTTTATGATATTTTGGATAATTAGGGAAAAGCGCTTTTCGTTCTAAGTTTTGGTCAGAACGAAAAAAATAGTTGTGATTTTTCATTTTTTTCACCTCCGCTTTCAAAGTCATTGTACGCCGTCGAGAAGTCTGATATGCCCGTCATTTAAACCTTTAAATGAAAATGAATTTCCGCTTTCTCTGAATATGCAATGAAAAGCCTTATGATTGGATATCGGTTTGTGCTCACAGGTTAACGAAAACGTTGGATGATCGGAAAAATTTTGTTTCTATTTAAAGAAATGGGAATCTTTCCATGTCCGGTTGATTTGCTTTTCTTTTTAAGAAAAAACGCTAAAATAAGTAGCAGAAGGTATTTTGAAAGAAAACGAGGTGAAGGACCGATGACCAACGAAAAACGTTTAGAAAAAGCGACATTTGCAGGTGGCTGTTTTTGGTGTATGGTCAAACCGTTTGACCAACTGCCGGGAATTGAAAAAATCGTTTCTGGATATACAGGCGGCCATAAGACAAATCCTACGTATGAAGAGGTTTGCAGTGGAACGACAGGGCATCGTGAAGCGGTAGAAATCACTTATGATCCTGAACTTTTTCCTTATGAAAAATTGCTCGATATTTTCTGGATGCAAATTGATCCAACCGATGACGGCGGTCAATTTTATGATCGGGGATCTTCGTATAAAACAGCCATCTTTTACCATGATGAAGAACAGCGTAAACTAGCAGAGCAGTCAAAAAGAAAGCTTGAAGAAAGCGGTAAATTTTCTCGACCGATTGTAACAGAAATTTTGCCGGCAAAACCGTTTTATCCTGCAGAAGACTACCATCAGGATTTTTATAAAAAATTTCCTCTCAGATACAACGCTTATGTGATCGGATCCGGACGGGAACAGTTTATCAAAAACCATTGGGGGGATCATGAAAATGAAGAATAAAGAAGAATTAAAAAAACAACTTACTCCGATTCAATACGAAGTAACGCAAAATCAAGGAACAGAACCGCCTTTTCAAAATGAATATTGGGATCACTTTGAAGATGGCATTTATGTCGATATCGTCTCCGGAAAGCCGTTATTCAGCTCGAAGGATAAATATGACGCTGGCTGCGGTTGGCCTAGTTTTACAAAGCCGATTGACGAAAAAGAGATGGTCGAAAAAGCAGATTTTAGCCATTTTATGATCAGAACGGAAGTGCGGAGCAAAACAGCTGATTCGCATTTAGGACATGTTTTCAATGATGGTCCGGCACCGACAGGCCTTCGCTACTGCATTAATTCCGCCGCTCTTCGATTTATTCCGAAAGAGAAAATGGCCGAAGAAGGGTACGCTGATTATTTATATTTGTTTGAGGATAAAGAAGAGAAAGGATGAACAGTCTTGTTTAAATGGCTATTTCGGAAAAAGGAGAAGCCGTCAAAAGAAATAGATGTTTACGCACCTGTAAGTGGCAAAATCCTTTCACTTGAAGAAGTGCCTGATCCTGTCTTTTCTGAAAAAATGATGGGAGACGGAATGGCTATTGAACCTAGCGACGGAAAAGTAGTGGCCCCTTTTGACGGCGATATCATGCAAATATTTCCAACCAAACATGCTGTGGGAATAAAAGCCGCCAATGGGGCCGAAATCTTGATCCATGTCGGGCTGGAAACGGTCTCGATGAAAGGGGAAGGGTTTGAAAGTCATGTTTCCCAAGGCGACAAAGTAAAAAAAGGGGATCTTCTCATCACATTTGATCTAAATTTAATAAGGGAAAAAGCGAATTCCACCATCACACCCATCATCGTGACGAATGGTGATATGATTGAAAACATTGCGAAAAAAGAAAATGATATTGTAACAGCCGGAGAAGAGGTATTGCTTACCGTAACAGTGAAATAACAGAAACGGATAAGAATGAATTTAGGCAAACACCCAATCCTGCCATGGGGCAAATGCATACTTTGAATTAATGTAAGAGAAAAAGCCCAATCAACGAGGAGTGAAAGGTATGCACGATCACCATGGATATGATTGCTTTTCAGGATATGAACCAGTAGGATATGGAGTTGGATCTGGTTATGGATACGGCAGCGGCTTTGGCTACGGATTCCCTTATGCTTATGGTTCTAGTTGCGGATACAACCATTGGTTTGCGCTCATCGTTGTCCTTTTTATATTGCTGATTATCATTGGGGCAACTTGCTACGGTACATCGAAATAAATCGCTAAATCCTTAAAAGGTGGCGGCGATGGCTGAATAGGTTGACAAAATGTTTCAACACTCAACCTTTACGAAGCCTTTCAATCTTCCGGGAGTTTGCTTTCGCGAATGCTGTTTAAACGGCAGGCCATGATGATGAAGCAGGAAATGATAAATAAAAAGTTTGAAAAATAGGAGAACACATATTAGTCGTATATAAGTGTTCTCCTTTTATCTTATATTAAAGTTGAACAAGTTGAAGATTAAATCCACTTTTCCATAAAACTTATTCACCCCTTTTGAAGTCCTTGCTTATTGTGTAAGTCTGTACTTTTTGATTGTTCAACTCAATCAAAAGGGTGAATCTTTTCACATCCCACTTGTTTAAAACGCCATTCAAGTTTACTACACCTCTTAATTCAATTATCTCTCTAACACAAAAAAAACATTCTGGGTCTTTTTTAATTTTCTTCAGAACGGGTTAGAATGAATCCAAGTCATCTAAAATAAAATTACAAAAATTTTTAAATTTCAATCTCTTTATTTTGGTATAATAATACTATGGTTTTTATAATTATACAATTAGTGTTTTTCAATTATAATTAAAAACCGATTCGCCTTTAAAAAGACAATATTCGTTTATAAAAGAATGATTAATTATTATTTATAGATTAATTACAAGGAAACGTTTTATTTACGAATAATAATTTCTTTATAAGAAATTATTATTCGTATTTTTGTTGACGGGAATGGTGGTATTTGGTAAGGTGGTGGTAGAAAGATCGGAGAAAGAGGGAGATCAATGTGAACCATAAATACGATGTCATTGTCGTTGGAGCAGGACCGGCAGGAATATTTGCCTGCTATGAACTGTCGTTAAAATTACCTCAAGCGAAAATTTTGTTAATCGATAAAGGTCATGATATTTTCCGGAGGCACTGCCCGATTTTGGAGAAAAAAATTGAAAAATGTCCTCCGGCAGTGGGCAAAAAATCATTTGCCGGCTGCTATCCTGCATGCTCTATTACAAATGGCTTTGGAGGTGCAGGGGCGTACTCGGATGGGAAATTTAATATAACAAGTGAATTTGGCGGTTGGATGACAGATTATTTACCTGACTCCACCGTACTGGATCTCATTCATTATGTAGACAGCATTAATTTGAAACATGGTGCGACGAAATCCATTACCGATCCTTTAACGGAGGAAGTAAAAGCGATCGAACGGCGAGCATATGCCGCAGGATTAAAGCTGCTGCGCGCTCAGGTTCGCCATTTAGGCACCGAACAAAACTTAGCCATTTTAAAAAGCATATATGAATACTTGCAAGATAAAATTGAGATGGTTTTTAAAAAAGAAGTAGAAGATCTGGCTACGGAAAAACAAGGCGATCGTCATGTAGTAAAAGGGATCGTTTTAAAAGATGGAACGACGATTGCGGCTGAAAAAGTGGTGGTGGCGCCGGGAAGAGATGGATCGACTTGGCTTGCGAAATTATTGAAAAAGCGTCGTCTGAAAATGATCAATAACCAAGTGGATATTGGCGTACGGGTGGAAACTTCGAACATTGTCATGGAAGAAATCAATACCCATCTGTATGAAGGAAAATTTGTATTTAACACTTCTGTAGGCACAAGGGTTCGAACGTTTTGCAGCAATCCGTCCGGACATGTAGTAGTGGAAAACCATACGGGAACGATGTTGGCTAATGGTCATGCCTACAAAGATCCGAAACTGGGAAGCAACAATACCAATTTTGCTTTGCTGGTGTCTCATACATTCTCAGAGCCGTTCGATCAGCCGAATGAATATGCCCACGAAGTATCCAGCCTCGCCAACAAGTTGTCAAACGGCGGAATTATTGTACAAAAATACGGCGATTTACGAAAAGGTCGACGATCTACATGGAAAAGAATCAAAGAGGGTTTTATTACTCCAACTTTAAAAGAAGCTGTCCCGGGTGATTTAGGTTTAGTGCTTCCGTACAATACGATGAAAAGCTTGATCGAAATGATCGAGGCGCTCGACCATGTTACACCGGGCATCGCGTCAGAACATACTCTTTTTTATGGAGTAGAAGCGAAATTTTATTCGGCTCGTCCTAAACTGAATGATCGTTTTGAGACGGAAATTTCTGGATTATATGCGGCTGGCGACGGGGCGGGCATTACGCGCGGTTTAGCTCAAGCCAGTGCTTGTGGAGTATGGATCGCGAGAGATATTGTGGAGAAACTTGGTTCAACCAAGCAAAATGAGAAAGTTCCTCAAAATGTATAACTTTGCATCATGTACAAAATCTTTTCTGCTGTCGTCCTGAACCATCCATCATCCAAAAGCCGTTCAATAAGACGGCTTTTGGATAGGCTTTCGAGCATCAATTTATTCTTTCATCCTGTTTATAAAGCTCCCAGGCATCATCAAATATGGACATGCTTTTCAAATAATCGCCATTCATCTCTAAGTAATTGGAAATCTCATGATAATCTTCCGATTTTTTCGGAAAGCTATGGTCTAAGAAAAGATGATTGGCAAAACGGGAAATATCGTCCCTCGGCGGTTCTTCCCTATATTTCATCATGTAGTGATAGAATGATTTTCCCATCAAATCCCCCCTTTTTTAAAACCGTATAAGCACGGGATTGATTTACGCATGGATTAAAAACTTCCTATCGAAACCCGACTTCCAATATTTTCTTCGTCTTGTAAATGGCCAACCTGGTCTGAAAAAGTAAGACTCCATAAGTATTGTTGTTCGTTTGAACGAAGACAAGTTCGATTTTTTGATTCATTTTACTCCTCAATAATATAAGTGGTCAATATGAAAACAAAAATGTGTGATGGCCCGTCGTAATATGAAAAGAAATTTTTATTTGGCGAAAACTTCCTTAAGAATGCCCTTTGGAAATTAGAAGATGATGGCTTTATGAAAGATGGGAAAGCTTGTGAAAAGGTTATTGCGTGAATGGACGAAAAGAACGATTGAAAAGTGAGAGGAAAGAAGTGAGCATGCCGAGTTCTTCCGGCATATAGTGTAAAAAAGGCATCAATAAGGAGATGGGAGGCCGTGAAAAAAAGAAAACGACCTAAATTTCAAATTGGGGATACGGTAGTGATTACCATATATGGAACGGTCGGCGTCGTAACCAATATGAAGCAATTGGATGGGGAAATTGTGTACGAAATTAATAAAGGCGAAGGACTGTTTAAAGAAAACACCCTTGCCTTTTTAAGGGAGTACGAAGGAGGAGAAAATCATTTTGAACGGCTCTTCATCGAGTATAAATACTCTTTTGGTGATCTTGTCAGAGTAAAAGGATGCGGAAATGATTTGTTTAAAATCGTGGGGTGTCGAACGGAAATATGGCGATATAAAGAAGATGCATGGGAAGATATCATATATGAATTGACTCGTATACCTGACGGAGAATGGCTGGAAGCACATGAAGAGGAATTAAAGCTGGTGGCGGATCATGAGGAAGCAGAAAGAATTTTGAAAAAAACGGAATTATTGTTGATTTCATCGCAAGCGAAACAAAAAGGATTGCCTGCTCCTGAGTCCCCGGATATATTAATTGATCGCCTGCTTGATGAATTGAATGATTATCAGCAGCTGTATCACTATTTTCAAGATGAATTTTATCGGGTGAAAGTAAAGGAAATAAAAGAAAAATTAAAACATGCCCAGTTGCTTAGAAGCCAAAAATCCGAATGAGCAGAAAATGAGGAATCATAGATTGGATGAGCGTGAATAATATGTAATAAAAGGGGGCAAGCAGGAAATTTCTAGTATAAGAGAGAAACATAACAGAAGAAAAAACAACGGGCAGGGGGGCAAATGGATGAGAGAAACAGAAGTGTATATTGATACGGAAGAGATTGCTGAATTTTTTTACGGTGAATTAGTAAAAAGAGGGTTTATTCCTAACAAGTCAGAGGTAGATGAATTAGCAGATATTACATTTGAATATCTGTTAGCGAAAAGCATCATTGAAGAAGATGAAGACGAAGATGAAAGTGAATAGCCAGAATGTAAACAGATTATGTTGAAAAAAGCGAGTTGGAATTTTGCCTTCCACTTGCTTTTTTATTTTTTAAAAAAGGAGCATTCCTGTAATGAGGAAATTTGAGGTTTGATAAAAAAAAGCCCC